>JADHED010000646.1_pt1 | contig 38211 bp, 36 predicted proteins | sample 8952041 | NCBI WGS metagenome assembly JADHED01 (sample SAMN16124423, study PRJNA663239) | bioreactor sludge metagenome | isolation source: sludge (control) | place: India:Bengaluru | collected 2018-09-08 | reverse complement strand
CTACGTGTCGGGCGCGCGGCTGGGGGCGTGCGGCGAGGGGCGTGCGGCGAGGGGCGTGCGGCGAGGGCGTGCGGCGAGGGGGCGCGCGGCGAGGGACGTGCGGCTGGGGGCGTGCGGCTAGGGGGCGTGCGGCTAGGGGGTCGCGCGTTCGTCGCGGACGCGGAGGAGGAGCAGGCCGCCGCCGACGAGCAGGAGCGAGATCGAGGCGATCCCCAGCCGGGGGTTGCCCGTCAGGTACTCCACCGCGCCGATCAGGAACGGCCCGATGATCGCGGCGAAGCGGCCGATCATGTTGTAGAAGCCGAAGAACTCCGCCGAGGCGTTCTCGGGGATCAGCCGCGAGTAGAGCGCGCGCGAGAGCGCCTGCACGCCCCCCTGCGACGTCCCGATCAGGACCGCCAGCGCGGCGTACTGGGAGACCTCGAAGCCGAGGATGTGGAACGGCTCGGTGGTGAGCCGGACGGCGAAGCCCGTCACGAACACGTACACCGAAAGGCCGACCAGGATCAGCCGCTTCGTCCCGAAGCGCTGCCCGAGCCAGCCGAACAGCAGCGCGCAGGGGAACGCGACGAACTGCACGAGCAGCAGGGCCGTGATCAGGTCCGTCGTCGCGAAGCCGAGCCGCTTGCCGTACTTGGTCGCCATCGTGATGACGGTGTCCACGCCGTCGATGTAGAGCCAGTAGGCGACGAGGAAGGTCAGCACGTTGCGGTAGCGGCGGATGTGGCCGAACGTCGTGCGCAACTCGCGGAACCCGCGCCGCGCCGCCTCGACCCAGCCGACGCCGCTCCGCGCGGACGGCTCGCGGACGCGCAGCAGCAGCGGGATCGAGAACAGCGCCCACCAGACCGCGACCGACAGGAACGCGACGCGCACGGCCGCGCCCTTGTCGGGAAGGCCGAACGCCTCCGGCTTCAGCGTCATGGCCACGTTGAAGGCAAAGAGGATCCCGCCGCCGAGGTAGCCCAGCGCGAAGCCCAGCCCCGAGATCCGGTCGACGGACTTCGGCGTGCTCACCGTGACGATCAGCGAGTCGTAGAACACGCACGAGGCCAGCCACGACACGTTGGCCACGATGTAGACCAGCGACGCGCCGAGCCAGGCCCCGGCGGGCAGGAACGGCAGCAGCGCGGTCGCGAGGATCGACAGCCCCGCGAACCCGGCGAGCATCCGCTTGCGGCCGGCGCCCTGGTCCGCCATCGACCCCAGCACCGGGGCCAGCAGCGCGACGAGCAGCCCCGCGCACGAGAGCGTCGCGGTGAAGCGCAGCGTCGTGGTCTCCTCCGCCGCCCCCCGGCTCCAGACGTCCGTGTAGAGGATCGGGAAGAACGCCGCGACGACGGTCGTGGCGAAGGCGGAGTTGGCCCAGTCGTAGAACGCCCAGGCGAGGGCGCCCCGGGGGCGTGCGGGGGCATTCATGCGCGGGCGTTCATGCGGGGGGGTTCTCCGGCCCCGTACAATACACGCCTCATGTCCACCCTTTCTACGCAGGCCCCGGGCCGGGGCGAGGCTCCCCGGGCTCCCGGCGGCGCGGGGCGGCGGCACCTCCCGGGCCGGCGCGTGCTCGCGGTCCTCGCCGTCCTCCACGTCCTGGCCGTCGCCGCCGGCGCGCTGTTCGGCGTCGTCTTCAGCCGCGACCTGCCGCCGATCGGCAACCTCGACCTGCTCCGGCTGCCGCGGATGACGGTCCTGGCGGACCGCAACGGCGAGAAGCTGCACTCGTTCGCCGAGCAGCGCCGCGCGACCGTGACCCTGGGCGAGATCAGCCCGACGCTGGTCAAGGCGCTGCTCGCGACCGAGGACCCGCGCTTCTACCGCCACGTCGGGGTGGACATGAAGGCCGTCGCGCGCGCGGTCTACGCGACGCTGACGACGTTCCACTTCGGCCAGGGCGGCAGCACGATCACCCAGCAGCTGGCGCGCGACACCTTCCTGTACCCCAGCAAGACGATCACCCGCAAGGCGAAGGAGGCGCTGCTCGCGCTGCGGATCGAGAAGGCCTACACCAAGAGCGAGATCCTCGAGCTGTACTGCAACCGGATCTACCTCGGGCACGGCCGCTACGGGTTCGACGCCGCGTCGCAGTTCTACTTCGGCAAGACCGTCAAGAACCTCACCCTGCCCGAGGCGGCGCTGCTCGCCGGGTTGCCGCAGCGGCCGGAGGGCTACTCGCCGCTCCGCAACCCGCGCGCGGCGGAGGGGCGGCGCAATCACGTCCTCTCGAGGATGGTCGAGGAGGGGGTGCTGGACCCGGCCGCCGCCGAGCAGGCGAAGCGCGCGCCCTTGGGCATCGTCAAGGACACCGGCCGGCGCGCGAAGGCGCAGTACTTCGTCGAGGCGGTGCGCCGCGAGCTGCTGCACCGCTTCGGCGAGGACGCGCTGCTGCGCTCCGGCCTCGACGTGCGGACGACGATCGACCCCGCCCTCCAGATCGCGGCCGAGCGCGCCGTGCGCACCGGGCTCGACGCGTACGGGCGGCGGCACGTCCTCCTCCCCGAGGGCCGGGCGCTGCCCGCGGGCGTCGCGCCCGAGGACTACGCGGACCCGCTCTGGGAGCTCGACGTGCGCGCCGGGGACGTCGTGCCCGCGCTCGTCGTCTCGACGGGGCTCAACGCGGCGGCGCTGCGGATCGGCGCCGAGCGCTTCGTGATCGGGCCGGACGAGATCGCCTGGACCCGGCGCAAGGTGCTCGAGGGGCTGCTCCAGCGGGACAAGTTGTACCCCGTGAAGGTCCTCGAGGTGGCGGGCGGCCGCCCGGCCCGGATCGAGCTGGCCGCGGACCCGCCCGTCGAGGCCTCGTTCGTCGCGATCGACACCGCCACCGGCGAGGTCCTCGCGCTGGTGGGCGGCAAGGACTACGACCGCAGCGAGTTCGACCGCGCCCTGCAGGCGCAGCGGCAGGCCGGGTCGGCGTTCAAGCCGTTCATCTACGCGGCGGCGGTCGAGCAGGGCATCGGCCCGGGCCAGCCGCTGTGGGACGTGCCGACGGTGCTGGTGGAACCCGGGCAGCCGCAGCCCTACCAGCCCGAGAACTACGACGTCCGCTACGAGGGCCTGATCTCGCTGCAGCAGGCGATCGAGCACTCGCGCAACATCCCGACCGTGCGCCTGCTCGACGCCCTGGGCTACGGGCCGGCGATCGAGATGGGGCAGCGGCTCGGCGTGCGCGGCGGCCTGAAGCCGTACCCGTCGCTGGCGCTCGGCGCGTTCGAGGTGCGGCTGGTCGACCTCGTCGCCGGCTACGCCGCGTTCGCCAACGGCGGCACGCTCGTGCAGCCGCGGCTGCTGCGCGAGGTGCGGGACTCCGGCGGGCAGGAGCTGCTGGTCACCGCCGAGGAGAACAAGGAAGTCCTGACGCCGGAGGTCGCGGCGATGATGGTCCAGCTGCTGCGCGGCACGACGACGCGCGGCACCGCGGCGGAGGCCGCGAAGCTGGGCCGGCCGGTCTTCGGCAAGACGGGGACGACCAACGACTTCAGCGACGCCTGGTTCATCGGCTCGACGCGCTCCCTCGCGGCGGGCGCGTGGATCGGCTTCGACCAGCGCCAGAGCCTCGGCCGCGGCGAGACCGGGGGCAAGGCGGCGCTGCCGATCTGGATGCAGTTCATGGAGGAGGGGCTGGCCGGGCGGCCCGTCGAGGAGTTCCCGGTCCCGCCGGAGGCGCAGCGGATCGAGATCGACCTCGCGACGGGGTACCTCGCGAGCCCGGCCGCGGGCTGCGCGAAGGCGATCGTCGAGTACATCCCCGCGGGCGCGGCGCCGCCGCGGCCGTGCACGGTCCGCGACCACCTGCGCGCGATGCTCCCCTACCCGCTCCAGCCGTACGCGCTGTCGCCGTCCGGCGCGCTCGAGATCCCGCCCGGCGACGCCGCGCGGCTGGTCGCGGTCGCGCCCGACAAGTTCCAGCTCGTCGGCGGGCACGCGCTGCAGTACACCTGGGGCGGCGCGAACGGACTCGTCGCGCTGCCGTGGGGGCCGGGCGAACTCTCGCAGTACACGTCCGCGCTCGCGATGGCTACGGCAGAGGGCGAGGCGACGGCCCCGTCGCTGCGCGGGCACACCTTCGGGCCGCAGCGCGGCCGCGACGGCTGGCCCGCCGAGGTCATCCCGATCAACCGCAGCGGCGCCGCACGCCCGATCGAAGTCCCCGTCGACCGCTGAGTCCCCGCGCCGCGTGCCGCGTGCCGCGTTTCGCCGCGCGTCGCCGCGTGCCGCGCGCCTCGTTTCGCCGCACGTGCGCCGTGCGCCGCGTGCCGCGTGTGCGCCGCGTCCCACTCGCCGGCGTGTCCGGCACGCCACGCGTGCGCCGCTTCCCGTGCGCCGCGCGTGCGCCGCTTCCCGTGCGCCGCGCGTGTGCCGCGTGTCCCCCGCGTCGCGCGTGCGCCGCGCGTCGCCACGTCTCGCGCGCCGGTGTTGCCGCCTGCGCGCGCGAGACTTGGGGCCGGCGGGCCACGTCCCGGCTCCGCGGTCACTTGCCGGACGATTCCCGAGGCGCGGCAAGGGACGCGAGACGCGCCACGGCGCCACCCGGGCGCGTGAGCCTCGTATGCGCGGCCGTGCCCGCGACCGCGACGGCGCACGTGGACCGATTGCCGGCAGACGCGTGAGGGCGCGTTCGCCGGCGTTCGCCCGAATCGTCCGGCAAGTGACGCAGGGCGCGCCCCCGCCCTGTCGGGAGCGTCGGTTCGGTGTCAGCGCGGCGCCGCACGGCCGGCGCGGCGGTGCACGGTATGGCCGGCGCGGCGCCGCACGGCGGCGCGGCGCTGCACTGTATGGCCGGCGCGGCGCTGCACGGCCGGCCACGCGGCGACCCGGGCGTGCATTCGAGCCGTTCTCTTCGACGCAGACGCGTGAGTGCACGACGGGGGGAACGGAGAGCCTCGAGTGCACGTTTACCGGCCCCCGACCCCTCGCTAACGCCGATGGCAGCTGCATTCAGGGACTTGTCTTGCCCGATTCCGTGCATTCAACGGCCTGTGTTCCGATGAACCTGCACTCGGGCCGTTCTCTTCGACGGAGAGGCCTGAATGCACGGGCGGCGTGCGGGAGGGACCAGCCCCGGCGCCATCGCGGCCGTCGAGGGACGAACCCGGGCGCCCTCGCGACCGTCGAGGGACGAGCGCCGGCGCGATGGCGGCCGCCCTGCAGCGTCAGTCGAGCGCGAGCCGGGTCCAGGCGACGCGCGCCGCGCTGCGGGAGCGGGCCGCGAGCAGCGCGGACCAGTCGGGGACCTTCCCCGCGGCCCGGGCGCGCAGGACGTACTCCATCGCCGCCGACGCGACGGCGGCGTCGCGCGTCGCGAGGAGCGTGTCGGGGCGCCAGGTCTCCGTTCCGACGGTCGTCTCGAAGACGTCGATGAAGACGGCCGCGGGCGCGGCCGGCATCGCGGGGAGAACTGGCGCTGCCGGCGCCCCGCCAGCGGCGGGCGCGGCCGGCGCCGCGGGTGCGCCCGACGCCGCCACGGGGCCCTCGCGCCACGCGGGGGCGAGGACGGCGATGACGCGCGCGCCCTTCGGCGGCGCGGCGTCCCCTTCGACCAGCGTCGCGGGCTTCCCGAGCAGCCGGACGCGCTCGAAGACCGCGCGCGCGAGCGGCCCCGCCGCGGGGCGCGCCACGACGGCGGCGGGCTTCCCGCCCGTGAGGGCGGCCCACGCGTCGAGCGAGAGGTCCTGGCCCGTCAGCGTCTCGGCCGCGAGGTCGGCGGCGGCGGTGACCGCGGTCGCGTCGAGGGCCCCGCTCTTCAGCCGCGCGTCGCGGTGGACGACCTGCACGAGCGCGGCGGACGCCGCCTCGCGTGGCGCGAGCGCCGCCGCGGCCGGCGGCGCGGGGGTTGGGGCGAGCGAGGTCCCGCCCGCGAGCGCGCCGCCGGAGAGCAGCGCCCCGGAGAGCAGCGCGCGGGAGAGAGCCGCGCACGCGCGGGCCGGCGCCAGGAGACGGGAGCACGGCGTCATCCCTCGTCCTCCTCGAGGAGCCCCGTGCGCGTGAACGCGGGGCGCGCGAAGCGTGACACGACGAGCGCCGCCGCGCGCGCGCGCGCCGCGTCGGTCCAGGACCAGTCCGCGCGCGCGCCGCCCAGCCGCCGGAGGGCGGCCTCGAGGGCGCGGGGCCGCAGCGCCTCCGCGGTCACGCCGCGCAGCGCGCGCAGCGCCGCGGCGCGGTCGGGGTCCCAGCGCGCGGCGAAGGCCGCGAGCGGGCCGGGCGCCGGCAGGGCCAGCGGGATCGCGGACTGCACGACCGCGGCGCGCCCTTGGCGCGCGAGCGCGACGCCGGCCACCTTGACGCCGTCGACGGTGACCTCGTCGCGGTCGGTGCGGCGGAAGCAGATCTCCTCGCGGGTCGCGCGCGCGTGAGCGGCCGGGGAGCCAGACGCGGACAGGCCGGGCGCGGGCGCGGAACCGGGAGGGAGGCCGGGGGGGCCGCCGAGGAAGACGACGGCCGGCAGGCCGAGCGCCTCGAGCGCGTCGGCGATCGCCTGGGCGACGGTCCGGGTGGCGCGGCGCAGGTCGCCCGGCGAGAGCGGGCCGCCGCGCACGAGGGTCAGCGAGGGATCGCCGGGGAGGTGCAACAGCCAGCCGCCGCCGGTCGGGCGGCGCACCAGCGCCACGCCCGCGTCGGCGGCGTCGGTTTCGAGATCGGAGGGGAGCTTCTGCCCGCGGCCCAGGCTGAGTACCGGGCTGGTCCAACCGTGGCCGCGGACGATCGCTTCCGGCGCCTGTCCGTCGCGCGCCGCCTCGACGAGGGCCTGGTCCCGCGCCATCGCGTGGGTCCCCGGTTCGTCCCCGTCGTCGAGGACTGCTGTCCGCCCTTCCACCGCCCCCTTCATGACGGGCACCGCTCTTCGAGGTGCTTTGCGGTGGCCGGCCCGTCACTTTCCAGCGTCAAGGGAAGGGGTTGGGAAGGGGTGTTGGTCAGGCAATCATCCGCGTCTCGCGGAACCGGCCACCGCTCGTCCGGCGCGCCTGGCGCGCCTTCTTGCCGGACGTATTTGCAGGGGGCGTGCCACAGTGGGTCACCCGCTGACGAAAACGTCTGCAAGAAGCACAAGCGGCGTGGCGAAACCGTGGAAAGCCTTGCAACGCGGCGGTTAGCGGCGGTCAAGCCACGGCGGGACAGGCACTTGGCGGGACGCACGTGCGACGCGGGAGTGTCGGATCCTTGACACCGAGGTGTCAATCGGTTGACTCCTGCACGCGGCGCCGGAGGCGCGGGAGCGCCGGATGGGTCGGGGCGAAGCGGCCGAGCAGCGCGAGGTGGGTCCGCGCCTCGGTGGGCCGGCCGCACTTCAGGGCGAGGTCGACGATGGCGGCGCAGAGCTCCGCCTTCATGATCGGCGGGGCGCTCGCCGCGGCGTTCAGGACGGCCGCGGCCTCCTTCATCCCCCGCCGGGCCTCCCCCGCCTCGTCGCGCACCCGCACGAGCAGCAGCGTGGCGTCGATCTGCCGCGCGGAGTCGCCGAGCAGGCTCTCCAGCAGGGGGATCGCCTGCTCGCCGAGCCCCATCTCGACGAGGCCGAGCGCCATCTGGTAGTTCGTCTCGGCGTCGGCGGGGTCCACCCGCTGCCGCAGGAGGTCCTGCAGCTGCCCGAGGTCCAGCCCGTCCGAGTCGGCGGGCCCGAGGCCGGGCATGGCGCCCGTCACGGTGCCCGTCACGGTTCCCGGCGCGCCCGGAACAGCGGCGGGCGGCGGTCGGATCCCCTGCGGGTTGGTGAGGTGGATCACCGTCGCCGGCTGCGTGCGGCTCGCGGGCGCGGGCGCCGCTGGCCCGGGCGCGGGCGCGGGTGCGGGCGCCGGGCCGGGCGGCGCGACTTCCCCCGTCTCGTCGAGCACGACGAAGGGATCGTCGTCGTCGCCGGACGGCGGCGTCGGCGCGGGCGCGGGGCGGCGCGGCGGCGCCGGGGTGGTCGTCGCCGACCGCGCTGCGCCGGCGTCACGGGCGGCGGCAGCGCGGCCCGCACGCGGGCGTCGAGCGCCAGGTAGTCGTCGTGGGCCCGGTCGGCCGCGGGGACCGCGTCCAGCGCGGCGCGGGCCCGCTCGGGGAGGTGCTGGTCGAGCAGCGCGTGGGCCTCGAGCAGCCGGGCGCGCGCGGTCACCGACAGGTCCTGGTCCGTGGGCGCGGGGCCCGCGGCGTTTCCGGGACCCGCGGCGCCCGCGGGACCGGTCGGCCCGCCGAACCCGAACCCGGTGGTCTCAGGGCCGAGCAGGGCGGCGTCGGCCGGCGCGGCGGCGTCGTTCCCGGGGAAGCTGAGCCGGACCAGCAGCTCGGCCGCGCGCTGGTCGCCGGGCGCGCGGCTCACGACGCGCGAGAGCGCGTCCACGAGGTCCCGGCAGAGGCCGGGGTTCTCGGCGGCGTCGGGCTCGAGCGTCGCGAGGACCCGCTTGCTGCCCTCGACGTCGTCGCGCTCGAGCAGCATCCGTCCGGCCCAGAGCCGGACCGCCGCGGGGGCGCCGGGCTGCAGCGCGGCCTCGCGCAGGGCCGGGACGACCTCGGGCCGCCGCGGGCGGGACGCCGCGGCCAGGAGCAGCCACGCGCCGCCGAGGACGGGCGAGAGGTTCGGCGGCGGCTCCGCCGGCAGCGCGGGCCCGCCCGCCTCGACGGTGGGGCCGATGCGGCGGATCGCCTCGAGGGCGGTGAGCTGGGTGGGGTCCGCGACGAGGGCGGCGGCGAACGACGTCGCCGCGCCCGCGGCGTCGCCGAGGCGCAGCTTGGACAGGCCGAGTTCGGCGCGCGCGACCGCCCGCTCGGCGGGGTCGCTGCCGGCGTCGGCGAGCCGCGCGAGGCCCTCGCGGCTGACGGGGTCCCGCGGGAGGAGGTCGGCGACCTGCCGGAAGAGCGCGCTCGCGCCGGTGCGGTCGCCGCGCTGCTCGGCGATGCGGGCCGCCTCGAGCAGCGGCTCGCGCGCGTCGGCCACGAGACCCTGCTCGGCGAGGCGCTGCCCCAGCAACGCGAGCAGCCCGCCGTCGGCGGGGCCGAGGCGGGCCGCACGGCGGAGGGCGGCCAGCGCGCGCGCGCGGTGGCCCTGCCTCCAGTACTCCTCGGCGAGCTGCCGGAACGTCTCGCGGGCCTCGCCGTCGGCGCCGGCCCGCGCGAGCGCGTCGCCGAGCCGCTGCAGCAGCGACGGATCGGGCGGACCGGCACTCGCGACGCGCCGGTAGAGGGACGCAGCCGAGGCCATGTCCCCCTTCTGGGCGGCGCGGTCCGCCTTCTCGAGCAGCTGCCTGCGGTCTTCGGCCACGGGCGGTCGGCGGACCGGTCAGGCCCGGCGGCGCTCCCGGATACGCGCGGCCTTTCCGGACAGCCCCCGCAGGTAGTACAGCTTCGCGCGCCGCACGCGGCCCGCGCGCAGCACCTCGATCTTCGCGACCAGCGGCGAGAAGAGCGGGAACACGCGCTCCACGCCGATGCCCGCGCTGATCTTCCGCACCCGGAAGGTCGAGCGGGTCGAGCCGTCCCCGTGCTTCCGGGCGATGACGACGCCCTGGAACACCTGGATGCGCTCCTTCTCCCCTTCCTTGATGCGCAGGTGCACCTTGACGGTGTCGCCCGGGAAGAACTCCGGGACGTCGTCCTTGAGGTGCCGCGCCTCGACCGCCTTGATCAGTTCGTCGCTCATGGCCTTCCTGCCTCGTCGCCGCCGGGGGCGGCCGCATGATGCGCCAGGAGGTCCGGCCGGCGCGCTTCCGTCCGCTCGCGCGCCGCCTGCCGCCGCCACGCCTCGATCCGCGCGTGGTCGCCCGACAGGAGGACCTCAGGCACCGCCAGGCCGTCGAAGGCGGCCGGGCGGGTGAAGTGCGGGTAATCCAGGACCTTTCCCTCGAAAGACTCCGCCGCGACCGACGCCTCTTCCCCCACGACGCCGGGGATCAGCCGCGCGGTCGCCTCGATCACGGCCATCGCCGGGATCTCGCCGCCGGAGACCACATAGTCGCCGATCGACAACTCCTCGTCCACAAGATGGGTCCGGACGCGGTGGTCCACCCCCTCGTAGCGGCCGCAGACCAGCACCAGCCGGTCGAGGGCCGCGTATTCCTTCGCGACCGCCTGGTCGAAGCGCCGCCCGCCCGGGTCGAGCAGGACCACGCGGGTCCGCGCGGACGGGTCCTGCGCCCGGATCTCGCGGACCGCCGCGAACAGCGGCTCCGGCTTCAGCACCATCCCCGCCCCACCGCCGAACGTGACGTCGTCCACCTGCCGGTGCGGCGGCGCCGCCCAGTCCCGCAGGTCGCGCGGGGTCAGCGTGAACAGGCCGCGGGCCAGGCCACGGCCGACCACGCCGTACGCCAGCGGCCCGGGGAACATTCCCGGGAAGATGGTGAGGACCGTGACGTCCATCAGGTTCCTCGGGCGGACCATCGCGCGCTGCGCGCGCGAGGCACCGCCCCGACACATCGTTCGGTCCGGGCGGACCATCGCGCGCTGCGCGCGCGAGGCGCCGCCCCTACGGTCTCTCTCGTCAGGCCTCGTCGGCCTGCGAGAGGTCCAGCAGTCCCACGGGCGGATCGATCACGATCCGCCCGGCCTCCGGCTCGATCGCGACGCAGATCGCCGGCGCCAGCGGCACCAGCGCCTCGCCGCCGCCGTCGAGCGCGACCCGCAGGAGGTCGATGCCCGCCGTCTCGTCCACGCCGGCCACGCGGCCGACGCGCGTGCCGTCGGTCCGCACCACCTCGAGCCCGGCGAGGTCGGCGTGCGTCAGCGCGTCGCTCTCCGGCCGGCCGAGTTCGTCGCGCTCGCCGACCACCCACGCCCCGGCCAGGTCCCGCGCCGCGGAGATGTCGTCCACCCCCTCGAACGCGAGCATCGCGCCCTGCACGAGGTCGCGGAACCCGCGCACGGTCTTCGCGACCGCGCGCCCGTCGTCCCACGCGAGCCGCACCACCCGGCCGGGCGCGAAGCGCTCGTCCGGCCAGTCGGTGTGCACGTCGACGATCAGCTCGCCGCGGCGGCCCCAGGGCCGGCGCAATCGCGCGAGGACGACCGTCGCGGTCACGCGGGCAGCTCGACCTCGAAGCGCCGCCGGTGCCGGTGCGCGGAGATCGCGGCAAGCGTGCGGATCGCGCGGATGGTCATGCCGTCCTTGCCGATCACCTGCCCGCGCTCCCCCTCGGGGAGACGGATCTCGAACCGCGTCGCGCGCCGGCCGTCGACGACGGCGACCTCCGCCTGCTCGGGGTGCTGGCAGAGCGCCCGCACCACCTGCTCGAGGAAGGCCTTCATCCGGGCGTCGTCGTTCACGCCGGGGTCCCCGCACCCGCGCCGGCCGCGGCCTTGCCGAACTTCGCGACGAGGGTCGCCACGGAGTCGGACGGGTGCGCGCCCTTCTTGACCCAGCCGTCGTACGCGTCCTTGTCGAACACGACGGTCGGCGGGTTCGTCTTCGGGTTGTAGTGACCGAGGACGGCGACCGTCGGGCCGGTCGGCGTGTTGCGCCCGTCGGACACGACGAGCCGGTAGAAGGGGTGGTTGCGGGACCCTTCCCGCCGGAGCCTGATCTTCAGCACGTGTCGTTTCTCCTGTTGCCCGTTTGCCGGATCCCGGGGCGGACCATCGCGCGCGGCGCGCGCGAGGCGCCGCCCCTACACGTCGTTCGGTCCCGGGCGGACCATCGCGCGCTGCGCGCGCGAGGCACCGCCCCTACGTATCGGTTCGGCCTAGCGCCGTCCGCCCAGCAGCCGGCGCAGCTTGCCCTTGTCGGGCATCCCGCCGCCGAGCGCCTTCATCATCCGCTGCATCTCCATGTACTGCTTGAGCAGCCGGTTCACTTCCTGCACCGACGTGCCCGAGCCCTTCGCGATCCGCTTCCGGCGCGAGCCGTCGATGACCCGGTGGTCGCGGCGCTCGCGGGGCGTCATCGAGTTGATGATCGCCTCCAGCCGCCCGACCGCCTTCGTGTCCACCTCGGCGTTCGCCGGGAGCTTCATGCCGGGGATCATCCCCATCAGGCTCTCGAGCGGGCCGAGCTTCTTCATCTGGCGCAGCGTGTCGCGGAAGTTCTCCAGCGTGAACTGGTTCTTCCGCAGCGCCTTCTGCAGCTTCTCCGCCTCGTCGGCGTCGAACGCCTCCTCGGCCTTCTCGATCAGGCCGAGGACGTCGCCCATCCCGAGGATCCGGCCCGCCATGCGGTTCGGGTCGAAGAGCTCGAGCCCCTCCGGCTTCTCGGAGACGCCCGCGAAGCGCACCGGCACGCCGGTGACCGCCGCGACCGACAGCGCGGCGCCGCCGCGCGCGTCGCCGTCCAGCTTGCTCAGGATCACGCCCGTCAGCGCGACCCGCTGCTTGAACGCCTCGGCGGAGCGGACGGCGTCCTGCCCCGTCATCGCGTCGGCGACGTACAGCCGCTCGACCGGGTGCACCGCGGCGTCGATCGCCGCGAGCTCCTGCATCAGCTCCTCGTCGACGTGCAGGCGGCCGGCGGTGTCGAGCAGCACGACGTCGAAGCCGCGCTCGCGCGCGTGGCGGACGGCCTCCTGCGCGCGCTGCACCGGCGTGCCCGTGGCGTCGTGCTCATAGGCCGCGAGGCCCGAGGCCTTGGCGACCTGGATCGCCTGCAGCACGGCCGCGGGCCGCGCGAGGTCGACGGGCGCGATCAGCGGGTGCCGGCCCTGCTTCTTCAGCCAGAGGCCGAGCTTGCCGCAGGTCGTGGTCTTGCCGGAGCCCTGCAGGCCGCAGAGCATGTAGACCGTCGGGATCTTCGGCGACGTCGCGAGCGGCTTGACCGCCGCGGCGCCCCCGAGGAGCTCGACGAGCTCGTCGCGGACCACCCGGATGACCTGCTGCCCGGGCGTCAGGCTGTCCAGCACCTTCTCGCCGAGCGACTTCTCCTTCACCCGGTGGAGGAAGTCCCGGACGACCTTGAACGCGACGTCCGCCTCGAGCAGCGCGAGGCGCACCTCGCGCAGCGCGGCCTCGAGGTCCGCTTCCGTGACCCGGCCGCCGGAGCGGAGCCTCTCGAACACTTTCGAAAGGCGATCTGAGAGGGCGTCGAACAAGGCAGTCCTGTCCCGTGCGCGCCACGGGCGCCCGGGCAAAGCGCAGAGGATACCCGAGTTCCGGCCGACCGGCGAGCCCGGATTCGCCCCTCCCCCGCCCGGGTCCCCCGCTCCCTCGCCGTCTATTTGCTGCGCCGTGGTGGCAGGACCGTGACATCCCCCGGGCAGACTCGAGCCGTGGAGACAGACACCGTGGCCGACGACACCCGCTGGCAGAAGCTGGTCGCACGTTACCAGGTCCCGAGTTCCGCCCGGGCCTGGCTGAACCTCCTCTCGACGCTCGTCCCGCTGCTGGGCCTGCTGGTGGTGATGTCGCTCCTGCCCCACTGGTTCCTGGTCCCGGCGCTGACCCTCGTCCTGGCGGCCTTCCTGGTCCGGACGTTCGTCCTGATGCACGACTGCGGTCACGGGTCGTTCTTCCGGTCGCGCCGGCTGAACGCCGCGATCGGGTTCGTGACCGGGGTGTTCGCGCTGACGCCGTTCGCGGCCTGGCGGCGCGAGCACGCGATCCACCACGCGACCTCGGGCTGCCTCGACGAGCGGGGCACCGGGGACATCCACACGCTGACCGTGCGCGAGTACCGCCAGCTCGGCCGCTGGGCCCGGCTGAAGTACCGCGCCTACCGGAACCCGTTCGTCCTGCTCGGCCTCGGCCCGCTCTGGATGCTGGTCAAATACCGCATCCCGCGCCGCGGCATGACGCGCGCCGACCGGACGAGCGTGATCGCGACGAACGCCGTCGCGCTGGGCCTGTTCGTGGCCTGGTCGCTGCTGGTCGGCTGGCCCCGGATGCTGCTCGTCTACCTGCCCGCGGCGCTGATCGCCGCGGCCGCCGGCATCTGGCTGTTCTACGTGCAGCACCAGTACGAGGGCGTGTACTGGGCGCGCAAGCGGGACTGGGCCTACGCGACGGCGGCCGTCGAGGGGAGCTCGTACTACCGGCTGCCGCGCGTGCTCGACTGGGTGACCGGCAGCATCGGCTTCCACCACGTCCACCACCTCTCGCCGCGCATCCCGCTCTACAACCTCCGCCGCTGCCACCGCGAGCTCGCCCTGTTCGGCGCCGCGCACGTGCTCACGCTGCGCGAGAGCCTGCGGACGTTCCGGCTCAAGCTCTGGGACGAGGACGCCGGCCGCCTCGTGACCTTCCGCGAGGCGCGGCTCGCGCACGCCTGACCGGTTCCCGCTCCCGGCACGCCTCTCGCCGCCCCGCCGCTTCCGCCGTCGTCTCCGCCGTCGCCGCCGCCCGAAAGAACGGCGCCCCGGCCGCTCGGGGCGGCCGGGGCGCGGAGGGTTCTGCCTGGCTTCGGTGGGGTCCGGCCGCGGCTCAGTGCCGGCAGCCGCCCCCGTGGCCGTGGCCGCCGGACTCGGAACCGCCGTCGAAGATCGTCACGCGGTTGCGCGTCGCGTCGTGGCACGCCTTCGGCGAGCCGGCCGGGCCCTCCGGGTCGAAGAAGAGGCCCAGCTCCTCGTTGACCAGCGGACGGTCGTGGCAGTTGCCCGGCGTGCGCACGCACTTCGGGCCTTCCGTCCCGGACCCGCCGCCGCAGCGCGCGCCGGACAGCTCCTCGCACGAGCGGTCGTCGCTGCACGCCGTCACGCCGTCGCCGTTGCACGTGCCGACCTGGCACATGCCGTTGTCGAGCAGCGCGCCGCCGTCGTTGAAGCAGGCCAGCGCGTCGATGCAGTCGCGGAGCGCGCCGCGGTCGCCGCGCCCGCCGAGGTCGAGGCAGGCGTCGTTGCACGCGTTGAACGTCTCCGCGATGGGCAGGCCCTCGCAGGTCGGCCCGCCGCCGCTGACGACGCAGTTGAGCGCCGCCGCGGCGAGCTGCCGGGCCAGCTGGAGCCGGCGGTCCCCCTCGGGGCTGACGCAGATCGCCTCGAGGGCCGAGTTCCGCGACCCGACGATCGTCTGGTAGATCGGCGTCCCGCAGACCTCCACGCCGCCCGCGGCGTCGAGCACCGCCTGCGTGACGTTGCGCGACTTGCGCTTCTCGGTGCCGCCGTGCGTGCCCCAGAAGCCGGGGCTGCGGCAGATCTCGACGGTGTCGTCGCAGGAACACGCCAGCAGCGCGGTGATCTCGGGCGCGGGGCGCGGGACCTCGTTCATGTACGCGTCGTAGTTGAACAGGAAGGCGCCGCGGCTGCCGTTGCCCGCCTCGTTCGTCCAGGTGTACCCGGCGGGCGCCTCGCCGCCGGAGACCACGGTGTTCTCGCCGCAGACGTCCACGTCCCACGGGATGCGGATCGACTTGCGCGGGCTGGCGCCGCCGTCGGCGCCGAAGCTCAGGGTCAGCGAGCCGGTGTACGTGATCGCCGCGGGGTCCTGCGCGCGGCGGAGGAACACGGTCCACTCGATGAACGTCTGGTCGTCGTCGGCGTCGAAGCCCTGGCCGTAGAAGGTCAGCGTGAACCCGCTGCAGTCGGCGGCGATCTTGCCGTGCTCGTCCACCGTGGTGGCCACGGCCGGCAGCGCGGCGGCCGCGAGCAGCGCGGCCCCGAGCACGACGGGAGCGAAGACTCTGCGCATGACGGACTCCTCCCACGGACGGCCTCCGGCCGTCCTGGATGCGTGGCGAGCGGTCGAGCGGTCTGGGGGCGCTCCCGGCGTGCGATCGGCCCGCCTCCCCGGCCGGCCGGCGCCCTGACTCGAGGAGTCATGTACGACGAAATATCGGTCGCGTCTTGGAAAGAAACGTCATCAATCCGCGGCGGTTCGCGGACGCCCGGAACGTCCCCGGCCGCGGGCCTGCCGTCTCCGGCGCACGCCTCAGAGGTTCTGGAGCAGGTGCCCCAGCTTCTCCTTCTTCGTCCGGAGGTACGTGCTGTTGGCCTTCGTGGCGGGGATCTCGAGCGGCACGCGCTCGACGAGCTCGAGGCCGTAGCCCTTGAGGGCGACGAACTTGCGGGGGTTGTTCGTGAGCAGGCGCATGCGCCGCACGCCGAGGTCGAACAGGATCTGCGCGCCGACGCCGTAGTCCCGCTGGTCCGGCTTGAAGCCGAGCGTCTCGTTGGCCTCGACGGTGTCCTGCCCGGCCTCCTGCAGCTCGTAGGCCCGCAGCTTGTTGGCGAGGCCGATGCCGCGCCCCTCCTGCCGCAGGTACAGGATCACGCCCCGCCTCTCGGCCGCGACGGCCGCCATCGCGGCGTGCAGCTGCGGCCCGCAGTCGCAGCGCATCGAGCCGAAGACGTCGCCGGTCATGCACTCGCTGTGCACGCGGACCAGCACGGCCTCGTCGGGACCGAACGACTCGCCCATGACGAGCGCCAGGTGCGTCTGGCGGTCCACCTCGTTCTCGTACGCGCAGAGCCGGAACGTCCCGTGCTCGGTCGGCAGCGACGGCGCCGCGATGCGGTGCACGAGGCGCTCGGTGCGCATCCGGTACTTGATCAGGTCCGCGATCGTGATCAGCGGCAGGTCGTGCGCCGCGCAGAACGTCTCGAGGTCCGGCACGCGCGCCATCGTGCCGTCCTCCTTCATCACCTCGCAGATCACGCCCGCCGGGTACATCCCGGCCATCCGCGCGAGGTCCACCGCGGCCTCGGTCTGGCCCGCGCGGCGCAGCACGCCCCCCTTCACGGCGCGCAGCGGGAACATGTGCCCCGGGCGGATCAGGTCGTGGGGCCGCGTCGCCGGGTCGACCGCGGCGAGCACCGTGGCGGCGCGGTCGGCCGCGCTGATCCCCGTCGTCGTGCCGCGGCGCGCCTCGATCGACACGCAGAAGGCCGTCTGGTGCTTGGCCGTGTTGTCCGTGACCATCGGCGGGACCTGCAGCTCGTCCAGCCGCTCCTCGGTCATCGGCAGGCAGATCAGGCCGCGCCCGTGCGTCGCCATGAAGTTGATCACCTCGGGCGTGCACTTCTCGGCCGCGACCGTCAGGTCGCCCTCGTTCTCGCGGTCCTCGTCGTCCACGACGACGATCATCCGGCCGGCGCGGAACGCCTCGAGCGCTTCTTCGATGGTGGCAAAGGGCATCGTTGTGGTTCCGTCCCGGGCGGAGGGTGGGGGTGACGCGTGGGGTGCCGTGCAGCCTTGCAACTCAGCCGTCCCCGCGCGGGTCGCACGCGGGGGGCGGGTCAGGGCGTCCTGGCGGCCTCGAGCGCGACGCGCGCGAGCACGTCCCACTCGACGATCATCCGGTCCCCGGCGCGCCGCCGGCCCAACGTGGTGCCGGCCAGCGTCGTGGGGATCAAGGCGACCTCGAACCACGCCGGGCCGCGCCGCGACACGGTGAGGCTCACGCCGTCCAGCGCGACGGAGCCCTTCGGCACCGCGAGCGGCCGGGCGTCGGCCGGCAGTTCCAGCCGAAGGGTAAGCCAACCGCCGGGTTCGCGCCTCACGGCCTGCACGCGCAACAGGCCGTCGGCGTGCCCCTGGACGACGTGACCCCCCATCCGGTCCCCGGCCCGGAGCGCCCGCTCGAGGTGGACCTCCCGACCGGTCCGCCAACGCATCCGGCCCCCGGTGCGCGACAGGGTCTCGGGCGACAGGTCCGCGTCGAACCGGCCGGGCACGGGCCCGGACGCGGTAAGGCAGCAGCCGTCCACGTCGATCGACTCCCCCGGCTCGACCGGGCCGCCCGGCAGGGCGTGCTCGACCGTGACGGTCAGCCCCGCCCCGCGCGGCCGCGGCCGCGACAGGCGCCCGAGCCCGGCGACGAGCCCCGTGAACATCAGCGAGCCGGCCCGGCGGCGGGGCCCGTGAACGCGAACATCAGCGCGCCGGCCCGGCGGCCGCCGCCGGGCGCCCCGGCGGGCAGGGATAGAGGGTCAGCAGCACGTCGTCTCCGAGCGTCTCGACGCCGTCGATCCGCCACTCGATGATGCGTCCGAGGGGCCGCGGCCCCCCGGCGACGGCGGGACGCGACTCCGGGTCGCCGAGGATCCGCGGCGCCGTGAACCAGTAGATCTTGTCCGCGAGGCCGGCCTCGAGGAAGAGCCCGTGCGTCGCCCCGCCCCCCTCGACCAGCACGCCCAGCACGCCCCGCCGCGCGAGGTCGCGCAGCACGTCCGCGGGCGGGATCCGGCCGGCCGGCGCCTCGAGCGGCACGACCTCGGCCCCGGCGTCCTCGAGCGCGCGCCGGGCGTCGGCCGGCGCGGCTTCGGAGGTGAACACCACGACCGGCGCGTGGCCGCGCGTCTCGCGCGCCAGCAGCTGCGCGCCCGGGCCGATGCGCAGCCGCGGATCGATCACGCAGCGCAGGAACGGCGGTTCGGGGGTGCGCGGCCCCGTGGCCCCGGGGCCCTCCGCGGGCGGGAGGAGGATCGGATCGTCGGCGAGGACGGTGCCCGCGCCGACGAGGATCGCGCCGTAGCGCTCGCGCAGCGCGCGGCCGCGGGCGCGGGCCGCCTCGCCCGTGATCCAGCGCGAGGCGCCCGCGCGGTCGGCGATCCGGCCGTCGAGCGTCGCGGCCACCTTGAGCGCCGCGTACGCGCGGCCGTCGCGGCGGTGGACGAGGTAGTCCTCGTTGAGCTGCTCCGCGGCGCGCGCGGGCGCGCCGTCGGCGACCTCGACCCGCAGCCCGGCGGCCCGCAGGCGCGCGACGCCGGTGCCCGCGACGCGCGGGTCCGGGTCCTCGAGCGCGACCACGACCCGCGCGATCCCCGCGGCGAGGATCGCCTCGGTGCAGGGCGGCGTGCGGCCGTGGTGCGCGCACGGCTCGAGCGAGGTGTAGAGGGTCGCGCCGCGCGCCGCCGCGCCGGCGGCGCGGAGCGCCACGGCCTCGGCGTGCGGCTCGCCCGCGCGGGCGTGCCAGCCCTCGGCGACGACGGCGTCGCCCTTCGCGACGACCGCGCCGACGCGCGGGTTCGGCGCCGTCGCGCGCCCCGCGCGCGCGGCGGCGTCGACGGAGCGCAGCAGCAGTTCCGCGTCGCGCGCGTCTAGCATGCGCGACCCCGCGCACCCGCGGCGGCGCGCCGCGCGCGCCCGCTCACGCGCCGGCCCCGCCGCGCAGGAGCCCCCGCACGTACTCCGCCGTGTCGAACGGCAGCAGGTCGTCCACGGCCTCGCCGACCCCGACGTAGCGCACCGGGATGCCGAGCTCGCGCCCGATCGAGACCGCGACGCCCCCCTTCGCGGTGCCGTCGAGCTTGGTCAGGACGAGCCCGGTCACCGGCGTGACCTTCGCGAACTCGCGCGCCTGGGCGAGGCCGTTGCGCCCGGTCGTGCCGTCCACGACGAGGAACGTCTCGTGCGGCGCGCCCGGGATCTCGCGCGCGATGACGCGCGAGATCTTCGCCAGCTCGTCCATCAGCGGCTTCTTGTTGTGCAGCCGGCCCGCGGTGTCCACGAGCAGCTCGTCGGTCGCGCGCGCCTTCGCGGCGCGCGCCGCGTCGAAGCCGACGGCCGCGGGGTCGGCGCCGTGCTGGGCCCGGATCACGCGGGCCCCGGCGCGCTCCGCCCAGACGGCGAGCTGCTCGACCGCCGCGGCGCGGAACGTGTCCGCGGCCGCGACGAGCACGCTGCGGCCCTCCCCGGCCCAGCGCGCGGCGAGCTTGCCGACCGTCGTGGTCTTGCCCGAGCCGTTGACGCCGACGACGAGGGAAACGCGCGGCGGCGCCGCCGGCGCGCTCTCCGGGGGCGGCGGCGGCAGCAGCCGCAGCAGGTGCGTCTCGACCAGCTCCAGCAGCTCCGCGGCGGACGCGAGGTCCCGGCCGCGCGCGCCGGCGGCGAGGCTGTCCCGCAGCTCGGCCGCGATCTCCGGGCCGAGGTCGGCGGCGATCAGCGACTCCTCGACCTCGTCGAGCAGCGCGTCGTCGACGCGCCGCCCCGCGATCCGCGAGAAGCGCTCCGCGAGCGCCTCGCGCGTCTTGCGCAGCCCGGAGCGCAGCTTCTCCTCCCACCGTCCGAACATCAGCCGATCACCTTCAGCAGCTCGGCCGCGCGCGCCGCGGCCTCGGAGCCGGGCGACAGTTCGACCGCGCGCCGCAGCTCGGCGGCCGCCTCGCTCCGCCGGCGCAGGTTGAACAGCGTCTCGCCGAGCCGCAGGTGGTACTCGGCGTTCTTCGTGTAGCCCGGCTCGGCGGCGCGGTACGCGGTCTCGGCCTCGCCCATCCGGCCGAGCTCCACGAGCACGCCCCCCATCTCGTAGTGCGCCTCGTAGAAGCGCGGTCGCGCCGTCACCGCCGCGCGCAGCGACGCGAGCGCCTCCTCGGTCTGCTTCTCGCGGCGCAGGATCCGCGCCTTCGTCAGGTGGATCTTCTCGGGGGTCGCGAACGCCTTGTCGAGCAGCGCGCGGTCCAGCTCGGCGAGCGCCCCCGGCAGGTCCCCCTGCCGGTCGCGCGTCGTCGCGAGGTACATCCGGGCGTCCGTGTAGTACGGGTTGACCTCGAGCGCCTTGCGGAAGTCCTTCTCGGCCTCGGCCCACTGCTCGAGCGTCCAGCGGATGTAGCCGCGGTAGAACCAGACCTGCGGCAGCGTGGGATCGAGCCGCAGGGACGTGTCGATCTCCTGCACCGCCTCGTTGACGCGCCCCTGCTCGAAGTACATCCGGCCGAGCTGGTAATGCTGGAGCGGGCCGCCCTTCTTCTTCGCCGACGCCGGCTCGCCGCCGGTCGCGCACCCCGCGCCCCCGAGGGCGAAGGCCAGCGCGACGACCAGCAGCGCCGCGCCCGCGACCACCCCTGCCGGAACGGCCCTCGGGCCGCCCCGCTTCCCTTCGGGGCTCGGACCGCCCCGCTTCTCTTCAGGCCTTGGACTCATCGCAGCCACCCGTTCTCCCCGCTCCGGTTCGACGTCGCGTTCCGCATCGCGGTCAACGCCCCAGCAGCCGCGCGAAGAACCCCTTCGGTTCCTCCGGCGGCAGCGGCGGCGGCGGTTCGTACGGCGTCCCCTCGACCAGCGCGCGCGGCACGTCCCGCGTGGCGTCCCGCGCCGCGTCCTCGCCGGCCAGCTCGGCCCAGCGCGCGCGCGCCCGCGCGAGCGTGGGGGGCCGGTACTCGGTGTCGTGCGCGTCGCTGCCGAGCACGTGCACCAGCCGGCGCCGGACCATCGTCTCGGCCAGCTTCTGCACGGCGGCGCCGAAGGTGCCGAGCAGGCTCGAGCTCGTCATCTGCCCCAGCGCGCCGAGCCGCAGCGCTTCCTCGTAGCGCGCGACGTCCTCCTGGAAGTAGCGCGTCCGCTCGGGGTGCGCGATGACCGGCGTGATCCCCGCGACCTTCAGCTCGAAGATCGTCTCCTCGAGGCGCATCGGGCGGGTGCGGTACGGGCACTCGAGCAGGACGTAGCCCCGGCGGTCGCCGTACGTGAGCAGGCGCCCGGACGCGATCCGCTCGGCCAGCCGCGGCGCGAGGTGGACCTCGGACCCGGGGAGGATCTCGAGCGCGATCCCGGCCTCCGCGACGGCGGCCTTGAAGCGCGCCACGGCCGCGAGGACCTTGGCCCGCTCGTTGAGGTAATCGCCCTCGCGCATGTGCGGGGTGACGACGACCGCCGTGACGCCGTCGTCCGCGGCGAGGCGCGCCATCTCGAGCGCCGGCCCCGCGTCGGGCGGGCCGTCGTCGAGTCCCGGCAGCATGTGGCAGTGCGTGTCGATCACGGCGCGTCGGTCTCCGGCTCCGCGCGCAGCGGGCGGGCGAGCAGCTCGCCCAGCGCGGCGCGGGGGTCGTGACCCTCGAACAGGATCCGGTGCACCTGCTCGACGATCGGCATCGGGACGCCGTGCGCCTCCCCCAGCGCCCGCGCGGCGCGGCAGGTCTCGACGCCCTCGGCGACCATTTTCATCGCGCCGAGGATCTCGTCCAGCCGGCGCCCCCGGCCGAGCGCCTGCCCCACCTGCCGGTTGCGGGACAGGCCCCCCGTGCAGGTCAGCACGAGGTCGCCGATCCCGGCCAGCCCCATGAACGTCTCGCGCCGCGCGCCGAGCCGGACGCCGAGCCGCGAGATCTCCGCGAGCGCCCGCGTGATCAGCGCCGCCGCGGCGTTGGACCCGAACCCCAGCCCGTCCGCGACCCCGGCCGCGATCGCGACGACGTTCTTGAGCGCCGCGGCGACCTGGACGCCGACCGGGTCGGGCGACGAGTAGACGCGCAGGTTGCCGTGGCTGAACGCCCGCTGCGCGGCGCCCGCGTGCTCCTGGGAGAGCGACGCCGCCACGATCGCCGTCGGGTCCCCGGCCGCCAGGTCGCGCGCGAACGACGGGCCGGAGAGCGACACCGTGCGGCCGCTCGCGGGCGGGCCGAGGACGTCCTCGACGATCTGCGTGGGGAGCCGCTGCGTCCCGACCTCGATCCCCTTGCCGGCGAGCACCAGCGGGCCGGCGGGCCAGCCGGCCTCCCGGTTCGCCGCGAGGAAGCCGCGCAGGAACTGCGTCGGGATCGCGAGCACGGCGAACTCCGCCCCGGCGAGCACCGCCGCGAGGTCGGCGCTCATGTCGAGCGCGGGCGGGAGCGCGACGCCCGGCAGGAAGACGCGGTTCTCGCGGGCCGCGAGGATCTCCTCGGGGCGGTCCTCGCGCCGGCACCAGAGCCGCACCTCCCGCCGCGCGGCGAGGTGGACGGCGAGGGCGGTGCCCCACGAGCCTGCGCCGACGACGGCGACCGGGCGGAGTGTCGTCATCTCCTCAGCTCCTCGTCGTGGTTTCCGGCCGGGCCGGGGACCCGCCCCGGGACGCCCCGAGCCGCGGCTCGGTGCCCGACAGCATGCGCCGGATGTTCGCGCCGTGCCGGACGACGACCAGCAGCGCGACGCCGGCGATCCCGAAGGCCGGCGAGGACGGCCCGTGGAACGCGAACCCCGCCGCCGCCGCGCCGAGCGCGGCGGCGACCGACCCGGCCGAGACCATCCGCGTCGGCAGCGCCGCGACCACGAACGCGGCGAGCGCGACGCCGAGCACGCGCGCGTCGGCGACCGCGAGGGCGCCGAGCGCGGTCGCCACCCCCTTCCCCCCGCGGAACCCGAGCCAGGGGGTGAACACGTGGCCGGCCACGGGCGCCACCACCAGCGCGCCGGCGAGCGCCGCGTCGGCGCCCGGCGGCAGCAGCGCCCGCGCCGCGAGCACGCCGGCGACGCCCTTGAGCAGGTCGAGCCCCAGCACGGCGGCGCCGACCGCCTTGCCGCCGGCGCGCAGCGCGTTCGTCGCGCCGATGTTGCCCGAGCCGACGCGGCGCACGTCCACGCCGCGGGTCAGCCGCACCAGCAGCAGCCCGAACGGGATCGACCCGCACAGGAACGCGACGGCGAGCGCGAGCGCCTCACGCACGGGAGCCGCCGAGGGGCACGCGCAACAGGGGCTCGTAACGCGCCCCCTGCGGGCCGAGGTGGCTGCGGTACAGCACCAGCTCGCGCACGGGCAGCGGGCCGAAATCGGGCGCCTCGCGCGCCGGCGCGCCGGGCAGCCGCGGACGCGCGCCCGCGCGCGCCCGCGCGACGGTCAGGTGCGCCTTGAACGCGCGCTCCTCCGGCGCGAAGCCCAGCGCGCGCGCGTCGTCCTCGGCGGCCCGCGCGATCCCCGCCAGGGCCGACGCGTCGCCGGCGATCCCCGCCCAGAGCACGCGCGCCCGCGACGTGGCCGGGAAGACCCCCCAGCCCGCGACCCGCAGGTCCGAGGGCCGCCCCGCCGCGGCCGCGCCGGCGACGCGCCGCTGCAGTTCGGGCAGCGTCGCGTCCGCGGTCTCGCCGTAGAAGCGCAGCGTCACGTGGACCGCCGCGGGCGCGACCCAGCGCCAGCCGTCGTCCGGCGCGCGGAACGCCGCGGCCCACGCGAACACGGCGTCGCGCGTGGCCGGCGGGACGTCCACCGCGAGGAAGAGCCTCACGCGCCCGCGTCCCCCGGGTCCTGCGCGTCCTCGCCGAGCAGCGGCAGGCCCAGCAGGGCGCGGCGCGCCTGGTCCAGCGAGGCCACGGTCGCGAGCGTCCGGATCGCCTTCCTGTCGCCGCTGAACACGAACCGCCGGACGACCGTCCGGCCGGGCCACGCGAGGGCGACGTAGGTCAGCCCGATCGGCCGCTCCTGGCTGCCGCCCGACGGCCCCGCGATGCCGGCCGCGGCGAGCCCGACGTCGGCGCGCAGGCGCGTCCGCGCGCCCTCGGCCATGCCCCGCGCGACGGCGGCCGAGACCGCGCCGTACTGCTCGACGTCCGCCTCCGGGATCGCGAGCACGTCCGGCTTGCGCGAGTCGATGTACGGCACGAGCGAGCCGGCGAAGAACGAGGTCGCGCCGGGCAGGTCGACGATCGTCTTCGCGATCAGGCCGCCCGTCAGCGATTCGCCGACCGCGAGGGTCCACTCCCGGCGCACCAGCTCGTCGCGGAGCACGCCGACGAGCGACGTCTCGTCGCGCCCGTAGACGTGGTCGCCCAGCGGCACCTCGACGTCCGCGACCACGCGCGCGAGCGCCTCGTCGGCCTCGTCGTCGCTCTCGGCACGCAGTGCGACCAGCACGTCGATCTCGCCGTGAGAGGGGAGGAGCGTGACGCGTGCGCCGCTCTCGGGACCGAGGGCCTCGGCGACGATCCGGTCGACCTCCATCTCGGGGAGCCCGGCGACGTGCAGCACGGTCGAGCGGAACGACGACGCGCCGAGCAGCCGCTGCCGGAGCAGCGGCGCGACGCTGCGCTCGAGCATCTCCTCCATCTCGCGCTGGACGCCCGGGACGGCGAAGAGCAGCGTCCGCCCGCGGTCCACGAGCACGCCGGGGGCGGTGCCGAGCGCGTTGGGCAGCAGCTGCGCGCCCGCCGGGCAGCAGGCCTGGCGCAGCGCGCCGTCCGGCATCTCGCGCCCGCGCTCGCGGTAGCGCCGCTCGAGCAGGGCCGCGGCCGACGTGTCCACCTCGAGCGGCGTGCCGACGGCCCGGGCGATGCCCTCGCGCGAGCGGTCGTCCGCGGACGCCCCGAGGCCGCCGCAGACGACGACCACGTGCGGCGACGCGCCGAGCGCGGCGGCGACCGCCGTCCCGATCCGTTCCTCGTCGTCGGGGACGACGTGCCGCGCGTGAACCTCGACGCCCATCTTCTCGAGCCACTGCGCGACGCGGATGCCGATCCGGTCCGCGCGACGCCCGCTGACGACGGCGGTTCCCACCGACACGACGACGCCCCACGGGACGCTCATGCCCGCTCCTCGGCCGCCGGCCCGGCCGGCGGGGGGACCTCCCCCGGCCCGGACAGCCGCCCGGGCAGCACCACGCCGCCCGTCAGCACCATTTTCAGCCCTTCCTCGATCGTGATCGCGAGCGGACGGCACTCCGCGGCCGGGACCAGCACGAGGAACCCGGACGCCGGGTACGGGCTCATCGGGACGAAGACCGCCAGGGTCGGCTGCGGCGGGTCGCCCAGCAGCGGGCCGCGGTCGTTCGTGACGAACGCCATCCGCCAGACGCCCCGGCGGGGGTACTCGATCAGCACGCAGCGCCGGAAGGCGTTGCCGCCCCCCGGCCCGAAGGCGTCGAACGCCTGGCGCAGCGCGCGGTACACGGCCCCGAGCCCGGGCACCTTCTGGAGGGCCTCGTCCGCGAGGCCGAGCAGCCGCTGCCCGACCACGTTCGCGGCGAGCGCGCCCACGACGTACAGCACGAGCACGACGGTCGCGAGGGCGAGGATGCGCGAGGCCCAGACCGTGGCCGGCGAGGGCGGCGCGGTGGCCTCGAGCAGGGCCAGCGCGTAGCGCGTGAAGGTCCTGTCGGCGGCGCGGAACAGCAGCACGACGAGCCACAGCGTGAGCACCGCCGGCAGCAGGAAGAAGAGGCCGGTCAGCAGGCGGTAGCGGACGTGGGTGCCCCAGCGGCTCACGGGGCCCCGACGCTCGTGACGGGCGGCACGGCGGCGCGCTCCTCGGTCAGCTGCGGCAGCAGGCGGACGAACTTGAAGACGTAGTCCGCCGCGGACCAGAGCGCGAGCCCCACCGAGAGCCAGAGCGCCCACACGCCGACGATGCCGAACTCGCCCCAGCGGTCGAGCGTGTTGGTGAAGATCAGCAGCGTGATCGCGAGCACCTGGCTGCCGGTCTTGAGCTTGCCCCAGATCGACGCCGGCAGGGCGATCCCCCGCGTCGCGAGGATCGTCCGCAGCCCGGACACCACGAACTCGCGCCCGACGATGATCACGACCATCCACGCCGGGGCCACCGGGACGGTGTCCGAGACGTCGAGCCCGGGGGTCTTGAGGTAGATGCGCTGCATCTGCACCAGCGAGATGAAGGCGGCCGACGTCAGCAGCTTGTCGGCGATCGGGTCGAGCAGCGTGCCGAGCGTCGTGACCTGGTTCCGGCGCCGCGCGAGGAAGCCGTCCAGCGCGTCGGTGAGCGCGGCGAGCAGGAAGATCCCCACGCCGAGCAGCTCGCGCAGCGGCGGCCCGGTCTCGCCCCAGAACGGGCGGTCCCAGAGCCGCAGCGGCGGCGCGAGCAGGACGACCACGAGCAGCGGCGTCATGAAGATCCGGATGACCGTGAGTGTCGTCGGCAGATTCATGGGTCCCGCGAAGCCCCGCCCGGGGCCGCGCGGATCGCCCCCCGGCGCCCGTGCCCGCCCCTCGGCCGCAAGTTATTGCCCACGGACGGCTTGCCCGCCCGGTCCGGTGAGCGTACTAGAAACGGCTGGGGTTAGGTAACCGGGGAGACGGACATGACGGACGGGATCACCGCGCCACTCGCGCGGCCGGGCCACCCTGTCGCGGCAGGGCCGCTGGCGGGACCGACCGCCCCTCAGCTCGCGGAGTTCCAGCGGACGCCGGCGTCCTGGCCCACGGCCGCCCCGGTCTTCGTCGCGCTCGAGAAGCGGGACACCAACGCCTTCCGGCTCGCCGTGTCGAGCGTCGCCGCGCAGGTCGAGCGGCTCGCGGACGCGGCCCCCGGCCCGGCCACGCTCTTCCTGTACGACCTGCTCCGCAGCGCGCTCGAGGCCCTGCGGCCGGGCCGCGGGGCGCTGCCCGAACCCGAGCGGATCTCGCTGATCACGCTGCTCGGTTCGCAGCCCACGCCCTCCTCGGTGCTCGTCGCCTTCCTCGCGGAGGCCGAGCGGATCGCGACCCTGCTCTCGCCCGGGCGCCCGACGCAGCACCCGGTCGCGCAGCGCGCGCGGCGCTTCATCGACGGGCACGCGAGCGAGCGGCTGTCGCTGGCGCGCGTCGCGCGCGAGCTGGGGGTCACGCGCACGTACCTGTCCGCGCTGTTCCGCCGGGAATGCGGCGTGACGCTCACGGAGTACATCCACCACGTCCGGATCGAGCGCGCGGAGGGCCTGCTGCGGCAGGGCGGCCTCTCGATGGCCGCGGTCGCCGCGCTGTCCGGGTACGGCAGCTACCGGCACTTCCACCGCAGCTTCCTCAAGCTGCGGCAGGTCTCGCCGCGCGCGTACCTGCGCACGCTGGAGACCGGGCCGCGCGGCGGCAGCCCCGCGCCGCCGACCTGGCCGGGGGAGGCGCTGCCGCTGGCCGCGCGTCCGCCGGCCCTGGACATGTGAGCCGGACGCCGGGCGCCGCAGGCTGGCGGCTGGCCGTCGCTGCGATTACCCTTGCCCCGCTTTCTCCTTGCTCGCCGGGAACTTGCGTGACGTCACCCGCTCGCGGAGGCCCTCGATGCGCCGTCCCGTCGTCGTCCTGTGCTGCGCCGCCCTCGTCCTTCCCGTCGGCTCGACCGGCCTCGCCCGCGCCGCCGAACCGAACATCCAGCCCGCGGTCGAGAAGCTGAGCGCGTCGTCGACGGGCGAACGCATCGCCGGGTTGCGCGAGCTGGGCCGGCTGAAGCCGAGCGCGCCGAAGGTCCGCCCGGTGCTCGAGAAGATGCTGAACGACCCCTCCCCCGAGGTGCGCAGCGAGGTCGTCTGGGCCGTCTCGGACCTGCTCGCGATCAACGGCCTCGACCTGCTGCAGAAGCTCTACACCGACCAGGACCGGGCGGTCCGCGACGGCGCGATCCGCGCGATCTGCAAGATGTGGGACCAGAAGCCCGCGCGCGAGACCTGCTCGAAGGCCTACAAGGACCCGAAGTCCGACTTCAGCGTGCGGGTCGAGGTGCTCGACACGCTGCGCGACGGGTTCACCCGCGACGCCGCCGCCGGGGAGCTCTTCCGCGCGGCGCTCAAGGACCCGTCCGAGATGGTCCAGCGCGCCGGCGTCTTCGGCGTGCAGTCGGCGCGCGACGCGAAGGCGATCCCCGACCTCGTGCACCTCGCGCGGACCGCGACCGACATCGTGGCCGAGCCCGCGACGGCCGAGGCCCTCGCGACGATCGGGACGCCGGAAGCCGTCCAGGCGCTGATCGACCTGCTGCCGCGCGGCAAGGGCGAGCCGGGCAAGCCCGCGCGTCCGACCGACCGCGTGCGCGCCGCCGCCGCGCGGGCGCTCGACCGGATCGGCGACGCCAAGGCGCTGCCGGCGCTGCGGGCCCAGCTGGCGGACCCCTCGTCGACGGTCCGCGTCGCCGTGCTCGGCGCGCTCACGACGATGAAGGACAAGCAGGCCGTCCCGCAGATCGTGCCGATGCTGAAGGACAAGGAGCCCCGCGTGCGGCAGATGGCGCTGCGGGCGCTGCGGCAGATCGGCGACCCCTCCGCGGCGGACGCGGTCCGGGCCGTGCTGAAGGACGACAAGGACGTCCACGTGCGCGCCGGCGCGGTGACCACGCTGGCCGACCTGCTCGGGCCGAAGTCGATCAAAGACCTGGAAGGGCTGCGCGACGACCTCGCCCCCGAGGTCCGGCTCGAGGCGGCGGCCGACCTGGCCGCCTTCGGCAAGCCGGCGGCGCCGTCGCTCGCGCTGTTCCTGAAGGACGGCAGCGCGGACGTGCGGATGCGCGCGATCCAGGGCCTCGGCCAGATCGGCGGGCCGGAGCACATCGCGGCGATCGCGGCGGCCGGCGGCGAGACCGGGCGCGCCGGCGTGCAGGTCCGCCTCGCGATCGCGGAGGCGCTCGGCAACATCAAGCACAAGGACGGCCTGCCGGCGCTGCTCAAGCTCGCCGCGGATCCCGAGCCGAGCGTGCGCCAGGGCGCGGCGCAGGCCCTCGGGCAGGTCGGCGGGCCCGAGGCCCGGAAGGCGCTGGACCAGCTGGCGAAGGACCAGGTGGCCGGCGTGCGCAACGCGGCGCGCCGCGCCCTCGAGACCAGCAAATAAACCGATGTGTAGGGGCGGCCCTTGGGCCGCCCTACGCTTCGTTCTCGCGCAGGCTCGTCGAGGCGAGAGCGGGTAGAGACGTAGGGCGGCCCAAGGGCCGCCCCTACGTGTTTTCGCGCAGCACCGCCGCCAGCGCGACGGGGTCGTTCGGCAGCGGACGCGAGACCAGCGGCCGCGCCGCCGCCTCCGCGAGCGCGGGCGGCAGCGGCACCCCCAGCCCGAGCCGCTCCAGCACCTCGTCGAACTTCGCCGGGTGCGCCGTCGCGAGCGCGATCCCCGTCTCCCCCGGCCGCAGCGCGTCGCGCAGCACGCCGAAGGCCACCGCCGTGTGCGGGTCGGCGGCGTAGCCCGCCCGCGCCAGCTCGCGCAGCGCGGCGCCCGTCGCCGCGTCGTCGCGCCAGCCCCAGCGCAGCGCCGCGCGCAGGGCGCCGAGGTCGCGCCCGAAGAGGGCCTCGATCCGCTCCCAGTTGTTCGGCGCGCCGACGTCCATCGCGTTCGAGAGCGTCGCGACCGACGCCCGCGGCCGGTAGCGGCCGCTGTCGAGGTAGTCGGGCACGGTGCTGTTCGCGTTCGTCGCGACCACGAACCCGCGGGCCGGCAGCCCGAGCGCGCGCGCCACGAGCCCCGCGCAGAGGTTGCCGAAGTTGCCCGACGGCACGGCGTAGACCGGCGGCGCGGGCGAGGCGTCGCGGGCGCGCGCGCCCGCCTCGAAGTAGTACAGCACCTGCGCCAGCAGGCGCGCGACGTTGATCGAGTTCGCCGAGGTCAGGCCCGCCTCGCGGCAGAGGAGAGGGTCGGCGAACGCGGCCTTGACCAGCGCCTGGCAGTCGTCGAACGCGCCGTCGACCGCGAGCGCCGTCACGTTCCCGCCGAGCGTCGCGAACTGTCGCTCCTGCAGCGGCGAGACGCGCCCGCGCGGGTAGAGCACGACGGCCCGGAAGCCGGGCAGCCCGTGGAACGCGTGCGCGACCGCCGCGCCGGTGTCCCCCGACGTCGCGGTGAGGATCGTGCGCATCCCCCCGCCCGGCGCCGGCGCGGTCGCGAGCACGCGCGCGAGGAAGCGCGCGCCGAAGTCCTTGAACGCGAGGCTCGGCCCGTGGAACAGCTCGAGGGCGAAGATCCTCCCGCCCCCGGGCGCGCCGAGCGGGAGCGGGACCAGCGGCAGCGGGAAGTCGAAGGCCGCGGACGCGATCCCGTGGAGCGCCGCGCGCGGGATCTCGTCGCCGACGAGGCGGTCGAGGATCTCCGTCGCGCGCTCCACGAACGGCAGCGCGAACAGCGCCTCGACGTCGGGAAACGGCTCCACCCGCTCCGGGAACCAGAGCGCGCCGCCGGGGGCGACGCTCCCCCGCGCCGCCTCGAGGAACGACGTCACGGCCCGCGGGTCGCGCGTGCTGATCCACCTCATCGCGTCAGAGGAGGCGCGCGCCGGCGGTGTCGAGCCGGCAGACGCGCGCGGCCGAGGCGAGGCCGGCGCGCTCGAACGCGAGCCGCATCGCCGCCGACACCGCCCCGGCGCGCGCGGACTCGGCGACCGCGAAGATCGCGGGGCCGGAGCCCGACAGCGACGCGCCGAGCGCGCCGGCGTCGAGCGCGGCCTTCTGGGTCGCCGCGAACCCCGGGACCAGCGGCGCGCGGTGCGGCTCGGCCAGCGGGTCGCGCAGCGCGTCGCGCAGCGTGCGGCGGTCCCCCGCGTAGAGGGCGTGGACGAACGTCGCGAGGTTGCGCGCGTAGTCCACGACCGCCTCGCGCGGGAAGGCCGCGGGGAGGGCGGCACGCGACGCGGCGGTGCTGAGCTCGAACTCGGGGTGCACGACGACGAACAGGAGGTCCTCGGGCCACGGCAGCGCGGGCGGCACCTGCGCCGGGTCGCGGGTGACCAGCCGCAGCCCGCCGAGCAGCGCCGGCGCCACGTTGTCGAGGTGCGGCGCGCCCGAGTAGATCGCCTCGGCGCCGCCCGCGAGGGCGAGGAGGTCCGGCCGCGCGACGGGGTCCCCGAGCGCGGCGTTGTACGCGACGAGCGCCGCGACGATCGAGCTGCTCGACGAGCCGAGCCCGCTCGACAGCGGGAGGTTCTTGTGCAGCACCACCTCCATCGGCGGCACCGGCTGCCCCGCGACGCCGAGCACCTCCTCGAACAGGCGGTGCACCCGCACGGCGAGGTTCTGCCGGGTCTCGGACGGGAGGCGCGCCGCGTAGGGCCCGTCGGCCGCGAACGAGAACGCGTCGGCCACCCGGACCTCGACGATGTCCCCCCACGGGCCCCCGTCGAGCGGCGCGAGCGCGGCCCCGAGGACGTCGAAGCCCGCGGCGACGTTGCCGATGCTGGCGGGCGCGAAGGCGCGGATCGTGTCCATTCCCGTCCCTTCCGCACGGGGCGGCCGCGGGGCCGCCGCCGGTGCGCTCACGCGCTCACTCGAGCGTCCAGTCCACGAGCTTCAGCACGTCGCCGAGCACGCCGGTCGCGGTGACGTCCGCCCCCGCGCCGTAGCCGCGCACGACGAGCGGCGCCGGCTGGTAGTGGTCCGTCAGGAACGCGAGGGCGTTCTCGCCCCCCTTCACCGCGGCGAGCGGGTGGTCCGCCGCGAACTCCTGCAGGCCGACGCGGATCCCGTCGGGCCCGACGCGCCCGACGTAGCGCAGGACGCGCCCCTGCTCGCGCAGCGCGCGCACCCGGGCGGCGAACGCCTCGTCCAGCCGCGGCAGCCGCTCGAGGAACGCCGGCACGTCGCCGCGGCCGTCGGCGCCGTCGGCGTCGCGCGGCAGGAGCGGCTCGACCGCGAGGTCGTGCAGCTCCGCCTCGCGGCCGATCTCGCGCGCGAGGATCAGGAGCTTGCGCGCGACGTCCATGCCGCCCAGGTCGTCGCGCGGGTCCGGCTCGGTGAAGCCGCGGTCCATCGCCTCGCGCACGGCCTCCGAGAACGGGACCCCCTCGCCGAGCCGGCCGAGGATGAACGACAGCGACCCCGACAGGATCCCCTCCACGACCCGCACGCTGTCGCCGCTGTGGCAGAGCCCCTTGATCGTGTCGATCACCGGCAGGCCCGCCCCGACGTTCGTCTCGTACAGGAAGCGGCGGCGGAAGCGGCGCGCCGTCGCGCGCAGCTCGTGGTAGTACGCCATCGGCCCCGAGTTCGCCTTCTTGTTCGCCGTGACCACGTGGAAGCCCGCGGCCAGCGCGCGGGCGTACGCCGCGGCGAGGTCGGGGCTGGTCGTGCAGTCGACGAGCACGGGGTGCGTCGGCTGCCGTTCGCGGACGTCCTCCGCGAGCGCGTCGAGCGACGCCGGGCGCTCCGCCTGGACCAGCGCCTCGCGCCAGCGCGCGAGGTCGAGGCCCGCCGGGTCGAAGGCCATGCGCCGCGAGTCGGCGACGGCGACCACGCGCAGGGCGACGTTCTTCGCGGTCAGCGCGTCCTGCTGGCGCCGGATCTGCTCGAGCAGCCGCCCGCCGACCGTGCCCACCCCGAAGACGTAGAGGTCGAGGACCTCGCGGGTGTCGAAGAAGCGGCGGTGCACGTGACGCATCCCGCGCGGCGCGTCGGCCGCCTCGACGACGACGGAGATGTTGCGCTCGCTGCTGCCCTGCGCGATCGCCACGATGTTGCAGCCGACCGCCGCCAGCGCATCGAAGAACGTGCCGGCGACGCCGATCCGCGTGCGCATCCCGTCGCCGACGATGCTCAGCACGGCGAGGCCCGGGCGGACCTCCACCGGGTCGAGCTGCCCGAGCGCGCGCTCCGCCGCGAAGGCCGCCTCGACCGCCTCCGCGGCGCGCGGGCCCGCCCCCTCGGGCACGCAGAAGCTGATCGAGCACTCCGACGAGGCCTGCGTGATCAGGACGACCGAGACGTCCTGCTGCGCGATCGCGCCGAAGACGCGCGCGGCAACTCCCGGCACGCCCTTCATGCCGGGCCCGGTCACGTTCAGCAGCGCGACGCCGCCGAGGAACGAGATGCCGCGCACGCCGTGGCGCGGCGGCTCGGCCCGCGCGCGCACGAGGGTCCCCGGCGCCTCGGGCCGGAAGCTGTTGCAGACGCGCACGGCGATCCCGTGCTCGCGCGCCGGCGCGATGGTCTGCGGGTGCAGCACCTTGGCGCCGAAGTACGACAGCTCCATCGCCTCGTCGAAGCTGACCTCGGGGAGCGGGAACGCCTCGGGCACGATCCGCGGGTCCGCGCTGTAGATCCCGTCGACGTCGGTCCAGATCTCGAGCGCGTCGGCGCCGGCCGCCGCGGCCGCGAGCGCCGCCGAATAGTCCGACCCGCCGCGGCCCAGCAGCATCGTCCGCCCGCGCGCGTCGCCGCCGAAGAAGCCCGGCAGCACGAGCACCCGCGCCCCCTCGGCGAGCACGGGCGCGAAGCGCTGCCGGATCTCGGCCGGGACCGGCGTGGCCTGCAGCGGGTCGCCGGCGAGGAGCAGGAGGTCGCGCGGCTCGAGCGCGCGCGGGGCGAGCCCCCGCCCGGCCAGCAGCTCGCCGAAGACGAGCGCCGACGCCCGCTCGCCGAGGCTCGAGACGTGGGCCAGCACGCGCGGCGAGCACTCCCGCAGCAGCGCGATCCCCTGCAGCAGGCCGCGCAGCTCCGCGGCGAGGGCGCCGACGGCGTCCGAGGTACGGCGCCGGACGTCGGCCGGGAGCGCGTCCGCGAGGCCGGCGAGGACCGCCTCGTGCAGGCCGTGGAAGCGGAAGACGAGCGGGTCGACGGGGCTCCCCGTGCTCGCCGCCTCGGTCGCCTCGACCAGCAGGTTGGTGACCCCCGCGACCGCCGAGACCACCGCGAGGACCCGGGTCTCCCCCGCCGCCGCGGCGACGAGGTCGGCCGCGCCAAGCATCCGCTCGGCCGTGCCGAGGGACGTCCCGCCGAATTTCATGACCCGCATCGTGAGGCTCCGTCCCTGTGAGCCTGGTCGCGCACCGCCGGCAGCGCCGGCGGCCCGGCTCCGGGAACATCCTCGGGCGTCCCGGGAGAATAGCCCACAACTCTAAGGAACTAATCTTGTTGGGTACGGCACCCCGCGACAAGTCGCGGCGGACCTCGGGCGGCGGTTCGGCGTCGCGGACGAGTTCGAGCCCGCGCTCGACACGCGCTAGCCGGCGCGCTCGCCGGCGCGCTCGCCGGCGACGCGGCGCACGGCCGCGATCGCGGCGGCGTGCGCCGCGGCCGCGGCCGTGTCCTGCGCCAGCGCGCGCTCCGCGAGGTCGAGCAGCGCGGCGGCCGCGGCGGGCGGGTCGAGGCGCAGGGCCGCGTCGAGCGCGGCGCCGGCGGCCGGGTGCCGGGTCTCGAAGCGCCGCAGCGGGTCGATCGACGGGCCGCCGCCCTCGGCGTTCCCCACGTCGAGCAGCGGGACCAGGTGCGCGAGCGCCGCACGCGTGACGAACTGGCGCGCGGAGAGCCGCTCCCCGCGCCGCCAGCGCGCGACGCCGACGAGCAGCTGCGTGAGGAACTGACCCGCGTGCCACGCCGCCGCGGGCGCGCCCGCGCGCAGCGCCTCGGCGGTGGCCCGCTCGACCGACGCCATCCGCGCGGCGACGTCGGCGCGGTCCAGCAGCACGCGCCAGCGCCGCTCCGCGCGCGCCAGCGCGAGCTCCCCCGGCTCGAACACCGCGAACTCGGCGAGGTGGCCGTCGTCCCACAGCACCTTCACCCCGTGCGCCGTCTCGCGGAACGCGAGCACGATCCGCGACGGGTCGGGCAGCCAACTCTGCGTCGCGCGCAACGCCTCCGCGTGCCCGGGCTCGGCGACGACGAAGAGGTCGTGGTCGGAGTAGCGGTCGGCGCCCTCCGCGGTGGACCCGAGCGCGACGACGCCGAGGACGCGGGCGTCGCCCGCCAGCGTCTCGACGAGGCGCTCCGTGAACCGGCGGTGCTCTTCGGGGTTCATGGCGCGAACTCTTCGGGGTTCATGGCGCGAGAGGATAGTCCGCGTGCCCGTCCCGTTCCACGTGTCGCGTCACGGCGACGCGGGAACGCCGGCGAACGCAGGGCCGCGAGCGTCCCGCGACAGCGCGCGCCGCACCTTCGCCCGCGCCGCGCGCCAGCTGCGCCTGCCCGCGTCCACCCTGCGCCTACCTGCGCCTGCCTGCGCCCTGCACACGCCACTTACGCTGTTTCTAATCTTCTTTCCCGACAAAGGGTTGCGCGCGATCCGGGTGATCATAGGTTCACCTCGACAGGAGCCCGGTCCGCCCGATGAACCGCCTTCCGACGATCACCTCCGTCCGCCCGCCGTTCCGCTTCGTGGACGCCGCGCTGACGGCCCTCTTCGAGGCGCCGCCCGACGCGCCGGGCGACGCGGCCGCCGACGCCGGCGCGGCGGCCGCCCCGTGCGTCGTCGCGCCCGCGCCGCGTCTCGACGGCCCGGGCGACGACGCGACGCTCGACGCTCACCCGCCCGGCCCCGGTCCCGCCGACGATGAGGGCGCGCCGCGCTGAGCGGAGTCGTTCAGCGGTCGTGACGCGGCTCGTGACGCGGGTCGTGGCGCGGCTCCCGGCCGCGGCGCCGCAGCGCCGCGATCGTCCCGCCCAGCAGCGCCGCCGCGGCCACGCCCGCGACGATCTTCGGCAGCGGGTCCCGCACCGCAGGCGGCAGCGACACGACGCCGCTCGCGTCCGCGCGCGCGGCCTCGTGCACGTAGCGCCCGCGCGCGGGGCGCGCGACGCGATCGAACTCCTCCGCGAGCCGGTCGAGGCCGGCGCGGAGTTCCGCGCCCGCCATCGGCTGCCCGTGTCCGGTGATCGCGCTCTCCGGCTTCATGTCGGCGAGCGCCTGCACCGACGTCCGCGCCTGGTCCCAGTCGGGCGTGAAGTACGCCGGCGGCCCGTGGACCTCGCGCCGCTGCGTGAGCACCGCGTAGGCCGATTCCTGCCGCACGGTGACGAAGGCGTCGCCGGCGACGAGCGTGCGGTCCGCCGCGCGCCAGAGCGAGACGTGACCCGGCGCGTGCCCGGGCGTGAACAGCCAGCGCCAGTCCGGCAGCCCCGGCACGGTGCCGTCGGCGGGCAGGACCTGCAGCCGGTCCCCGATGTCGATCGGGCCGCGCGGGAAGACGCCGGACAGGCGCGCCATCGCGCCGCCGCCGACAGTGGGGTCCGCGGGCGGGTAGGACGAGCGGCCGGTCAGGTAGGGCGCCTCGAGCTCGTGCGCGTAGACCGGCACGTCCCAGCGCGCGGCGAGCTCGCGCACCGAGCCGACGTGGTCGAAGTGGCCGTGCGTGAGCACGATCGCCGACGGCCGGTTGTACGTCCCGAAGCGCGCCGCGGCGGCACGCTCGACGCGGGCGCGCGAGCCGGGCATGCCGGTGTCCACCAGGACCCAGTCGCGGTCGCCCGCGCCGGGCTCGCCGAGGAACACGACGTTGACGATCTGCGTCGTCGTGAAGGAGACGCCGGGGGCGACGTCCCGGACGAGGGAGCGCGGGCGCGACGCGGTGCTCCGCGTGTCGCCGGTGGGCTGCTCGTGCATGGCGGCCTCTTGTCGAATCGACCGTGGCCGGGCCGCCGCCGGTGGTACGGGCACAGGTACGGACTACCGACTGTAACGCGCGCGGCGGGCCGCCGCGACGCGCCACACGGCGTGCGTTCGCGGGGGCGCGCGGACGAACGCGTAGGGGCCGGCCTCCCGCGACGCGGGATGAGCGGGATGGTCGGCCCGACGATCGCGCGATCCGTGACGGCGGGCGGACCATCGCCTGCGGCGAGGCCCGCCGCTACAGCCGGGCGAGCGCGTCGTCGAGCATCGCGCGCAGCGCGTCGGCCTCGACCGCGCAGGCCCCGGCGGCGGTCGCGTTCTCGAGGCTGCCGAGCATGCGGGTGCTGAGGACGCGCGTCGTGGCCGGCGTCGCCATCCGCAGCTGGCGCTTCAGCTGGCTCGCGGCCGGGCGGACCTTCTTCGGGTCCGGCGCCTTGACGGTCTCGATCTCGGTCCCGCTGGACCAGGTCTCGCCACGCAGCGGGTCGGACGCGGGGTCGGTCGGCTTCAGCCGCACGCTGCCGGCGTCGATCTCCGCCAGCTGCGGGTCGATGTCCACGTCGCGCTGGAGAAACAGCGCGACGGCGAACGTGCCCCCCGGCGCGCGCCGCGCGAGCGTCGAAAGGCGCGTGTCGATCGCCTCCGGGAAGCGGCCCGTCGTCGGGTCGCGCAGCTTCGCGACCGAGGCGGCGAGCGCGTCCACGCACGCGGCGAAGCGCTTGTCGCCGCCCGCGCCCGGCTCGGCGCGCCACGTCGGGTCGGCCACGGTGTACGAGCGCTCGTCGCCCGCGTGGCGGACCTTGTCGCGGCCCTCGGTGCGGACCGTGCGCTCGACGTACACGACGCGCACCTCGAGCGGCACCGCGGCGGCCGCGTCCGCGGCGGGAGCGGGGGCCGGCGCGGGGGCGTCCTGCGCGACCGCGGAGCCGGAGGCCAGGCAGGCGAGCAGCAGCAGGGCGATCGAGGCGTCTCGTCTCATGCCGGGCAGGATAGCGCGCCGCCGGCGGCGCGGCCCCGCGGCGGCCGACCGCTCGCCCCTCGGATTCCGCCGCGCGCCGCCGCTCCGCGCCCCCTGCGCCGCGCGTCCCCTCGCGCGCGTCCCTGCTCCGCGCGCTCCCTTACACTGGCCGCATGCACCGGCTCACGCTGAGGGTCGTCCCGGGCTCGCTCGCGGTCTGCCGGCTCGCGCCGGACGCGCCCCTCCCCCCATGGCTCGTCGAAGCCGGCGGCCGCGGCTTCACGTCGGTCACCCGGACGGAGCACGAGCTGTCGATCGTGGGACCGGACGACGCCGTCCCGCCGGGCGTGCGGGCCGAGCGCGGGTGGACGCGCCTCGCGCTCGACGGCCCGTTCGACTTCGCGCTGTGCGGGATCCTGCTCGCGGTGCTGCGGCCGCTCGCGGAAGCCGGCGTCGGCATCTTCGCGCTCTCGACGTTCGACACGGACCACGTGCTCGTCCGGACCGGCGACCTCGGCCGCGCGGTCGCCGCGCTGCGCGCCGCCGGACACGAGGTCGTGGACTGATCTCCGACGCGCGTGCGACCCCGCGCGGCGGGCCGCAGGACAGGTGGGGGCGGGGGGGGGGCCCCCCCCCGCGGGGGGGGGGCCCCCCCCCCCCCCCGCGGCCGGCCCCCCCCCCCGGGGGGGGCCCCGCCGGCGGGGGGGGGGCGCCCCCCCCAGCGGCGGGGCGGCCCCCCCCCGCCGCCCCCGCCC
>JADHED010000643.1_pt1 | contig 38289 bp, 40 predicted proteins | sample 8952041 | NCBI WGS metagenome assembly JADHED01 (sample SAMN16124423, study PRJNA663239) | bioreactor sludge metagenome | isolation source: sludge (control) | place: India:Bengaluru | collected 2018-09-08 | reverse complement strand
GACTTATTTCTGACTTTTCCAATGTCGTGTTTTTTGAACACTATCTTATTAATTCCTGTTAGTTCATAAAAGTACTTTACCTGATAATTACTCAAAAAATGGGTTCTAAATCCTTTGGCATTTTCATTTAAAAAGATAGAATTATTTACAACCATAGAAGCGATAGTTTCTTTATGACTCCATTTGTTTGTTCGTAGCAAAAATGCTTGAGAACGTTGGAAATCAGAAACTTCCTTATAGCATAAATTACTTCCTATAGTATGTTTATTTCCTATAGCCTCGCGAGTCTTTAAGCTTTCGAGGTCATCGTCATCTGGGACGGAACCCCATGGGGGGTTGGCTACAATACAATCAAAAGTCTTTTTTACTTTTCCATCATTGAGTTCAAACTCTATGTCATCGGTTAGCGCATTTCCATTGACTAGTGTTTTGCCAATGAGACTTGGTAGAATCGGTGACTCAGTCTTTATTTTCTCTTGAATAAACTCTGGTGCTTCGCCTTCTAGCAATGCGAGGTATAAGCTAAAAGCAGCTATTTGCAATGCTCTAGGGTCAAGGTCAATGCCGAATAGTTGTTGCTGTATTATACGAACTTTTTTGATGTAATTTTTTTCAGCTTTATTTGCTTTAATAAGCATTCTAAACGCCTCTACTAAGAAAGCACCAGAACCACAAGCTGGGTCTAAAATTGTAGCATTAGTAGCATCTTTTAACTTTACACCTAAGGTCTGTGATAGCATGAAGTTTACTAGAAAAGAAGGCGTATAATATACTCCGTTCCCTTTTTTCGTTTCTTCTTTCAAAAAGGATTCGTAAATACTACTAATCAATTGAATTGGTATTTTATCGAACTGATAGGGAAAAAATTTCCCTTGCTTGCTACGGTAATCAGTATATCCGAAAAACAAGCTTAATTTATTTAGATACTTTTGATGTAAGTCTTCCGGCTTGAATTCGTGAAACTTAAACAAATCACCATTTATTTTCCTAACCTTTCTAAATGCTGCAATCAGCTTTTCTGGAGATTTTGCATTTAGCGCATTAAATAGAAAATTATTCTCGAAAACACCCCTATCCTCTAGATATTTTACAAATAAACAGCGTAATAATAATAAATGGATGATGTCTTCATTGCTTTTGTTGACTAGGTCATTTCTCAACTCTAGCAAATTAAGTAATAAGTCTTTATCTACCTCTGTTGCCTTTTTTCGTTTTTGGTGTTCAATTACAAAATTGAAATAATAGGCATTATCTATCCCTTCTTTAGAAATTAAAGCTAGTTCTTCTTGAATGTTATAGCCCGTAGTATTAATGCCATAATCAAAACGTTTCACAACAATTCTGTTGTGTACAGGACTATCTTTATCTGGTTTATGACGTGCATCAATGATGTAAGTCTGATCATCAAATACAGCTATGAACGAAGGCTGATTATTTTGATTCCAAATGGCCAAATGTCTGGTAAACAATTCTTCTGTTGAAGCGCAATAAAAATAATCAACAAATATTTCTTGATTGTTTTCGGCATTGTTGTTTTCTGTCGATATTTTGTATGAAAAGGTATTTGAAATAACATTTTCAGATACAATAGAGTTATTGTACCCCAATTGAGATATAAACGACTTGAATTTATTGGATTTCATTGGTTACTGACTACACAAAAATAAAACTCTATATGGTTATTATATGAATTATTAATATAAATATTTATAGGGCTTAAACAAGCATTTTATTGACATGGAATTAACCATAACATTCCATTAACCCATCAAAATTCGTTTGTTATAGTCATCTAAAATATCATTTGGCAGGCTCTTTAAATAGACTTGAGTGGTTTTCAAGCTGGAATGCCCCAACATACTGCTAATGGCATTAAGTGGCACTTGTTGCAACATTGCCTGTGTTGCGAATGAGTGCCTGCTCACATAGCTAGTAAGGTTTTCTTCTATGCCGCAGTAACTAGCAAGGTCTTTTAGCTTTTTGTTGTATCGTTTTCTTGCCCATTCAATGTCACGGTATTGCAGCAAGGCGCTATCCCGTTTGACAATAGGGAAGATATACTCCGAATCAGGATTAAGACTGATATAACGAGAAAGGATTTCGTTTAGTGCAGGAGTAATCTTTATATCATATAGCTTGCTTGTTTTTTTGCGACGGTATTTTATACGACCATCTACTATGTCCGATTTTTGTAGAAATGCCATATCCGTATAGTTCATGCCATACATCATATAGCTGGCAACAAAGTAATTGCGGGCATCAAAACAGTCATGTGTTGCATCTAGTTTTAGTTCAATAATCTTTTTTAAAAGCTCCCATTCAATAGCTCTTTTCTCAGTTGGGACACTTTTAATCTTATAATCTGCAAAAGGGTAATATTCCTTATCAACAAGTCCAGCTTTAATTGCCTTGTTATAAATGGCCCTGATGGCACGTAAATACACAGAAAGGCCATTGGCACTATTCCCCTTGCTATAGTGGTTTGTTTCAAACTTTAAAATAAAGTCGTAACTGAGTTGCGTAAATGAAAGGTCTCTATCATTATTATACTTTTTCAGTATCCTGATAACATCTTTATAAGACCTTGCCGTGCCAATACGCCCAGCCGTCTTTAAATCTTCAATCAAGGTTTCAGCATAAGCAAAAAACGATTGTTTTTCATCAGCTTTATAAACTCTGTCTTTTAGCGCGGTTACAGAAAGGCGGTCAAGTTCTCCTGCTTCATCCAGTTTTAAGACAATATTCATTGCCTCGGCTTTCTTCTTTTGGATAAGATTATTCAGACGTTCTACTGAATCAACCCCTTTATAGGTCTTTTTGATTGCCCTGTTTTTTTCATCCCAGTCTTTCTCCGGTATGTGAATGCCTAACGGAATTGATGTTGTGGTACGTTTGTGACCGAGGCGCATGATAACAGGGTAAAGCCCGTCAATCTTTTTTCTTCGTGTGTCCAGTGTGATAACAATATTCGTGTTCATAGCATTATAAAGCTACGAATAATTTGCACACGATTTGCACACGGATTTAGGTTTTTTATGAATCATGATGGAAATGAAAATCCTGAAACCATTTACTGTAAAAAGTTTTAAAATCATATCGCACCATATCAATACATAAATCTCATGCCTTACAAGCAGGGGGTCCGCGGTTCGATCCCGTGTGCTTCCACAAATTTTTCTAAAATATTAGACAGAATTCATAAAACGAATTCTGTCTTTTTTTGCAATTTTCATCTGTCAAATTGGACTTCATGACATTAATCATATTGTTATGCGTCTATTGGGTTTAGTTTTACATGCCCTCATTAAAGTATGTAGCTATGAAATATCGCATAATAACTATGTTGCTAGGCTTATTGCTATTATACGCATGCAGCAAATCTGATAGCGTCACTAACACTGATAGTATTACATCAACGCTTACTGAATATCAAATAAAGCGTCCTGTCAGGTTTCCCGAAATGTACATTCCTAATGATAACAAGCCTTATAAGGAACGCATAACATTGGGTCGCATGTTATATTACGATCCCATTCTTTCAAATGACGGACGCTCCTGTTCAAGTTGCCATTTACAGACAATGGGGTTCACTATTGCTGGTAGTGCAGGTAGCATGCCTGTCTTGCCGCATGTAAACCTCGGTTGGAATACAAACTATATGTGGAATGGCTCAAAAAAAGGTACGTTGGAAGATGTTATGATATTTGAAACAGAAGAGTTTTTTGCAACGGATCTAAATAGGATCAACAATAATGAGAAGTATGTACAGCTTTTTCGTCAATCTTATGGTATTGATAAAATAACACACAAATATATTGGATATGCATTAGCACAATTCACAAGGACGCTCATATCTGACAATACAAAGTATGACCGATATATGAATGGTACTGATGTCTATACATACAATGAAGAAATGGGTAGGAAGATATTTTTTAGTGAAAAAGGAGATTGTTTTCACTGTCATGTCACACTAATTACTACAGATAATGACTTTCATAATAATGGCCTAGACAGTATTTATACCGCTGACAAGGACAAAGGTTTGTATAACGTAACCAAGAGCGTAAACGATTTAGGGAAATTTAAAACCCCAAATTTGAGAAATGTTGCCCTACGTAAAACATTCATGCATGATGGTCGCTTTACTTCTTTGGAAGAAGTAATTGACTTCTATAATTCTAAAGTCAAAAAGTCTGCTTCGGTTGATCCTGTAATGTTGAAACCTGGTAAAGAAAATGGATTGCAGCTTAGTACAATAGAAAAATCACAACTGATTGCGTTTTTGAAAACGCTCACAGATAGCACATTCATTTCCGCAGTGGAGTTTAGTAAGCCTTGATATATTAAAATGCTTATTTGAAATATGACAACAATCATCGTGTATTCTAATAAAGGACATATTTATCTTTTATTGACCATGTTAGCTTTGTTGTGGTAAATGCATTGTTTCCAAGCAATACTGTACGCTGTATAAAAACTAAGTTTTATGGGACGCCTATTTGTTTTATGTTTATCATTATCTATCGCCTCTTCTTGCCAAAAAGATAAAAGTCACGAGATAAATAATCAGATTAACATATCTATAAGTTCTCCTACTGAAAAGCAGATATATGCGAGAGGAGATACTGTTTTTATAAAGGCGGATATTACCTCCGTGTCAGGTATTCACGGTTATACAACTTCCATCTATTCAGATACAGGAGAAGAGCTTTATAAGATTGAGGAGCATGCCCACGGCAAAAATGTTACAGTAGACAAATATTGGGTGTATAAAACAGATTTGCAAAATGTTGGTGATTTACAATTGGTTATAAATGCTATCATCAACCACGAAGGAGAGACAATAGAGTGCAGAAAAAATGTATATGCAAAATAAAGATATTATTAAAAGACATTTTTATCTTTATTATGATTATAGTCATACTTTTTTAAAACTATCGGATACATTTTTGTCTTTCAAACACTAATTCTTAACTACATAAAACTAAATACAATGAACAGAAAAAACATGGTTGTATTAATGCTCTCGATGAGCGCTTTTATTTATAGCTGTGGTGGCGGTGGAGAAGAGAAATCAGTAAGAGATCAAACGCCGGATCCTGGTAAAAATGAATATGTAGATCCTAATAAAGATGTCAATCCAAAAGGCATTGGCAAATTTACCAATGTAGAACTGACGCACCCGCTGGATGTAAACATGGTGAAGGGCGGTGAATCTGTATATGATGTAAAATGTAGCTCTTGCCACAAACTGACTGACGAAAAATTGGTAGGTCCGGGATGGAAAGGAGTGACAGACAGAAGACAACCTGAATGGGTAATGAATTTTGTGACGAATGTAGATGAAATGCTGGATAAAGATGCAGAGGCAAAAGCTATGATGGAAGTTTGTATGGTGAGGATGCCTAATCAAAACCTAACTGACGCTGAGGCAAGAAATATACTGGAGTTCATGAGAAAGAACGATGGTAAAAACTAAAAATCACGCCTAAAAAATAAATATGAAACATTACAAATTAATGCTTTGTGCATTAGGGGCAGTTATTGCCGGACAAAGCTGTAAAATGAAAGATACAGGAAATGTTGTTCAGGGAGATGCAGCATCCAAAGTATATGTAGCTCCCGGCAAGTATGATGAGTTCTACAATTTTGTATCTGGTGGTTTTAGTGGGCAGGTATCTGTATATGGTATTCCTTCCGGCAGGTTGTTGAAAGTAATCCCGGTTTTTTCTGTAAACCCGGAAAATGGTTATGGTTTCAGTGAAGAAACGAAACCGATGCTGAACACTACTGCCGGTTTTGTGCCGTGGGATGATGAACACCATCTTGCGTTATCGCAAACGAATGGCGAACATGATGGACGTTGGATATTTGCCAATGCCAACAATACGCCACGTGTAGCACGTATCAATCTGGGTACTTTCAAAACGGATGAAATTCTGGAGATACCCAATAGCGGTGGTAACCACTCTTCTCCTTTCATTACAGAGAACACAGAATATGTAATTGCTGGTACTCGTTTCAGCGTACCGTTAGGAGAGGCTGACGTACCTATTAGCAGCTTTAAAGAAAATTTTAAAAGTGTAGCCTCATTCATCAATGTAGATCAAGGTACCGGTAATATGAAGATTGCATTCCAAATTGCGCTTCCTGGCATGAGCCTCGACTTGTCTCGTGCTGGTAAAGGTCCGTCTCATGGGTGGTTTTTCTTCTCTACCTACAATACAGAGCAAGCAAATACATTGTTGGAAGTGAATGCTTCTCAAAAAGATAAGGACTTTATAGTAGCTGTAAACTGGAAAAAAGCTGAAGAGTATGTAAAGGCTGGCAAAGGAACTAAGATGAAAACCCGTTACTATCATAATAAGTGGAATGAAGAAACACATTCTGCTACTTCTGAACTGGAACAGGAAGTATTGGTGTTAGACCCTGCAGAGCTGAAAGATATGGTATATATGATACCTTGTCCTAAGTCTCCTCACGGTTGTGACGTAGACCCTTCTGGTGAATACATAGTAGGTAGTGGTAAGCTGGCTGCTTTGATACCGGTGTTTTCTTTCAACAAGCTGATGAAAGCAATAAATGATAAAACATTTGAAGGAGAGTATCAGGGAATTCCTGTGGTGAAATATGAAGCAGCATTGCATGGCGAGGTACAAAAACCAGGCTTAGGTCCATTGCATACAGAGTTTGATGGTAAAGGCAATGCCTATACTTCATTCTTCCTTTCGTCAGAAGTAGTCAAATGGAGCATTAAAGATGTGAAGGTGTTGGATCGTGTGCCTACCTACTATTCTATTGGCCACCTTTGTGTGCCTGGTGGCGATACAAGAAAACCTTATGGTAAATACGTGATTGCTTACAATAAAATCACTAAAGATCGTTATCTGCCAACTGGTCCTGAACTGGCACAGTCTGCACAGCTTTATGACATCAGCGGAGATAAAATGCAGTTGATACTCGACTTCCCGACAATCGGTGAGCCTCACTATGCTCAGGCTATAGACGCTAAGGTCATAAAAGATAGGAGTGTCAAAATATTTGACATTAATAAAAATAAACACCAGTACGTTGCTATGGGCGAAAAAGAAACCAAAGTGGTGCGCAATGGCAACAGGGTGGATATTTATATGACTGCGATACGCTCTCACCTGACACCGGATAATATTGAAGGTGTGTTTGTAGGAGATGAGGTATATTTCCACGTTACAAACTTGGAGCAAGATTGGGATGTACCACATGGTTTCGCAATCAAGCATGCTGCGAATGCAGAACTGCTGATAATGCCTGGCGAAACGTCTACACTTAAATTTGTACCGGATAGAACAGGTATATATCCTTTCTATTGCACAGACTTTTGTTCTGCACTACATCAGGAAATGCAGGGCTACCTGAGGGTTTCTCCTAAAGGAAGTAATGTGCCACTGAAATATGGTATAGGTGATACTGCTCCTAAAGCAGTAGCCGCAAAATAATTTCACAATGGCAGTGCATCGTATCCCGATGTACTGCCATAATTGTTTTTAATTATGAAAAAGTTGACAGCACCGGGAAGGTATAGTGTATTGTTGGTGATAATATTTCTTGCTACACTTTGGTTTTTCCCTATGTGGCGTATAGACTTAAAAGCACCCCAATATCCTGGTGGGCTTACCATGACGATATGGATAAATGATGTGAAAGATGATGTAGATGTGATTAATGGATTGAATCACTATATAGGCATGAAAACAATACATAAAGAAGATTTTAAAGAGTTTGTATACTTGCCGGCTACTATTATATCCTTTATCGTGTTAGGTATTCTTGTTTTCTTTTGGAACAGAAAGACAGGTTATTATATCTGGACAGGCATATTTACTGCAATAGGCCTCATGTCGTTCTATGATTTCTATAAATGGGAGTATGATTATGGCCATAACCTTGACCCAACAGCACCGATACAAGTGCCCGGAATGTCCTATCAGCCACCATTAATAGGGTATAAAAAACTGTTGAACTTTGAAGTGTTATCTCAGCCACATGTAGCCGGATGGTTATTTATACTTTCCGGTGTAGTATTGGTGTCTATAACGTTCTATGAATGGAAACAATCAAAAAAAATGGTATGAAACAATGCGGATTGATAGTGGTTTGTATATTGCTGCTTTGCGGCTGCAAACCTCAGTTTGAAAAAATAGATTATGGAAAGGAAAGTTGCAGCCATTGTAAAATGACAATAGTTGATAAGCGATTTGCTGCAGAGATGATAACATCAAAAGGGCGTGCACATAAGTTTGATGATGTTCTTTGTATGAAACAGTATGCAGACTATTATACCGAACAGAGTAAAGATGCAATGTACTTTGTTGCAGTCTGCAATAGCAATAACGAAGAGTTTACAGATGCAACCAAGGCATTGTATTTGCAACATCAGGCTTTTAAAAGTCCGATGAACGGAAATTATGGTGCGTTTTCCAGCACAGAAAGTGCAGCTGCAACCGTTAAAGAATTAAATACGCAACCCGTTTCGTGGAGCGATATTAAATAACTGCATGCCCAGGCTCATTATAACTATACTATTCATTTTTTTCGCGTACAATGGCAATACGAAAACTATCGTCGTACGTGCAGATAAAGCAAATGCAATAAAAAATGCACTCGCTTACTGCACAGATGGAGATACCGTGTCTATTGAAAAGGGCTTGTATAAAGAACAAGATATCCTTGTTTCAAAACGCATTACTATACTTGGTAAGGACTACCCGGTTATTGATGGGGTAAAGAAAGGACAGCTTATAGTTGTGGTAAGAGACTCAGTAATAATATCAGGCCTGCAGCTACAAAATACCGGTCGGTCCAGTATGACAGATATGGCAGCAATACGGTTGCAAAATGTGAAAAGTGTATCTGTTACTAACAACAAGCTTGTAAATAATACTTACGGGGTGTATCTGCAGAATAGCCACTACTGCCTCGTTTACAAAAATACAATCAGGGCAGATGCTAAGGATGAACTGAATAGCGGAAACGGTATACATGCTTGGAAATCTACACACCTGTTACTTCAAAGTAATAATATCAGCGGTCATAGAGATGGTATTTATTTCGAGTTTGTAACTGATTCAAGAATTATTAATAATACCTCTACTGAAAATATTCGATACGGGTTACACTTTATGTTTTCGCACAAGGATGTGTATACGCGCAATAGTTTTATTAATAACGGCTCAGGTGTAGCAGTTATGTACTCTAAACAGGTAGAGATGTACTACAATACATTCAGGCACAACTGGGGCGATGCTTCGTACGCTATTCTATTGAAAGAAATTGCTGATAGTAAGATAGAACACAATCTGTTTGATAAAAATACGGTTGGCATATACATGGAAGGTACAAGCCGTATACAAGTATTGTATAATGAGTTTGTTGAAAATGGTTGGGCAATGAGGGTACAGTCTAGCTGCGATAATAATGTGTTTGAAAAAAATAATTTTCTTTCAAACTCTTTTGATGTAGCAACGAATGGTACCATGATGCTGAATACTTTCAACAACAACTATTGGGACAAATACGATGGTTACGATCTTGATAAAAACAAGGTGGGCGATGTGCCTTACTATCCTGTAAGTATGTATTCTGTGGTTACCGAACGTGTGCCAACTGCCATGATACTGTACAGAAGTTTCCTTACAGATATTATGAACAGGGTAGAGAAGGTAATGCCCAGTATTGTACCCGATAAGTTGAAAGATGATAACCCATTGATGAAAAGCCTGAAATTACGATGATACATATAAATGCACTGACTAAATCTTTTGGCAGTTTTAAAGCACTGGATAATATAAGTCTCAATTTTGCTAAAGGGCGTACAGTTTCTTTATTAGGACCCAATGGCTCGGGCAAAACCACGCTAATAAAATCTATTTTGGGTTTGGTGATTCCTGACAAAGGAACCATATCTATAAACGATAAACAAATCGGGAATGATTGGCAATATCGTTCTCATATCGGGTATATGCCACAGATAGGCAGGTACCCTGAAAATATGACCATAGGGCAGGTCATCAAGATGATAAAAGACATCCGAAAGGATAATGTACAATATGATGAAGAGCTGATAACTCAATTAGGTGTAGATAAGATTAGTTCAAAAACCATGCGTAGTCTTTCGGGCGGTACCAGGCAGAAGGTTAGTGCATGCCTGGCATTTCTTTTTTCTCCCGGTATCCTTATTCTCGATGAGCCAACTGCCGGCCTTGACCCTTTGGCAAGCGAAATCCTAAAAGATAAAATAATACAGGAATGTAATAAAGGCAAACTTGTATTAATAACATCACATATCCTCAGCGATTTGGATGGTATTACCAACGATGTGGTTTATCTGCAAGATGGTAAGCTGATATTTTATAAGTCTGTTGACGAATTGCAGCATATGACAAGTGAAACAAAGCTGAACAAAATGATTGCCAGTGTAATGAGAAACGAACATACTAAAACTGCCGATATATGAAGACGATAATGAAATATGTTGTTGCCGATCTGATACGGAATAAGGTAATAGTTGTTTACGCAATCATACTTGCGGTATTGTCCTTTAGTGTGTTGAGCATAGACGAAAACCCTGCCAAAGGATTGCTTAGTTTATTGAATGTTACATTATTGTTCGTACCGCTTATCAGCATACTGTTTGCGACTATCTATTATTTCAATTCCATAGAGTTTATTGAACTGCTTTTGGCGCAGCCTGTAAGGAGAAATAAAGTTTTGCTGGCCGAATATGCCGGCCTTACAATCTCACTTTCATTAGCTTACTTGTTAGGGGTAGGTTTGCCGGTTATGATTATATCCCCAAATCTCGCAGCTATAACATTGTTGATGAGTGGGTTCTTGCTCACACTTATATTCACAGCCATTGCACTATTGATATTCGTACTGTTCAAGGATAAGACAAAAGGCATAGGTGCAGCAATTGCTGCTGCAATGTTCTTTACACTTTTATTTGACGGACTATTATTGATATTTATTTACTCATTTAATGAGTATCCGATTGATAAAGCGGTGTTAGGGATAACAGCTTTCAATCCTGTGGATCTTGCTCGTATCCTCATGTTATTGCAATTGGACGTGGCTGTATTGATGGGATATTCCGGTGCATTGTTCAAAAAGTTCTTAGGTACCGGTACTGGTAGCGTGTACGTTGTTATTTGTATGCTGTTCTGGGTGTTGCTTCCATTAATGTTGTCGGTCAGGGTATTTCGGAAAAAAGATTTATAGCAAGAGGGAGTGGTGAAAACCTCTCCCTCTTTATTATGAGTAACACTATATCTTACTTTCAACTTCCAATGCTTTCGGAAACAGTATGTTATTCTCAAGATGGATGTGCTGAAAGAGGTCGTTCTCAAATTCCTGTAGTTTATGCAGGTAAAGCCTATGGCTGTTGCAAGCATCCTCAGGTGCTACATAGTTATTGGTTAGCATTTTAATGTCTCTTAATAGTTCTCCTGCCAGGTCGTGATCTTGCTCCATAACCCATATCGGATTTTGTACACTGTTAAAACCTCCTGCCTTCATCTGCGATGCTTCCATTTGTTTGATGTACGGGAAGAGTATTACCTCTTCTTTCTTCATATGTGTATCCAGTTCATTTAAGAGTAGAAGTACTTTATCGTGAACCGTTTTCAGATATGGGTACTTTTCTATGTGTTTGGTACTTACTTTCTCTGATAGTTCTTTTATAAGCGGTGCATTCGTTCTCACGTATTCATGATGTTGATTCACTATAAAGTCTGCAAGAAAGCCGGCATTCCAACTTTTAAAATCAAGGTTTTGTGTATCGGTTTGTGTTGGTTCTTCTAATAGTTCTGCAACTGTTATTTCAGATAGCCCTTTTTCTTTGCAGGCTTGAGCCAGTGTTTTCTTGCCACCACAACAAAAATCTATTCCAAGTTTTTTAAACACCTCGGCTTTTCTGATGTCGCCACGTACTATTTCTCCAATCGTTTCTTCCCCGTTTGTGGTTTCGTTTTTCTTTATCTGTACCTCCCATATCTCTGGACCTTTTTTCAGGTATTGCCATGTAAAACAATTACCTCTTAACCCCATCAGTTGATAATATACAGGCTTAGGATCGTGGTCATTATGTAAGATGACAGAAGCGCCTGGGGCAATTTTGTCAAATGCATTGAAGATAGATGGGTGCTTATCTGCTGGCGCCATCGTTGTTACATCAATAAAAATGGTTGAATCCATATTTTTAAAATTTATTGCTTTTATAATTGATTAATGAAATGTTGCGTTGTATTTATTGTACTGTGTTTTCAAATGACTTGCTACTATCAGTATGCTTCCCATTACCAGCACAATAGCTGCATACCACAGCATTTGGGGGAATAACCTGCTGTTGGTCATAAACATTATTTCCAGCCCCTGTGTCATTAGCAGCAATTCATTTGCAAGTACACCTGTTACGAATATTGCTAATGAAACAGAGGCGAGTTTTGTATTCCCTAAATATCCAAGCTGTAGAAAATGGGCGAGCAGATAAAATGTTACAAAGCCTAATAGCACTAAATGAAGAAAACCTATTATGACTGGCCTGTTATTAAATACTTGGTCACCTATAGTCGGGAATATTGTGAGGCTTTGTAGTGTGAGCTTAAGTATTAATGCTACAATAGATAATGCTAGTAGTACTCTGTATGGTGTTGTCTCTTTAACGGCAAATAGCTTGATGCCCTTTGTAAGTGGCAGAAACAAGATTACAGATAGAATGAGCAGTATGCTGCCTGCAACGGCTACGATACGTACATATGTAGTAGGGTAATGCCACAGGTAGCATAAGAATAATGAAGGGATTACTGTTGCATTTACTATTGTCAAGAAGCGTTTAGCTCTATGCTTGTCTGCAAGTAAACTGTTCTTCATTATCTTATTGAATAAGAGAGCAAGAATAGCTAATGTAAAGAAGCCATTATACTGCAAATGCAGATAGGTATATACAGCATCTTTATACAGAATGACATTTCCGGATTTCGTTGCCAGCAGATAGGCAAGTGTGTATGGACCAATAGATGATAACGACATATATATTAGTGACCATATTGCCGTCTGTTTAATAATTGGTTCTGCTTCTGTCTTTTGAAGCGCTTTCAAAAGCACCCACGTATAGTAATAAGATATAGAAATGAAAAGGGTTGAAAATACGATAGAGAAAAGCCCATATCCCTGTAGCAAAAAGCTTATCAACATTCCCCAGGCATTGATGTTTACGAGCAGTAAAATTCGATTCATTCTTGCATCTATACCTTGCAAAAGTTCTGTAGAGAGTAGTACAAATAATGCCAAGCTTACCCATCCACCAAAGGCAAAGTGAGAATGTGCATGTAATACATGCTTAAAATCGAGGAAGGGAATATTGAATAGTATCTTGCTACGTAGCGTAAAGCCGAGTATGGCTACTATGCTCAGGTTTATTAGAGTGATGCCAATCCATTTTTGTTTTTTTGAGGCTGAATTAATAAAAGACATTTTCATCCTTAATCAAGGTAAATTTTTTTAAACTCTTATTCTTTTAAGAACTGACTTGCCTTTTTTCAGGCTTTGTCCCAGCTCTCCGATTGTTGTTCCTTCCAGCATCTTTTTCAAATCGGTTCTTATAGCTTTGAATTTGTTGTGGAGTGGACAGGGGTTTGTTTCAGAACACTGCTTCAACCCCAGCCCGCACCCTGTAAATATTGCTTTTCCATCTATGGCCGTTACTACATCTATCAGTTTCAAATCCAATTGATATTCATCCAGAAAGAAACCGCCATTTACACCTTTCTGAGAATTTACTATTCTGTTACGACTCAGTATTTGTAATATCTTGGCTGTAAAATGTGCAGGAGCTTCTATGTTTTCGCATATTTCAGTAATGCCTACCTTTTTCCCTTTTTCGTTTTCAGATGCTATATAGATAATTGCCCTGATGCCGTATTCACAAGATTTTGAAAACATTTTGTAATTGGTTGACTGATTATTAATTCTGTACGAAAATAACAATATGAATAGTAAGTTGTTCAAAATAGATTATAGAACTATTTCTTAGCTGGTAATAGTACTTCATCAATCACATAAATCAGCCCATTGGATGCCGGTATTGCTGCTAAGATATTAGCAGTCCCATTAATTTTTACTTTGCCGTCTTTTTTGCTGATAGTGATGTTTTGAGAATTCACCTGGCCAATTACTTGCCCATCCTGGAACATATCCTCTTTATAAATACCAACCGATACATGGTATTGCAGTATATCTGCTAAAGCATCTTTCTGGTCCGGTTTCATTAAACCATCAACAGTACCTGCCGGCAATTTGCTAAACGCTTCGTTTGTGGGTGCAAAAACAGTGTACGGACCAGTTTTGCGTAGTGGCTCAACTAAATCGGCATTTTTTACAGCAGCTACCAAAGTGCTATGGTCTTTGCTGCCCATGGCAACCTGCACCACATCGTGTTGAGAAACATTGTCCTCTGCAGCAGGTACAGTAGATGCTAAAGCAGGCTCGGAACCTGAAGTAGTGCTTTGCTGACTATTGTTGTTACAGGCGGTTAATGCTGAAGTAGCCAGCATCATTAGCAGAAATGATTTTTTCATAACGTTTATTGTTTGATGAAATGAATGAATCTGTTGTAAAATTAATCCGCCTCGTCAAGTTAAAATATGACGCACATCATATTCAAGATGAAAATGTCTTTTATTTATCTGTAACCCAAAAATCATCTTTCCAATCATTATGGTAAGCGTTTTTATTGGCGTTTTCTATCATTTCGCCTGCAATGCGTAATTGCACAGTTTGTATGTGTCTTTCAATATAATTGAACATGTCTCTTTCCTCATATCGTATATGAGATTCAAGCAGATTTGCAAAAGAAAGCAATACATCTGTTGTTGCGGTATGATGTCTTAATGTGAGTACTATTTCCATAACTTGAAGATGCTCGTTTGATGCCCGTTTAAATTTTTCATCTTCAGGAATGAGTGAGAACAATATTTGTTCTTCAAGCTCAAAATGAAGCGCTAATTCTGTATCGAAAATGTGTGAGATGTATGCTGCAATTCTATCTGTGTCAATACTCCTATTAATGCCTTGTCTGATTTTCCAGCATAGTAATAATCCATTATGATGATCTCTGGACAGCGGAACGAGCTCTGCACTTCGTTTTATCGGCAATTTCTTTTCATTCATGATGTAAACGGTTACTGTATAATTGTTTCAGGTAGTAATAAATAATCATGCCCATACCGGCCAATAAACCTATGCCTGCTATTGCAAATAGTTTTAGAATAGAGTAGATAGGGGCCATCATTGTCTGAAAGTCATTAATATTCATTACACGGCTCCTGTAGCCTTTTGTAAGCCCTGCCATTACAAGACACAGCCAGAATATTAACAGGCTTACCTGAGCTATGTTATATCCTGTAGTTACCGCATTTTTTATTTTGATGGATGCAGTATCGACTTTACAAATGTACCCAATGCTACCCAGCAAGATCATTGTATTGATGCCGATTGTAGTGCCCATAGCATGTGCAACTGTAATGTGTGTGCCGTGTGTATACTTGTTTATGGCAGGTATGCTCATCATAATTGCAAGCAAAAGGTTTAAAAACAACCATACCTCTGATGCTATGATGAATTTGTAACTGATAAGGTGTTTATGTTTGTTATATTCAGATATTTTCGACTTAAACCTTTGGATCATACTTATGAGAAACAACCACTCCGTCATACTTATGAAGTATGATATGTGTCTGACCCAGCCTGTTGTTGGTACATTGTATATATGGTGCCCCCAATTAAACATCAAATTGCTGAGGCTCAGAAAATAAAATGCATATACCTTCTTGTTTTCAGCTATAGATTTGTCTCCGCTCATTTTTACCATCATGTAAAGCGATGTGCCATATATCATCTGATTCCATGCTCCAACCATCGATCCGTTTGCCTTCCATTGCATAGTTACTTCTCTGATGTAGGATTGTCTGATCCATGCAATATGCCATATATTCTGTTCAATAAACGTCAGCAAAAAGAACAGCACACCCGTAGCCCACATTATCTGATACAATGGTTTTTTGTTTTTCAGGCTGAACCAGTGTCTGCCGTATCCGATCATCAACAATGTCCAAGAAAGCAGTAATGGTATACACAACCACGGCGGAAATTCCCAGTATTCCCTGCCACCATATTTGTTCATTGTATAGTATGCGAAAATGACACTTATAGTCAACGCCCATATACCTGCTGCTGTGTTTATCAGACGTTTGTTTGCTGTTTGTATGACTGCAACATTATTGCTGTGTACTAACAGCGATGTTACGGCCCCCGATATTATCCAAAACAATGCTGCTGATACATGCAGCGGCCTCAGTTGTTGAAACGGTACTATATTTTTTAACGTTTCAGGATACAAAAAAGAAAATGATGACAGTACACCGCACAATAATGCTACTTGAAACATTACTAATGAAAAAACGAGATATACTTTATAGCGCATACATTACTTAATTATATAACTGCCTGTCCAGTGGATATTACTATCGTTTACTTCTGATTTTCCTGTTTTATCTATCCAACTCAGATAGGCAACAAGATTGTCAACTTCTTCATTGTTCAAGTGTAGGTTAGGCATTTTACCTGTACCATATTTAATGAAAGTCCTAGCACTATTTTCCGCTTTACTGCTTATGATGTTGGTAAGATCAGGTCCCATATATCCACCTAACCCATATAGTTGGTGACAAGATTGACAATTTTTTTCTCTCCAGATAGAAGCTCCTTTCATAGCAGATTGTGTTGGTGGGATAGATTTCGTATCACAATGCCTGAAAAGAAATAGTGTATATGAAACAAATATTATGAATAGTAAAAGCCAGTATCGTAGAAACATTTTTACTGATTGCCTGACAAAACTAGAGAGTGATACTCGTCAAAAATATGACCAATATCATATTGAGGATAAAAACATCCTTAATTAGGTCTTTTTTTTGCTACAATGTTGCACAAATGTGCTACAGGGAAAATGCTTTAATTTTAGGCTATCTTATTTGCTTTCAATGATTTATAAGAAATGCTACAAAATACTACAGAAGTGGAGTTTGAGAAAATTGAATTGCCTGACTAGTCCTTTATAAAGTATACACCTAATGTAAGTAACAACGATTGCTGTATATGAATCAAAAAGAATAAGGAGCCTTATTGGCTCCTTATTCTTAACCGCAATTAGGTTCATATTATCAATAACGACTATTTTTCTAAAATTTTAGATTTTATAACGGTTTGATAAATTGACTCAGTAAAAATTGCTTAAAGTCAATCCCACAGCGTCTTTTAAGGGGTAAATACGCCAGAAAAAATCCCTCAGTTGGTTCGACACTCGTTCCGTAGACTCCACAAATTTTCTAAAATTTTAGACAGAATTCATTTCTGGATTTCTGTCTAAAATTTCTGTTCAATTGACAATCTCTCTATTACACTTGATGGATATTTAGTTAAGGCCTTATGTACGTAGGCTGATTCCTATTATATAGTATTATAAGCTTAATGTTAGAAGCAATAAGCTTAATCAAACCCTGCTATCAATTCCTGCATTAGGGCTTGGGCTGTTTGCCGTTTTGTGATGGCTGCAATTTGTCCACCCCAATATGCAATCAGGTCTTCATTACCCGTCTCTGTAGCATGTTTGCGAAGTGCCGACATGAATGTAGTCTGCAAAGGGAATGGAGCTATGCTTGCATCTTGAGGGGTGCGTTGAGTTACTGTATTGCTCAGTACTCTTCCGAATCTTCCTGTATATGCTTTGGTAAGTGTTGTGTGCCTGCTTTTGTCGGATGTCAGGGCGTCTTTGTGTTTGTCAGTTGCGCCCGATTCGTCTGTAGCAAGGAATGCAGTACCTACCTGCACACCTGCTGCTCCTAATGCCATTGCAGCCCTTACTCCTCTGGCATCTGCAATACCACCTGCCGCTATTATTGGGGTGTTAAGGTGTTGGGTGAGTATACGTGTAAGGGCAAAAGTACCATGCAGCGATTCGTGGGCAGGTATTAAGAATGAGGGTCGATGCCCGCCTGCTTCAAATCCGCTGGCTACAATGCCATCTACACCGACTTGTTCTAATGCAAACCCTTCATCCAAAGTAGTAGCAGCGCCTATGGTTTTAATGCCCAGCTTTCTGCACTCCCGCAGTATCGCTTTATCTGGTATGCCGAATACAAAGCTGAATACGGCTGGCATCATGCGTAGTACTACCTCCGCCTGTCGTTCAAATTTGCTTGTTGCGTTGGTGGGTTTTGGTGGCAATGCCAATCCTTGTTCTTTGAAGATGGGCTCGAATAGTTTGCATAGCTGCAAGTATGCCTCGTCTGTATAGTTGGTGCTTGCTGCATCTGTGTCATTTATCCACAGGTTTAAATTAAAAGGTTTATCGGTTGCTTTTCTGATATCGTTTATGATTGCTTCAATAGCTTCAGGCTCCAGTTGATAACCACCATAACCGCCAAGCCCACCTGCTTCTGATACTGTAGCAACCAGTTTGACGGAGGATAGTCCTCCGCCAAATGGTCCCTGTAAGATAGGATAGCGTATGCCGAATAATGTGTTAATATTTGGTTTGCTATCCATGGTTGATGTTTGTGAAAAGCTTGTTTACAATCCACCATCTACCACTAACTTTCGATAGCGAAATGAACTCATGATAGTTATTGCCCAGCATTGGTATATGCAGTTTGGTCATGGCATTATTGCCTAGTACTTCAATGCCCGTTATACTCATCTTGAATGGTTCATTATTATCTGCAGGACTTTTCCTATTACTTACAGCCGTAGTGAATTCTTCCAACGACTTCATGTATTCACTGCCATTGATATCTCCCCATAGTATTGCAGTAGGATGGAATGCCTGTTTTAATCTGTCAATGTCGCCATTGTACAATCCCATGAAGTAATCATTGATTACATGACTGATTGCCTCAACTTCTTTGTTATACATATATAGTGGTATTAATAAAGACGATTGAATAAGATTTCGGCTACCTTTTCTGAAGATTGTGGGTTCTGTCCTGTTATCAGGAGTCCGTCTTCTATGGCAAATGAAGACCAGTCGTTCCCTTTCTCGTAATTGGCACCCCGTTCTTTCAGTTTGTCTTCCAGCGAGAACGGCACTACTTCTGTTAGCTGTACGGCAGACTCTTCTGTATTACAAAAGCTGGTAAGGCGTTTGCCATTGATGATGTAGTTGCCCGATTTGTCTTTCACGTTTACCAATGCTGCAGAGCCATGACACACAAAGGCTACGGGCTTATTGCTGTTATAGAACGATGATATAAGGTTGATGGAGTGTTTGTCTTTCGCCAAATCCCACATTGGGCCATGGCCACCCGGGTAGAAAACAGCGTCATAATCTTTTGTATTCACTTTAGATAGTGCAACTGTATTGCTTAAAACCTTTTGCGTTTCATTGTCTGCAAAGTATCGTTTGGTAGATGCTGTCTGGAATGAAGGTTCATTGCTCTTTGGGTCTATAGGGGCCTGACCGCCGTTTGGCGATGCTACCACTACTTCAATGCCTTTATCTTTGAAATAGTAGTAAGGTGTGGCAAACTCTTCAATCCAGAATCCTGTTTTCTTTCTCGTGTTGCCCAGTTTATCGTGAGATGTAAGGACAAACAATACTTTCTTTTTGGATGTTTGTGCAGTTGCATTTAAACCAAGGATGCCTGCAAATGCCAGTAAGATGGCAATTCTTATTTTTTTCATTTTTAATGTTTTATAATTGAATATTTAGTTTGTGCCTATGCGAAAAGATGCCCTGCCACGTGGCCGCCGTCCACATTCAATATTTCACCTGTAATGAAGTTGTTATTGGCAATCATGTAAGCTGCTTCTGCAATGTCTTTGCCTTCTCCTATTTTACCCAGTAGGTGCAAACCGGCAAGAGCGTCTGTATTGTCAATACCTATCTTGCCTTGTAAAGGACTGCGAATGATGCCCGGTGCAATGGTGTTTACTTTGATGTTGTTCTTGCCAAACTCTGCGGCTAATTGGCGTGTAAGTGCATGTATGGCTCCCTTACTGGATACAGGTGCCGATGCAGGGAAGCCTGCGATAGCGTGGTCTACCAATACAGTGCCTATATTGATGATGGAACCGCCACCATTGCCCAGCATGTTGGCAATAACTGCCTGGCTTGTATAGAAAGTGCCTTTCAGATTTGTTTTGATGTATTTGTCTATATCAGCTTCTTCTACATCAAGAAATGGTTTTGGAGAAAAGATGCCTGCATTGTTGATAAGTACATCTACCTTACCGAAATGTTTTACGGCTTCTGCTATCAGTGCATTGCTAGTGTTCTTTTCACTGATGTCTCCCGCAAACACTACGGCGTTTGATGGCGAACCGAGGCTGCTGTAGGCCTTAACAAGGTTTTCTTTGTTTAGCGAGTTCATCACGACATTATGTCCTCTTTCAATGAACAGTTTTGCTATGGCATAACCGATGCCTGTGGATGCGCCTGTTACTACAATTGTTTTTGGTTGCATGTATATATTATTGTTTAGTCTTTTTTCTGATTTCTGTTACCTGCTCGCCACCTACACCCCAGTTGTCGGTATTTATTTCATCAATAGTTATGTGGGTTAGTTGTGGGTCTTTGTTTAGTACTTCATAAAGAAGTTGAGTAACCCCGTGAATGATTGCTTGTTTTTGTTCTTTGGTTACACCATCGCGTGTAACTTCAATTTTTACGTAAGGCATAGCTTTGTGTTATTTGCTGGTGCAAAGTTGTGGTGTGCTGATGCCTTAGAGAATGGACAAAACAGCAATTGTATTGCACTTTATGGCATCATAGGTGAATGTCGCTATAACGGTGTCTTTTTGTCCAAGATTTATGTTGGATAGTGCAAGCAGCGGTAATTCAATTAATGGTATTTTTGCATGTAACTGATGCAGGTGTATGAAAGCCAAAAACAAAGTGATACCGATACTTAATATTGCGCAGTATTGCACAGACAGAGATGTGTGGAATATTAAAGTGTCTTCCTTTAGTGAAGAAGCTTGTACCATTGCAGAGTTTGACGAGAAACACAGGCATGATTATTATGAGATAATATGGTTGCGAAAAGGCAAGGGAATACATATGATAGACGGGGTAGATTATGCATACAACGGCTCTATACTGTTTTTGTTATCTCCCGGCCAGATGCATCATATAAAACCACAGGAAAAAGCAGATGGTTATGTGGTGAAGTTTCTTCCTTCACTGTTCAGACATTCTGCGGATGCGGATACTTATCTGACAGGAAACAACTTGTTTGATAATATACAGGCACAGCCGTTGCTGAAAGTTACATCGTCATTATATGCCGTGCTTGATGATGTGTTTGGTAAACTTACTACAGAGTTCAATACCGATGAGCAGGATAAAGAACGTATCATGCTTTCTTATCTGCAAATACTCATTACCCACATAGAAAGACTGAAACGAACAAACAGGAAAGATGCAACTAATCCTACAGGTGCCGATTACAGTTTATTCCAACAATACAAATCGGCTGTAGAAAAATACTTCAGACAAGAGCATGGCGTTCAGCAATACGCAGACAGACTATTTACCCAAACAAGAACGCTAAACACTATAGCTAAGAAGTATTCAGGCAAAAATGCTGCAGCCGTAATAGCTGACAGGATAGTGCTAGAAGCACAGCGTGATTTGTATCATAACATAAAGACTATTAAAGAAATAGGCTATGATTTGGGGTTTGATGATCCCGCATATTTTACCCGATTCTTCAAAAAGCAAACCGGGTATTCTCCGTTAGAGTATAAAATGCACAGCTCTGAAAAATCGATAGTGGTAAAAGCTGGTTAACAGCAAAAATAATTAGTTTGGATAGTGGAAATAAGTGTGCTCAGGTATAATTTACGACAGTTATATTCTATGATTAAAAAGATAAAGGAGCCTTATTGGCTCCTTTATCTTTTCGTCTAGCCGGCTCATATTATCAATAATTTCCAGTTTTCTAAAATGTTATATTTTGAACGAGTTTTAAAAATCATCTCAGTACAAATCGCTAAAAATCAAGCCTACACTATCTTTCAGGGGGTATATACGTCAGAAAAAATCCCTCAGTTGGTTCGACACTCGTTCCGTAGACTCCACAAATTTCATCTCATAACGTACTGTTGTTACAGTACGTTATGAGATGAAATTTGTTTTATTAAGTACTTTAGCAATAATGAATGTTGTAAAAACATATAAGCAGTTTGTCAATGGGCAGGGTGTTGCTGCTATATTGCGCGAACAAGTGCGTAATATGACGGTTGCAGGCTTATCGATGCGTAAAAGCATCAGTGGCAATAACTGGATAAAATTGCCCTATTACCACCATGTGTTTGATGATGAGTGTAAAGGATTTGAACGCCAACTGAAATATCTGAAGAACTTTGGTGAGTTTATATCTATGGATGATGTGTGGAAGATGGTGCATGAGGATAAGAAGATTAACGGCAAATACTTTTGCGTGAGCTTTGACGATGGTTTCCTGAACTGTTATGACAACATGATGCCAATTACACAGGCATTAGATATCCCAGTTATCATTTACCTGCCTACAACTTATATCAATCTAGATTATAATCAATCTGCCGATGCAGAAAGGATAAAAAACTTCTACCCGGAAAAACCTCAACTGGTACCATTCCTAAGTTGGCAGCAATGCAGAGAAATGTTGTCAGCAAAAGTCATTTTTGGTTCGCATACGGTAAATCATACCAACCTTATGAAGTTGGATGCAGAAGGTATTTTGAAAGAACTGCAAGCATCTAAGCACGAAATAGAAAAAGAACTAGGTATGGCGTGCGACCATTTTGCATGCCCGTGGGGTAGGAGTGGCATCGACTTTGATGCAGCTATTACAACACCCATTGCACAAAAACTAGGTTACAAAACATTTGCTACTACCAACAGAGGTACAGTAACAATAGGTGATAATTTGTACACACTGAAACGTGACCACCTCCTTGCCAATTGGGGCAATTACCAGCTAAAGTATTTCTTCGGTTCATGATAGACGCCAGCGAAATAATAATACGCCCAGCAAGGGACGAGGATGCAATACCTGTATGCGATTTACTGCGCGACTTGGGCTTGACACTGCCACCCAAAAGCGAGGCGAAAAAAGTAATGGCACATTGGCGTAGAATGTGGACAGATAATCCGTACTACAAAATGTACAATGAGCCTGTGTTTTATGGCTGGGTAATGGAGCATAACAAGCAAATTGTTGGCTTCTTTGGCACTGTGCCACGTGTATACTATATGAAGGGGCAACGCATACCTGTGTCTATTGCCAGCAACTGGGGCGTGAAGAAAGAATATCGTAGCTATACAAGTATGTTGTGCGATGCCTATTTCAATGCAAACCCTATGGCAATGAAGCTGGTTACTACAGCCATCAAGCCAACCGGAAAAATATTTGAACGCTATGATGGCAAACGTGTACCGGACATAAGCCTGGACTGTGTTTATATAGTTCCGTTCAACCTGCCCAAGCTGATGGTTTTGAAATTCAGTAAAGGCAAACTATCGTTTATTACTCCACTGATAAAGCTACTTTCTGCTATACTTGTATGGAAGCTGCCATTCCACTTTGCAAGAGATAAAGGGCTGGAAGAAGTGGATGTATATAATATGCCTACAGATTACACCACGTTTATTGACAGCATTGTCTGTACACATCATGGGTTTATGGCATCGCGTGATGTACAGACACTGCAATGGGTGTATGGACATGGTAAACGCGATTTACTAAAGAAAGTATTTGTGTATCGCAATGTAGATGGCATGATTGCAGGCTATGCATCTTTAATAGACGAACCAATAGTTGGTGATAGCAGTTTTAAAAGATATAAAATAGGTGACCTTGTAACTATAGATGTTGCTACAAAAACAGCTATGTTGAAAGCGCTGATACGTTATGCTGCAGACATGAAAGCAGATGTACTGGAAGTGCATATTCCAAACACCATCAGGAAAGAAGAGATACCATGTTTTACACTGCAACGCAAAGTGCCTTCGTTCCCGGTATTCTATCATTCTTCTGATGATAGCATCAATGAATACCTGCAAGACAAGAATAACTGGTTTATATCTCCTTACGACGGGGACACAATTTTGGGATAAAAGAAATGGGCTGCAATTGCAGCCCATTTCTTTTATGATTTTTGTACAGATTAGTAACCACCCATACCCATGCCACCACCTGGCATATCGTGGCTGTGACCTGCTTCTTTCGGAGCTGGTTTGTCTGCAATAACACACTCAGTTGTCAGCAGCATACTAGCTATCGAAGCAGCGTTTTCAAGCGCAACACGGCTAACTTTAGTAGGGTCTATAACACCCGCAGCCAGCATGTTTTCATAAGTTTCTGTACGAGCGTTGAAACCGAAGTCTGCTTTACCTTCTTTTACTTTTTGTACGATGATAGAACCTTCTATACCAGCGTTTGCAACGATCTGGCGCAGTGGCTCTTCCAGTGCACGACGAACGATAGCGATACCTGTAGTTTCGTCGTTGTTTTCACCTTTCATGCCATCCAGCGATTCGATAGAACGGATGTAAGCAACACCACCACCTGGTACGATACCTTCTTCAACAGCAGCACGTGTAGCGTGCAGTGCATCGTCTACGCGGTCTTTCTTTTCTTTCATTTCTACTTCTGTAGATGCACCTACGTACAATACTGCAACACCACCACTCAGTTTAGCAAGACGCTCTTGCAATTTTTCGCGGTCATAATCACTGGTAGTGCTTTCCATTTGTGCTTTAATCTGGTTAACGCGAGCAAGGATGTTTTCTTTCTCGCCTTTACCACCTACTACTGTAGTATTATCCTTGTCAATGGTAATGCTTTCTGCCTGACCCAGAGATGCGATAGTTGCATTCTCCAGTTTGTAGCCTTGTTCTTCGCTGATAACTGTACCACCTGTCAATACTGCTATGTCTTGCAGCATTTCTTTACGGCGATCGCCAAAGCCAGGAGCTTTTACAGCAGCTATTTTTAACGAACCACGCAGTTTATTTACTACCAATGTTGCCAGTGCTTCACCGTCAACATCTTCAGCAATAATTAACAATGGGCGGCCGCTTTGTACTGTGCTTTCCAGTATAGGCAGGATGTCTTTCAATGTGCTGATTTTCTTGTCGTAAATCAGGATGTATGGATTTTGCAGTTCAGCCTGCATTTTTTCTGTGTTTGTAACGAAGTATGGGCTCAGATAACCACGGTCAAACTGCATACCTTCTACAACATCTACAGTTGTTTCAGTGCCTTTTGCTTCTTCTACAGTGATAACGCCTTCGTTACCTACTTTGCCCATAGCTTGTGCTATCAGTTTACCAATCTCGCTATCGTTATTTGCAGAGATAGTAGCTACCTGTTCAATCTTTTTATTGTCGTTACCTACTTTTTCAGATTGTTTTTTCAGGTTGTTTACGATTGTAGCAACCGCTTTATCAATACCGCGTTTCAGGTCCATTGGGTTTGCACCTGCTGCTACGTTTTTCAGACCTTCGCCTATGATAGACTGAGCCAATACAGTAGCAGTAGTAGTACCATCACCTGCAACGTCAGCAGTTTTAGATGCTACTTCTTTTACCATTTGCGCGCCCATGTTCTCAATAGCGTCTTCCAGTTCTATTTCTTTAGCTACCGATACGCCATCTTTTGTTACACCCGGAGCACCGAATTTCTTTTCGATTACCACGTTACGACCTTTAGGGCCCAGTGTTACTTTTACTGCATCTGCCAGTACATCTACACCACGCTTCATTTTGTTGCGTGCCTCTGTATTAAAGAAAAGTTGCTTAGCCATATTATTCTTATTTATTTTTTTCTGTTTAAATGAAATGGTGAAATGAATTATACGATTGCAAGGATATCGCTTTCGCGCATTATCAGGTAGTCAACACCTTCAATAGAGATTTCAGTACCTGCATACTTGCCATACAATACCGTGTCGCCCGATTTTACAGTCATTGGTTCGTCTTTTTTACCAGGGCCGGCAGCTACCACAGTACCACGTTGAGGTTTCTCTTTAGCAGTGTCGGGGATGATGATACCACCAGCAGTTTTCTCTTCAGCTGCAGCAGCTTTTACAATTACCCTGTCGTGCAGCGGTGTAATGTTTACGTTGTTAGCCATAGTATATGATATTTAAATTTTTAAAAAGTGATTATGAAGTCTTTGTACAGTTCAATTAGCATGTTTTGTGCCACAGCAAAATGGACGGCAAAGGTGCGTCAAAATTTCATGAAAACAATATTTTTTATAATATGTATATTGATTTTCTGTCAGTTAGACCTTTTAATGGTAGAAATGAACCATTCATTTTGACAGGGTGTTATCTTCGCATACTTTAAAAACTTAAAAACTAAAATTTATGGCAATTCAGGTAGGGCAACAGGCACCGGATTTTACACTGCGTGATACTGAGAAAAATAAAGTAACCCTAAGCGAACAGAAAGGAAAGAATGTAGTACTGCTGTTTTTCCCTTTAGCTTTCACAAGTGTATGTACTGCAGAGCTTTGCGGTGTAAGGGATAATCTTGCTTTCTATAACAATACAAATGCTGTAGTGTACGGTTTGTCTGTAGACTCTCTGTTCTCTTTGGGCAAGTTTAAAGAAGAACAAAAACTGAATTTCACTTTATTAAGTGATTTCAATAAAGAAGTATCAACAGCGTACGATTGCATTTATGGCGATTGGTTTAATGACATGAAAGGTGTTTCTAAACGCTCAGCTTTTGTTATTGATAAAGAAGGTGTTGTGCAATATGCTGAGGTGTTGGAAAACGCAGGAGATGTACCCAACTTCGAAGCGATACAACAAGTGTTATCTACATTGAATTAAACCTTAACTTTATTGGATAACAATACTGAAATATGAAACCTGTAATTACTTTCTTTGCTGCGATATTTATGTTTAATGCAGCAAATGCACAAACTGTTGTTTTCAGCGATATGGAAACTTGGCGTTCTCCTTCTGTAGGATTCCCTTCAACAACTTTGGATGCAGTAGATGGCTGGCGTTGTCCTGATTCTTTAGCTCATGCATATGGTTTTATTGTTGGTTCCCCGTCAAGACAGCTGTATAAATCAACAGATAAGCATGGAGGTAATTTTGCAGCGCGAATAGTAACACAAAATCAAGGTAGTACGCTCGGTGATTTAGCTGGTGTGCTTACCAATGCTGTAATTAATCTCGACATAGTAAACCAGGACTTTACTTTATCAGGCGGTACAACACTATATGGCAGGGTAAATTTTGTAAATGCGTGGTTAAAGTACAATCCTAATGGAGGTGATAGTGCAACTGTTGTTGTTTCGTCTATTATAAAAGGAGGGAAGTCAAACGGAGAAGATTCTGTTGTGGGAAGCGGACTGCATTATATTACAACCTCGCAGCCATATACATTAGTATCGGTGCCTATTGATTATGGCTCTAATACTGCATCGCCCAATGCACTACAGATTGTTTTTACAAGCAGTGGCAGACAAGCTACTGTAGGCAGCGAATTGTTTATAGATGATGTCAGTTATTCTATCTTTCCTGCAGGCTTAAAGAATGTAAACAATGATACCAAGTTTACAATATCGCCAAACCCTGCAAGTAATAAGTTGCAATTGCAGTCTGAAGGTAAAGTGCGTTTTACTATGTACGGAGTTACAGGTCAACAAGTATTGTCAGCAGAAGTTAATGGCAATAAAAGTGTAGATGTGTCGTCTCTTCCGGCAGGTACTTATTATTATGCTGTCACCAATGCAAATGGGGAAATGGCGAGACGCAGCAGCATTGTTATAGCTAAATAATAATAGATATTGTATAAAAAATAAAAGGAACCCATGGGTTCCTTTTATTTTTTATACGTTTTAGTACTATCTACAGGCAAGAATATACTGAATGTACTACCCTCACCAACCACAGACTCTACGTAAATATCGCCTTTGTGCAGCTCTATGATACGGTGCGCCAGTGCAAGGCCTAAGCCCGTACCATGAATCATATTTGTGTTCTCATACTTATAGCCACGGAAGAAAGGCTGGAAGATATTCTGCAATTCTTCAGGCGATATTCCGGGACCATTATCTTTTACTTCCACAACTATGTTTTGATAAGTATATGTAAGAGATACTTTAGCACACTTGTCTTTCGAAAACTTACAGGCGTTATGTATTACGTTCCTCAACGCACTATAAAGCAGTGCTTCATTACCGTAAAGAATGTCAAAGCCTTCACTTTCGGGGAAGTCTTCAAAGTTCAGCTTCACATCGTACAGCTGGCTGATTTTTTTCATTTCACCCGGTATACGCATCAGCAATTCATCTATACGCACTTTGCTAAGATCAATACCTCCTACCGATCCACTTGCTTTTGCAATTTCCAGAATACTGCGTACAAGTAGGGCAAGGCGTTTAACATCATCCTTTACAGACAAGAATACTTTTTTATATTCTTCATTGCTTCGTTCTTTATGCAGTGCAACATCCAACTGGCTTGATATGGCAGCTAACGGAGTTGTAAGCTCATGCGATGCGTTTGAGAGGAAGCGTCGCTGTGTATCGAATGAAGACTGTAGCCTATCAAGCAGGTTGTTGATAGTTGTTGCAAGCTCCCAAAGCTCGTCTTTCTCTTTGCCCGTAGTAAGGCGTGCAGAGAATGCTTCAGATGATATTTGCGTAAGCTTTTCAGTAAGATTGCTAATAGAACGTACTACACGTTTGGAAAATATATAGCCTACAATAGAGAAAATGATAATAAACGCAATAATGCCGATAATCATTCTGGTACGCAGGGTCGCCATCCACGCGGCTATGTTTTTTTCTTGGCCTGCAACTATTATTACTTCTTTATCGGGTTTTTCAGGGTCTGTATATATTACTACGGTGCGGGTATCATCTCTATAATAGTATGGTGAGTTCTTACGTCCGGTTAGAATAACATTTTTGCTGACTCTCAGTTCTTGTGTTGCGTCTTCATCAAAGCGATATTTTATTCTATTTTGTGCATCACAAATAATAACAGATTTGTCTTCAAGTGTACTGGCTGAGTTTGAATTTAATATATTAAATAAGCTGTCATTAGCTGTTTTCAGCGTATTTATCTGATAGGTGCTGATTGCTTTGAATAATAACTTATTCCTGAGTTCGTCTTCTTTATTTTGTAAAGTATAGAAATATAGCAGACCACAACCTGTCAGTAATAACAGAATAGCAATTAGGGTGTATCCGAAAGCAATACGAAGTTTAATCTGCATCTGTTTTTAGTATATAGCCCATACCTACTTGGGTGTGTATCAGCTTTGGGGTAAAATCTTTATCGAGCTTCTTTCGCAGAAAATTTACATATACATCTATTACATTAGTCTGGGTGTCAAAGTCTATATCCCACACATCTTTGGCAATATCTGCACGAGATACTACCCTGCCTTTATTCTTTAATAGGTATTCAAGTAGTTGAAATTCTTTAGCAGTAAGTGCAATCTTTGTACCACTGCGTTTCACTTCTTTGTTGTCAAGATTCACTTCCAGGTCTGCAATGGTTAGTGTTTTTTCTTCAGGTGCATCTATGAGCACATCTGTTCTGCGCAATAGTGCTTTAACGCGTGCCAGCAGCTCTCTGAACTCAAAAGGTTTTACAATATAGTCATCTGCGCCTACATCAAACCCTTGTATTTTATTATCCATAAAATTGAGCGCTGTAAGCATAATGATAGGAATGCGCTTATCTTTTTCACGGATAATTTTACAGAGTTCATACCCGTTCATAAATGGAAGATTAATATCCAGTATAATCAGGTCATATGCGTTATTCAGATATAGTTTTTTCCCTTCCAGTCCGTTGTAAGCAACTGAAACTTCAAATTGTTCTTCTTCCAGTCCGGCTTCAAGCGTATCTGCAATTTTTTTCTCGTCTTCTACTAAAAGTATAGTGTGCTTCATGAACCGGTGTTTAAATAAAGCCGAAAAAATAACAAGCCCTGATTTGTGACCATATTAAAAAGTGATTAAAGATAGCATAGGTTACCCTTTAGTAAATACGTGATTATTATAGCTTTACTATTTTAACTGTTACTCTAATATACGTCAATTTGGTTGAAATAAGATGCTACAATCTTGTTGCTACATTCTTGACATTAATTATGAGTATATTGTAATGATAAATAATTTGACCTATATGAAAAAACTATTGACACTTATATGCCTTATTATAGCATCTACAAGTGTTAAGGCTGCAGATACAACGGTAGTAGTATCTCACCAGGATGTAACAATCCTGACAGATCCTATCATCGGTAGTACCACTTATCCCATGTGGGCAAAATTTCCTACGCTTGGTACATCGTATCGTAAGGTGCTGATGCAACTTAATTTTGAATGTGCGCCCGGACTCAAATGTGGTGAGTGGGACTATATGAATAACATAATAGTTGGTCGTGTAGGTACAAAAATGGCAACACCGCTCAACTATGAAATTGCCAGGCTGATAACACCTTTTGGGTTTTATTGGAATTCGGGCATGAATTGGCAACATACTTGGTACTATGATGTAACAGATTTTGCTATGTTGTTGCACGATTCTGTTGAAGTAATTTATAAGCACACAGGCGATGAACCTAATAACGACAGAGGGTGGAAAATTAACTTGAAGTTTATATGTATTAAAGGTACACCGGTATGCGAACCATTAGCAATGAGCAGCCTCTGGAGTGGTGTATATGAATATGGGAATGATAATGATTCTATAGAAAAACACCTGATACCGGTAAACATAACATTGAACAACCAGACAAGTATTGCTAGATTTAAAGCTATTAATACAGGACATGGCAGCGATAGTGCTAGCGGCTGTCTTGAATATTGTAGAAAATACCGCCAAGTAAAATGGGATGGTAATGTAGTTAACACAAGAGATTTGTGGCGTAATGATTGTGGTGCAAATGCAGTATATCCGCAAAGTAATACATGGGTTTATGATAGGGGTGGTTGGTGTCCTGGGTCTACGGTTCGTTATGACGATGTAGATATAGCAGGACTGACAGGTGGGACACAACACATTGTAGATATGGATATGGAACCATATGTAGCTTACAAAGAGTATGGGAATTTGAATACTAGCGCATACCTGATTGAATTTGCTGCACCTGCAAATGCAAATGATATATCTGTTGAAAACATCATGACACCAAGTGCAGAACCGGAATTCAAAAGATTGAACCCAATATGCAGTAATCCTGTTATTGTAATCCGCAACAATGGTAGTGCGGCCCTCACAAGCGCAAAAATTGAATATGGACTTGAAGGCGGCACTATGGCTACATTTGATTGGAAGGGTAATCTGGCACTATGGCAATACGATACAGTAACATTGACAAACCCTGTAAACTGGGGTAGTAAATATGGTAAGTTTGTAGTTACCGTAAAAGATCCTAACGGACAGGCAGACAGTTATGTTGATGATAACACAATGAGTTCTGAGTTTAATGGAGCCAATATATTCCCTGATAAAATTATTGTTCATTTCATGACTAATAATGATGCGAGCGAGAATTCTTATAAAATTGTAAATGTATCTACAGGTCAGGTTCATTTTAGTAAGAATAACTTCAGTAATCAGACACTGTATTTAGATACAATCAGTCTGAGTCCGGGTGCTTGTTATCAGTTCTATTTTTCTGACGAAGGAAAGTCTACGCGTAGCGGAGGTGTAAATAAAGATGGCTTGCAATTCCTTTCTTTCTACGACTTGTTGGAGGGTACAGGTACTTTGAGGATAAAAAATGCTAATAATGGTGCTACACTGAAGGATATTACGGCATTGAATGCTGGTCCTTTTGGCCTTTCGGGTGGTAATTTTGGTTCTTTCTATAGTCTGAATTTCATGTCTGTCTTTGGGTTGAGTACACCAAATGTAGAACCTGTGGCTTCAGTAGATGTATTTCCTAATCCTGCAAGCGATAAGTTATATGTAAACTATACAATCTCGGGCGGTCAAGGTATTATTCAGCTTTTAGATCTTCAGGGAAGGATATTGCACACTGAAGCTATAGCTAAAGCAAGTGGTACTGCCATGATAAATATGGAAGCTTTTGTGTCAGGGGTATATGTGGTAAAGGTAACCACAGGAAATGAGAGTCGTATTGAGAAGGTGGTAAAGCGCTAACTTATTGTATTGAATAATATGTGAAATAAGATTTGCAGAATTCATTTTTTTGAACTTATCTTTGCAACCCCAACTAACACGGACCGGTAGTTCAGTTGGTTAGAATGCCGCCCTGTCACGGCGGAGGTCGCGGGTTCGAGTCCCGTCCGGTCCGCAAAACCAGATAAGATATCTTATCTGGTTTTTGATTTTAGGGCTTTTCTGAAAACAAAATCACTGTCATAAGTCCTGCTGACCACAGTCATATATTATTGCTGCTACTTACATGAATTTCGATGCAAATATTTTCAATCATGTTAGTAGAGCAAATCTATACAGGATGCCTGGCGCAGGCGGCGTATTATATTGAAAGTAATGGAGAAGCTGCCATAATAGACCCGTTGAGGGATATTGATGCTTATTTGCAGAAAGCTAAAGCTAATCATGCTACTATCAAATACATTTTCGAAACACACTTCCACGCAGACTTTGTATCAGGCCATGTAGACCTGGCAAAAGCAACGGGTGCGGCAATAGTATATGGGCCAACCGCAAAACCGGGATTTGAGGCCATAACTGCAACAGACAATCAGGAATTTAAACTGGGAGATATTACCGTAAGGTTGTTGCACACTCCAGGCCATACAATGGAAAGCTGCTGCTACCTGTTGATAGATGAAACAGGTGTGCAGCGGATACTGTTTTCAGGTGATACCTTGTTTTTAGGAGATGTTGGCCGCCCCGACCTGGCACAGAAAGCTGCGAATATGACGCAGGAAGAGCTGGCAGGTTTGTTGTATGATTCGCTGCAAACCAAGATAATGCCTTTGTCTGATGATATTATCGTTTATCCTGCACATGGCGCAGGTAGTGCATGTGGCAAAAACATGAGTAAAGACACATCTGATACCCTCGGACATCAGAAAGCTACTAACTATGCATTGCGAAAAGGCATAACAAGAGATGAATTTATACAAGAGGTGTTGACGGGGCTAACCACACCACCACAATACTTTCCGCTGAACGTGATGCTGAATAAACAGGGCTATGAAAATGTAGGTGAAGTCATTAAGAAAGGCACAACACCACTATCTGTTGCAGAGGTAGAAAAACTATCTGCGGATAGCAGCGTCATGCTGTTGGATGCACGCAAACCACAGGATTTTGCAGCGGGTCATATCCCCGGAGCTATTAATATTGGCATAAACGGAGATTTCGCTCCTTGGGTTGGTACTATCATAAAAGACATCAACCAAAAAATAGTATTGATAACAGACGTATCTGCTAATGAAGTGGTAGCAAGGTTGGCAAGGGTAGGTTACGATAATTGCATTGGTTATCTCGACGGGGGTATGAATGTTTGGACAGCTGCAGGCAAACCTGTACAGAAAGTGGAATCTATTACTGCTGAAGAATTGGCAACGAGATTGGAAACACATCCTGTAGCATTTTTGCTGGATGTAAGAAGAAAAAGCGAGTACGATTCTGAACATGTATTAGGTGCAGAAAATGTGCCGCTGAACTATATAAATGATAATGATACAGCGTGGGACAGAGATGCTACGTACTATGTTCACTGTGCAGCGGGTTATCGCTCAATGATATTTATATCGCTGATGCAGGCAAAAGGCTACAACAATTTTATTGATGTGCAGGGCGGTTTTAAAGCCATTAAAGAAAGTAGCAGACTGAATACCAGTCATTACGTAGAACCAATAACGATGTTATAATATTTAAGGGTGGCAGTATGAAAATGGGGGTAGCTTAACAGCTACCCCCATTTCTTTTTTATGAGTGCGTGGATTATTGTTTTTCTTTTTTATGCAGCAATACACCAAGCGTGAGCGAAGTAATACCAATTGCGGCTATTACATATTGCAGATTGAACTGCAGGCGTATCATAATCATCTGTGTAATAATCCAGATAATAATACCACTACCAATTGTTATCAATATCCATGGATAGTATCTTACCTTCAGTAAGGTGCAAATACCTGCCGATAAACTGCCTAAACCAAGTATTGTATAAAGTATAAGCCCGGGATAAAAATAATTGACAAAGGGGCTGTGTGACAAAAGCGATAATTGCAGACCAATTTCACTACCGCTTACATCTCGCATCAGTACCATACCACATATAGCTGCTATCATGCCATGTAGCAATATCATTATGCCTGCAAATATGCGCATCGGTTATTTTTTATGACAACAGCTTGCTTTTATTTCGTTGTGTTCTACTGCTACTTTAGGGCTCAAGTAAGGTATCCCCAGATTCATACCACGCATTACAAAAAGAGCACCGAATGCAAACATCATAACAGGTACTAGTTTGCGCACATGATTGAAGCGTAAAAAACTTGCTTTGTTTTTCAGGATGGTAATGCCAACCATCATAGGTACAGTACCCAGGCCAAAAGCATACATCAATGTTGCAGCCTCTACAGGTGTAGGTGCTGTAACGGTAGATGATAATGCCATGTATTCAAGGCCGCATGGCAGTAAGCCATTCAGCAAGCCTGCCATTGTAAGGCTGAAGAGAGAAGGATTGCCAATGAACCTGCCAAGCTGATTTTTTACAAAACCAGCCCAAGGCAATGATATCTTTAATGTGTGATTAGGAATGAAAGACACAAAGCCTATTACCAGTAGCACAATCCCTAATGCGATAGATATATATTGTTGCCACTGCGGTTGAAACAGATTTTTGAAAGAGTGCAGCACGATAGCCATAGCCGCATATACACTGATGCGTGCTATATGGTAAAGTGCAATTCCAAGCCATTTCTTAAAGCCATTCATCATACCGAATGGCATAACCCATACAATAGGACCGCACATGCCTGCACAGTGCAGGCTGCCTGTAAGCCCCATCAGCAGTGCCATGGAAAGTGTGAACGTACTCATCTTAGTGCAGGTTTAAAGATGTTTCCTGATAGTATTTTTTACCATCAGCTTCCCAATTCATTTTGATAGTATAGGTTGTGTTGTGCAGCTCGCTGCGTGGTACAGATATGCTATTGCCTGTACTATTCATGTTTACGGTTTTATCCCATGCTGCGTTTACAGGAGAATAGAACTGTATGCTGCCAGTAAGTTCTTTGTTTGCAAACTCTGCAGGGAAATCTATGCTTACCATAGTTTCGTTTGCATGCACAGATACGGGTGCAGAAAGAGCTGCTTGATTTTTACCTGCATCTATTACTTGCTGGTATTTTATTTCCTGACTATAATAGTCAGGTGCCACAAGGTCAAAATCTTGCTGCATACTACCTGCAACAAGTACTACTATCAAGGCTACAAAGCCACCGTACAACAGGGCTATTTTTGCGCCCCAGTTTATTTTCATTACGCTCATGAGGATTATGTTTTAGTTAGTTAGCAGAAAATGGACCTAAGAAAGATGTAGTAATGGTGCTAATTTTCTCTCCATCTTCGTACACACCTATCGTTAGTTTTGTCTTACGTTGTTTGATGTCTTTTTTATCCATGTAGATGAACATAGAACCGGCAGTTGCATTTTCTTTCGGAATGTTCAACCTTTCTTCACCTACCAATTTGATGGTGCCGTTAAAATCTTCAGGTTTCAGTTCAAGTACTTTGTTGTGGTATGTTTTGTTCAGGAATTTGTAATTGTATAGATTGCTCAACTGATTGTTAGGTTGTTCCTGATACAATTGCCCTGGTGTGCGCAGTATCGTAATACCTACATCTGTGCGGCTAACCAGCAGGAACACTTCTACTGCCAACAGCAATATCATTACTGCTGTATATGCCTTCATTCGGTTTGTAAACTTATATGGCTGTTTGGTGCTGATATTGTTTTCTGATGCATAGCGAATCAAACCAGTTGGCATATTCACTGCTTCCATCATTCTATCACACGCATCAATACATGCTGTACAGTTGGTGCATTCCAACTGGGTACCGTGTCTGATGTCTATACCTGTAGGGCAAACTTTCACACACTGGTTGCAATCTATACAGTCGCCTATAGCGCGCTCTTCATTTTTCTTGAATTTGCCACGAGGCTCACCACGCACGTGGTCGTATGTTACGATGATGGAATTTTTATCAAGTAGTACACCTTGCATACGTCCGTAAGGACAAACAACTGTACAAACCTGTTCGCGCATCCAAGAGAATACGAAGAAGAATACTGTTGTGAATATGACGATTGCTACAAAGCCACCAAAGTGATTACCAATAGGTTCGGATACAATCGTGCGTAGCTCATCAATGCCTATGATGTATGCGAGGAATGTGTTGGCAATCAGGAAGCTGATAGCCCAGAACACAGTCCATTTCATTACGCGTTTGAAAATCTTATCAGAATTCCAGGCTTGTTTTTTTAGTATGCGTTGCTCAGCAGCATCACCTTCTATCCAGTATTCTATTTTACGAAATACCAGCTCCATAAATATTGTTTGCGGGCACACCCAGCCACAAAATATGCGACCGAACACTACCGTAAACAAAGCAATGAAGATGATGAACAATACCATCCCCAAACCGAAAATAAAAAAATCCTGTGGCCAGAAGATCTGGCCAAACAGGATAAATTTTCTTTTAAGGATATTAATGAGGAATAAAGGGTGTCCGTCGTATTTAATAAACGGAAGGATGAAAAGTACCAGCAGATAAAATACACTCAACAGTGTACGGGCATTATAATATTTGCCTTTAGGTTTTTGCGGGAATACCCATATTCTTTTACCTTCTTTATCTACCGTTGCTACCTTGTCTCTGAACGAGCCACCTTCCACATTATTGCCACTCATTTTATTTGTGTTTTAGTTAGTTTGCCTCTTTATTTCATTGCTACTGCTTTTGCTGTTGTATCTGCTGCAGGTTTTGCAGTAGAGTCAGCAGGTGTTGTAGCGCCGCCTTCTATATACAATTCACCTTGTTTGTCTTTGGGTGCTGCCGGTTTAGTTCCTTGCAGCGATTTTACATAGCTGGTAATCTGAGCAATTTGGTTAGGTGAAAAATCATCTTTCCAGCTCTTCATCCCTTTATCTGGCCAGCCGTATTTAATGGTTTTGAAAATGTCTTTCACACTACCACCATGCAGCCAGTACTCGTCGCACAGGTTGGGGCCTACGCCACCGCCACCGTCTTTTGCATGGCATGCAGCACACATTTGCTCAAACAATACACCGCCAGAGGTAATACCCGCAGCATCCAGCATCTTCACCGTATTCTCATCTACATTGTTCGCGCTTTTTGCCAAGTATGCAGCTTTCGCTTCTTCGCCTGCTTGTACTTCTGCCACAAACTCATCGTAAGAGCTAGGGCCGTTGCCACCTGCGTGATAGTACCACAAGTATATTACACCGGTAACGATTGTTAGGTAGAAGCCATACTTCCACCAAGGCGGCAGGCTGTTGTCCAGTTCTTTGATACCATCGTAATCGTGGTCCAGCATGATGTCTGCTTCCTTCTCGATAGGTACTACTTTGTTGAACCTATCCCAGAAGTTTACTTTCACTACTTTTTCTGCCAGTGCAGCTTTTGCGGGGTCTGCACTTATCAGACGTACTATTGTGCGTATGAGGAATACCATTGAAATGATAACCAACAGTTCCAGACCAATGATGCCCATTAGTGTATAAAAGTGAGCAGATGGTATACCACTGATGTATGCCGGCGCAGATGAGGTAGCTTCTGCCGCAGCTTCTTCAGCATTTGCAGCCAATGATGTAAGTCCAAGCCCCATCAGCAATGCTACGGTTTTCATCAGACCTGCTTTGCGTTCGCTACGCATTTTATCGCGGTATACGAAGCCCAGTTGCCTGAGTGTATTGCCGAGTACTAGAATAGCAAATAGTAGTATCAGCGTAAGGCTTACCAAGCCTATAAGGATGGCGTTGAATTTGCTCCCTTCGGGTGTTGCTGCCGCTTCTGCTGCCTGTACAAGCACAGGAGCAAGAATGGCCAGCATACCAAGGGATACATATTTATTAAAACGGATGCGCATGATTGTGCGTTTTAAAATTTTATTGATGATCGTTATCGTTGCCCAGTGGAATATTTTTCACAGCGTCTATATAGCTTTTCTTTGCTTTAATAGCC
>JADHED010000642.1_pt1 | contig 38329 bp, 24 predicted proteins | sample 8952041 | NCBI WGS metagenome assembly JADHED01 (sample SAMN16124423, study PRJNA663239) | bioreactor sludge metagenome | isolation source: sludge (control) | place: India:Bengaluru | collected 2018-09-08 | reverse complement strand
CTACGCCGTGGGCCCGCCCCTACGCCGTGGGCCCGCCCCTACGCCGTGGGCCCGCGCCTACCGTTGACGCGCGCGGCGGATGGAGACGCGCCAGGGGCGCTGCGCCGCGGGAGGCGGCGAGGCGTCGCCGGCAGGGGTCTCGAGCGGGCGGGCGTACACCTCGTGGCCGGCCTTCGTCATCGCGTCGATCAGTGGCGCGGGGTGGAAGGGCGCGTCCAGCTGGAGCACGGCGCCCGGCGCGAGGTCGCGCACGGCCGCGGTCGCCTCGGCGAGCGGCGTCCCGCCGCGGCTCATGATCGCCTCCGCGTCGAGCGTCGCCGCGGGCGGCGTCGCGCGGACCCACTCCGGCTCCGGCGCGAGGGCGGCCGCGTCGTCCGCGGACGCGAACGCGATCGCCTCCTGCCCGAGCGCCGCGCGCAGCGCGTTCACGAGGTGCGGCACCGGCAGCTCCGCGATGCGCGCGGCCTGCGCCAGCGTGGCGAGGCGCGCGACGGTCCGGCGCAGCACCGGGTTGCGCAGAGCGGCGAAGCGCGGCGAGAGGCCGAGCAGCACGTCCTCGAGCTCCGGGTGCGCGTCGAGCAGCGCGCCGACCTTCGTCTCGGGCGTGACCGGCGCCGCCGGGGCCGTCATGCGGCACCTCCCGCCCGGGCCTTCATGCGGCACCTCCCGCCGGCGGGCCCGCCGCCGGGCCGGACCGCGGGTCCGCAGGCATCTCGTCGAGCAGGCGCCGCTCGCCCTCGAGCGCGCGCAGCGGCGTGATGTCCTGCGTCACCTCGAGCGTGCCGAGGTACGCGCCGTCCTCGCCGCGCACGGGGAAGTAGCGGATGTGGACGAAGCGCCCGCCGTGCTGGATCCAGAACTCGGCGACCTGCCGGCGGCCGGCGCGCAGGTCGGACACGATCTGCGCCACGATGTGCAGGCTCTTCGGCGGGTGGCAGTCCTGCACCTTGCGCCCGAGGATCGCGCGGTTGCGCGCGAAGACGCGGTCGCTCCCCTCGCTGAACCACGCCACGCGGTCGTCCGCGTCCACGAACGTCACGTCGAACGGCAGCGCGTTCAGCATCGCGGCCAGCTGCGGCACGGTGACGTGCCCGGACGGCAGCCGCACCGCCTCGTCCGGCGTCACCGCGGCGACGCGCGCCGGCGCCGCCGCGAAGCCGGGGAGCCAGCCCCGCGCCGGCTCGACCAGCCCCGGGCCGAACTCCTTCCACTCGCGCTGCACGGCGGCCCAGTCGTCCACCGACAGGTGCTCCTGCGCCATCGGCCAGAGGATGCGGTCCTCCTTGTCGGTCATCGACTCCACCCGGTCGAGCAGAGGGCCGAGCACGCCGATCGCGGCGGCCCGCCGCGCCTCCGCGTCCAGCGCCGCGGCGTCCGCGGCCGCCGCCCGGGCGAGCTCGCGCGCCGCGGCGAGGTGCTCGCGGATCTCGTCGTGCACGCCCCACATCACCTTGGGCGGCGCGGACAGGCCCGCGCGCTCCAGCGCCGGGAAGAGCAGGTACTCCTTGCGCCGGTAGTGGCCGTCCACGAGGTCCAGCTCGGCCTGCAGCGCGGCCCACTCCGCGTCCCGCTCCGCCGGCGGGCCGGCGGGCGGGCCGGCCAGCGCGCGGTAGCGCGCCACGATCGCGCGCAGCCGCTCGTTCTCGCGCCGGAACGTGTCCACCGGGTGCCCCGCGGGCGCGGGGGGCGCGGCGGCGAGGCCGGCGCCGCCGCCGAGCACCGCGGCGTGGACGTCGCACATCCGGCGGATCTCCGCCTCGGGCATCCCCTCCGCCATCAGCTCGCCCTCGAGCGCCGGGATCTCGCTCGCGCCGACGGCGTCCAGCACGCCGCGGAACTCCTCCTTCAGCGCGTCGGCGCTCTCGCCGTCGTGCAGCCGGCGGATGATCGTCTTCAGCGTGTCGAGCCGGAAGCGGCGGTTGTCGAGCAGCTCGCTCATGCGGTCCTCCGTGATGCGTGACGGGGTCGGGCGGGCCCTCGTGCCGTTCCGCCCTCGCGCCCTTCGGGGCGGACCATCGCGCCCTTCGGGGCGGACCATCGCGCCCTTCGGGCGCGAGGCGCCGCCCCTACTCGGTGCGAGGCTAGACCGTGTGGTGGGGGCGCGCCTTGACCTGGATCATGCCGGTCCGTGACGGTCGCTCTGTCGCCCTCTTTGATCTAGATCAAGGACGGCGCGGCCCGGGCGCGCGAGAGTGGCCTCGACCGGAGGGCGCGGGCGATGCGCGGCTTCTCGCTGTGGGGAATCGGAATCGGGGCGCTGCTCGGCGTCCTGCTCGGCGTCGGCGGGTTCACGATGCACTACGCCGAGGGCCTGTCGTATCTCTCGAACGACCCGGCGGCGTGCGCCAACTGCCACCTGATGAACGAGCAGTTCGACGCGTGGCGCAAGAGCCCGCACCACGCCGTGGCGACCTGCAACGACTGCCACGTGCCGCCGCAGTTCCCGGGCAAGTACCTGGCCAAGGCGCTCAACGGCTACCACCACTCGAAGGGCTTCACGCTGCAGCCCGACGCGCCGGACGAACCAGGAAAGACGACCTTCATCCACGAGCCCGTCGCCATCAAGGACGGCAACAGCCAGATCCTGCAGGACAACTGCCTGCGCTGCCACGGCGACTTCGTGCACGAGGTCGTGCGCGGCAGCACCTGGGCCGACGGTGCGATCCGCTGCGTGCACTGCCACCGCGGCGTCGGCCACGGCGCCATGGGATGAGCGCCCCCGTGTCCCTCCCGGCACCCGCATCCGCACGCGCCCCCGGACCACGAGACCCGCGACTCGAGAGGGTTCCATGAGAGACAAGACCAGCCCGCGCCAGCGCGCCCTCGCCTTCGCCGCCGTCGTGGCGTTCGTCGCCGTCGCGACGGCCGCGGTGACCGCGCTCCTGATCAACATCTTCGAGCGCAAGCAGGAGGCGAAGACCACCTACGTCCGCGTGGCGGAGGTCACCGAGGACACGGTGGATCCCGCGACGTGGGGCAAGAACTGGCCGCGGCAGTACGACGGGTACAAGCGCACGGCCGAGCCCTCGCGGACGAAGTACGGCGGCGGCGTGGGGCCCGAGGGGACGATCCCGGAGCAGAAGGCGAAGAAGGACCCCTGGCTGACGCGGATCTTCGCGGGGTACCTGTTCGCGGTCGACTACCGCGACCGGCGCGGCCACGCGTTCATGCTCGAGGACCAGGAGGTCACCAAGCGCAACGTCCGCGAGGAGGGCAAGCAGTCCGGCAACTGCCTGCACTGCCACGCGTCGATCATGCCGCTGTACCGCGCCGAGGGCGCGAAGGCGCTGCCCGCCGGCACGCCCGAGCAGCAGGTCCAGAAGGGGCTCGAGGCCGTCGGCGCGATGGGCTACTGGGAGGCGCACGACAAGCTGAAGGACGGGGGCGGCGTGCACCCCGTCAGCTGCGTGGACTGCCACGATCCCAAGTCGATGGAGCTGCGCGTCACGCGGCCCGGCTTCATCAACGGCATCCGCGCGTTCGCCGCGTCGAACAAGCCCGCGCCGCACCTGCCGAGCGTCGAGCGCTGGCGCACGGGCGGCCGCGCGGCGCCGTACGACCCGAACAAGGACGGCATGCGCCAGGAGATGCGGTCGTACGTCTGCGCCCAGTGCCACGTCGAGTACTTCTGCGGCAAGGGCACCACGCTCTTCTTCCCCTGGGCGAACGGGCTCAAGGTGGAGGAGATCGAGGCGCACTACGACGCGCTCGAGATCCCCGCCGGCAAGCGCTTCAAGGACTGGACGCACGCCGAGACCGGCATGGACGTGCTGAAGGCCCAGCACCCCGAGTTCGAGGTCTGGAGCCAGGGCATCCACGCGAAGAGCGGCGTCGCCTGCGCCGACTGCCACATGCCGTACAAGCGCGAGGGCGCGCTGAAGGTCTCGGACCACTGGGTGCGCAGCCCGCTGCTGGCCGTCAACCGGGCCTGCCAGTCGTGCCACCCGTACCCCGAGGCCGAGCTGAAGAGCCGCGTCGAGACGATCCAGGACCGGCACGCCGCGCTGATGGACCGCGCCGGGCAGGCCGCGGTCGCGATGCTCGACGCGATCGCCGCCGTGCGCAAGCCGTACGACGAGCGCAACGCCGCCGCTGCGCAGGCGAAGGCGCAGGAGACGCTCGCGGCGGACGCGGCGTTCGGCGCGCTGGACGCCCCGGGCCAGGACAAGAAGCGCGCCGCGGCGGTGAAGGCGGCGCTGCAGGCGCTCTGGCAGGCGGACGTCGCGAAGGACCCGGCGCTGAAGGAACTGGGCGAGATGCAGCGGGCCGCGCAGTGGCGGCTCGACTTCGTCGCCGCGGAGAACTCGATGGGCTTCCACGCGCCGCAGGAGACCTCGCGCATCCTCGGCGAGAGCATCGACCTGTCGCGCACCGCGCAGATGAAGGCGGTCGCGATCCTGGGCGGCCGGATCCCGCTCCCCGGCCCGGAGATGTCGCCGCTGCTGGCGGTCGCCCCGCCGCGGGGCACCCCGTGATCGATCGCCACGCGTGATGCCCCCCCGGGGGATTACGCCTCGGGGGGGATCAGCCCCGCGCGGATCGCGACCTTGACGAGGCCCTGGACGGTGTGGACGTCGAGCCGCTCCATGATCTGGGCGCGGTGCGTGTCGACCGTCTTCGAGCTGATCCCGAGCCGGTAGCCGATCTCCTTCGACGACAGCCCTTCGGCGATCAGCCGCAGGATCTCGCGCTGGCGCGGCGAGAGCGCGCCCAGCGGCCCCGTCGCCCCGTGGCGCAGGGCCTCGATCACCTCGCGCGAGATGCCGGGGCTGAGGTAGACCTCGCCCCGCCGCACGGTCTCGATGGCCGCCGGCAGCTCGGCCACCGCCGCGCTCTTGCGGAGGTAGCCCGCGGCGCCGCTGCGCAGCGCCTCGGCCACGACGGCGTCGTTCGCGTGCATCGACAGGATGATGATCCGCGTCCCCGGGAACTCCTTCGTGACCCGGTCCGTGATCTCGAGCCCGTTCAGGCCCGGCATCGCGATGTCGAGCAGGACGAGGTCCGGGCGCAGCGTGCGGAGCAGGTCGAGCGTCTCCGCCCCGTCGCCGGTCTCGCCGACCACGCTGACGCCGGGGATCGTCTCGACCAGCGCGCGGATCCCGCCGCGCACCAGCGCGTGGTCGTCGGCGAGCAGCACGCGGAGCGGTGTCATGCCGGGTTCCCGAGCGGGAGCGTAACTCCGATCGACGCTCCCTGTCCGGGGGCCGAACGGAGCGTCAGGTTCCCGCCCAGCAGCTCCACCCGCTCTCGCATCCCGAGCAGCCCGAGGTGCCGTCCCGTCGCCGCCCGCGCGAGCGCCTCGTCCGGCTCGAAGCCCGCCCCGTCGTCGTCCACCGCGAGCTCGAGAAGGCCGTCCCGCAACCCCAGGCGGACCGCGACGCGGGTCGCCCCGCCGTGGCGCACGGCGTTGGTCACCGCCTCCTGCGCGATGCGGAAGGCCGCGATCTCCACCTCCGGCGGCAGGCGCGGGAACGGCGTCTCGACGGCGACGTCGATCGACACGCCCGTCCGGCGCGCCTGCGCCTCCATGAACCCGCGCAGGGCCGCCGCGAGGCCGCGTTCGTCCAGCAGCGGCGGCCGCAGGTCGAGCGACAGGTCGCGGATCCGGTCGAGGATCCGCTCGAGCAGGGCGGCCGTCTCGCTGGAGGCCTGCGCCGCGCCGCCGCCGCCGCCGCGGGCCATCCCCGCCATGTCCAGCGTGATCTTCGCCGCCGTCAGCGCCTGCCCCATCTCGTCGTGCAGTTCGCGCGCGATCCGCCGGCGTTCCTCTTCCTTGGCGGCCTCGAGCCGGCGCGTCAGGTCGCGCAGCTTCCCGAACGCCTCCCGCAGGCGCTCCTCGCTCGAGCGCGACTGGGTCAGCGCGCGCTCGCGCTCCTCGTGCAGCACCAGCAGCTCGCGATGGCGCTTCTCGAGGCGCGCCGTCCGCGACCGGTGCCAGGTCAGGACCAGCGCCACCAGCGCCCCGGCGGCGACGGCCTGGAACCACCCGGTCCTCCAGAACGGCGGGACCACGCGGATCGTCAGCTCCGTGCCGGCGTGGCTCCAGGTGCCCGAGGCGCTCCGCCCGCGCAGCACGAAACGGTGCTCCCCCGGCGCGAGGGCGGTGAAGGTCAGGCTGCGCCGCGAACCGAGGTCCGCCCACGGCGTGGTCTCGTCCCCGAGGCGGTACGCGTAGCGGTGCCGCGTCAGGTCGCCGTAGTCCAGCACGACGAAGTCCAGCAGCAGCGCCTCGCCGTAGCGCACCTGCACGCGGTCCGTCTCCCACGGCGCGCGCGCCGACGCGATCGGACCGGCCAGGGTGCGGATCGAGGTGACGACGGTCGGGAAGGACGAGCCGGTCTCGAACGGGGTGCCGCGCGGGATCTCGATCGCGCCCTTGATCGTGCCCAACAGGATCGTCCCGTCGCCGGTGGCCACCGCGGACGCGTTGAACTCGCGCGACGGCAGCCCGTCGACGTCGTCGTAGTTGCGCATCCGCCCGCTGCGGGGATCGAAACGGGTCAGGCCGTCGCGCGTCGCGATCCAGAGGCTGCCGTCGTCGTCGCGGGCGAGGGACATCACGTCGTCGTCGACGAGGCCCTCCGCGGCGTCGACGTGGACCGACCGGCGGCCGCGATCGAGGTCCTCGATGCGATCGAGCCCGCCGCCGCTCGTGCCGACCCAGAACGCGCCGTCGTCGTCCTCGAGGACCGCGGTGATGTAGCGGTGGCTCAGCGCCGCCGCGCCGCCGGGGCCCGCTCCCCTCGTGCCCGCCCCCCTCGGGCCCGCGCGCGCGCCCGGTGCCGCGCCGGCGTCCGCGCCCGCGCCGGCGTCCGCGTCGGTCGCGACCGGCGCCGCGACCTGCCGCAGGGTCGTCCGGTCGCGGTCCAGGACGTGGAGCCCGCCCGTCCGCGTGCCGACCAGGAGCCGCCCCGCCCTGTCCTCCACGATCACCGTCACGTAGTCGTCGGCGAGCCGGGGCTTCGCGATCACCGGGTCGAAGCCGCGGCCGTCGGGCCGCAGGCGGAAGACGCCGCTGCCGCCGGTCCCGATCCACAGGACCCCGTCCCTGTCCTGCGCGATCGCCGTGATCCAGCCGCGGCCCAGGCTGCGCGGGTCGCCCGGGCGGTGCTCGAAGCGGGTCTCCGCCCCCGTGGCCGGGTCGAGGCGCGTCAGGCCGCCCGTCCCGCCGATCCAGACCAGGCCGGCGCGGTCCTGGAACAGCCTCACGAAGCTGCGCCCCTCCGCCGGGCGCGTCCCCACCTTCACCGGCGTGAACGCCGCCTCGCCGGGTCGCCGGCGGAACAGGTACCCGTTCGTGGTGGCGAGCCAGCGCGCCCCCGAGCGGTCCACGAGCGCGGCGCTGACGTCCGCCGCCCCGGGCACCTCGAGCCGGGTGTGGTCGATGACCGACCAGGGCACCCCGCGGGCGCGCAGGCGGTGCAGGCCGGCCTGCCACGTGCCGACCCACAGGTGGCCGGCCCGGTCGGGCAGGAGCGCGATGACGCGTTCGGCGCGCGGCGCGGCTCCCGCCCCCGGCGTGGCGAGCGGCTGCCGCGCGAACGAGCCGGCGGAGGCGTCGAACAGGAACAGCCCCCCGAGCGCCCCCACCCAGATCCGGCCGGGACCCGCGTGCGCCAGCGAGGTCACGGTCCGCATGTTCGGCTCGGTCCCGGGGGCGAGCGGCGTGTCGACGCAGGTGAAGCGCGGCGCGGACGGCTCGCGCCGGCAGATGCCGCCGCTGGTGCCGAGCCAGAGACGGCCCTCGGCGTCGCCCGCGACGACGAACACGGCGGCGTCGGCTAGCGGGTCGTGGTCGAAGCGCCCGGTCGCGCCGTCGCGCCACGAGAGCCCGGCATCGACCGTCCCGACCCACAGCGTGCCCCGCGCGTCCACGTGCAGCGCGTACACGTACGCGCCCGCGGGACCGTCCGTGGACCCGGCCGCGGACGGCAGCCGCTCGAACGTCCCGCGCGCCGGGTCGAAGCGGTTGAGGCCGACCTGCGTGCCGACCCACAACCGGCCGTCCACGTCCTGGGCGATCGCGTTGACGCTGTCGTAGCTGATCGAGGCGGGGTCGGCCTCGTCGTGCTGGAAGTGGCGGAACGTCCAGGTCGCCCGGTCCAGGAGATCGAGCCCGGCGCTGTTCGTCCCGATCCAGAGTCGCCCTTCGCGGTCCTCGAAGAGGGTCCGGATCGTGTTGTCCCCGATCGAGCGCGGATCGTCCACGCGGTGCTCGAAGCGGGTGAACCCGGCGCCGTCGTAGAGGTAGAGGCCCTGCCGAGACCCGATCCAGAGGAAGCCGGCCCGGTCCTGGTGCAGCGCGGTGATCATCTCCGCGCCGAGCCCGGCCCCGCGGCCGACCCGCTGCACCTGCTCGTCGGCCTCGGACCCGCCGGCTGCGGCCGCGGGCGGGCACAGGACGGCCGCGCAGGCCGCGGCGAGGCACAGCCTCGAAAACAGCCGGACGAGGGCTCGCGGAGGGGGCATCCGGCCGGAGCCTACAACAACGGCCGGCCCTCGTTCGCTCCGCCGACCGAGGATCGTTACGGCCTAGGGAATTTGCTGGCCGCGCCTAGGCCATTTGCCCATGGTCGCGGCCGGGCCGGCGCCGGACCATGAGGGCACCCCGCAGCACCGGGGGGGAGGCCCTCGGGCATGGCCGATCGCCGTCTGCGCACGCTGGTCGTCGACGACAACCAGGACTTCCTGCGCACGTGTCTCCGCTGGCTGGCCGGCGAGGACGGGATCGACGTGGTCGAGAACACCGGCAGCGGCGAGGCCGCGGTCGAGACGGTCGCCCGCCTCCGTCCGGACCTGGTGCTGATGGACCTCGCGATGCCCGGGATCGGCGGGCTCGAGGCGACGCGGCTGATCAAGTCGGCGCCCGAGGCGCCGCTGGTCGTGATCATGTCGATCTGGGACAGCCAGGTGGCGCGGGCGGAGGCCGGGATGGTCGGCGCGGACGGCTACCTCGCCAAGCCGCAGCTCACGACCCACCTGCTGCCGCTGCTGCAGACGCTGGCGGCGCCGCGCCCCGGCGCTTCCGGCGGCGGGGCCGCCGCGGCCCGCGACGGCGTGGCGGGCGGGGGGCCACGCAGCGACGCGCACCCGGAGCCGTAGGCCCGGGCGCACGCGCGTCACCGGACGGCGCGGGCGCGCCGGACGCGCGCGGGGGCGCGCACGGGAGCCTTCGGAGCGCGCGTGCTACGCTCCCGCGCCCATGATCGCGCTCACCAACGTGACGAAGCAGTACGGGCGGCGCGTGCTGCTCGTCGACGCGTCGTTCCAGCTCAACCCCGGCGAGAAGGTCGGCCTGGTCGGCCCGAACGGGGCGGGCAAGACGACGGTCTTCCGCATGATCGCGGGCGAGGAGGCGCCGGACCAGGGGGACGTCGCGGTCCCGCGGCGCGTCACGATCGGCTACTTCCGCCAGGACGTGGAGGCGATGTCCGGGCGCTCGGTGCTCGACGAGGCGATCGCCGGCAGCGGGCGGCTCGGCGACCTGCACCACGAACTGGCCGGCCTCGAGCACGCGCTCGGCGACCCCGCCCGGGCGGACGAGATGGAGGCGGTCCTCGCGCGCTTCGGCGAGGTCCAGCACGAGTACCAGGAGCGCGGCGGCTACGAGCTGGAGGCCCGCGCGCGCGAGGTCCTGCACGGCCTCGGCTTCCGCGCCGCCGCGATCGACGGCGACGTCGGCGCGCTGTCGGGCGGCTGGAAGATGCGCGTCGCGATGGCGAAGGTCCTGCTCGGCGACCCCGACGTCCTGCTGCTGGACGAGCCGACGAACCACCTCGACATCGAGTCGATCCTCTGGCTCGAGGGGTTCCTCGCGCAGACCCGCGCGGCCCTCTTGATGACCTGCCACGACCGGGACTTCATGAACCGCGTCGTTTCGCGCGTCGTCGAGATCGACGGCGGCGAGCTCGTCAATTACAGCGGCAACTACGATTTCTACTTCCGCGAGCGGGCGCTGCGCGAAACGCAGCGCGAGGCGGCGTACCAGCGCCAGCAGGCGAAGCTGGCCAAGGAGCAGCGCTTCATCGAGCGCTTCGGCACGCACGTGGCCAAGGCCGCGCAGGTGCAGAGCCGCGTGAAGATGCTGGAGAAGATCGAGCTGATCGAGCCGCCGCGCCGACGCCGCACGGTCGACTTCGACTTCCGCACGCCGCCCCGCTCCGGGGACGAGGTCGTCGTGCTCTCCGGCATCCGCAAGGCGTACGGGGACACGGCGCTCTACGACGGCTTCGACCTGACCGTGCGCCGCGGCGAGCGCTGGTGCGTGATGGGCCGCAACGGCGCGGGCAAGACGACGCTGCTGAAGATGGTCGCCGGCGCGCTGGCGCCCGACCGCGGGACCGTCCGGCCGGGCTCGGCGCTGGTACTGGGCTACTTCGCGCAGCAGTCGCTCGAGCTGCTCGACCCGCGCCTGACCGTCCTCGAGCAGCTGCAGAAGGACTTCCCGGACGCGGGGCAGGGGACCCTGAAGACGCTGCTCGGCGCGTTCCAGTTCTCGGGCGACGAGACGGACAAGAAGATCTCGGTCCTGTCCGGCGGCGAGCGGTCGCGCCTCGTGATCGCGCGGATGCTCTTCGACCCGCCGAACTTCCTCGTCCTCGACGAGCCGACGAACCACCTCGACCTCGAGACGAAGGAGATGCTGATCCGCGCGCTGTCGAGCTACGAGGGCACGATGCTGTTCGTCTCGCACGACCGCGAGTTCCTGCGCGGCCTGTCCACCCGCGTCCTCGAGCTGCACCCGGACGACGGCGACCGCCGCCCGCGGGTCTACCTCGGCGGCTACGCGGAGTGGGTCACGGCGACCGGCGGCGAGGCCGTCGGGGTCCACGCCTGACCCCGGCGTTTTGGATTATCGTTCCGGCGTCCCGGACGAGAGCATGACGACGCCGCCCACAGCCCCCAGCCCCGCCCCCGGCCCCGCCCCTCCGGACACGCCGGCGCCGCCGCTCCCGCGGCTGGTCCGGCTGCTGCTGTCCCTCCCGAAGGGGGTCCTCGCCGCGGTCGCGTACGTGGTCGGCCGGTCGATCTGCGGGTTCGCGCGCTTCCTGACCGGCGCGCGCGCGATGTGGAAGGGGTGCGCGCCGCTCCCGGTCCTCCGGATCTACTTCGCGAACCACTCCAGCCACGCCGACTTCGTGCTGCTCTGGGCCTCGCTGCCGCCGGCGCTGCGGCGGCACACGCGGCCCGTCGCCGGCGCCGACTACTGGACCCGCGACCCGCTGCGGCGCTTCATCATCCACGACGTCTTCCGCGGCGTGGTCATCGAGCGCGTCCGCAGCGAGACCGGTCCCGACCCGGTCGAGCTGATGGTCGAGGCGCTCGACGGCGGCGACTCTCTGATCCTGTTCCCGGAGGGGACGCGGAACACCACCGACGAGCTGCTGCTGCCGTTCAAGGGCGGGATCTGGCGCGTGGCCTCGGCGCGGCCGCAGGTCGAGTGCGTGCCGGTCTGGATCGAGAACCTGAACCGCGTGATGCCGAAGGGGGAGTTCGTGCCGATCCCGCTGCTCTGCACGCTCTCCTTCGGCGAGCCCCTCCGGGTCGGGCCCGACGAGCCGAAGGAGGCGTTCCTCGAGCGCGCGCGGGGCGCGCTCGAGGCGCTTCGGCCGGGCGCCTGATGCTGGCGATTCTCGCGCACGCGTACGTCACGGTCCCGCTGCTCCGGCTGCTGGGCTGGATCTTCGTCGTCCTGCTGCTGGCCACGCTGATCGGCTACCTGCTGAAGAAGCACGTCGCGAAGGGCGAGATCCACGCCACGATCGACAACCTCAACGCGCGCGTCAAGGCCTGGTGGGTGATGGTCGTCGTGGTCGGCCTCGCCCTCGTGTTCGGCAAGCCGGGCGTGCTGATCCTGTTCGGCATCATCTCGTTCTTCGCGTTCCGCGAGTTCGTCTCGCTGGCCTACACGCGGCGCGGCGACCACTACGCGCTCGCCGTCGCGTTCTTCGTCATCCTGCCGCTGCAGTACGTGCTGATCGGGTACGACTGGTACGGCCTGTACTCGATCGCGATCCCGGTCTACTCGTTCCTGCTGCTGCCGATCCTCGCGACGTTCTCCGCCGACACGACGCGCTTCTTCGAGCGCGCCGCGAAGGTGCAGTACGCGCTGATGATCTGCGTCTACTGCATCTCCTACGTCCCGGCGCTGATGTCGCTGCAGATCGAGGACTACAAGGGGCTGAACGTCTTCCTGATCGCGTGGCTGGTGGTCACCGTGCAGTCGAGCGACGTCCTGCAGTACGTCTGGGGCAAGCTCGTCGGCCAGATCCCGATCGCGCCGCGGCTCTCCCCCTCGAAGACGCTCGGCGGCTTCCTCGGCGGCGTGCTCTCCGCGAGCGCCGTGGGGGCCGCGCTGTACGGGATCACGCCGTTCTCGCCCGGGGAGGCCTTCGGGCTCGCCCTGATCGTCACCCTGATGGGCTTCTTCGGCGGCCTCGTCATGTCCGCGATGAAGCGGGACGCCGGCGTCAAGGACTGGGGCACGCTGATCGAGGGGCACGGCGGGATGCTCGACCGCCTCGACTCCGTGATCTTCGCCGCGCCCGTCTACTTCCACGTCGTCCGCTATTTCTGGACCTGACCGCGGTCGCGGCGCCGGCCCTGCGCCGCGGTCCCCTGGAGACCCGGCGCGAAACGCGTACGGTCAAGGGCCCGGCGGCGCGCAGCGGGTCACCGGCGACGGGCTGCCGAAGAGGGCATCCCCGTGGCGACGCAGCAGCGCGCGCAGGCGTTCGGTGCCCGCGAGCACGACCAGTTCCTCGTCGTCGCCGGCGAGGTCGGGCGGGCAGCCGTCCTGCCGCACCGCCTCCCGGACGGCGTCCGGCGAGAGCAGCCCCACGAGCGCGCGGGTGTCGTCCACCCCGTAGACGCGGATGACGGTGTGCGGGGTGAGCGGTTCCTCGTCGCCGGGACCGGCGGGCCTCAGCGCGAGGTCGAGGTAGGTGCGGCCGTCGAGCGCGAAGGGCGTCGCCATGTAGTCCCGCCCCTCCTCGAGGGGCTCGCACGACGAGAGGCAGCGGAGCAGGAAGCGCGAGGACGCCACGGGCGTGAGCCGCAGGGTGGTCGGCGGGTTCCCGTCGTCGCACCAGAGCCCGGCGAGCGCCGGCTGCGGGACGACGTCGCCCGCGTCGTAAGCCGGGACGGCAACGCGGACGCAGCCGGCGACGAGGACGAGCAGGAAGAGCGGGAGGATGCGGCGCATCGGGACCTCCTTCGGGAGGTCTCGTTGCGACACCCGTGCCAGCTCGTTCGGGCCCTGTTTCCCGCGACGGTCGGCGGAAACGGCGCGAACGGCGGTTCGCACCGCGCACGCCGCGACGCACCCGGCCGGCCCGCGAGCGTCCCGCTAGGTCGAGCCCCGCGCATGGGCGGCGATCGCGAGCGTGATCCCGCCGAGGATCGCGGTCCCGCCGAGCACGAGCCGCAGCGTCAGGTTCTCCCCGAGCAGAAGGACGCCGCCCGCGGCGGCGAGCGGCGGCACGCTCAGCTGCACGATCGCCGCCCGCGTCGCCGTCAGGCCGCGCAGCGCGGCGTACCAGATCGCGTAGCCGAGCCCGGAGGCGAGCGCGCCCGACGTGAGCGCGAGCAGCGCGCCGTGCGGCGAGACGCGAAGCCCGGAAGCGCCCGCCGCCGCGGCCCCCGGGCCTGCGGCGCCCCACCCCGTGGCGCCCCATCCCGCGACGCCCCACGCCGCCGCGCTCGCCGCGAGCGCCAGCGGCACGGCGCGCGCGAAGTTCGCCGCGTTCGACGCGAGCGCGGCCGTGGACCGGCGGCCGCGCAGCGAGTAGACGCCCCACGCGACGCCGGCCCCCAGCATCAGGAACGCCCCGGGAAGGTCCGGCCGCGCGAGCCCGGGCGCGGTGAGGATCGCCAGCCCCGCGGCCGAGACCGCGAGCCCCAGCCACTCCGCGGCGCGCGGGCGCTCGCCGGAGACGAGGCCGGTCCCGAGCATCGTCAGCTGCACGGCGCCGAACAGCAGCAGCGCACCCGTGCCGGCGGTGATCCGGGTGTACGCGAGCGAGAAGCCGATCGCGTACGCGAACAGCGCGATCGCGGACACCCAGCCGCCCGCCCCCGGCGCGCCCGTGTCCCGCCCGCGCCGCGCGCCGCCGCCCGCCGCGCGCAGGAGCAGCCCCAGCGCGACCGCGCCCCCCGCGAGGCGCAGCGTGGTGAAGCTCGTGGCGTCGATGTAGCGGCCGCCGAGCGCGCCGCGGCAGAGCAGCGAGTTCGACGCGAACGCCACCATCGCGGCGACCGTCAGCAGCGCGGTGCGCGCGGCGCCCCGGCGCCCGCTCACGCGGGCCGGATGTTCTGGTTCATGCGGAACAGGTTCTCCGGGTCGTACTTCTTCTTGATCTGCACGAGCCGATCGTAGTTCCCCTTGTAGCTGTCGCGCATCCGGTCCTGGTCGTCTCCGGCCATGAAGTTGACGTAGCCCCCCGGCGTGGAGTGCGGCGCCAGGGCCTCGTAGTAGCGCCGGACCCAGGCGATGTTCTTCTCGTTGTCGGCCGGGTCGGGCCACATGCCGGCCACGTTCGTCGCGAAGCTCGCGTCGCGGAAGGCGAAGGCCGTCGCGTCGGCGGCGACGCGACGGCAGGCGCCGTTGACCGGGTAGATGTGCATCGTCGCGTTGACGGCGGGGACCTGCGGCCCGTGCTCGAGGTGGGCCGCGATCGCGCCGTCGGTGATGTCGGACGCGAACGACGTCTTCCAGTAGTGCTGCAGCCCGCGGCCGACGAGGTCGTCGAACGCGGCGTTGAGCGCAGGGAACGGCATCGGCGTGACGAGTTCGGCCGCGACGGGGCCGGCCCTGCGGATCGGCGCGAGCGCCCGCTCGCCCTCCGCGAGCGGCCCGGCCCAGCAGGCGACGATCGCGCAGAACGTCTCGCCGTGGCGCTTCTCCGGGATGAACGGGAGGGGCGGCGCGATCTGGAACGCGAAGAACGCGCCCATCTCCTCCGGCGCGCCGGCGATGTACTCGCGGAAGAACTCGAGGACCTGCCGCGTCGCGTCGAGCTCATAGAACACGACCGCGGCGTACACGTCCTTGATCGGGTGCAGCCGGAACTCGAACGACGTCACGACGCCGTAGTTTCCGCCGCCGCCGCGCAGCGCCCAGAAGAGGTCCTCGTTCTCCCGCTCGCTCGCGACCGCGAACGACCCGTCCGCGGTGACGACGTCCGCGGACACGAGGTTGTCGATCGACAGGCCGCAGCCGCGCGAGAGGTGGCCGATGCCGCCGCCGAGCGTGAGGCCGCCGACGCCGGTCGTGGAGATGATCCCCCCGGGTGTGGTCGCGCCGAAGGCGTAGGTGGTGTGGTAGAGGTCGCCCCATGTCGCGCCGCCCTCGGCGCGCACCGTCCTCGCGCGCGGGTCCACGCGCACCGAGCGCATCCCCGAGAGGTCGATCACGAGGCCGCCGTCGTTGGTGCCGAAGCCCGGCACGCTGTGCGACCCACCGCGGACCGACAGCGGAAGGCCGCTCTCGCGCGCGAAGCGGACCGCGGTGATGACGTCCGCGGCGCTCGTCGGGCGCGCGAGCGCGAGCGGGTGACGGTCGATCATCGCGTTGTGGACCTGGCGCGCCGCGTCGTACCCCGGATCGTCCCGGGTGATGACCGGCCCGCGGGACTGCGCGCGCAGGCCGTCGAGTTTCACGCCGTTCATGAGCCCCTCCGCAGAACGTGTTCCGTTCCGTGCCGAGTCGGGCCCTGACGCGGGACCTGCCGGCCGGGCGAGGCGGGGACGCTAACTCGCCGCGGCGTGGACGTTAGTCTACGCGAGCGCGGCGTCCGTGATCCACCGGGCCCGGATCGGCCTACGGGAAGGCGTACCGGCCCCCGATGCCCAGCGGCAGCCCCAGCGCCCACCAGAGCATCAGCAGGGCGACCTGGGCCGCGAGGTACGCTGCGCCGAACGGCAGCACGAGGGACATCAGCGTGCCGGCGCCGAAGCCGGTCACGTAGCGCCGGCAGAACGCGAGGATCAGCGGGTAGTAGGGCATCAGCGGCGTGAGCAGGTTGATCGGGCCGTCGCCGATCCGGAAGGCCGCCTGCGTCAGCTCCGGCGCGATGCCGACCGACATGAGCATCGGCACGAGGATCGGCGCGAGCAGCGCCCACTTCGCGGAGGCCGAGGGGACGACGACGTCGAGCGAGGCGGTCAGCAGGACGACGCCGACGACGGTCACCGCCGCGGGCGCGCCGATCGCCTGCAGCGTGGCGGCGCCCTTCAGCGCGATCAGCGCGCCGAGGTTGGAGTCGGCGAACGCCTTCGTGAACTGCGCCGCGAAGAAGACCATGACGATGTAGTAGCCCATCGCGGACATCGTCGTGGTCATGCCCGCGATGGCGTCACGGTGGCTGCGCAGCGTGCCGGCCACGGTGCCGTACGCCAGCGACGGCAGCAGCGTGAGCACCAGCAGGAGCGGGATGAGGCCGCCCATCAGCGGCGCGCCGGCGCCGGTGAGCGAGCCGTCGGCCGCGCGGAACGGCGAATCCGCCGGCAGGACCGCCCAGGCCAGCGCGGCGCCGACGACGGCGGCCGTCGCGACCGCGACGCCGAGCCCGCCGCGCTCGCGCGCCGTCAGCGCGGGCGCCGCGGGCATCTGCTCAGGGTCGCCGTCCACCGCCATGCCGCGCAGGCGCGGCTCGACGACGCGCGCCGTGAGCCACCACGTCAGCGGCACCGTGACGACGGCCGTCGCGACGGAGAGCACGTAGTTCGAGAGCGGGTTGACCCGGTAGGCCGGGTCGACGATCCGCGCGCCCGATTCCGAGAACCCGGCGAGCACCGGGTCGAGCGCGGTGGGCAGGACGTTCGCGAACATCACGCCCAGGAGCGGGGCGAAGGCCGCGACGATCCCCGCGACGGGATGGCGTCCCGCGACGTAGAAGAGCGCGCCTCCGAGCGGCAGGACGAGCACCACGGCCGAGTCGGCCATCGCGTGCGCCGCGATCGCGGCGGCGGCCACGAGCGGGATCAGGAGCCGCGGGGGCGCGACCGCCAGCACCCCGCGCAGCGCGGCGCCGACGAGGCCGGAGCGCTCCGCGACCCCGACGCCGATCACCATCACCAGGACGAACCCGAGCGGCGGGAACCCGATGAACGCCTGCGTCATGCCGGCGAAGAACGACGCCGTGGCCTCGAGCGTGAGCCGGTCCGAGATCCGCAGCGGCTCGCCCGTGCGCGGGTCGTTCAGGCCGAAGTCGTGGCCCGCGAGCAGGTGGGACAGGGCGAGGGTGACCGCGAGCGCGAGCAGGAAGAGGACGATCGGGTCCGGGCAGCGGTTGCCCCAGCGCTCCAGCCGGTCGAGCAGGCCGGCGCCCGCGGCGCCGGCGCCCCGGGGCGAGACGGGCGGGGCCTCGCGCGTCGCGGGCGTGTCCGGTGCCGCGGTGGGGCTCATGTCGGCTCCGCTCCTCCCTCCCTCCGGGACCAACTTACTCCAATCGGAGTCCGGTTTGCTCGCGAAAACGCGCGGTCGGCGCCGTGCGCTGCCATGCGACGCCGTGCCCGCCGCCGCCCCGGGCACTGCGCCGGGTGCACTTTGCGCGGGCGCCGTCCACGGCGCGCCGGGCGCTCGCTGTAGATTATGAATATCCGAACTTAGGCGACGTTCGGCGCAGGGGCACGAGCGTGGGAGCGCCTGGCGCGAACGGGGGAGGGCGCATCCTGGTCGTCGACGACGACCCGGGACTCTGTGCGTCCTTCCGCGGCCTGCTGCAGCACGCGGGCTACCACGTCCGCACCGCGGGCAGCGGCGCCGAGGCGGTGGACGCCGTCGCCGCGGAACCGACCGACCTCGCGCTCCTCGACCTGCGGCTCGGCGCCGAGAGCGGGCTGGACGTCCTGCCGCGCCTCAAGGCCGTGCGTCCGGAGATGGCCGTGCTGATGATCACGGCCATGGGGACGATCGAGGACGCGGTCGCGGCGATGAGCCGCGGCGCCGACAACTTCGTGCCCAAGCCGATCGACCCGCCGCGCCTGCTCGCGCTCGTCGCGAAGGCCGTCGAGGCGCACGCGCTGCGCCAGAAGAACATGCGGCTCGAGCGGCTGAGCGCCGCGCCCTCCGCGCCCGAGATCGTCACCCGCTCCCCGGCGATGCGCCGCGCGCTCGACCTCCTCGAGTCGGTCGCGGGGCGGGACACCCTCGTCCTCCTGCTCGGCGAGACCGGGTGCGGCAAGGGCCTGCTGGCGCGCCGGCTGCACGCGCTGTCGGGGCGGCGTCGCGCGCCCTTCGTCGAGCTCAACTGCGCGGGGCTGCAGCGCGAGCTGACGGAGTCGGAGCTGTTCGGGCACGAGCGCGGGGCGTTCACCGGGGCCGCGGAGCGGAAGATCGGCCTGTTCGAGGCGGCGCAGGGCGGCACGCTGTTCCTCGACGAGATCGGCGAGATGGACCTCGGCGTCCAGGCCAAGCTGCTGCACGTGCTCGAGCAGAAGCGCTTCCGGCGCGTCGGCGGCGTCGCGGAGATCGGCGCCGACGTGCGGGTGCTCGCCGCGACGCACCGCGACCTCTCCGGCAACGTGGAGCGCGGGACGTTCCGCCGCGACCTGTTCTACCGGCTCAACGCGTTCCCGCTGCCGATTCCGCCGCTGCGCGAGCGCCGCGAGGACATCGCCGCGCTGGCGCTCCGGTTCCTCGCCGAGTTCCGCGGGACGGCCGGCGGGACGGCGGAGATCGCGCCCGAGGCGATGGCCCTCCTCGAGGACTACGCCTGGCCCGGGAACGTGCGCGAACTGCGCAACGCGATGGAGCGCGCCGCGATCCTCTGCCGCGCGGGCGAGCCGGTCATGCCGGAGCACCTGCCGCCGCTCGACCCGCCGCCGCTCGTCGGGCTCGACCCGCCGCCGCTCGTTGGGCTCGACCCGCCGCCGCGCCCGGCCACGGCGGACGATCCGGCCGACGTCGCGGGGGAGGCGGCCACGACGATCGGGGCAGCGGAGCGGAAGCTCGTCGAGCAGGCGCTCGCCGCGAGCGGCGGCAACATCGTCGCGGCCGCGCGCCGGCTCGGCATCTCGCGCGGCCGTCTCTACCGGTCCATGCGCAAGTTCGGGATCCCGTTCAACGGCCTGGACGGCGAGTAGGCGACAGGCCCCTGGAGGACCGTCATGGCGTCGTCGGGGCGGAGCGTCCGGATCGCGGCGCCGGTGGCTCTCCTGGCCGGGCTCGTCCTCGGCCTCGCGGCGGAGGCGGAGACGCCCGTCCTGCAGCGCACGCTCGACGGCTGGACCCGGAACGAGGGGCTCCCGCTCAACACGGTGCGGTCGCTGCACCGGTCCCACGACGGGTACCTGTGGCTCGCGACCGACGTCGGCCTCGTACGCTTCGACGGCGTGCGCTTCACGCTCTTCAACACGTCGAACGCCCCCGCGTTCCCCGGCGACTTCGTCAACGCGATCGACGAGGACCGCGAGGGCGCGCTCTGGATCGGCGTCGACGGCGGGCTCGTCCGGATGAAGGACGGCGCGTTCACCGCCGTCCCGCTCGGCGACGCGTTCCAGAACAGGTCCGTCTCCGACATCGAGGAGGACGCGGCCGGCACCCTCTGGATCGTCACGCCGACGGAACTCGCGACCGTGCGCGACGGCCGCGCCGTGCCGGTCCCGCTCGAGCCCCCCCGCGCGCGCGGCGGCACGCGCCTGCTGGCCACGCGCGACGGCAGCCTCTGGGCCATCGGCGACGGGCTGATCCGGATCCGCGACGGACGCCCGACGGTCTTGACGACCGACCGCGACCTCCCGCACGTGCCGACGGCCCTCGCGGAGGACGCGCGCGGGGCGCTCTGGATCGGCATGGTGGACGGGAGCCTCGGGACCGTGCAGGACGACGTCTTCGTCCCGCGCCGCCCGGCCGGCCTGCCGCAGGGGCAGATCCACGCGCTGCACGCCGCGGCGGACGGGAGCCTCTGGATCGGCGTGCTGGGCCAGGGGCTCCACCGCGCGCACGAGGGGCGGCTGGAATCGCTGACCACGCGCGAGGGCCTGCGCAGCGACGACGTCGAGAGCGTCCTCTCCGACGCGGAGAGCAACGTCTGGATCGGCACCAACGGCGGCGGCCTGCACCGGCTGCGGGACGCCGCGGTCACGATCGTCTCGCGCCGCGAGGGCCTCTCGCACGGCAACGTGCTGTCGGTGTTCGAGGACTCCGAGGGCGCGCTGTGGGCGGGCACGAGCGGGGGCGACCTGAACCGCGTGACCGGCGACCGCACCACGTTCTACGGCGCGGCGCAGGGTCTCGCCGCGACCGCGGTGCTGTCGATGGTCGAGCACGGCGGCCGTGTCTGGGCCGGCACCGGCGGCGGGGGCACGTTCTGCTTCGACGGCCGGCGCTTCGCGCCGTGCGGGGCCGACGCCGGCGCGGTGGTGATGGCCCTGCTGCACGCGCGCGACGGCACGCTCTGGCTCGGGAGCGAGCACGGCCTGCGGCGCCTCGAGGGGGACACGTTCGTCGACGTCTGGCCGCGCGGGCGGGGCCCGGGCCGGACCGCGACGTTCGTCATCTCGCTCGCGGAGGGGCCGGACGGGACCATCTGGGCCGGAACTCGGAGCGACGGCCTGCTGCGCGTGAGCGCCGGGACGACGCGCGCCGCGGAGCCGGAGGTGCGGGACGCCGGCATCGGCAAGGCGATGGTCCTCGCGCTGCGGGCCGACGCCGACGGCACGCTCTGGATCGGGACCGCGGCCGGCGGCCTGCTGCGCCGGCGGGAGGGGGAGGGCGGGCGCGAGGCGCGCGTGGACGCGTTCCGCAAGCGCGACGGGCTGCCCGACGACGCCGTCTACGCGATCGGCGAGGACGCGCGCGGGCGCCTCTGGATGAGCGGCAGCGTGGGCATCTTCCGCGTCGATCGCGCGGCGCTCGACGACTTCGCCGCGCGGCGCGCGCCGTCGATCGAGGCCACGACGTACGGGCTCGCCGACGGGCTGCGCGCCGGCGAGTGCACCGGCGGCGGCCAGGCCGGCGTCGCGCTGCGCGACGGCCGGCTCGCGTTCGCGACGCCCGACGGCGTCGCGCTCGTGGACCCGGAGAACCTGCCCGGGAGCGCGGCCCCCCCGCCGGTCGTCGTCGAGTCGATGACCTGCGACGGGCGCCGCCTCGACCCCTTCGCGCCGGCCGCCGCGGGCGTCCCCGCTCCCGGAGCCGTCGTGTCCGGCGGCGCGAAGAGCTGCGAGATCGCGTACACCGGCCTGCAGCTGGCCGCGGCCGCGGGGCAGACGTTCCGCTACCGGCTGCGCGGGCTCGACGACGCGTGGCAGGACGCGGGGCCGCGCCGGTCCGCGTTCTTCACGCGCCTCGGCCCGGGCGCGTACACGTTCGAGGTCGTCGCGCAGAACCGCGAGGGGCGCCAGAGCCTGGCGCCGGCGGTGCTGCGCGTCCAGGTCGCGCGCCGCGCGCACGAGACGTGGTGGGCGCGGGCGGCCGCGGCCCTCGTCGTCCTGGGCGCCGTTTCCGGCGCCGCCGTCGGCGCCTACCGCGGGCGCGTGCGCACCCTGCTCGCGCGCCAGGCGCGGCTCGAGCAGACCGTCGCCGCGCGGACGGCCGAGATCGCGGAGGTCAACCGCACGCTGGAGCAGCGCGTGGCCGAGGGCGTCGCGAAGCTGCGCGAGGCGGACCGCATGGCGGCGTACGGGACCCTCGTCGCCGGCGTCGCGCACGAGGTCCGCCACCCGATCTTCGCGATGCAGATGGCCACCTACGTGCTGCAGCAGGAACTCGCGGGGAACGAGGCCGTGGCCGACCAGCTGGGGGTCCTCGAGCGGGAGACGCGCCGGACGATGGCGCTGACCGACGACCTCGTGGACTTCGCACGTCCCGCGGAGATCGTGCCGTCGCGCACGCCCGTCGCCCCGCTGCTGCAGGAGGCGGAGCGCGCCTTCCGCGCCGAGCAGCCGGAGGCCCGCGCCCGCATCGACGTCGCCGCGCCCGAGGAACCGCTCGAGGCCGCCCTCGACCGCGAGCGGATCGTGCAGGTGCTCGTCAACCTGATGGAGAACGCGCACAAGCACGCGAAGGGGCTGACGCGCATCGGGCTCTCGGCGCGGGCCGCCGACGGCCGGCTGGTCCTCGCGGTCGAGAACGACGGCTCGGCGATCCCGGAGGAGGCGTTGCCGCGGCTTTTCGAGCCGTTCTTCACGACCGGGCGCGGCACCGGCCTCGGGCTGTCGGTCGTCAAGCGGATCGTCGAGCAGCACGGCGGCACCGTGGAGGTGCGGTCGGCGCCGGGCGAGGGGACCCGCTTCACGGTCTCGCTCCCCCTGGCGTAGGGACGGCGTCGAACGTCAGCGCAGGGCGGCGTCGAGGAAGCCGACGACGGCCGGCACGTACTCGGCCGGGGCCCGCTGCATCCCGAGGCAGTGCCCGAACGCGGCGCCGTACACGACCTTGGCCGACGGCGCGCGCGCGGCGAGCGCCTCCGTCGCGGCGACGGGCACGATCTCGTCGTCCCGGCCGTGCAGCAGGAGCAGCGGCCGCGGGGCGATCGCGGCCGCGGCGGCGGCGACGTCGAGGCTGGTGAACGTGTAGCCGACGCGCGCGAGCAGCGCCGCGTCGAGTTCCTCGAAGAACGCCGCGATCAGTCGGGGGTCCTTGCGCGCGGCGGGCGGCATCCGCTCCTCGAAGCGCTGCAGCGCGATCCCGCGCGGGAGCGGCGCCGCGTCCGCGATGACCGCGCGGAACCCGGTCAGCTCGGCGCCCGCCACGAGCGCCTTGGCCGCGCCGTAGGAGAACCCGTACAGGGCGATGCGCCGCGCGTCGACGCCGGGGCGCGCCTGCAGCGCGGCGAGCGCGGCGGCGAGGTCGGCGACGTCCTCGCGCAGGAAGCCGCGGTACGCGGCGCGGTCGCGCGCGAACGCGTTCGCGCGCGCCTCGACGAGCAGCAGCGCGTAGCCGTGGTCGAGCAGGAACGCCGACTGGGAGAGCGCGAACCCGACGTTCGATCCCCACCCGTGCAGGACGACGACGGTCCCCTTGGCGGGGCCCCGCCTCGGCGGGACGAACCACGCCGTGACCGGAGTGCCGCCGGGCCCGTCGATCCGCAGTTCCTCGCGGCCCGCCACGCCGAGTTCCGCCGGCTTGTCCGCGTACGACGCGTACGGCTCCGCGGGGACCCCCTCGGCGCCGGCGAAGAACTCGGCGGCGGCCCGCGCCGCCTTGCGCGCCCGCTCGACGAGGGCGGCGTCGGGCGCCGCCGATGGCGCCGCCGGAGTGGGGGCGGGGCTCTGCCCCGCCCGGACGGGGCAGATCCCCGCTTCCACGAGGAGAAGGGCGAGGGCGAACCCGACGGCGAGCGGCGTGCGGCGCATGCCGCGAGAGTACACGCCTGTGGGGGTGGGGCTGTGCCCCACCCGGGCCGTGCGGAGCACGGCTCGATGCCTCGCGACGCGCGCGTCTGGACACATCGGCGTCGCGCTGCGCGCGACCCGGGTGGGGCATAGCCCCACCCCCACGGGGCCCTGACGCGTACGTCGTTATCGGTTTCTTGTTCCGGCGCGGAACACCGTGCTGTTCCGCGCCGCCCCAGGGGCGCGGCGTCTCGCCCAAATTGTCGTCTTTCCACGCGGGTTTTCGGCGGCTCGCGCCGGCGGCACCGCGCTTGCTCTCGGAGGCGGCGATGACGCACGTCGCAGTCATGCTCAAGCGGGTGCTCGTCGTGGACGACGATCCGTCGGTCCGCGCGGGGCTGCCGCGCATCCTCGCGTCCGCCGAGGTCGAGGTCGCGACGGCGGGCGACGTCGAGGAGGCGACCGCGATCCTCGCCGCGCAGACGTTCGATCTCGTCCTCTGCGACCTGTGCCTGTCGGGAATCGACGACCGCGGCGGCTTCGAGCTGCTGTCGTGGATCCACGCGCGCCACCCGCGGACGCCCGTGCTGCTGCTGACGGCGTTCGGGTCGGCCGAGGTCCGCGCGGAGGCGCTGCTGCGCGGCGCCGCGGACTACTGGGAGAAGCGGGGACGGATCGAGGACCTGGTGGACAAGGTGCGCGCGCTCGGCATCGCCGTGCGCGGCCGCTGAACCGTAGGGGCGGAGCCTCGCGCGCGAAGCGCGCGATGGTCCGCCCGAACGCCCCATAGGGGAGGCATGATGTCGACGTCGTCGAGCTCCAATCTCGGCCGGCTGGTCCTCGTCATCGCGCTGATCGCGGTGCCGGCCCTCGCGGGGGCCGCGCCCGAGCGGGAACAACTTCCTCCCGGCGCGAGTCCCGACTGGTGGTCCTCCGCCCGCGCGTCGATCGAGGCGGAGGAGTATCACGCGAGCTGGGTCGCGAAGACGCCGTTCGCCGACCTGGACGCCGGCTGGCAGGCGCCGAACCGCGCGCACGACTTCCGCACGTGGTTCACGGAGAGGGGGGCGCGGCTGGTCCCGCGCCGCGACGAGACGCCGGCCTGGGAATGGAGCGTCTCGCTCGTCGCGTGGGGGCGCCCCGGGACGCTGCGCGATGCCGCGCCCGGCGCGCTCCGGGTGCTCGGTAACCGCGTCGAGGTGGACCGCGGCGAACTCGTCGAGTGGTTCGTCAACGACGACCGGGGTCTCGAGCAGGGCTTCACGATCGACGCGCGGCCCGACGGCGACGGCCCGCTCGCGCTCGACGTCGCGTTCGGCGGCACGCTCTCGGCGATCCTCGCCGAGGACGGCCAGTCGGTCGACCTCGCGGCGCCGGACGGAGCACGAGTGCTCCGCTACGCGGCGCTGTTCGCGCGGGACGCGGGCGGCGCGGCCCTGCCGGCGCACTTCGAGAGCGTCTGCGGGACGGGCGCGTGCGGGATCCGCATCGTCGTCGACGACGCCGCGGCCGCGTACCCGCTGACCATCGACCCGCTGGCGACGAGCCCGTCGTGGACCGTCCGGGGCGGCGAGTACCGCGCGCTCCTCGGCTATTCCGCCGGCCCGGCCGGCGACGTCAACCTCGATGGCTACGACGACGTGATCGTCGGCGTTCCGGAGTTCGACGGGGGCGCCCTCGACACGGGGCGCGTGCTCCTGTACCGCGGCGGTCCGTCGGGGCTGCCGACCTCCGCGTTCTGGACGCTGACCGGGTCGGTCTACCAGCAGCGGCTCGGCCACTCGGTGGGGACGGCAGGGGACTTCGACGGCGACGGGTACAGTGACGTCGTCCTCGGCGCGCCGACCTACTCCGGGGTCGGCTTCGTGAGGGTGTACTGCGGAACTCCTGGCTACCCGGTGGGCTGTTTCGAGAAGACCGGCAGCACGGGTCCGCAGCGCTACTTCGGCCTCCGCGTCGCGACCGCCGGCGACGTGGACGGGGACGGGTTCAGCGACGTGCTCGTCGCCGAGCCCGGCTACGATTCCAGCGATGTCGAGAACGTCGGCGTGGTCCGCCTGTACTACGGCGCGAGCGCCGACCCGGGCACCCGCTACTCGATCTACTGGGGGACGGAGTGGCACGGTGACCCGGTCGCGGAGGGGGACTTCTTCGGAAGGGCGATCGGTACCGCGGGCGACGTCAACGGCGACGGCTACGCGGACATGTTCCTCACCGATCCCTACCACGGGAAGGTGCGCGTCTACTACGGCTCCGCGGGCGGCCCGCCCCCCAGCCCGTCCTTCTTCCTCGACGGAGGGATGGACTTCGGATGGTCGGCTCTCGCCGCCGGCGACGTCGACGGCGACGGCTACGGGGACGTCGCCGTCGGCTCCCCGTCCTTCGGCGAGGTGTACACCTATCGTGGCAGCGCGTCGGGATTGAACATCAACGCGAAGTGGGTCCTCGAGGGCCAGACCGCCGGCGAGTGGTTCGGCTACACGGTCGGCACGGCGGGCGACGTCAACGGCGACGGCTACGCCGATCTCGTGGCGTCGGCGGTCGGAGCAGCGGGCGAGGCCGGCCGGGTCGCGGTTCACCACGGCTCCCCGGCCGGGCCGTCGGCGACGGCGAATTGGGCCCAGACCGGCGGCCAGCCCGAGGGCTGGTTCGGCTTCGTCGCGGCGACCGCGGGGGACGTCAACGGCGACGGTTACTCCGACGTTCTCGTCACCGCGCCCTGGCAGGCGTTCACGGTGTACTCGGAAGGCGCCGCGTACGTCTATCACGGCGGCCCGGATGGGCTCGCGACGGCTCCCGCCTGGGAAACCGAGGCCGACCAGGCCGGCGCGCTGTTCGGGTACTCGGTCGCCTCCGCCGGAGACTACAACGGCGACGGCTACGGCGACGTCATCGTCGGCGCGGTGCTGTTCGACGACGGCCAGACCAACGAGGGCAAGGTCTTCGTCTACCGCGGCTCGGAGACGGGCCTGTCCACCGTTCCGAACTGGACCGCCCAGAGCAACCAGGCCGAGGCGCGGATGGGCTACTCGGTCTCGTCCGCGGGAGACGTCAACGGCGACGGCTACTCCGACATCCTCGTCGGCGCGCGCGGCTATGCGAACCCGAACACGGACGAGGGGGCGGCGTACGTCTGGCTCGGCTCGGCGACCGGGCTCGGCGAAACCGGCACGCCGACCAACGCCGACTGGCGTGCCGAAGCGAACCAGGACGGGGCCTACTTCGGGATCTCGGTCGGCTCCGCGGGGGACGTCAACGGCGACGGCTACGGCGATGTCATCGTCGGCGCCACGCTCTACGACGACGGCGAGCCCGACGAGGGCGCGGCCTTCATCTGGTGCGGATCGTCGAGCGGCCTCGGCTCCACGGGCTCCCCGTCGAACGCGGACTGGAAGGCGACGTCCAACCAGGCCTCGTCGCGCTTCGGCGGGGCGGTGGGCACGGCGGGCGACGTCAACGACGACGGCTACGGCGACGTGCTCGTCGGCGCCTACGCCTACGACAACGGCCAGAGCAACGAGGGGAAGGCGTTCGCGTGGTACGGATCCTCCTCCGGCCTCGGCAGCGCGGGCACGCCGACGAACGCCGACTGGAGCGCCGAGTCCGACCAGGCGGGGGCGTACTTCGGCTACAGCCTCGCGTGGGCCGGTGACGTCAACGGCGACGGCTACTCGGATGCAGCCGTCGGCGCGTACTACTACGACGGCACGGCGGGCGCCGACGCGGGCCTCGCGACGGTCTACCACGGCAGGGCCTCGGGGCTGTCCCCGACGGCGCAGTGGTCGTTCGAGGGGACCGAGGCCGACGCGTGGGTCGGGATGGCCGTGCGCGGCGCGGGCGACCTCAACGGCGACGGCTACGCCGACCTCGCGGTCGGGGCGCCGCACCAGGACGCCATGGGAGCGGACTCGGGGCGCGCGCTCGTCTTCTACGGCGGCGCGGCGGGGCTTGCGCAACCCTCGTGGATGGCGAACGGCGAGAACGCGGGAGACGCGTTCGGGCAGGTGCTCGCGTCCGCGGGCGACGTGAACGCCGACGGCTACGGCGACCTCATCGTCGGCGCGCCCAACCAGGACAGCCCCGACGCGAACGAGGGCGGCGTCGAGGTGTACTACGGCGGCGGCGGGAACGCGCGCCCGTTCAGGCCCAACCAGTACCACGGCTCCGGCGATTCGCTGACGCTGACGCGCTTCTCGCGCTCGAACAACGACTTCTACGTGCGCTTCACCGGCCGGGCGTTCGGCCCGCTCGGCCGCGCACGCTTCACCCTCGACACCGAGGTCAAGTGGTCCCGGCAGCCGTTCAACGGCCTCGGGCGCACGAGCCTGACCGAGGAGTTCGACACGCTCACCGGCGGCACGGACTTCACGGCGCGCCCGCAGGTCGAGAGCGGGCTGCAGCACTGGCGGATGCGGCCGCTGTTCCGCGCGGGCGACTCCCCGTTCCAGCGCCACGGCCACGTGTACAGGCCGTCGTGGGCGGGCCAGAACGAGGGCTCGTTCCGCACGGTGCGTGATTCCGACGGCGACGGCCTGACCAACGAATTCGACAACTGCCCGTACGCCTACAACCCCTCGCAGGCCGACGCCGACGGCGACGGCCTCGGGAACGACTGCGACACCTGCACCGACCTCGACGGCGACGGCTACGGCGACCCGGGGTTCCCTATCAACACGTGCCATCCCGACAACTGCGACGCGGACCCGAACCCCGGGCAGGAGGACTTCGACAACGACGGCGAGGGGGACGTCTGCGACCTGTGCACCGACACGGACCGCGACGGCTACGGGAACCCGGGCTTCGACGGCAATACCTGCGCCGACGACAACTGCCCGACGCTCGCGAACGCCGACCAGGCGGACGGCGACGCGGACGGGGTCGGCGACCGCTGCGACAACTGCGCGGCGAGGTCGAACCCAAGCCAGGAGGACTTCGACAGCGACGGCGTCGGCGACGTCTGCGACCTCTGCACCGACACCGACGGCGACGGCTACGGCAACCCGGGCTTCCCGCGCAGCACCTGCCCCGGCGACAACTGTCCCGACGTCGCGAGCTCGAACCAGCTCGACTCCGACAAGGACGGCTCGGGCGACGTGTGCGACCTGTGCACCGACGTGGACGCCGACGGCTTCGGCCAGACGCCGGCGTACCTGCAGACCTGCCCGATGGACAACTGCCGCAAGGCCTACAACCCGGGGCAGGAAGACGCCGATGCCGACGCGACGGGCGACGCCTGCGACACCTGCACCGACACGGACCACGACAGCTACGGCGATCCCGGATACCCGGCGACGACGTGCGCGCTCGACTGCCGGCCGGCGGACGCGGCGATCTGGTCGGCCCCCGGCGACGTCGCCGACCTCGTCGTGACGAGGGACCCCGTGCACAACCTGTCGTGGGGACCGCCCGCGAACCCGGGCGCCACGACGATCGCCTACGACGTCCTGACCAGCCGGGTCGCGAATGACTGGAGCATCTTCGAGGCGATGTGCGTCGAATCCGACGGGACGGACACGCTCGCGTACGAGGCGAGCGTCCCGGTCCCGGGCCACGCGTACTACTACCTCGTCCGCGCGGAAGGCCCGTGCGGGACGAATTTCGGCAGCGATTCGGCTGGTACGCCGCGCGTCGGGCGGAGCTGTCCGTGAGTCCGGCCGCACGTGACACATCGGAAAGAGGGCGAGAACGCCACGGATGGCCCGACCGGGGGAGAGGCATCATGTCCACGTCGTCGAGGTGGTCGCGAGTCGGCTGGCTGGCCTTCGTCCTGGCGCTGATCGGCCCGCCCGCGGGAGCCGCGTCCGAGCGCGGGTCGCTGCCGCCGGGCGTCAGTCCCGACTGGTGGTCGTCCGCGCGGGCGTCGATCGAGACGCAGGAGTACCACGCGAGCTGGGTCTCGCCGACGCCGTTCGCGGACCTCGAGGCCGGCTGGCAGGCGCCGAACCGTGCGAACGACTTCCGCACGTGGTTCACGCCGGGCGGCGTGCGGCTGGTGCCGCGGCGCGGCGGGACGCCCGCCTGGGAGTGGAGCGTCTCGCTGGCCGCCTGGGGACGCCCCGGCGCGCTGCGCGAGGTCGCGCCCGGGAGGCTCTCGGTGACGGACAACCGGGTCGAGGCGGACCGCGGCGATCTGCGGGAGTGGTTCGTCAACGACGCGCGCGGGCTGGAGCACGGCTTCACGATCGACGCGCGCCCGGGCGGCGACGGCCCGCTCGTGCTCGACCTCGCGCTGGGCGGGACGCTCGCGGCGGCCCTCTCCGAGGACGGCCGGGCCCTCGATTTCGCCGCGCAGGGCGGGCCGCGGGTGCTGCGCTACGCCGAGCTGGTGGTTCGTGACGCGGCGGGCGTGCTTCTGCCGTCGCGGTTCGAGACCGTGGCCCGCGACGGGTTCGGCGGGATCCGGATCGTCGTCGACGACGTCGGCGCCGCGTACCCGGTCGTCGTGGACCCGCTCGCGTCCAGCCCGTCGTGGAGCGTCGAGGGAAACCAGGACTCCGCGTGGCTCGGCGCGTCCGTCGCCGGGGTGGGGGACGTGAACGGCGACGCGTACGACGACGTGCTCGTCGGCGTGCCCGGCTACGACGGGAGCTACGACGACATGGGCTGCGTCAGGCTGCACTTCGGTTCCGCCGCAGGACTCTCCACCACGCCCTCCTGGACCATGTGCGGCGTGTTGCACCCCCAGGCGGGCGACCAGTACGGGACCGCCGTGGCGAGCGCCGGCGACTTCAACGGCGATGGTTACGGCGACGTCGTCGTCGGGTCGCCTTACGCCCACGGTAACGCGGGGGACGCCGAGGTCTGGTGCGGCGCGCCCGCCGGCGACCCGGTCTGGTGCTGGCACAAGGAAGGCGAGATGGCCGGGCGCCTCCTCGGCTACCGCGTCGCGACGGCCGGCGACGTGAACGGCGGCGGCTACAGCGACCTGCTGGTCGCGGAGCCCGGCTACGACTATGGCGGCTCGCAGAACGTCGGCCGCGTCCTGCTGTACGCCGGCAGCGCGACCCCGAACGAGACGGAGGATTGGGCTATCCGCAGCACCACGGACCGCGCCGACCTGACGAACGGCGCGTTCGGCGAGGGGCTCGGGACCGCCGGCGACGTAAACGGCGACGGCTACGCCGACTTCGTCTTCGGGGACCCGCTCACCGGCTACGTCGAGGTCGCGTACGGCTCGACCGCGGGTCCACGCGACGACCGCTGGCTGCACCACGTCACCGGCGAGCGGTTCGGCACCTCGACTCTGGCCGCGGGCGACTTCGACGGCGACGGCTACGGCGATCTCGCGGTCGGCGCGCCGGCGGCGTACGGGGACGACACCGGCAAGGTCTACGTCTTCCGCGGCACGGCCGCCGGGCTCGACCACGACGCGCCGTGGACCATGAGCGGCATGGCCCCGGAGGGCCGGTTCGGACACGTCGTCGGCACGGCCGGCGACGTGAACGGGGACGGCTACCAGGACCTCCTCGTGACCGCGGACCATTACGACGGGACCGCCGCGGATGCCGGCCGCGCCTACCTCTACTACGGCGCGCCGGGGGGGCCGTCGCTGGTCTGGGTGCAGGACGGCTCCGGGTACCACGAGCGTCTCGGGGCGTCGGCGGCGACCGCCGGCGACGTGAACGGGGACGGCTTCTCGGACGTGATCCTCGGGTCGCCGAACCACGGCGAGGGGAACGGCGGACGCGCGGCCGTGTTCCACGGCGGACCCGCCGGCCTTTCTCCGGGCGCCAGCTGGTCGGGCGAGGGCGGGCACGCGGGGGCCTACTTCGGCTACGCGGTGGCATCGGCCGGCGACGTCAACGCCGACGGCTACGGCGACGTGATCGTCGGCGCGGTGCTGTTCGACGAGGGACAGACGAACGAGGGGAAGGTCTTCGTCTACCACGGGTCCGCGACGGGGCCGCCGAGCAGCCCCCACTGGACCGCCACCAGCGACCAGGCCGAGGCCCGCATGGGCTACTCGGTGTCGACGGCGGGCGACGTCAACGGCGACGGCTTCGGCGACGTGCTCGTCGGCTGCCGCGGCTATTCGAACCCGGAGACGGACGAGGGCGCGGCGTACGTCTGGCACGGTTCGGCGGCGGGCCTCGGCGCGGCGGGCACGCCGGCCAACGCCGACTGGTCCGCCCAGGCGAACCAGGCCTCGGCCTACCTCGGCATCGCGGTGTCCACGGCCGGCGACATCGACGGCGACGGCTACGGCGACATCATCGTCGGCGCGTCGATGTACGACGACGGCCAGGCCGACGAGGGCGCGGCGTTCGTCTGGCACGGCTCCGCCACGGGGCTCGGCCAGAGCGGCAGCCCGTCGAACCCGGACTGGTCCGCGACAGGCAACCAGGCGTCGTCGCGCTTCGGCAGCGCGGTCGCCTCCGCGGGGGACGTCAACGGGGACGGCTTCGGCGACGTGCTCGTCGGCGCCTACTCGTACGACGCGCCCGACGCGAACGAAGGAAAGGCGTTCGCGTGGTACGGTGCGGAGTCGGGCCTCGGCGCGGCCGGCACGCCCACGAACGCGGACTGGAGCACCGAGGGGAACCAGGCCGGCGCGTACTGCGGCTTCGCGCTCGCGGGCGCGGGCGATCTCAACGGGGACACGTACTCCGACGTCGCCGTCGGCTCCCACTACTGGGACAATCCGACGACGGCCGACGTGGGGCGCGTCTCGGTGTTCTACGGCAACGCCTTCGGGCTCCCCGCGGGGGCCGCGACCGTGATCGGCGGGACGCAGGCCGACCAGCGCCTCGGCTTCTCGGTGCGCGACGCGGGCGACGTCAACGGGGACGGGTACGCCGATCTCGTGATCGGGTCCGTCGGCTGGGACGGCGCGACGGGCGCGGACTGCGGGCGCGCGACGCTGTACCTCGGCGGCGCGGGCGTGGTGAGCGGCACCGCCTCGTGGTCGGTCGAGGGAGACGCCGCCGCGGACGGGTTCGGCTACGCCGTCGCCGGCCTGGGCGACGTCAACGGGGACGGCTACGCCGACGTCATCGTCGGCGCGCCGTACCACGACCATCCGGACGCCTCCGAGGGCGTGGCCAGGATCTACTTCGGCAACGAGGCGCGCGGGCGGCTCGCCAAGGGCTGGCAGTACGACGGCACCGCGGCCCCCCACGCGATCCCGCGCTACGGCGTCTCGCAATCGCCCGACAACGTGCGGCTGATCGGCCGGGCGTACGGCCCGCTCGGCCCGGCGGTCTTCACGACCGAGTCGGAGGTGAGGGGCAGTCGCGAGGCGTTCACCGGCGCGGCCCCGTTCAGCACGACGGAGCACCCGACGGGCGTCCACGGCGTGGACTTCACGATCCAGCGCGACGTCCCCAGCGGGCTGCAGCACTGGCGCATCCGCGCGCACTTCACGCCCACGACGTCGCCGTTCCAGAGCCACGGGCGCTGGTACCACCCGGTGTGGGACGGCTGGAACGCGGGCTCGCTCCGCGTGTACCTCGACCCGGACAACGACGGCGTGCCGAGCGATCGCGACAACTGCCCCAGCGACTACAACCCGACCCAGGCCGATCTCGACGCCGACGGCTCGGGAGACGACTGCGACGCGTGCACGGACACGGACGGGGACGGGCGCGCCAACCCCGGATACCCCGCGAGCACGTGCGGCTCGGACAACTGCGTGGACACGCCGAACCCGGACCAGGCGGACTTCGATCACGACGGCGCCGGCGACGTCTGCGACCTGTGCACCGACACGGACGGCGACGGCCGCGGGAACCCGGGCTTCCCCGCCAACACGTGTGCCGGCGACAACTGCCCGACGCGCGCGAACCCCGGGCAGGAAGACGGCGACGGGGACGGCGCCGGAGACGCCTGCGACAACTGCCTCTCGAACGCGAACCCCGGCCAGGAGGACTTCGACAGCGACGGCCAGGGAGACATCTGTGACTGGTGCACCGACACCGACCGCGACGGCTTCGGGAACCCCGGGTTCCCGCGGAACACGTGTCCCGGGGACAACTGTCCCGACGTGCCGAGCTCGAACCGGCTGGACAGCGACATGGACGGCTCGGGCGACGTCTGCGACGACTGCACCGACCAGGACGGCGACGGCTTCGGCATGCCGCCGGCGCAGCTGCAGACCTGCCCGCTCGACAACTGCCACAAGGCCTACAACCCGGGCCAGGAGAACGCCGACGGCGACGGCAGCGGCGACGCCTGCGACAAGTGCACGGACACCGACGCCGATGGCTGGGGGAACCCGGGCTTCCCGGTGAACACCTGCGGCGAGGACTGCCGTCCCGACGACGCGTCGATCTGGTCGGCGCCCTCTCCCGTCCTGTCGCTGACGGTCTCGAGGGCTCCGGGAGACAACCTCGGCTGGCAGCCGCCGCAGGTTCCCGGTGCGGCGGCGGTCCTGTACGACGTGCTGACGAGCCCGGCGGCGGACGACTGGGGGATCTTCGCCGCGGTCTGCGTCGAGTCGAACGGCACCGACCTAGCGGCCTCGGAACCGAGCGTGCCGCTGCCCGGCCACGCCTACTACTACCTCGTGCGGGTCGAGAACGCGTGCGGGACGAACCTCGGCGCGCGCTCGGACGAGACGCCGCGCGTCGGCCGGAACTGTCCGTGACGGTGAGGGATCGAGAGAACGGCGGCGCGCGCCGGGCGACGCCGACGCGGGCTGGCTCGCCGCGGTCGAGGAGGAGATCCGGGACGCCGAGTACCACGTGACCTGGCAGAACGTCACGGCCCTGGCGCCAGGCGCGCGCGGTTCACCGCGCCTTCGCGTCTTCAGACCCGCGGCGGATGCGCCGGCGCCGCGTAGCGGTCCTTCGCCGCGACGACCTTCGGCTCGGCGGGGTCGCCCTCGTAGTGCGGCGACATGATCTGGACGCCGTACTCGTTGAAGACGTCCTGGATGTTCGCGTTCAGCGCGCTCAGCAACTCCGACCGGGGCGCGGGGGCCTCGGGCACCGCGGTGCACACGAGCCGGTACTCGGGGTAGAAGTCGGACAGCTGCGTCTGCAGGACGCGCGGCGGCGGCGCCGCGGCCACGCCCGGCGTGCGCAGCGCCGCCTCGCGCAGCATCGCGTCGACCTGCCGCCACGGCGTGTCGTAGCCGATCGTGACGGTCGTCGTGACGAGATACCCGGCGCCCTGCACGTGGCGCGAGTAGTTGCGCGTCACGGTCCCGAGCACGAAGGCGTTCGGCAGCGTGACGTCCTCGCCGCTGCCCGTGCGGATCCGGGTGGTGAACGTGCCGATCTCGGTGAGCAGCCCCTCGTGGTCGCCGATGCGCACGTACTCGCCCACGCGCAGCGTGCCGGAATAGAGCAGGATCAGCCCGCTCGCTCCGTGGCTGACGACCCCCGACGCACCGACCGTGACCATCAGGCCGACGAGCACGGAGACGCCCCTGAACGCCTCGCTGTGGGCGCCGGGCAGGTAGGGGAGCCCCATCACGAGCGCGAACAGCCAGATCAGCAGCACCACGATCCGGCGCGTCGGGCGCGCCATGTCGCGGTCGAGCCACGAGATCTCGACCGCGCCCGACTCGATGCGCTCGAAGAACGCGCCGGCCGCGCCGACGATCGCGCGCGCCAGGAGGAACACCGCGACCGCGACGACGAGGTCGGGAATGGCGCCGAGGAAGCTCGAGCCCAGCTTGCCGGCGACCCCGAGCAGGAACGCGCTGAGCCGTTCGCCCCACGCCCGGGTGTACGGGAACTGGCTCAGGACGGAGCCCAGCCACCAGTACCAGAGCAGCCCCGAGAGCGCCCAACCGAGGATGCTCAACGCCGTCAGCGCGCCGCGCACGATGCGCTCGCGCTGCACGAAGGCCGCGCGGGCGCCGGTGACGGCCGAGACGCGGGCCGTCAGCCTGCCCGTGAGGCGGCGCGCGACGGCACTCCGGCCGCGGCGCAGCGCGTAGAGAAGGACGACGAACACGAGGGTCACCGCGGCGGCCCTGAGGGTCGCCCGCAGCAGCAGCCGGGCATCCCGGCTCTCGCGCGTCTCCGCGGAGACCTGCTCGAGCGCCCGCACGGCGGCGGCCGCCGCCTGCGGCAGCGTTTCCGCCCGGAGCCGGTCGGGATCCTCGGGGGTCAGGACGAACGCGAAGCTCCCGTCGATGAACAGGACCTGCCCCTGGGGTTGCTCCGTGACCGTGACGGCCCCCGGGCCGCCGCGCTCGAGCAGCTGTTCGACGACCTCCTCGGCGCGCCGCGCCCGCCCTTCCGGCGGCACGCCCAGGAACGGCGCCCGGAAAACGGTGATGGTGCGGTTCCAGACGACGACCGGCGCCTCGGGGAGTCCCGCCTCGGCGGCCGGCTCCACGTCCGGCCTGTCCTGCGCCGCCCCGGGGAGCCCTCCCGCGCCGGCGACGACGAGCAGGACGCACAGCGTGATCCGTGTGATCCGTGCGGCCCCCGCGGGCCGGGCAGCCATCGTGCGCACGTGACCTCCGAAGACGAGACAGCTGTCGGGGCATTCTCGCCGGATCGGGCCGTCACTCCAATCCCCCCCGGTCGCGTTCCGCGAGGAGGTTCGCGGGAGGATCTACGCCGCCCGCGGGGGCCGCTGGTCCTTCGCCGCCGGGGAGCGTAGTATCATGGTCGAGGAGCTCTGATATCATGGCACGCGCCCCGAAGCCCGCCGCCGTTCGCGCGTCGGGAAGGTTCGTCCTGCGGGTCCCGCCGCCGCTCCACGAGGCGCTGCGCCGCGCCGCCGCGGGGCTCGGCATCTCGCTCAACGACTACTGCGTGCGCCGGCTGGCCGTTCCGGGCGCGGGCGCGTCCCACGTCGACGACGCGGCCTCCGTCGTCGTCCGGGCGCACGAGCAGTTCGGTGCGGCGCTCGCCGGTGTGCTCGTCCACGGGTCGTGGGCCCGGGGCGAGGCCGTCGACGGCTCGGACGTCGACGTGCTGCTGGTCGTCGACCGCACCGTGCCGCTGAACCGGTCGCTGTACCGCCCGTGGGACGCGGATCCCGCCACCCTCGAGGGGCGCCCGGTCGAGCCGCAGATCGTGCACCTGCCCGAGGGGCGCGGCCGGTGGGGCGCGCTCTGGGCGGAGATCGCCGTCGACGGCATCCTGCTCTTCGAGCGCGGCCTCGAGGTCAGCCGCGCGCTGCTGGCCGTGCGCGGCGCGATCGCCGAGGGGCGGCTGGTGCGGCGGGTCGCGCACGGTCAGCCGTACTGGACGGAGGTGGCCTGATGCAGAACCGCGAGCTCGCAGGCGACCACCTGCGCCGGGCCGAGGTCCGCCTGCGCGCCGTGGACGTGCTGTTCGAGGCCGAGAGCTGGGCCGACGTCGTCCGCGAGGCGCAGGAGGTCGTCGAACTCGCGCTGAAGGGGCTGCTGCGCGCCTGCGGCATCGAGGCGCCGCGGATCCACGACGTCTCCGAGATCCTGCTCGCCGAGCGGGACCGGCTGCCGGCCGCGATCCGGCGCGAGGCCGCGCGGCTCGCGGCGATCTCCAAGGACCTGCGGCGCGACCGCGAGCTCGCGTTCTACGGCGCGGAGGACCTCACGCCGTCGACGTTCTACTCGCGCGAGGACGCCACCCGCGCGCGCGACGCCGCGCGCTTCACGGTCACGACGGTGAAGCCGGCGGGCGCTCCGCCGCGCCCGTGACGTCGATGCCGCCGGAGAGACATCCGTCAGAAACGACGCGGGCACTCGCGCCGGCGCCGCGGCGCGCCGGCACGAGACCCCCCGAGGCCGCCGCGCCAGGAAACCGTCAAGTTCCTGGGCGCCGTCCTACGGGGCCCGGATGTCGTCGCGACCTCGCGGTCCGGTTTCGTCACCGGGATGTCATCTTCGTCAGGTGACGTTTGTTCCTTGCCAAGCGCTCCCGCGCGGACGATTCATGCCTGCAAGGCGGATCGAACGACGGGCGGCCCAGGCCGCGAGGAGGGTGCAGATGAGTGATCGCCAGAATCGCCGTCCCCCGCGGCATCGGAGAGTCCTGCCCCTGCTGCCGCTCCTGCTGGCGACCGGTGTGCTGTCGTGGGTCTCCGGCGCGCGCGCGTACGACCAGTACTCCACGAGCGGGGCCACGGGGAACTGCGCCACCTGCCACGGCAACTTCAGGACGTCTCCCTACACGTCCAAGGTCGACGGGCAGAGCTGGGGGGACGACCTGCACGACGTCCACCGGACGACGATGCTCGAATCCGACTGCGCGACGTGCCACTACTCCGCGCGGTTCCCGACCTACATCGGGAGGTCTCCCGGCGGCCGCGGTCTCGCCGCGTACGGCTGCTCCGGGTGCCATGGCCGCGCCGAGGACGGCACCGGTTCCGGGACGGAGGGCTTCGGGGCGGGCCTGCGCCAGCGGCACTGGCGCGCCGGGGAGACGGGCTGCATCAACTGCCACACCGATTCCAAGCCGGTCAACAAGATCACGGCCAACGAGAAGGTGAAGCCGCCGTACTACGCGAACCCGGGCACGAACCACCCCAGGATGCCGATCGACGCGTGCAACCCGTCGCCCGCGTACAACGAGAACTTCAAGGGCTCGACGATCGGCCTCGACAACGACGGCAACGGCCAGTTCGACGCGGCGGACGCGGCCTGCCAGCTCGGCGGCACGCCCGGCGAGCCGGGCGGCGCGTCGGGACAGGTCCGCGTCACGTCGTTCAACCCGGTCACCGGGGACCTGACGGTCTCCTACGGCGTCGGGTGTTCGGCGACGGACAACAGCGTCGAGTACGGCCCGCTCGCGGCGGTCTCGACGTACGGCTACAGCGGCCAGGTCTGCGCGATCGGGAACACGGGGGAGGCGACGTTCCGCCTGCCGGCGGGAAACCTCTTCTTCCTGATCGTGGGGCGCGACGCGTCGGTCGAGGGCTCGTACGGCAAGCGGAACGACGGCGCCTCCCAGGTCGAGCGGCCCGAGAATGCCGGCACCTCCTGCCCGGTGCCGCAGTCGCTGACGGAGCGGTGCGATCGCTGATCGCGACGTGGCGGGGGCGCCCGGGGGGGGCGGGCCCCCCCCCCCGGGGGGGGGGGGCGCCCGCCCCCGGGGGGGGGGCCCCCGGGGGGGGGGCCCCCCCCCGGGCCCCCCCCCCCCCCCCGGGCTTGGGGCCCGGC
>JADHED010000636.1_pt1 | contig 38350 bp, 37 predicted proteins | sample 8952041 | NCBI WGS metagenome assembly JADHED01 (sample SAMN16124423, study PRJNA663239) | bioreactor sludge metagenome | isolation source: sludge (control) | place: India:Bengaluru | collected 2018-09-08 | reverse complement strand
CCGCGTGCCCCGCCCCACCGGCCGCGACCGCCTCGAGCCGACGACCGACGGGACCGTCGTCCTCCTCTCGCTCCGGCCGAAGGGATGGTCGGGACGGGAGGAGGGCGGCCCGCGCGCTCCCGTTCGCCCCGGCACGGCGGTTCGCTGGGACGGCGATCTCTGGGAGGTCCTCCGCGTCGAGCCGCGTGCGGGAGGCGGGTGGCGCCACGTCCTCGGCCCGTGGGACGAGCGGAACCTCGTCCGGAGCGTGGTGGAGTACGGCGAGGCGGGCGGGCCCGTCGGGAGCGAGGCCCCGGTGGCGGCGGCCGAGCCCCCGCCGCTGGCCGCCGAACCCCGTGAGACCGGAGCTGCGAGTCTCTCGGGGCCCGCCGATTCCGGCGCGGTCGCGCCGCAACCCGCTCCGGCCCCGACGAGACCGGAGCCCCGCGGGGCGCAGGGCGTCGCCGCCGCCTGGGCCGCCCTCGCGCCCGGAGTCCGCGCGCTCCTGGTCGCCTTCGTGCCGTCCGTCCTCTTCGGCTGGTTCTTCCCGTTCCGCGTGATGGGCGAGGGGATCTCGTTTCTCGTCCACGAGCTCGGGCACACGTTCGTCGCCTGGTTCTTCGGCTGCACCGCCGTGCCGGCGATCGTCATGACCGTCGTCTTCGAGCAGAACCGGGCCGTCGCGGCGCTCGTCTGGGGCGGGCTCGTCTTCCTCGCGGTGCGGTACCGCCGGGCGCCGCGCTGGAACCTCCTCTTCGCGGGCGCGGCGTTCCTCTACCCGCTCCTCGCGTTCACGAAGGCGCACGTCACGGCCTTCGACCTCGGCGGCCACTTCGCGGAGGCGGCGTTCGCGGCGTGGGCTTTCCGGCGGGTCGCGCGGTCGGAGCGACCGGAGTGGGAGCGTGTCGTCTGGGCCTTCTTCGCGCTCTACCTCGTCGTGCGGAACGTGAAGCTCTTCGGCGGCGTCGCCCTCAGCGCCGCCGCGCGGACCGACTACCTCACGGTCGCGATCACGGGGCAGAACGACCTCGTGAAGGTCGCCGCGACGACGGGCCTCGCCCTCGCGACGCTCGCGTTCCTCGTGGTGCTCCTCTTCCTCGTCGTCCCGCTCGGCGCGCTCGTCCTGGCCTTCCGCCGCCCCGCAGCCGGTGTGCCGGAGTCCGGCGCGTAAAGCCCGGAGCCCGCGTCAGCCCCGGGGCGGGAGCGCGACGCCGACCGGGCCGACCGTCGCGGGCTCCCCGTGGAACCGGACGACGACCCGGACGTCCTCGGGGAGGCCGTAGGTGCGGAGGAGCCAGCTCCTCACGAACGCCTCGGTCTCCTTCCGCGCGGTCTCCCTCACGAGCGGGACGTGCTGCCGGGCCCGCGCCCGGAAGACCTCCGTGAGGGAGCGGCGCAGCTCCTCGACGACGCGGTCCTCGTCCCGGAGGATCGACGACTCCGTCTTCACGAGCTCGAGCCTCGAGACGTCGACGGCAGGCGCGTTCGCCACGAGGTCCGGGGCGAGGACGCTCACGGTCCTGTCGGCGAGGTCGAAGTCCCAGCGCGCGTCGAGGTCGAGCGTGTAGACGTACGTGACCGGCGCGCGCGCCGAGACGACGACGTCGGGGAGCGGGACGCCGAGCAGGCGCGTCGCGTCCCGCCGCTCGACGACCTCCAGCTGCGTCAGCTCGGCCACCTGGAGCTTCTTCGTCCCGCGCAGCTCGGCCACCGCGCTCCGGAGCTCGGTCGTCACGCTCCGCGTCCGGATCGCCGCGGCCAGCTTCGCGAGGCCGTCCGAGACGGCCGCGGCGGTCTCGCGGACGCCGTGCGGGATCGCCCCGGCCATCTCCCTCGGGAGCCGCGCCACCCGGCCGACGAGGACCGACGCCGCCACGAGGATCGCGAGGACGAGCGCCGCGAGCGCGAAGAGGGCCGGGGAGAGGCGGCGGGACCGCTCCATGGCCGCAGAGTACCTCGATCGCCCCCCTGCTACTCTCCGCGGCCGATGGCGCGGATCTCGGTCCTCCCGGACGTCCTCGTCGACCAGATCGCCGCCGGCGAGGTGGTCGAGCGGCCGGCGTCGGTCGTCAAGGAGCTCGTCGAGAACTCCCTCGACGCCGGGTCGACGCGGGTCGAGGTCGAGATCGAAGGGGGCGGGATCGCGCGCCTCTCCGTCTCGGACGACGGCTGCGGGATGGACCCCGACGACGCCCGGCTCGCGCTGGAGCGTCACGCGACGTCGAAGGTGCGGACGGCGGAGGACCTCGGGCGGATCGGGAGCCTCGGATTCCGGGGCGAGGCGCTGCCGTCGATCGCCTCGGTCTCGCGCCTCGTCCTGACGACGTCGCCCGACGGCTCGGGCCTCGGGACGGAGGTCGTCGCCGACCGGGGCGAAGCGCCGGTCGCGAAGCCCGTGCGGCAGACGAAGGGGACGCGCGTCGTCGTGGAGGACCTCTTCGGGAACGTCCCGGCCCGCCGGAAGTACCTGAAGTCGGCCGACGCCGAGCAGCGGGCCGTCGTGAAGGCGCTGACGTCGCTCGCCCTCTCGCGCCCCGACGTCGCGTTCACGCTCCGGAGCGGGGAGCGCGAGCTCCTCTCGCTTCCGGCGGCGCCGTCGATCCTCGACCGCTTCGGCGAGGTGATGGGGCGCGGCTCGCTGCCGCGCGTGATCGCGGTCGACTTCGCCCACGCGGGGATGAGGCTCCTCGGCGTCGTCTCGCCGCCGGAGACGACGTTCGCGTCGCGGACGTTCCAGTGGCTCTTCGTGAACGGGCGCGCGGCGCGCGACGGCTCGGTGGCGCACGCCGCGCGCCTCGCGGCCGAGGAGGCGCTTCTCGGCGAGCGGCACCCGGCCTGGGCGCTCTTCGTCTCCTGCCCGCCCGAGAGGGTCGACCCGAACGTCCACCCCCTGGGCGCTCTTCGTCTCCTGCCCGCCCGAGAGGGTCGACCCGAACGTCCACCCGCAGAAGAGCGAGGTCCGCTTCCTCGAGCCGGGCGCGGTCCACGCGCTCGTCCACCGGGGGCTCCGCGCGGCTCTGACGGAGGGGAAGTCGGCGACGGAGCTCTCCGCCTCGAGCCTCTCGGGCCGGCGGGCCGGCGGGTTCCCTGGCGTGGAAGGGACGGGCATGTTCCCCGATGCTCCGCCGGCGAGTGCCGTTCGCGCGGCCGGCTGGACCGACGCTCCCCCCGCGGCCGCCGCCCTCGCCGAGACGCTCGGGCTCTGGGACGCCGCGGCGAAGCCGGGCGCCGCGGGAGACGCGCCGCCGATCTCCGCGTCCGGCCCCCGTTCCTCCTGGGAGGGGTCCCCCGCGGCCGCGGCGGTCGAGTCTCCCGCGGGGACGCTCCGGCTCCTCGGGCAGTACCGCGAGTCGTACCTCGTCGCGGAGGGGGCCGAAGGTCTCGTCTTCGTCGACCAGCACGTCGCCCACGAGCGGGTCCGCTTCGAGAGGATCCGCGACCGGCTCGAGGGGCAGGGGCTGGCGTCGCAGACGCTTCTCGTCCCCGTCTCGTTCGAGGCCGCGCCCGAGGAGGCCGAGGCGCTCCGGAGGGCCGACGAGGTCCTCGTCGCGGCCGGCTTCGCCGTCTCGGAGCTCTCGGGGAGGCTCTTCGTCGTCTCGGCCGCTCCGGCCGACGTGCCGCCCGAGAAGGTCGTCGCGGTCCTTCGCGACCTCCTCGGCCGGCTCCTCGAGGCGTCCGGGACGGGCGCCGGACGCGCGGGCGACACCGCGGCGCGGATGAAGGACGCTCTCGCCGCCTCGCTCGCCTGCCGCGGCGCGATCACCGTGAACCGCCGCCTGGCCCCCGAGGAGGCCGCGCGTCTCCTCGCCGACCTCTCCGCCTGCCGCGACCCGTGGACCTGTCCCCACGGGCGCCCCATCCTCCTCACGCTTGCCCACGCCGAGGTGCTGAAGCGCTTCGGAAGGAGCTCCGGATGACCTCGGGCCGCGACCTCTTCGCGCCGAAGCTCGGCCTCACCCTGCCGCTCTGCGGACTCCACTTCGTCTTCTTCCTCCTCTTCACGATGGACCCGCAGAAGACGGCGGGCCTCTTCGGCTTCTGGCCGCAGCAGGCGCTCGTCCAGCCCTGGGGCTTCGTGACGTTCCAGTTCCTGCACGGCGGGCCGATGTCGCTCTTCTTCGGGGCCTTCGCGCTCTACATCCTCGGGAGCGCGCTCGAGGCCGAGTGGGGGACGGGGGAGTACACGGCCTTCTGGCTCGTCGCGACGTTCGGGGCGTCGCTCTCGGCCTGGGCCCTCGGGACGCCGCTCGTCTCCGATCCGTTCGTCGTCCCGATCTCGATGCTCTTCGCGTACGCCTTCCTCTTCCCCGAGACGCAGTTCCTCGTCTTCTTCGTCATCCCGGTGAAGGTGAAGTGGATCGCCTTGTTCAGCGTGGCGATCCTGGCGCTGGCGTTCTTCCGCGACCTCGTGACGTTCGGCGCCGGGCCGGCGTTCGTGCGCATCTTCGGAGCGGGAGCGGGATTCCTCTTCTTCTGGGTCCGGCACCACGGGCGCTTCAAGGCGCGGAAGGCGGCGCTCGAGGCGGTCGCCGCGGTGAAGACGACGGCGGCGCAGCAGAAGGACGAAACCCTCGAGAGGCGGAACCGCGAGCTCTTCCCGCGCGTCGAGGCGCTCCGGCAGACGGAGCGCTCGGGCGTCGAGCCGCCGGGAGGCGAGGGGCTCCGGAAGGAGCTGCAGAAGCTCGTCGTGCCGGGCGTGAAGATCTGCAAGCCGGTCGACTTCAAGGGGGACAAGGACCTCGTCTGCCTCCGCTGCGAGGGGTTCGCCGAGTGCTCGCTCCGCTATCTCGCCGGTCAGCCCGCCGAGATCGTCGTGAAGAAGCGCGACGGCGGGGCGGCCGGGTAAACTCGCCCGCGATGGCGCCGCTCCTCGCCCTCCTCACGCTCTTCTGGCTCGCGGATCCCGCGCCGGTGAAGGGCGTCCCGCCGCCGCCCGGCGGCCGGTTCGAGCCGGAGATGACGAAGGTCGTCTCCGACCGGGCGAAGATGGAGATGCAGTCGATACTCACCGAGCTCGAGAGGTCCGCCCAGCCGCCCGAGGCGAAGGCGGAGATCCGGCGCCGCGTCTCCGGTCTCCGGCTCGCCGTCTACACCACGCCCCGGGGATGGGACGAGACGGTCGCGTTCTACGAGGGAGCCCCGATGCAGCTCGTCTTCCTGAAGGGGGAGCGCGACATCCTGGGCGACCTCCGCGAATGGGCGCGGTCCGCCGGCCTCGCGGTCGACGCTTCCGCGGAGAAGGCGTGGGCGGGAAAGCTCGGGCGGACGGCGCGCTGGACGAAGGACGACGACACGCTCCAGGTCGTGGTGGAAGACCACCTGATCGACCCGCGGGACGGAAAGGTCTCCGAGACGACCGTCGTCCTCGTGACGAGCCTCGGCGGATAGCCGCCCTCCCGGATCGGAGAGACGGGGCGCGTCCGAAACGAAAGGGAGGGGCCGAAGCCCCTCCCTTCCTTCAGGTGCGAGCCCGTCGAAGGCTCTACGGCCCGACCGATTCCGCTTCCCGGCCCGCTGCGGCCTCGTCGCGCCGCTTCTTCTCCTGGAAGTACGCGAAGACCTGCCAGCCGCCGAACGCGACGAGGAGGACCGGCCACCAGTCGAGGAGCGAAGACCTGCCAGCCGCCGAACGCGACGAGGAGGACCGGCCACCAGTCGAGGAGGAACGAGAGGTCGATCGTGAAGATCCGGTCGGCGAGGAAGAAGAGGCCGATCAGGATCAGGAAGATGCCGAACGTCAGGCCGCCGTCGGCTCGGAACGGCTTCTCCTCGCCGAAGAACCCGGGCTCGGGCATGCCGGTGGCGTTCAGGGCGCGCGCCTGCCGGACGGCGTCGATGAGGACGAAGACCATCCAGAACGGGATCAGGAGGCCGAACGGCATGTCGTGGCCGCGGTCGACGGCGGCGATGAAGAACGCCCAGATCGCGAAGAAGACGACCCCTCGCTTGTAGAGCCCCAGGTAGACGTGCCCGAGGCCGGGGAAGAGCGAGAGGAGCCCGGCGGCCGCGGGGTTCTTCCCGGGAGGGGCCGCGGGGCGCGGCGGCGCGGGCGGAACGTAGGCGACCGGAGGGGCCGCGGTGACGTTCGCGGGGGGCGGCGGAAGGTTCGGGTTCTCGTTCATCGGCTCCACCTTCTGGGCTTCGGTCAGGCTCGCTGGGCTCGCGAGAGCGGGGTGTCCGTCCCGGCCCGATCAAAGGAACGCAAACTGCCGGGATCCGGTTCGCTCCGGGGAGGGGCTGCCGGCGCCTCGGTCTCGACGCGGCTCCCGAAGATGCGGCCGAGGAGGATGCCGGCCCACGCGGAGGTCTTCGCCTTGCCGACGGCGAGCGTCCGGTAGACCTTGTAGTCGATCTGCTCGGTGAGAGGCTTCTGCCTCTGGGCCGCGAGGACCGTGTCGAGCTTGCCGGCGGCCGCCTCCCGCGCCTCGGCGATCGCGCGCTCGCCGGCGGCGGCCATCCCGCTCGCGCCGCTCCGGGCGGCGGAGAGCGGGTCGACGCCGAGGATCGCGACGAGGGCGAGACACGCGGCGTAGGCCACCGCGACGAGGACCCGCCAGTCGCTGCGCAGGCGGCGGAACCGGCTCATCTCGACGACGTTCGCCGCCCGCCGGGGCCCAGTCGCGGGGACGGCGAGGAGACGCCGGAGGAGGGCGGGCGAGGGTTCGGGGACGGCGAGGGCGTCGGGGGCGAGGAGGGCGAGGGTCTCGCGCACGGCGACGCGAGCCGGCTCGGTCGATCCGATCGCTTCGAGCGCCCGGGAGAGCGCGGACGGCGCCTCTTGTACGACGAGGGAGGCGAAGAGCGCGTCGATCTCCTCGCATCCCGAGAGGAGCGGTCCGCACGTCTGGCAGGACGCGGCGTGGCTGCCGACCTCGGGGGGGACCGGGACGCCGCCGGCCAGGAGCGCGGTCTCGGCGCGGCGGCAGGGGGAGGCCGTGCCCGCCGTCATGCGGCCCCTCCGGCCTGGGGCGTCAGCCCGCCGAAGAGCGGGCCGCGGGCGAGGGGCGCCGCTCCGATCCGCTCCCTCACGAGGCGAGCCAGCTCGACGCGGGCCCGGTTGAGGCGTGACTTGACCGTCCCGTCGGGGAGCCCGAGGAGGTCGGCGATCTCCCTGTAGTCGAGGCCGTCCAGGTCGCGCATCTGGACGATCTCCGCGAGCTCGTCCGGAAGCTGGGCGATCGCGTCGAGGAGGAGGCGGAGCCTCTCCCGGCGGACGGCATCGGCCGAGGGGTCGTCCGAGCCGGGGAGGAGCGAAACGAGCGCGTCGTCCGTGACGAAGTGAAAGCCCTTCTCCCGCCGACGCTTCCGGTAATGGTCGATGGAGAGGTTCCGGGAGAGGGTGGCGATCCAGGCGAGGAGGGAGGCCTCGGTCGGCTCGTAGCGGTCGAGGTTCTCCCAGACCTTCAGGAAGCAGTCCTGGGTCAGCTCCTCCGCCTCGGCCCGGTCGTAGGTCCTGTGGTAGGCGATCCGGTAGACCTTGGCCGAGTACCGCTCCACGAGCTCCCGCCACGCCCCGTCGTCGCCGTTCAGGCAGCGTGCGACGAGCTCGGCGTCGGGATGCGGGGCGTTCGCCATGGGCCTCCTCGAGAATCGAAACGGAGATGGGGGGCGGGAGGTTCCCGCGCGAGTCTATAATTCCTCCTCCCGTCGGATTCGTCGAGGAGGGGTGAGATGGTCTCTGCTGGCAATGTGAGGCTTCCCGTACTCGTTGCCCTCCTGCCCCTGCTGCTCGTTGCGACGAGCGTCGGGGCCCAGGATCCGCCGCCGCCCACGGACTGGAAAGTCTTCCAGGAGTTCGGGTTCCTGAACGGCTCCTGGTCGGGCCCGGCCGAATCGGGGGGGCGCGTGGGCGGGCGCGTCGTCTCCTTCACGTCCGCGGTCGGAGGCGCCCAGCTCAGCTATCGCGCGACGACGTTCTACCCGGCCAAGGACGCGCTCCCGGAGAGCTCGACCGAAGAGGTCGCCTACATCGTCTACGACGGCGCGAAGGGGAAGTACGTCGCCCTCCTCGTCTTCTCGACGAAGGTCTGGGGGATCTACGAGGCCGAGGTCCGGCCCGACGGTATCGTGTTCACCTCGAGGGAGATGGCGAACCTGGAGGCGGGCCTCCGGTCCCGCTGGACGTTCACGCGAAAGGCCGATGGGTCGATCGCGGAGCTGCTCGAGGTCGCACCGGCGGGGAGGGACTTCGCTCCCTACGTGAGCGCCACGCTCTCGCGGAAGTAGCCGGGCCGCTCCGCGCGGGTCTGGTACCCTCCCGCTCCCGCGTGCCCCGCGCGGACTGAAGGGATTCCATGTCCGAGATCCGAAACGTCGCCATCATCGCCCACGTCGACCACGGCAAGACGACTCTCGTCGACTGCCTCCTCCGGCAGTCCGGGACGTTCCGGGCCGGGGAGCACACCGAAGAGCGGGTGATGGACTCGAACGACCTCGAGCGCGAGCGCGGGATCACGATCCTCGCCAAGAACACCTCGATCCGATACCACGGGACGAAGATCAACATCGTCGACACCCCGGGGCACAGCGACTTCGGCGGAGAGGTGGAGCGCGTCCTGAAGCTGGTCGACGCGGTCCTCCTCGTCGTCGACGCCGCCGACGGCCCGATGCCGCAGACCCGTTTCGTCCTCCGAAAGGCGCTCGAGCTCGGACTCCGGCCGATCGTCACGGTGAACAAGGTCGACCGCCCCGAGGCACGGCCCCACCAGGTCATCGACGAGGTCTTCGACCTGATGGTCGACCTCGGTGCGACCGACCACCAGCTCGACTTCCCGATCGTCTACACATCGGCCAAGCAGGGCTTCGCGCGACGCGAGGTGGACCACGCGGACAACGACGTGAGGCCCCTCCTCGACGCGATCCTCGTCGAGGTGCCCGAACCGGGCGGAGACCCCGCCGCGCCGCTCCAGATCCTCGTCGCCTCCCTCGACTACGACAACTACCTCGGTCGGCTCGCGATCGGGCGCGTCGTGAACGGCGTCGTGAAGCCCGGGCAGAACGTCTCGATCTGCCGCCACGACGGGACGATCGCGAAGGGCCGCGTCACGAAGCTCATGGTCTTCGAGGGGCTGAAGCGGACCGAGGTGGCCGAGGCCGCGGCCGGGGAGATCGTCGTCCTCTCGGGCCTCGAGGAGGTGACGATCGGCGAGACGGTGGCCGACGCCGACTTCCCGGTCGCGCTCGACCCGATCGCGGTCGACGAGCCGACGGTCTCGATGACGTTCCGCGTCAACGATTCGCCGTTCGCCGGCCTCGAGGGGAAGTACGTCACGAGCCGGAACATCTGGGACCGCCTCCAGAAAGAGCTCCGGACGAACGTCGCGCTCCGCGTCGAGCCGACGGACGGCCCCGACGCCTTCAAGGTCTCGGGCCGGGGCGAGCTCCACCTCGCGATCCTGATCGAGACGATGCGCCGCGAGGGGTTCGAGCTCGGGCTCTCGCGCCCCGAGGTCATCACGAAAGAGATCGACGGCGTGACGTGCGAGCCGGCGGAGCAGCTCGTCGTCGACGTCCCGGAAGAGTTCGTCGGGACCGTGATCGAGAAGATCGGCCGACGCCGGGGCGAGATGACCGCGCTCGTGAACAACGGCACGGGGCGCGCGCGGATCGAGTTCAAGGTCCCGACGCGCGGCCTCTTCGGCTACCGGAACGAGTTCCTGACCGACACGAAGGGGGAGGGGATCCTCCACCACGTCTTCGCCGGCTACGAGCCGTGGAAGGGTGACGTCGAGACGCGGCGCACGGGAGCCCTCATCTGCAAGGAGGGGGGCGACACGACGGCCTACGCCATCGAGCGGCTCGAGGAGCGCTCGGTCTTCTTCTTCGGCCCGGGCGTCGCCTGCTACCCCGGGATGATCGTGGGCGAGAACGCGCGCGAGAACGACATGATCGTCAACCCGTGCGTGAAGAAGCACCTGACGAACATGCGCGCCTCCAACTCCGACATGGCGATCAAGCTCACCCCGCCGCGCGAGATGCCCCTCGAGGCCGCCATCGAGTGGATCGAGGAGGACGAGCTCGTCGAGGTCACCCCGCGCTCCATCCGCCTCCGCAAGCGCGTCCTCGACCACTCCCAGCGCAAGACGCGCAAGCCGACGATCGAAGCCGCGTAGCCGGACGCCTCGGAGAGCCCCGGGACCCCAGACCGGGCCGAATGGGGTCAGCCGAATGGGGTCAGGTCCGTTTTCCGTTGGAATCTGGAGAGCATCAAGGGCGTTCCCCGGCTCCCGGAGGGAACTCGAAAGACGAGCCTCCCTTCTCCAGACCCCTTCGGGAGAACCCTTCCCGCCGATTCTCAACGGAAAACGGACCTGACCCCTTCTGGGTTTGGGCGTGCGAACATGACCGGTGCGCCTGGGGCGCGGGGGAGGGGTTACGACGGCGGGAAACGTGGGGGTCGCGTTCGGCCTGACGCTCGCGGCGGGGCTGGCGACGGGGCTCGGGAGCGCGATCGCGTTCTTCGCGAAGCGGACGAACCTCCGGCTGCTGTCGGTGGCGACGGGGTTTTCCGCGGGCGTCATGCTCTGGGTGTCGTTCCTCGAGATCCTGCCGAAGTCGCAGGCGGCGCTCACCGCGGCCGTCGGCGCGCGGCAGGGAGCGTGGCTCTCCGTCGGCTCGTTCTTCCTCGGCATCCTCCTGATCCTCGCGATCGACCAGCTCGTGCCGGGCGACGAGAACCCCCACGAGGTGAGGACGGCGCTCGAGCTCGCCTCTCTCGGCGACGCGATGGCGCTTCCCGCGGCGGCGAAGCTCCGGAGAACGGGGACGGCGGTCGCGGTCGCCATCGCGATCCACAACTTCCCGGAGGGGATGGCGACGTTCCTCTCCGCGCTCGACGACCCGAAGGTCGGGCTCGCGATCGCGATCGCCGTGGCGCTCCACAACATCCCGGAAGGGGTGAGCGTGGCCGTGCCGATCTACTACGCGACGGGCCGTCGGCGCGCGGCGTTCGGCTGGTCGTTCCTCTCGGGGCTCGCGGAGCCTGTCGGAGCCGCCGTCGGATATCTCGTCCTGCGTCCGTTCCTGACGTCCGGCGTCATGGGCGTCGTCTTCGGCGCGGTCGCGGGGATCATGGTGTTCATCTCGCTCGACGAGCTCCTGCCGACGTCCCGCGCCTTCGGCCAGGGACACGACTCGCTCTACGGCCTTCTCCTCGGGATGGGGGCGATGTCCGTGAGCCTCCTCCTCCTGATGCCGTAGAGTCGGCGGGATGCGACGCGCACGAGTCGTCCTCCCAGCGATCCTCCTCGCGAGCCTTCCGATGGCCGGGGCCGAGCCCCCTTCCCGTGCCGAGGAGGTCGCTGCGTTCCTGGCCGGGACTTTCGATTCCTCCGCCCAGTCGACCTCGGACCCGGAGTCGTTCCGGGCCGTTCGGCTCGTGGCCGTGCGGGTCCCGGCGAGCCGGCTCGGCGCGGGCCTGCCGGTCCTCTACGTCGAGCAGGCGCTCCTCGAGAACCCGGATCGGCCCTACCGGCAGCGCTTCTACCGGATCGAGGAGACCGCGGACGGGGGAGTCGTCTCGCGCGTCTTCGAGCCGAAGGAGCCGGTCGCCGTGTCGGGGAAGTGGCGCGACCCGTCCGACCTCGCGCTCTACGGGGCGGGCGACGTCGTGGAACGTCTCGGCTGCGCGGTTCGCCTGAAGCGGACGGCCGAAGGCTGGAGCGGGTCGACGGAGGGAAGGGAGTGTCCTTCCGCGCTCTCGGGGGCGCGCTGGGCGACCTCGGAGGTGACGCTTCGCCCGGGCCGCGTGGAGTCGTGGGACCGCGGCTACGACGTCTCGGGACGGCAGGTCTGGGGGGCCCGGATCGGGCCCTACGTCTTCGAGCGGCGGTCGGACGGTCCGCCCGCCGCTTCTCCGAAGTAGGAGCTCAGGCGGCTTCGCCCGGCCGGCCGCCGCGGCCCCGCCGACGCCGGCGGCGTGGGGCGGTCCGGGGGCGCGCGGGGGCCTCGTCGGGGAGGAGGAGCTCCGTGGGGCCCATCTCCTCGTGCGGGATCAGCGCCTCCGGGAAGGGGATCGCGGCGCGGAGGTCCTCGCCCGGCCGGGGCGTCCGGCCTCCCCGGCGCAGGACGTCCTCCCAGATCCGAGCGGCGTCGCGGTAGCGGCCGGAGGCGGCCGAGTAGAGCGACAGGAGGCCGACGGCGACGGGGAAGTACCCCTTCGTGACGAGGCGGCGCGCGGCCGGGTCTCCGGGCCGCAGCTCGGCGATCCGGCCCATCGTGAAGAGCCCCTGCTTGAGGTCGTGGATCGCGGCGTTCGGGAGGGAGAGCCGGGCCGCCTCCGGGTTGACGACCTCCTCCAGGAGGAGGAGGAGCTTCTGAGTGTCGACGGAGCCGCCGGAGCGGGCGCGGATCGCGGCGAAGAGGAGGGGGAGGAAGACGACGCCGAGGAGGATCGAGTCCGAGAGGACCTCTCCGCCGCCGCGGCGCCGATCGGTCTCCGCGAGGAGCTTCCAGAAGAGCCCGGTCCCGCGCGCGGCGCCGCCGATCTCGGCCTCGAGCGCCGGGAAGATCTCTCCGAGAAGCCCGGTCTCCGACCAGAGCCGGTAGGTCGGCGCGCCCCAGCCGCGCCGGAGCGGGTCGAGGAGCTCCTCGGTGACGCGGGGCGAGGCGCTCTTGCGGATCTCCTTCCGGTTCTCCTCGATCGCGGCGCGGACGCCGGCCGTCATCCGGAAGTCGAGGCGTGCCGCGAACTCGCAGGCGCGCATCATCCGAACGGGGTCCTCGCGGAAACGGATCTCCGGGTCGCCGATCGTGCGGATGACGTGCCGCTCGAGGTCCTCGACGCCGCCGACCCAGTCGATCACGGCGAACGTCGCGATGTCGTAGAAGAGGCCGTTGATCGTGAAGTCGCGGCGGACGGCGTCCTCGGCGGGGGTGCCGAAGGTATTGTCCGAACGGATCAGGAGGTCGTCGTCTCCCGCCGAGCCCGGCTCGACGTCGGCCGGGTCCGGGCGCCTGCGGAAGGTCGAGACCTCGACGAGCTTGCCGCCGTCGAAGAGGACGTGGGCGAGGCGGAAGCGACGGCCGATGACGCGGCTGTTGCGGAAGAGGCGGCGCACGTCCTGGGGGCGTGCGTCGGTGCCGACGTCGAAATCCTTCGGCGTGCGCCCGGTCAGGAGGTCCCGGACGGAGCCTCCGACGAGGTAGGCCTTGTATCCCGCCCGGTGGAGGCGATAGAGAACCTTCAGGGCGTCGGGGTCGATGTAGCCGCGCGAGATGGGGTGCTCGGCGCGGGGAATGATCCGTGGCTCGGCCATCCCTACAGGCGGGTCCTCGAGAGCATCGCCCCATTCTAGCGCTTGTGGCCGGAGACACCGGGGCGCGCCCGGAACGCGGGGCTCCTAGAATGCGAAGGCTCGTGACCGATCCGTCTCCGCGTCCCAGCGTCGGCGAGCCGCCGCTCGTCGTGGTCGCCGCTCTCCTGGGCGCATGCGTGGCGTCTCGCTTCCTCGCGATCGCCGCGGCCCCCGGCGAGATCGACGAGGCGGTCTTCGCCGGGGCCGTGCACCGGTTCGACATGTCGGACCTCTCGCCCCAGGCGCCCGGGTTCCCGGTCTGGATCCTCCTCGGCCGGGCGCTCCTGCCGTTCGCCACCGGGGCGTTCCACGCCCTGGCCGTGGCCGCCACGCTCCTCTCCTGCGTCGCCCTGCCGGCGCTCTACCTCTGGGGGCGGCGGCTCGTCGGGGGATGGGCCGCGCTGGGGGCAGCCGTCTTTGCCGCGTTCCTCCCCGTGGTCTGGGTGAATGGAGGCCGGGCCTTCTCCGATTCGCCGTCGACGGCGCTCTTCCTCGCGGCGCTCGCGGCCCTCGGGGCGGCTTCCGAACGGGCCGCCTCCGGCCGAGGGGGCGCCGTGACGCTCGCCGTTCTCGCAGGCCTCGCAGCCGCCGCCGGGGCCGGCGTTCGCCCCCACCTCGTCCTGGCGTTCGGACCGCTCCTCCTCGTGGAGGCGCTCCTCCTCGTCCGGTCCCGGCCCGGTCGCCCCGTCGCGGCGGCGCTCGTCGCGTCCGGGCTCGTGGGGACGGCGGCCTGGCTCGCCTGGCTGCTGAAGCAGACCGGGGGCGTGCGGGGCTTCCTCGCCGGGATCGACGAGCGGGCCTCGTTCCGCTCGGAGGCGTTCGAGACGACCCGCTTCGGGAGCCTGCTCGACTCGTTCCTCGTCCGCGACTTCCTCGCGTGGCCGCTCGCGCTGGGCGTCTTCCTGATCGCCCTCCTCGGACTCGGTGTGACGGCCCGGCGAGCGCCGCGAGCGGCCGTCGTGCTCCTCCTCGTCCTCGTCCCGACGTTCTACTCGCTCTGGTTCCTCCACAGCCGGGAGATGTCGCGTTACTCGGTCCCGTTCGTCCTCGTTCTCGCCCTTCCGCTGGCCGCGGGCGTGGAGGCGTTCCTCCGGAAGCCGCCCCTCGGCCTCGCGGCGATGGTGCTCGGGGCAGCCCTTGCCGGACGAGCTTCGTGGGGCGAGGTGCGCCACGGCGCGACGAGCCCGACGCCCCCCTCTGCGGCGATCGACGCCGTCGCCCTCTACGGCCATCCGGGCCGGGAGACGATCGTCTCCGACGGCATCTTCAACGCGTTCCTCCGGCTGGAGCGCTGGGAGAAGAGACTGCGCGTCTGGCCGCTCTCGGACGACGTCCTGCTGGAGAAGGGCGTGCGGCGGAACCGGAGGCTCGTCCGCCTCGCCGACTTCACGTCGGAAGGGGAGTCCCCGGACCGGACTGATCCCGCCTGGCGGGTCTTCCGTCGGGAGGGGCGGGTCTCTCGGGCGCTCGGAAACGGGCGACTCTTCGTTGTCGCCGTGCGCGATCCCGCTCCGCCGCTCTTCGGCCCCGGCTTCGGACCGAGGGAGAGCTCCCCGGGGCAGCCTTCCGTGCGCTGGTCCGGACCGGAGGCGCGGCTGATCGTCCCGGGGCTGCAGGGCCCTCCGGTCGCGCTCCTGCGCGGGGTCCGCCAGCATCACGAGGGGGCGACGACGCTGACGGCGAGGGACGCCGAGACGGGACGGGTCGTCCTCGAGCGGCGGATCGAGCCGGGCGCGTTCGAGGTCGCCTTCCTTCCCCATCCCATCCACGGCCCGCTCGCGCGGCCGCGCGAGCTCCTCCTGTCGTGCGACCGGCCGGAGGCCATCCCCGCGGCTCCCGGTCTCGCCCGGCCCCCGCGCGGCTGCTTCCTGTTCCGGGAGGCGACGTTCTCGCTCCCTCCCGAGGAAGTCTGGGAGCGGCTCGGCGAGGAGCGTCTCCTCGACCTCGGCCGGCCGCGGGACGCCTGGGCCGACCTCGAAGGCTTCCACGATCGGGAAGTCCACGAGACGAGCGGCGCGAGCTGGCGCTGGACCTCCGGTCGCGCCGCGTTCACGTGGATCCCCGCGCCGGACCTCGCGCCGGGCGAGCTCGTCCTCCGGGCGAGGGCGCCCGGCGCGGCCGGCGTCCGGGTCGACGTCGCGTTCGACGGGCTCGCGGCTGGAAGCGTCGAGGTGCCGCCGGGCGATTTCGCCGAGGTCCGGCTCCGCCTCGAGCCGGCGGCGCGGGAGCGCCTGGGCGCCGGCGATCCGGTGAGGATCGTCCTCTCCTCGCCGGCCTTCGTTCCACGGGACGAAGGCTTCGGCGGGGACCCGAGGCGCCTCGGGATCGCCCTCGACCGCGTCCTCCTCCGGTAGCCCTCTACCGGCGGCGGAGGAGGTCCCTCCAGGCCAGGACGACGCACGGAGCGACGACCGCGAACGCCACGAGCGCGTAGAGCCGGCGGTCTCCGTCCGCGGCCAGCCCGCGCAGGAGAAGCGAGGCGCCGAGGAGGGTGACGATCGCGAGGAACGCGAGCCGGGCCCGGAGGCCGAGCTCCCGCAGGCGCCCGCGCGAGGCGAGGACGGTCGCGGCGGCGAGGATCGCGAGGCCGACGGCCGCGGCCCGGCCCGAGGCCTTCAACGGGGCGGGCGCGCCGCGCCGACGGGGAAGAAGGAGCGGAGGATCTCGACGGGGCCGACGAGGCGCGCCGTTCCGAACTCCGACGGGCGGGCCCGGTCGAGAAGGTGCAGGGCGCGCGCCGTGAGGTAGTCGAAGTTGTCCCGCGGGTCGTCGCGGTTCCCGCGCCGGTGGTACATCCGGTTGAGCGCGTCGAGCTCGCGCGCGAGGGCGCTCTCGGGGTCGGGGCGCGTCGGGACCGGCGACACCGGCTTGCGCGGCCTCGGGTCGGCCGCGAGCCCCGTCGTCTCGCGGATCAGGGCGTCGAGCTCGCGCTCTCCCCGCGTGGGGCGAGCCGCGGGACGGCCGTCCGGGGGGGCGAGCAGGACGGGGCGCTTCCGGCAGTTCCCCTGGTGGATCTCCTCGGAGCGGACGACCCAGCCGAGGTTCGTGAGCGTCATCCGTTCGGAGACGGTGCTCACGAGGTTCTCGACGAACGGCTTGACGGCCGTGTCGAACGCCTCGTCGACGCCGTTGAAGGAGTTCAGGACGTAGTGGACGCGGAAGTGCTCGACGGTCCGGGCGACCTGGTCGAGGACGGGGTGGTCGCCGAGCGCCGCGGCGAGGTCGACGAGGAAGGCGTCGAGGTTCGGGAGGCCCGGCTCGTAGACGTCCTCGACCTCGTCGAGCAGGTCGTTCACGAGGAGCGTCGTCGTACGCGGGTCCTTCACCTGGGCGTAGAAGGGGCTCGAGGGGGAGAAGACGATCCGGAGCTTCCGGAAGAGGATTGCCTTGACGATGTCGGAGGCGGCGAGCGTCGCCGAGGGGAGGTGGGGCGTGAAGACGAGGATCCCGGAGTTCGACCAGGGGAGGAAGTCGACGACGTTCGCGTCGAGCCCCGCCTTCATGTCGAGGACGACGTAGTCGGCCGGGAGCTCGTTGATCGCCTCGCAGAGCCGGGCCTTCTTCTCCGGGCCGAAGTTCGTCACCTCCTCGATCAGGTGCAGCGGCCCCGCCACGAACCCGAAGCCGCGGTAGAGGCCGTCGGGGTCCCACGACTCGGGGAGGCGGGTCACGCACTCGTCGAGGCGGCGCCCCTTCCGGAAGAAGTGGTAGAGGTCGTGCGCGACCGGGACGCCGATCGAGTTCCGGACCGAGGAGGTGCCGGTGTCGAGGTCGACGAGGATCGTCGGTGCGACCCGGGAGAGCGAGAGCGCGAAGTTGGTCGCGACGGTCGTCTTTCCGACGCCGCCCTTCCCGGAGGAGACGGGAATGATCCTCTTCGGCATCGGGCTCCGGGAGGCTAGCACGCCTCCCGCGCCGATTAGAATCGCGGAATGAGCGACAGCGCCACGCCCGTCCTGCCGATCGAGGCGATCGGAGAGGAGTTCCGGTCCGGGACCAAAGCCTACGGGAAGCCGGGTCCGATCGAGGGCGTCGAGGTCCACCGCCTCACCCGGTTCGTGGACGACCGGGGCTTCTTCCAGGAGATCTACCGGGCGAAGGCGGACCACGCCGGGAGCGAGCCCCTGGCGGATTTCTTCCGGGACGTCCCGGTCGCACAGCTCAACTACACCATCGTGAACGCGGAGAACCACGTCAAGGGGCTCCACTACCACCTCAAGCAGCAGGACGTCTGGTTCTGCCCCCACCCCTCGAAGGCGAAGTTCGTCCTCTTCGACGTCCGAAAGGCCTCGCCGACCTACCTCAGGACGCAGGTGGTCGTCGCGGGCGACGGTCAGGACCTCCTCGTCAGGATCCCGGAAGGGGTGGCCCACGGATACCGTCCGCTGACGAACCCGTGCGCCCTCTTCTACCTCGTCACTCGGACGTTCGACGTGAACGACCCGGACGAGCACCGGATCCCCTGGGACCACCCGGCCGTCCGGGACCTCTGGGAAGTTCCGAACGGCTGATGTACCTTTCGCGCCCCGGCGCGTCCGGGAGGCAGGAGACACGATGGAACGGTTGAACCTCGTCCTGACGATCCCCCACGGCTCCGTCATCGCGACGAGCCTCGGCGCGGAGGGGCTCGCCCACCACCTCTCCCCGGGTTCGGGCCGGCACTTCCACGGGCGGGGGATCTACGTCGACCTGGCGCTCGGGAACGACGGCGCGGCGTTTTCCTTCCTCGAGGAGGGAGGGTGGAGGGACACGGCCGGAGACACCGCTCGCGCGATCCAGGAGGTCCGCTCCGGCAAGAGGACGAAGACGGCGCTCTCCTCGAACGCCTTCACGATCACCCCGATCGAGGCGTACACCCGGGTCCTGCTCGTGAAGACCGGCGGCCAGGCGCTCACGATGGGTCCGGTCTCGGACGTCGCGCGGTTCGGCCCGGCCCCCTGCCGCGACAGCATGGCTCCGGCCGAGGTCGCGCAGGCGATCGGCGCGGCCGAGCCGGCCCGGCGCGAGCCGCGGCTCTACGCCATCTTCGCGCCGCTCGAGCTCCTCGTCCTCTCGAACCTGACGCCGGTGGAGTACGCCTGGTACGCCACACATCGGCCCGGCAAGGTCTTCCGGCAGGTCTGCTTCGCGGAGCTCCGGACCGACCAGCCGCAGCTGGCCGCTTCGAGCCGGTACGACAACGCCCGCAAGGAGATCCGCGAGAACCCGAAGAAGAAGACGAAGACCGTGGCCGTCCAGGACCTCCTGAACGCCATCTCCTTCGAGGAGTGGGTCGGGTACGGAGACGCGACGGCCGGGGGGCTCTACTTCGGCGACCGCGACCGGCTCACGCGGACGGCGTTTCCCGTCGAGATCCCCCACGCCTGGGAGAAGGCCGACTAGGCCGGCCGAACGGAAGCGCCGGAGCAGGGCCCCGGCGCTTCCGTCACCTCTTCTCCCGGACGGTCAGGACCGGGACGGGCGAGAGCCGGAGGACCCTCTCGGCGGTCGAGCCGAGGAGGAGCTTCTCGAGGGCCGACCGGCCGTGGGTTCCGAGGACGATCATCGACGCCTTCTGGCGCGCCGCGGTGTCGACGATCGTGTCGGACGGGCGGCCCCAGCGGATCTCCGCCGTCGTCGCCACGCCCCGCTTCTCGGCGGCGCGCACCTCGCGATCGAGCTTGACGCGCGCGGCCTCCTCCCACTCCCTCCGGACCTCGACGTCGGGGTAGGGGAGCGCGGCGGCGACATCGAGCGCCTGGACCGGCTCGAGGAGCACGTGCACGAGGTGCAGCTTCGCGCCCGAGAGCTGCGCGAGCGAAACGGCGTGAGCGAGGGCGCGGGCGGCGCAGACCGAGAAGTCGGTGCCGACGACGATGCTCTTCAGGCGAGCGGCGTTCTCACGGACGGCCATCGTTCACCTCCAGGGGGCTCTCCTCGGAAGTCTGGGCCGGAGCGGCGCGCTCTTCAAGTGGCGCCCCCGGCCCGGTGTCCTCTCCGCGAGCGACGTTCGCGGAGCCCGCGGACGGCGTCCTCGATCTCGGCGGCCGTCGGCGCGAGCGTCCGGGCGGGACGCTTCTCGCGGTGGAAGACGACCTCTCCGTCGACCCGCGTCTCCACGACGTTGCTCCGGTCGAACGAGAAGACGACGGGCCCGTAGGGGTCGTCGCGCCAGGAGGTCGGGAGGGCGAACCCGGCCGCCGGGTCGAGGAGGACGAGGTCGGCGCGCTTGCCGACCTCGATCGTCCCGCAGACGCCGCCGAGCCCGAGAGCCGCGGCCCCCTCGGCCGTCGCCATCCGGACGACCTGCCAGGCGCTGAGCGCGCCCGGCCCCGCGGCGATCTTCTGCAGGAGCGCCGCGTGCCGCATCTCGGAGAAGACGTCGAGCCGGTCGTTGCACGGGGCGCCGTCGGCGCCGAGCGTGACGCGGATGCCGCGCGCGAGGTAGTCGGGGACCGGGCAGATCCCGGAGGCGAGCTTCAGGTTCGAGGAGGGGCAGTGCGCGACGGCCGTGCCGTCGGCGAGGAGGAGGCGGCGCTCCTCCTCGCTCGTGTGGATGACGTGCGCGAGGACGGTCCCGCGCCCGCCGATCCCCACCTCCCGCAGGTGCTCGATGTTCGCGCGGCCGCTCCGCTCGCGCACGAGCGCCACCTCGTCGAGGTTCTCGGAGGCGTGCGTGTGGACGAGGACCCCCTGCGCCTTCGCCCGGGAGGCCGCCTCGACGAGGATCCGGTCCGTGCACGACACGGCGAAGCGAGGGCACCAGGCGAACCGGAGCCGGCCGTTCGCCGCTCCGTGCCAGCGGGCGAGGAGGCGCTCCCCCTCCTCGAGCGCCTCGGAGGTCTCGGCGAAGAGCTCCGGCGGGTTCATGGCGGCGTCGTCCATCAGGGCGTTGCCGCTCGTCACCCGGAGGCCCGAGGCCTCCGCGGCCCGGAAGACGGCGTCGGTGTGCCGGACCGTCCCCATGTCGAGGATCGCGGTCGTCCCCCCCGCGGCGAGCTCGGCGAGGCCGAGGCGCGCGGAGAGGAAGAGCGTCTCCTCGTCGTGCGCCGCTTCGCCCGGCCAGACGTGCGTCTTCAGCCAGGGGAGGAGGGGGAGGTCGTCGGGGCCGTTCCGGAGCAGCGTCTGGCAGAGGTGGACGTGAGTCTGGACGAAGCCGGGGAAGAGCCAGAGCCCCTCGGCGTCGACTCTCTCGAGGGCGTCGCCGCGGGCGGCGGCGGTCGCGGCGGCGGCGCGGGCCTCGGAGCCGAGGGCGCGGATGACGCCGTCCTCCGCCCACACCGCGCCGCGCGGGTGGAGGTCGTCGGCCGAGCGCATCCCGGCGACGAGGGCGTTCTCGATCAGAAGAGCGCGCATCCGGCGGAGTATCGGCCCGCGGAGGGCTCGCGTCGAGCGGAGGGACGAAACGGTCCGGCCCGCCTCAGGGCGCGGGCGGTGGAGGCGGGCAGGGAGTGTCGGGGAGGTCGGCCGCCGGCGCGCCGGCGAGGCCGAGGGCCGCGGCGATCGGCACCTGCGACGCGAGGACGAGGGCGACGAGCTCGGGGAGCGGGAGCCCCCACTCCTCGGCGCCGCGCCTCACGTACTCGCGGTCGACCTTCGCGGCGAACGCCTTCTCCTTGAGCCGCTTCATCACGGACTCGACCGGGACGTCGGCGATCTTCTTCGACGGCCTCACGAGCGCGCAGGCGCCGACGAAGCCGGTCAGCTCGTCTGCGGCGAGGATCGCCTTCTCCATCGGCGTCTCACGCGGGATCCCGGTGTAGAACGCGTGCCCGCCGACGGCCTTGATCAGCTCCTCCGGCCAGCTCCGTTGCCGGAGGATCTCCATCCCGCGGAAGACGTGGTCCGCCTCGGTCGGGTACTTCTCGTAGTCGAAGTCGTGAAGGAGCCCGACGAGCCCCCAGAGCTCGACCTCCGTCTCGTCCGTCACGCCGGCGGAGCGGGCGAGGGCGCGCATCGCGGCCTCGACGGCGAGGGCGTGGCGGCGGAGAGCCTGCGAGGCGGTGAACTCGGTCAGGAGGGCCCAGGCATTCTCGCGGGTCGGTGCGGTCATGGAGCGGAGTATCCCGCGTCTCCGTCGGCCCTATAAAAACAGAGTGTTTACTCTGCTTCGGTAGTTTTGAGGGTTCTCGTCGGGCGTTCAGGGATTTCTCTTGACGAAATGCCCAAGATGGCGGAGATTCCGCGCCATTCTGGAATCGGGCTCGAAGGAAAGGGGAGACGCGATGGCGACGAAGGCGGCCGACATCCTGAAGACGTGCGACAAGGAGGGGGTGCGGTTCCTGCGCCTCCAGTTCACCGACATCCTCGGGATCATCAAGAACGTCGAGGTCCCCCGCTCGCAGTTCGAGAAGGCGCTCGACGGGGAGATCCAGTTCGACGGCTCGTCGATCGAGGGGTTCACCCGGATCGAGGAGTCGGACATGGGGCTCGTCCCCGACCTCGAGACGTTCCGGATCTTCCCCTGGTCGCACACGAACGGGAAGGTCGCGCGTCTCGTCTGCGACATCATCACCCCGGACGGAAAGGCCTTCGCCGGGTGCCCCCGCCAGACGCTGAAGCGCCAGCGGGAGAAGGCGAAGGAGCTCGGGTTCACGCTCATGACGGGACCCGAGGCGGAGTTCTTCCTCTTCCGCCGCGACGCCTCGGGGGACCCGGTCGTCGACACGCACGATTCGGGCGGCTACTTCGACCTCACTCCCGTCGACCGGGGCGAGGACGCGCGGCGGGACATCGTCGTCGCTCTCGAGGCGATGGGCTTCGAGGTGGAGGCGGCCCACCACGAGGTCGCGCCAGGGCAGCACGAGATCGACTTCAAGTACGGCGACGCGGTCCTGACGGCGGACAACGTCACCACGTTCAAGCTCATCGTCAAGAAGGTCGCGATGGACCACGGCCTTCACGCGACCTTCATGCCGAAGCCGATCTTCGGCGTGAACGGCTCGGGGATGCACGTCCACCAGTCGCTCATGACGGGCTCGGGCGCCGGGATGAAGAACGCCTTCTTCGACGCGAAGGCCCCGTACCAGCTCTCGAAGACGGCCCTGTACTACATCGGCGGCGTCCTGAAGCACGCGAAGGCGATCGCCGCGGTGACGAACCCTCTCGTCAACTCCTACAAGCGGCTCGTGCCGGGCTACGAGGCGCCGGTGAACGTCGCCTGGTCGGAGAAGAACCGCTCGCCGATGGTCCGCATCCCCGCGCGGCGCGGCATGGGGACGCGCTGCGAGGTCCGGATGCCCGACCCGGCCTGCAACCCCTACCTCGCCTTCGCGGTGATGCTCGCGGCCGGGCTCGACGGCATCAAGAACAGGATCGAAGCCGGCGAGCCTGTGAACGAGAACATCTTCGAGATGTCGGAGCGCGAGAAGCGGCGACGGAAGATCGAGCAGCTCCCGGCGAACCTCTCGGAGGCGCTCGACTTCCTCGAGAAGGACGACGTCGTCAAGAACGCCCTCGGCGAGCACATCCACCAGCACTTCGTCGAAGCCAAGCGGGCCGAGTGGGCGACCTACATCTCCCGCGTCCACCCCTGGGAGGTGGAGGAGTACCTGCAGGCCTACTGAAGCGGACGGGGGGCGCCCGGACCGCCGGGCTTCCCCCGTGCCCCCTTCCGCGCGGCAAGGTAGCCCGCTGCGTGCGTGCGGGCGGGATGGAGGGAACCTGGACCGCCCGGCGAGCCGACCTCAGCCCCTCCCGTCCTCCTCGTCGTCCAGCTCGTCGAACGCATCCTCGACGAGCGCGAACGGGACCCGGGCGACCTCGCGGCCAGCAGCGTCGCGGAGAACGACCGGCTCGTCCTCGTCTGCGGAAGGCGAGGTGAGGGCGGATGCGGCCAGCTCGCGCGCGAGGACGGCGTCGACTCCCGTCTCGTCGACGATCTTCGCCGCGAGGATCTCGAGGAGGCGGGCGCGCGCGCGGGACGAGGCTTCGGTCATCTTTCGGCTCCACGGCGACCATCGGCCGACGCGGCCGGCGTGTCAACCGGGAAGGCTGGAGTCTGGCTGCGACGCGGGTGACGCTCTGCTACCGTCCGCTCCATGTACGGAAGCGGATCGACCCTCCTGTCGTTCTTCTCGTCGGTCGCGCGGCAGCTCCCGACGATCGCGGTCGTGGTCGTCGGCCTCGTCGTCGTCCTCGGAAGAAAGTCGAGCCACCCCAGGGCGACGAACCTCGCCGCGCTGGGCCTCGTCGTCCTCCTTCTGTCCGGGCTCGGGAGCGCGGCGTTCTACGCCCTGGCGCCGTCTCTCGGCTGGAGCGCGGGCAGGATGGCGGCGGTCTTCACCGCGTCGGGGCTGGCCTTCTCGCTGTTCCACTCCTTCGGGTTGGGCCTTCTCGTGGCGGCGGTCGTCGCGGATCGCGCCCCGCGCTGAGCGGAAACGGCCGCCGGGAGGATCGGACTCCCGGCGGCCCGCGGGAGGTCAGGGAAGGACCGGGTAGTCGCGCGCCGCGATGGACGTGCCGTCGCCCGAGCGGTTGTCGACCGCGATGACGAACGGGAAGACGGGGATCTCCGCGTGGAACGCGAGCATCGCCCCCTCGGTCGGGACGCCCGCGGCGCCGACCTCGCGGAAGACGTCGTTCACCTGGAGCCAGGCGCCCGGTGCGAGCGTTCGCGTGAAGCTGCCGAGCTCCGTGCCGTCGCCGTCGTAGAGCCAGAAGACGGCCTCGACGGGCGCGTCGTGGGGGTTGAAGGCGCCCGCGTTGACCCGGAAGGCGCCCGCGAGGTCGTGCCGCGCGCCCGACAGGCCGTGGAAGAGGGCGTCCGTGCGGGCCTCGTCGCGACGGAGGACCGGGACGCGCGTCCCGTTGCCCGGGCTCTCGGGGTTCACCGTCACGACCCGGGCCGAGAAGTGCATCGGTCCCCCTCCCGGGTCGTAGGAGAGCTGGACGGCGCCCGCGACATCCCGCTGGCCGAGACCGCTCAGGAGGACGTCGGAGAGGTGCCGCGTCTGCTTCGCGCCGACGCGGAGGACGACGGGCGTGGTCGGCTGCCCGTCCCGCCAGAGCCGCAGAGTGAACATCCGTTCGGCGGGGGTCGGGTTGTAGACCCAGAGGTCGGTCTCGAAACGCTCGCCTCTGGCGCCACGGACGGAGGCGGCCGTCGGGAGGAAGACGTCCTCCTCTTCCACGGAGCGCCGGAGGACGACGTCGTCGACGAAGATCGGGTAGGGCTCGTCTCCCGCGGCGCGGGCCACGACGACGACGAGCGCGCTGACGGCCTCCTGCGGCGCCGGGATCCGCCGCTTCTCCTTCACCTGCCAGCCGGCGGGCTCGGTGTAGGAGAAGTCGAGCGACGGCGCGCCGCGGAGCGACGGCCCCTGGCAGTTCGGGAGGGCGTGCCAGCTGAGACGGACGGAGACGCCTCCGCTGTGCCCGGGCCACTCGGGGAGGCGCACGGCGGCCCCGAGGTCGTAGAGCCGCCAGCCCTCGACCGCGACGCACTGGAGCATCGCGTCGCCCCCCTCGGGGCGGCTGGGAAGGGTGATGCGAGCCGAGCCCGGCGTCGCGGCCCCCATCGCGCTGTACGACACGACGTCGATTCGCGACCAGCTGGAGACTCCGTCGCGGAACGCGCCGTTCGCGACGAGGTTCTCGGCTCCCGCAGCGGGCGCGGGAAGGGCGGCGGCGAGGAGGACGGCGAAGGCGTGAAGAAACGCGGCGCTGGGTCTCATGGCAGGAAGCTCTCCGTGGGCTCGAGGAACGTCGGGTCGCCCGAGCGGTTGTCGATGGAGATGAGGAACGGGAAGACGGGGGCTTCGGACTGGAACGTCACGTATGAGCCCGGAGTGGCCGGCCCGAGACCGGCGCGGGAGAAGAGGTCGTCGATCTGGGCCCACTCCCGGCCTTCGATCCACCGGTAGACCGTGTTCCTCACGCCGCCGTCTTCTTCATGGACGGCGAAGCCGACGAAGACGGTGGCGTCCGACGGGTTGTAGACGCCGGCGTTCACGCGGGTCCCGCCCGCACCGGCCCGACCGTCCGTCAGGCCGAAGAACGTCGCGGAGTTCCGGGCCCCGGAGATCGGAAGGACCGGCAGGGCCATCCCGTTGCCGGGTCGCTCCGCGTGGACGGTCGCCGCCCGCGCCGACACGACGATCGGTCCGGGAGTCGCCTCGTAGGTCACCTCGATCGCGCCGGCGCCGTTCCGCTTCCCGAAGACGTCGAGCAGGACGTCGGCGAAGGCGCGCGTCTCCCGCGGCGCGAGGAGGAGACTGACCGCGGAGGTCGCGCAGGGAGCGCTCGACGCGCAGCGAAGCGCGACGTCGACGCGCCGCGTGAAGTGAGCCGGGTTGGTCAGGACGAGAGTCGTCTGGAACCGCTCACCATTCGCCCCGTCCACCGAGGCCGCGGTCGGGACCGTCAGCTTCACGAACTGCGAAGAAGGAGAGAGCGCCACGTCGTCGAGGAACGCGGAGAAGGCCGACCCCGAGCCGGAAGACCAGGGGACGATCAGGAGCGAAGCGCTTGCCGCGCCGGCCGGCGCGCGAAGCCTCTCGAGACTCCGGCGGGTCCAGGCGGCCGGGGCCACGTGCGGAAAGTCGAGGGCCGGAGCGAGGCCGAGGGTGGCCCCCTCGCAGCCGGGCCACGAGTGCCAGACGACGCGGACGGAGATGCCTCCCTGCGCTTCCGGAGAGTAGGGGAGGAGCGCCGTCGCGCCGAGGTCGTAGTCGGTGCCGGGCGTGACGGCGGCGCACTGCGAGAGAGCCAGCGCGCCGACGATGCCGGGGTTCCCGCGCAGTCGGGCCGAACCGGAACCGGGCCCGGCGGCTCCTTCGGCGGCCCACTCGACGGACGTCGTCGCCGTCCATCCGCCGATCCCGGTCTCGAAGGACCCGTTGTTGAGGATGTTGGCCGCGGCCGACGGGAGAGCGACGGCGAGGGTCGCTCCCGCGAGGGTCGCGCCGAGGAAGGTCGGTCGCGTACTGAAGTTTCGTCTCATGGCGACCAACCTACGGTCGGATCTCGCAGGAGTTACACGTCGGCGGATCAATTTTCGGCTAGGATCGCCTCACAGGATTTTGTGATGTCGGGTAACTCCAGCGAAAGCAAATGGTTGTGGAGTTTCGGGGGTTTTCGCCTGGATGCGCGTGCCCGCCTCCTCCTGAGGGACGGCCTGCCCGTTCCTCTCACGCCGAAGGCGTTCGACGTCCTCGTGCACCTCGCCCGGAACGAGAGTCGCGCCGTCCCGAGGGAGGAACTCCTCGCCGCGGTCTGGCCGGACACCGTCGTGACCGACGCCTCCCTCACCCAGGCCATCTTTCTGGTCCGTCGGGCGCTCGGGGAAGCGGAGGGGGCGGGGATGCTGGAGACCGTCCCGAAGTTCGGGTACCGGCTGAGGCTGCCGGTCGCGTCGGACGACGCAAGCGAAGGGGTCGCGCCGTCCGAGACGCCGCCGGCCCCGCCGACGGCCGCGAAAGAGACAGACGCCCCCGGAGGCGCCGTTCCCGGACCGGCCCTCGATCGTCCGTCCGCCCCCGCGCGGCGCCCCTCGGCGGCCCTGCTCGGCATGCTCGCGGCGGGGTCCCTCGCGGCGGCCGCGATCGCTTCCATCCTCCTCCGGAGCCCGGCGCGCGGGGGGCCGAGCGGCACCGAGCCGGGGGCCGAGCCGCTCCTCGCCCTTCAGCGGGAGATCGCCGCCCCTCCGGACGCGCAGGGCGTCCTCGGGTCGCTGGACGGAACGGTGGTCCTCTCGGCACGGTCGGCCTACTACCTCCTGCCCGCGGACGGCGCGCACTCGGCCGTCCGTGTGCCGCTCGAGCGGGACGAGGTCCTCGCGGAGCCGCTCGGCGGCGGACGGATCCTCCTCGTGAGAAGGGGCCGCGTCGTCGCGAGGCACCCGACGAAGACCGAGGAGGTCGACCTCGGGCCTCTACCGTCGGACGCGCCCCCTCCGCTTCCAGGCCGGCTTCGCTGCTCGCGCTCCGGGCGATTCCTCGCGGTCCGCGGCGACGGAACGCTCGAGCTCTTCGAGCGAGGGGCCTCGGGCTGGGCGCGGAGGCTCCGGTCGAGCGTGCCATTCGTGGAGGGGGAGGTCCTCGACGTCGGCGAGCGGCTCGTCGCCCTGGCGCAGGGTGGAGGGAGGCCGGTCCGCGCGTTCGGCCTGCCGGAGGGCACCCTCCTTCTCGAAGCCCCGTTCGCGGAGAGGAAGGTCTCGGCGGTGGCCGTCGACGATGCGATCGGAAGGGTCGCCGTCGGCGGGCCGTTCGACTCGGTGGCCGTCTTCTCGACCGGCGAGAGCTCTTCTCCCAGGCTCCTTCCGCGCCGCGGATGGACCTACGGTCTCGCCTGGATCGGCGATGCGCCGACGCTCCTCGCCTCCGGCCTCGACGGGATCACGGCCTTCCGGCACGGCCCGGAGCCGGCCGCGGTCCTGTCCTCCGTTTCGCCGGGCGGAGCGCTCTGCGTCGACTCGGATGCGCTCCTCTCGCTGGTGCCGCGCCGGCAGCGTCTCGCCGTCGTCTCCTACGCGGGAATCTCGCCCACGGCCCGGGTGCCGGCCGGAGGCCGGCCGCTCTGGGCGGCCGAGCACGACGCCGAGGGGAAGACCGTCTTCGTCGGCGGCCGGGACGGGGAGCTCTGGTTCCTCGACATCGCGAGCCTCGGGATTCGCCGGGCGGGCGCCCACACGGACGGCATCCCCTCGATGGTGCGCGACGGCCAGCTCCTCGCCACGTCGTCCGACGACAAGACCGTCGCCCTCTGGGCGCTCCCCGGGCCCGACCTGAAGCTCCGAACCCGGGCGCACGACTTCCTCGTGAACGACCTGACGGTCGTCGACGGAGCGGAGGGGCGCGAGCTCGTCACGGCCTCCTCGGACGGCACCGTGCGGCGCTGGAGCTGGCCCGGAGTCGAGCCGCTGGAGACGATCGACGCCGCGGCGCTCCTCGGACGGGAGGTCTCTCTCCACGCGGTCGCGCCGCTGCCCGGGGCGCGCCGGATCCTTGCGGGGACCTGGGGCTCGAGCCTCCTCGAGCTGACCGCGCGCGACGGCCGCTGGAGCGTGAAGGAGCACCCGGTGCCTTCGAAGGCGATCTATCGCCTCGCCCCGGTGCCCCGGCTCGGGCTCTACGTCGCGGCGGGGATCGAACCGTCGAGCCTGTACCTCTTCGACCTCGCCTCGGGCTCCCTGCACCCGCTCGACACGGCGGGCCTCGACGCGATGTGGGTCGTGCCGGTGCCGGGGAAGGACGACGTCGTCGTCGTGGGGCTCGACGGGTGCTCCCGGTATTCGTTCTCGGCCCCGCTCCCCGACGCGGCGGGACGCCGGACGGTGACGTACCGGGCCTGGTCCGGGCGCCGGACGGGAGTCGGCCTCCAGACCGCGACGCTCCTCCCCGACGGGTCCCTCTGGGCCGGCACGGTGAACGGCGAGCTTCTCCGTTTCGACGTGCGGCTCCTCGACGGACCGCCGATCCTGACCCGGAGCCTCGACCTCGGCCCGCCGCGCTGAGCGCGTTCGGGGGGCGCGGCGCCGGAAGCGGCCGGGAGGCCCGAACGGCGCTCCGCCCCGGCGGCGGGCCGGCTCCGGGACGGGATCCGCGATCGGCGAGCGGAGACGCCTGCCTTTCAGCTAACCTCCGCGCGTGGCCCTTCGCCTCTCGCACCGCCTTCGCCCGCTCGTCCCCCTCCTCCTCGCCGTCGTCGCGATCCTCGGCGCGGCGCTCCCCGCCGACGCCGCACGGAAGCGCGACCTCCTCCGCGACGAGAGACGCGGCGGCCACACGCTCTCGCGGCACGTCGGCAAGAGCGACGCGGAGCTGCGGGAGCGCCTCCGGCGCGACCGCCGGCTCTCCGCGGCCTCGACCTGGACCGACCGGGCGACGGCGGAGGAGGTCGTGGGCGCGGCGATCGGCGCGAACCGGATTCGGATCGAGCGCTGGTCGAACCGCGAAGGGTCCCGCGCGAACCTCGTCATCGACTGGCCCGGCGAGGGCGGGAAGGTGATCGGGCGATCGCTCCGGCGGGGAGCGAAAGAGCCGGTCCCGTGCACGCGGGCCGTCGTCGTCCTCCGCTGGAACGTCGACGGGGAGATCTACTACGTCCTGACTTCCTATCCGGAGGCTTCCCGATGACGGTTACGACGAAGAAGGCGCCTGCGACGGTCGACGTCCGCGCGTACCCCGCGCTCCGCGAAGCGCTCCGCGGATATCTCAACGAGGACTGGACGACCGAGTACGCGGACTCGGAGGACGCCGCCCGCGCGTTCCGGCGCGACGCCGCGGACGACGAGAAGCGCTCCGTGGCTGCGGAGGCGAAGAAGCTCCGGGCCGCCCTCGAGGGGATGGAGGTCCGGGACCTTCGGAAGCTCCTCGGGGCCGGATTCGGCACCGGCTGGAGGCCGGCGACGGCCGCCGAGGCCGACCGGACCCTCCGGGTCTTCGCCGGCGACTAGCCGGGCGGAGCGCGCCGGGCTCCCGGGCCGCCGTTCCGCGTACACTCCGCGGCCATGTCGAGCCGCCGTCTCATCGTCGCCGCTGTCGTCGTGGCGAGCTTTCTCGCCGCGCCGGCGCTCTCGGCCACGCCCGTCGACGGACCGGTCCCTGCGCCCCCCCCGGCAGAGGCGGTCCTCGCGGCCGCGGCGAAGGCGGCCCGCGCGGCGAAGAAGAACGTCCTCGTCCTCTTCCACGCGTCGTGGTGCGGCTGGTGCCGGAAGCTCGAGGCGGTCCTCGCGACGCCGAACGTCGCAGAAATCGTCGACCGGCACTTCGTCCGGGCCGAGCTGACCGTCTTCGAGCGCGGAGAGCGGAAGGAGACGGAGAACGCGGGCGCCGAGGCGCTCCTCGAGGCGCTCGCGGGGAGCGACGCCGGCCTTCCCTTCACGGCCGCCCTCGATGGAAGGACGCGGAAGCCGATCGCGACGTCGAATCTCGCCGGCCCCGGGACGAACGTCGGATTCCCGTCGAAGGCGGAAGAGGTCGAGCACTTCGTCGGGCTCCTCCGCAAGGGCGCCCCGCGAATGACCCCGGCGGAGGAAGGGGCGATCCGCGCCGCCTTCCCGTCGCGCTGAAGCGCGCGAGCCTCCCCGATCCACGCCCCGGTGCCCCTCCGAGGGGAGGCGACGACGTCGCCGCGGGGAGGCTCGTCGCGAGCCTCCCCGATCCACCTTCACCCGACCAGCATCGCGTCGCCGTACGAGAAGAACCGGTAACCGGAGCGCACCGCCTCCCGGTACGCCGCCAGGACCTGCTCCCGGCCGGCGAAGGCGCTGACGAGCATGAGGAGCGTCGAGCGGGGGAGGTGGAAGTTCGTCAGGAGCGCGTCGACGACCCGGAACTCCGCGCCGGGGACGAGGAAGAGGCGCGTCTCGAACGGTCCGGCCGGGACGACCCCGCCGTGCTCTCGCGCCGCGGCCTCGAGCGTCCGGACGCTCGTCGTCCCGACGGCGACGACGCGTCGCCCCTCCTCCCTTGCGCGCCGGATCGCGACGGAGGTCTCCTCCGGGATGACGCCGCGCTCCGGGTCCATCCGGTGCTCCTCCACGCGCTCCACCTTCACCGGCTTGAACGTGCCGATTCCGACGTGCAGCGTCACGGAGACGACCTCGACGCCGCGCGCGCGGAGCGCGTCGAGGAGCTCGGGCGTCAGGTGGAGGCCCGCCGTCGGAGCGGCGATCGCGCCGGGCTCGCGCGCGTAGACGGTCTGGTACTCGACGGCGTCGCGCGCGTCCGCCACCCCTCCCTCGCGGTGGATGTACGGGGGGAGCGGCGTCGTTCCGACGAGCGGGAGAGCCTCCTGGAGAGGAGTCCCGGAAAAGGCGACGCGGTAATGCCCCGAGTCTCCTTTAGAGAGAACGGTCCCGGAGAGGCCGGCGCCGTAGTCGAAGCGCCGGCCCGGCTTCGCGCGCCGGCCCGGCTTCGCGAGACAGTCCCACGCGTTGGGGTCCCCGGTCTTCTCGACGAGGAGGAACTCCGTCCGGCGCCCCGTCTCGTCGAGGCCGAAGAGGCGGGCCGGGACGACGCGCGTGTCGTTCACGACGAGGAGGTCGCCGGGGCGGAGGAGCGTGGGGAGGTCCGCGACGCTCCGGTGGCCCGTCGCGCCCGTGGCGCGATCGAGGGTCATGAGGCGCGACGTCCCGCGCGGGGCGGGGCGCTGGGCGATCGCCTCCGGGGGCAGGTCGAAGTCGAAGTCCGAGACGTTCACGGCGGGATTGTCGCCTCTCGCGCCGGCCGGGCCGGAGCGCGGTGAAGGAAGGCGTGCCGGGGTTCGTTGACGGGGCGGCTCGGCCCGTGTACTGTCCCGCCGGTTCGAGCGATGGGCGAAGCGAACGGCACCTACCGCAAGCTCCGGCTGATGGATCCCGCCGCGATGGCGCGCGCGGTCTCCCGGATGGCCCGGGAGGTCGTCGAGGCCGCCGGAGGCGTCGACGGGTTCGCCCTCGTCGGCATCCGGACTCGCGGCGTACCGCTCGCGCGGCGTCTCGCGCTCGAGATCGAGAAGGCCGAGGGCGTTCGCGTCCCCGTGGGCCTCCTCGACATCACGCTCTACCGCGACGACCTGACGACCGTGGCCTCCTCGCCCGTTCTCAAGCGGACGGACATCTCCTTCCCCGTGGAGACGAAGACGATCGTCCTCTGCGACGACGTCCTCTACACGGGGCGCACGGTCCGCGCCGCGATCGACGCGATCCTCGACTTCGGCCGCCCGCGCCGGATCCTCCTCGCGGTCCTCGTCGACCGCGGCCGGCGGGAGCTCCCGATCGAGGCGCAGCTCGTCGGCAAGAAGATCTCGACCTCCGCCACCGAGGTCGTCTCGGTCACGTTCAAGGAGACGGACGGCGAGGACGACGTCTGGCTGCTCGACCGCCACGCGGAGCCCGCGGCGGCGCGCCGGGGCACGGCCGGGCCGAGGGGGACGAGGAAGACGCCGGTGAAGAAGACCCCGGCGCGGGCGGGCAAGCCCGTCCGGAAGGCCGCCCCGAAGGCGCGGCCCCGCGGGAAGCGGTGAGCAGGAAGCCCGAGACCCCGGCCGACCCCGCCTCCTTCACGAAGAAGGATCTCCTCGACATCGAGTCGCTCACGAAGGCCGAGATCCAGATGATCCTGGACACGGCCGAGTCGATGGCGGAGATCAACAAGCGGACGATCAAGAAGGTCCCGACGCTCCGCGGCCGCCTCGTCGCGAACCTCTTCTACGAGAACTCGACGCGGACCCGCTTCTCCTTCGAGATCGCCGAGCGCCGCCTCACCGCCGATTCGATCTCCTTCGCCGCGGCCACCTCGTCCGCCTCGAAGGGGGAGACGCTCCTCGACACCTGCCGGAACCTCGAGGCGATGGCGCCCGACGCCATCGTCATCCGCCACCAGGCCTCCGGGGCGCCCCACTTCCTCGCGCGGAGCCTGAAGTGCGCGGTCATCAACGCGGGCGACGGGACGCACGCGCACCCGACGCAGGCGCTCCTCGACGCCTTCACGATCCGGAAAGCGAAGGGGAAGCTCGACGGCCTGCGCGTCGCGATCTGCGGCGACGTCCGCTTCAGCCGCGTCGCCCGCTCGAACCTCGCGCTCCTCCCGAAGATGGGGGCCGAGGTGACGCTCGCGGGACCGCGCACGCTCCTGCCGCCCGAGATCGAGCGGACGGGGGCGCGCGTGACGACCCGGATCGAGGAAGCCGTCGACGGCGCCGACGTCGTGATGATGCTCCGCGTCCAGAAGGAGCGGGGCGGCGGCCTCGGCTTCCCGTCGGACCGCGAGTACTTCGAGCTCTTCGGCCTGACGCCCGAGCGGAGGAAGCTCGCGCGCAAGGACGCGATCGTCATGCACCCCGGCCCGATGAACCGCGGCGTCGAGATCGACTCCGCCGTGGCCGACGGTCCCGGCTCCGTCATCCTCGACCAGGTCGAGGCGGGCGTGGCGGTGAGGATGGCGGTGCTGTATCTCCTGATCGGAGTGAGCGGCGATGAGTGACGCCCCCGTCCTGATCACCGGCGGACGGGTCCTCGACCCGTCGCGCGGCCTCGACGCCACGCTCGACGTCCTCCTCGAGGGGGGCGTCGTCGCGCGCGTGGACGAGCGGATCGCGCCTCCTCGCGGCGCCGAGACGGTCGACGCCTCGGGCCTCGTCGTCGCCCCCGGCTTCGTCGACCTCCACGTCCACTTCCGGGAGCCCGGGCTCGAGTGGAAGGAGACGATCGCGTCCGGTTCCGCGGCGGCCGCGGCGGGCGGCTTCACGACCGTCTGCTGCATGCCGAACACGGACCCCGTGATCGACGACGCCCCGACGGCGTCGTTCGTGCAGAAGCGGATCCGCGAGACCGCGCGCGTGCGCGTCCTCCCGATCGGGGCCGTCTCGAAGGGCCAGAAGGGGGTCTCGCTCGCCGAGATCGGCCTGATGAAGGCCGAGGGGATCGTCGCGATCTCCGACGACGGGAAGCCCGTCGTGAACGCCGACCTGATGCGGCGTGCCCTCGAGTACGCCTCGATGTTCGACCTCCCGGTCGTCGTCCACGAGGAGGACCCGAACCTCGTCGGGGGCGGCCAGATGCACGAGGGGTGGGCCTCGACGCGCCTCGGCCTCCCCGGCTGGCCCGCCGTCGCCGAGTCGACCATGGTCGCCCGCGACGTCGAGCTCGCGGCCCTGACGAAGGCGCGGCTCCACGTCGCTCACGTCTCCGTGCGCGACAGCCTCGCCGCGATCCGCCGCGCCCGCGCGGCGCACGCCCCGGTCAGCTGCGAGGTGACGCCGCATCACCTGACGCTGACGGACGAGGACCTCGCCCGGTCCGGCTATGACACCCGCTACAAGATGAATCCCCCTCTCCGGGACGAGGCCGACCGCCAGGCCCTCGTCTCGGCGCTCGCCGACGGGACGATCGACTGCGTCGCGACGGACCACGCCCCTCACCACGCGGACGAGAAGGCGATGGAGTTCGCGGCGGCGCCGTTCGGGGTCACCGGCCTCGAGACGGCGCTCCCCGTCCTCCTCGACGGCCTCGTCGTCCCGCGGCTCCTCTCGCTCTCGCGCCTCGTCGAGGCGATGTCGATCGCCCCGGCGCGCCTCTTCGGCCTGCCGTACGGCACGCTCGCGGACGGGGCGCCGGCCGACGTCGTCCTCTTCTCGACCTCGAGGACGACGACGTTCTCGGCTTTCCGCTCGCTCTCCGCGAACTCGCCCTGGGCCGGGAAGACGCTCCGGGGCCGCATCGAGAGGACGTTCGTCGGAGGGAGCGAGGTCTACCGGGCCGGCGCGGCGCCGACGGCCGGCTGACGCCGGCCGCTCCGCGCGACCCCCCCGGGAGCCCCGTCGCCATGCCTCCGTTCGATCCCCCCGCCCCGCCGAAGCGCGTCGTCCTCGTCGACGACTCGCCCGCGTACGCGGCCTCCTGGCGCGCGATCTTCGCGGAGCGCTACGGCGACCGCGTCGTCTTCGAGGCCTACCAGGACCCGGTCGCCGCGCTCGAGAAGCTGGGCCCCGGCGTCGACCTCCTCCTCGTCGACCTCGAGATGCCGGTCCTGGACGGGCGCTCCGTCGCGCGCTTCGCGAAGGAGCGGGGCGTCAGCGAGAAGAAGATCGTCATCGTCTCCGGGCACGACGCCGACGAGCTGCACATCCTCTTCCCGCAGGGGGCCTGCCTCGCGGTCATCAACAAGACCGAGGCGCAGCAGCAGAGCGCCTTCCTGATGATCCTCGACAGCATCGTCCTCCGGCACTGATGGAGGGCTCCCGCGCCCTGGACACGGCCGTCGAGGCCGCCCGCCGCGCCGGCGACCTCCTCCTGGGATTCTTCGGCTCGCTCGACCCGTCGGAGGTGGAGGAGAAGGGGAGGAACGACGTCGTCTCGCGCGCCGACAAGGAGAGCGAGGCGCTCGTCAAGGAGGTCCTCCTCGGCGCGTTCGCGGGAGACCTCTTCGTCGGCGAGGAGGGGGGCGTCCACGGGCGGGACGGAGACGCTCCGGCCTGGATCGTCGACCCCCTCGACGGCACGGCGAACTTCGTCCGCGGGTTCCCCCACTGGGCCGTCTCGATCGGCCGCACGGCGGGAGGGGCCTCGGGGGAGCTCGTCCTCGGCGTCGTCTGGGACCCGGTGAAGAAGGACCTCTTCGTCGCGGAGAAGGGGGCGGGCGCCTTCCGCAACGGCCGCCGCGTCCGGGTGAAGGAGCGGAGCGGGCTCGCGGGGGCGGCGCTCGCGACCGGCTTCCCGTTCCGCGTCCAGGCGCGGATCGACACCTACCTCCGCGTCTTCAAGGCGGTCTTCCTCGAGGCGCAGTCGATCCGCCGGGCCGGGAGCGCGGCCCTCGACCTCGCCTACGTCTCGGCGGGGATCTTCGACGGCTTCTTCGAGCTCGGCCTCTCCCCGTGGGACTCCGCGGCCGGGGCCGTCCTCGTCTCGGAGGCGGGCGGGCTCGTGACGGACTTCGACGGCGAGGGCGCCTGGAGGAGTCGCGGGAATATCCTCGCGGCCGGCCCCGGCGTGCACGCCGCGCTCGCGCGCCTCGTTGCGGGCCTCGGCGTGAGGGACGCCGACCTCTGACCGGGATCGGGGAGGCTCGTCACGAGCCTCCCCGTGGCCGCCGCCGTCTCCCGTCGATCGGGGCGAGAGCCCCTACCAGGGGAGGCCGCGCACCTCCCGGGCCCGACGGTAGACGAGCTCGTAGTCGTTCGCGGAACGGCCCCAGGAGAAGTCGGCCTTCATCCCGTTGCGGACGAGCCGCGACCAGGCGTCGCGGCGGAAGAAGACGCTCTGGGCGTGGAGCACCTCGGCCGCGACGGCGTGCGGGGAGGGATCGTCGAAGTGGAAGCCGGTCGCCCACTCGAGGTTCTCGCCGTGGAGGCCGATCACGGAGTCGGCGAGCCCGCCGGTCCTCCTCACGATCGGCACGGTGCCGTAGGCGAGGGCGTACATCTGCGTCAGGCCGCACGGCTCGTAGCGCGACGGCATGACGAGCGCGTCGCTCCCGGCCTGGATCTTGTGCGAGAGGGCGTCGTCGTAGCCGATGAAGCCCTTGAACCGGCCCGGGTAGTGCGCCTCCAGCATCCGCATCGAGCCCTCGAGGGCCGGCTCGCCGGAGCCGAGGAGGACGAGGCGGACGCCGCGCCGGAGCAGCTCGGGCGCGGCCTCGAGGAGGAGGTCGTAGCCCTTCTGCGGGACGAGGCGGCCGACGGAGCCGACGATCATCGCCGGATCGCCCGGCTCGAAGCCCGCGAGCCGGCAGAGCTCGCCGCGGCAGTCGAGCTTCCCGCGCAGGTCCTCGGCCGAGTACCGCGAAGCGAGGTGCGGGTCGACGGACGGGTTCCATTCCTGACCGTCGATGCCGTTCAGGATCCCGGTGAGGCGGGCGGCCTTCAGCCGGAGGACGCCGTCGAGACCGGCGCCCCCCTCCGGGGTCCGGATCTCCCAGGCGTAGGTCGGCGAGACCGTCGTCACCATGTCGGCGGCGACGATCGCCCCCTTCAGCATGTTCAGCGCGCCGGAGTGCTCGAGAAGTCCGCCGCTCCAGGTCTCGGGCGGCAGGCCGAGGGCCGCGACCCGGTCGGGACCGTAGATCCCCTGGTAGCCGACGTTGTGGATCGTCAGGACCGACGCGACCTCGTCGAACCACGGGTCCCGCCAGGAGCTCCAGGCGCCGAGCATCGGCGCGAGCCCCGGGTGCCAGTCGTGCGCGTGGATCACCTCGGGCCGGTCTCCCTTCCGCCGAAGCGCCTCGATCGCCGCGCGAACGAAGAGGCTGAAGCGCCAGATCCCGTCGTCGACGCCCTGGTCGTTCTTCGCGTAGAGCCCTCCGGGCCGGTGGAAGAGCGGGTCGTGCGCCACGAAATGCACCGGGACGCTGCTGCCGGGGAGCGTCGCGCGGAGCACCCCGACCCGGTAGGACGAGCCGAGGATCGAGACGTCGAACGGCTCGACCTCCTGCTCCGGCCACGTCCCGCGCCGGCGGAACCACTCCGCGGCCTCGAGGAAGAACGGCACCCAGACGTCCACGTCGTGGCCGGTCGCGGCGAGGGCCTTGGGGAGGGAAGAAACGACGTCGCCGAGGCCGCCCGTCTTGGCGAAAGGCGAGACCTCGGCCGAGAAGTTCGCAACGCGCATCAGCACTCCTTCCTTTCCGATCCATCCGGTTCCGTTCGGGTCTCCCAGAGGAGGGCGGCGTAGCCGACGACGCGGCCCGTGTCGCCGAAGGCGTCTCCCGAGTCGGCCCGCGCCACGAGGCGGGGCCGGGCGGGGGGCAGGTCCCGGAGGGCCGCGAGGAGCGCCGTCGCGGGCAGGACGCCGCACATGGAGATCCGCTCCCGCAGCAGGACCCGCTCGAAGAGCTCGGACGGGTCGCCGCGAAGGAGCGCGTCGATGGCGCGGTCGTCCTTCTCGCGGTTCCGCTCGCGCGGCAGGTAGTGGTTGAGATCGGACGAAACGACGATCGCGACACGCCCTCCCCGCGCCTCGACGCGCGTGACGGCCGCCGCGACGGCCCGGCCGACCTCGAGGCAGACCGCGAGGTCCGGCTCGCCCAGGGTGAGGCAGGCGACGGAGAGGCCGGGCCGCGCGACCTGGAGGAACGGGAGGATCACTTCGAGCGCGTGCTCGCGGCGGTGGGCCGCCTCGTCCGTCCGGATCGCGGGGGACGCCCTCCGAAGCTCTTCCGCGAGACCCGCCGCGAGGGGGACGTCGCCGAGGGGCGTCCGCCAGGCGGCAGCCCCGGAAAGGGCCACGCCCGCTCCCGTCCCGTGGTGGTTCGGCCCGAGAAGGAGGACCGTCTCCGGGAGCTCGACGGCGCCGATCCCGGCGCCGCAGACCGCGCCCGAGTAGACGTGTCCGGCGTGCGGCAGCAGGAGCGCCCGCCAGGCCGCGGAAGCCCGGGGAGGCCCGTCCGGAGCGCCCAGGTGCCGTTCGACGTCCGCCCGCAGCGTCCGCGCGTCGCCCTCGTAGAAGAGTCCGGCGACCGCGGGGAGGCGGACGGCTTCGGTCAAAACACGATCACCGCAACCTCTGCGGACTTCGCGCCGCAGACCACGCGGACGGTGGCGGAGCCGGGGCCGACGCCGAGGACCCTTCCGCCGGAGCAGGTGGCGACCGCGGGGTCGGACGAGGTCCACGTCGCCGCGACGTCGGGGATCGGCGCCCCCTGCGCGTCGCGGGCGACGAGCGTGACGTCGACCGCCTC
>JADHED010000639.1_pt1 | contig 38463 bp, 22 predicted proteins | sample 8952041 | NCBI WGS metagenome assembly JADHED01 (sample SAMN16124423, study PRJNA663239) | bioreactor sludge metagenome | isolation source: sludge (control) | place: India:Bengaluru | collected 2018-09-08 | reverse complement strand
GCGCGGCGTGGCCGCGTGAACGCAACTTCATGTCCAAAGAGCCGGGCGCGGCACAAATTGGCTTGGCACCTTCGGCCTCCGAGCTTCTAATCGGCAGTCCGCCCCCCAAGCCGCACCTTCACGGATCATGCTCCTCTGCAAACTCGCGCCACCCGGGGTCGATCAAGTATCGGTTCGCCTTTCTAGCGGGATTGTGGATCGCATGCAGCCTCGGGCGACCCGACGAGGTGTTCTCCACGACGTACAGCCAGAAGTTGATACCCTCCTCCGTACTCGCCTCGTACTGGCGTCGCGTCAGTATCACGCCGGCACGCGGCCACTCCCCGCTAGATGACTTGACCTCGATTTGACGAATCTCCCCACCCGGCCCTTTGCTCACGATGTCCCACCCCGGATGACTGTGATTGAGCGATCTCGGCTCGCGCCCATGAGCCCGCTCGAACTTGCACGCGTACTGAATCCCCGCCTCGTCGGCCTGCTCCCGCCGCCGACGGACGGCCGGGTCCGCCGGCTCCGGCTCATGCTCAAGCCGGACATAGGAAACAAGTCGCGGACCTGGAGACGATCCCGCATGCGCTCGATGGGCTGCGGGACGGTTGCCGGTGATCTCGTCAGGATCTCTCCTCGTGCCGGACCCCGGCGTAGGCGCTCCCGAGTCGATCGACCCTTCCTTCCTCAAGCCTGCCGGCGCACCCGTCTCTTCTCGTGAACCTCTGACCGCCGAAGGCGATGTCGCTGCGACGTTGCCATGTGAGCCTGGCTCATGCGGGTCACGCGCTTCGCAGCTTTGCGATGCACCATTCATTGTGGTGTCGGGCAACGGCACGTCCGCGTTCTCGAAGTCACCAGCGTCGACGACTCGGCCTGGTGCGTGCTGGTTGGCCACCTGACTCAGGCGCGGGAACAGAAGTTCGTCCAGTGCCTCATGGGCCGACGCCTCATCGTCTGCGGCGAGGACCTCCTTGATCGCTGACGCTAGCTCGGAGACATCCCTTTCCACTCCGGCCACCAAGGTGAGTTCGCGGGCAAGCGCGGCGTACGGTAGTCCTCTCCGGCTCCGGACGAAGTACACCACGGCGTCCTCTTCGGAAAATACAGCGGGCTCGTCGTGCGACTCGGACATGAACTGTTCGCTGGCATCAACGAGAATCCAGCGCGCCATGAGGCGATCACATTCCCAGAACCGAACACTCAACAGTCTGTCCGCTGCCCGCTCGCTCCTCTTGTGAAGGACTCTTCGGAAACAGTCAATCCGCGCAATGATTCCCGACACGAGCATCGCGCATTCACGCGGATCCTCGCACTCCAGGATCTCTGTCCTCGCAGCATCCCGTAGGTTCCTCACGCCGGCGCAAGACATCGCCGAGGCGCCCTTCGCTGGACGGGAGACAATACGAGCTGCGAGTCGTGCATCGAACTTGTCCTTGAACCGACCTGTGTCATCAAAGAAGATCTTCTGAGGGGGATACAGAACGGTGTCCGCGCCTATGACGACGCGGAGGTGTCCCAGTTGCTCGATCGCAGCTTGCGAAGCGGGATCGACTTCGAGCGCTTCGCTCAGAATCAGCCAGCACTCCTTCACAACCGCCTGCTCCTCTTTCGACACGGGCTCGTTACAGGAAGCACTCGCGGCGATCTCGCGCAATACATTGACCGCGTCAGTCCAAGACGGTTGGTCTCTCACGCCAATCCGCTCGAACAACTGAGAGAACTCCCTCAAGCTCTGCGCGAGCTGAATTCGATGACACCCGAATCGGTGGCTGTGCCAGAAGACGCGCGACGGCTCGACGTAGATCCCGTCGCCGGCATATACAGACGCACAGCTTCTCAGTTTCTCGATGTTCGGATCGGTGACCTTGCCCTGGAGGAACCTATAGACCTCGAGTGACAGTCGGATACCCAAGCCAGCTGCGCTTCGCAGGTGGGAGACTACGGTCTCGACTTTCGGTGAATCGGGCACACCGCAGAAGTGCGCGAAAGAGCGGAGTGCATTCGGTTCACCCTGGATCGACAGGTACTTTGCATGCGATCCGCAGAGACTCTTTCGCTCCGGAAGCAAGAGTTCGCTTCCGGAGAACCAGCCCGGTTGGTCTGCAGGCAACCAAGCGACAGTCTTCAAGAACGACCATTCGTCGCCACGCCACCCGCCCTGTGGCATTCGCGTAGCGAGATACCGGAAGACCCGTTCAATCGAATCACGACTTTCGGTGGTAACGGATGAAGCCGTGACTTCGGTGATGCGGTCTCGCACCGCACGGGCAGGTATCTCCCGACCGACGCCCAACTCGCGATAGAGCCGCGCGAGGGGGGAGGAATCGTCGACCGTGGCAGTCACGGGAGCTGTCGAGCCGAGGATGTCAACCACGGCCTGCGCAGGGTAGTAGCACTCCCCGCCCTGCCGAAATACTCCATCTGTGCATTCGACCAGCTTGGACGCGCGCAAGAGACGCATGAAATCCGCGTCGCTCTGAAACCGCTCCCAGTGGCTGGCAACGAACCTCGCCATCTCGCGCCGCACCTCGATTGGGCGATCGGTTTCGGCGATTGCCTTCAGGACAAAGGTCTGGAGATACGTCCGCAGGGAAAGCGCTCGGATTCCAAGAGACCTGAGGAACGGTCCAACTGGAGAGGCCTTACCGACATCAACGGCGCTCGCTAGTCCAAAGAGATCCTCGAAGTCACCCGGCCAGTAGAGCTGGTCGAGCCGCCGCACGCCCCCAATCGCGGCTGGGAAGATCGGGTGCCTCCCCAACTCACGGCGATGATCGGGTGTCATGTCCGACTCGAGCCTTGAGAACCACTGGAGGAGAGGTACCGAGATCTCGGAGATGTCCGGGCGTTTGGATTGGGCGTCGAGGCAAGCAAGCCCCTCGACAAGCCCAAAGCGCGAACTGAGGTCAGTCAAGACCTCGTTGGCCGCTTCGTCCTCCAACGGAAGAACGAACGCCACCTTTGCGACCGGGGTGAACAAGGTCATGGTTTCGTTGTCTGCGACGGCGACCTCAGAGAAGGGGAGAAAGTCCTGGTTCGGAAGTTGAACGAGCGGGGTTTGTCGTAGGCTCTCGACTTCCGGGCGAGGATTCTGCGATTCCCCCTTTGTTCGCTTCAGAAGCGTCCCGAGCTCCCTGAGGAGGAGCACACGAGTGTCCAGCGCACGTAGCCAGGAAGGCGCCTTGGCAACTGCAACGTGACGGCTTTCTCGGAGAGGTGCGGTCGCCTCGACGATGTCCTTGAGCGAGAGCGCGCGCACCTTCACCTGCGAAAGGATGGAGTAGAACTCGCGCAGGTCGGGGTGGACGATGTGGACACCCAACTCTTGGAGCGCCGGCACCGCTGCTTGCTCGCCCTCAGTCTGAAGTTGAAGAACTTGTGGGGCTCGGCGAAACATCTCGTCGGTGCAAAGAACGACCGCTTCGGCTGCTAGAGCGACCTTGAGGTGATCCCAGTAGCACGCGTTAGACTGATCAACGAGTCCTTTCGTTGCCTTGTCGGCCAGGGCCGCGGCGTCACGCGCGAGCCGCCAAAGCCCGACCGCCCCGAGCCAATCGCGGATCGCTAGGACGTCCTTCGATATTGCGCGTGCAGCAGCGGCAATTGCCTCACGATTCCACTGAGAGCGACAATCCGCGTCAAGGCAGAGTCTCTTGCGGTCCGAACTCGGGAAGAAATCTGCGTTGACAGCAAGTGGGAGGTCCAGTACCTGCTGAGTTGGGAGGTACGCGAAGTAACGTCCAGCAACGCCATCGGACTTCGGTATCGCGACGGACACGACAGGTCTTCTCTTTGCCTCGATGACGCTCGGATGGTCGCGCCGCAGCTCGGAGGCTCTGGTGCTGAAGTCTGCCTCGACAAGAAGCCACTCCTGGGTCGTTCCATTCGACTCGATTCGTACGCGACTGCCATCACGAGCGCGGCTCATGAGCCGCTCATCGCCGCCGAAGGTGATGACAGTGATGCTGGAGACCTTGCGGAGAAACAGGAGGGCGTTAGAGACGGACGTGAGGAGTTCTATTGCAGCGGCCTCGATGTCCACGAGTCGAACTACAGGCGCACGCAGACCCTGCCTGACCCGTGAGTCACCGAGAGCCCATGGTAGGCGCACTGTGGTACCGGACACCGGGCGTTCGAGGCGCTCAACCATGATCCTATGCGCGGGTTCAGCATCAGGCCTGATTGTCCACTTGACGTTCCCGGTAACGAGTTCGGGTGAGTCGGTCACCTGATAGACCGAGAGGAAGCCAATTCCGAAGGTTCCTATAGTGTCGGCCTCCTCCCGCTTTCCACCGCTACCGAGCCGTCTCATGCGGTCGAAGTCCTCGGGGCGGAACGGTCCGTTGTTCCAGACCTCGAGGGACTCGGTGCGAAAGGTGAACCTGATCTCTGTGGCGTCGGGCGCATCGTCGGCGTTCTGGATCAACTCGAACGCCATCGCCGGAAGCCCCTGAAGATCCTGGAGTTTCGTGGCCATGGTGCCGAGGAAGTCGAACTCCTGGCTAAGGTACTCGGTCGGGCTCATTGGTTGCCTCATGTCGTCGACTCGTCGACGGATTCGCATCACTCGATGTCGCGACGCTCACACGCTACAAGGGTGAGGGGCGCATCGAGGCGAAAGCGGATGGAAACGTCTCCGACACCAGGCCTCGACCCGCGACGTCTTTCGGCCCGCCCCACTCCGCGAAGTGGTGCGCGCTGTTCCGAGACAGCGAATCGCCAGGACCTTCGAGCCAGGCAGCGGTGTTCCCCCAACGCAGCATCGTCGTCCGGCTGTGCCCCATGGAGTGCATTGCTCGAGAAGTTCGCCGGCTCGAGAAGGCGCAGCAGGTGGTAGAGATTCTCGAGGCCAGCTTGCACGGGATTCGCCGTCAGGTATACGACAGCGTCACTGTCCTCCGCCAAGTCTGCGGCCATCCTGTGCTGGTCGGTGTCCAGGTTCCGGGCCTTCAGCATCCCGAACAGGTTGACGACGCCGCTCCGTCGGACGAGCTCGAAGTCTTCGTCGAACCACCGCGACAGCTCCTCTATCCGGTTGTACCGCAGCCGCGCGGGCACGATGATCAGGATCCGGTCGATCGCCACGGTTCGCGGCCGGAGTTCGCGCAGGATGTAGCCGGCTTCGATTGCCTTCCCAAGTCCCACGTCGTCGGCGATCAGCACGCGGTTCGTCCCGCTCTCGAGGAACTTGAGGAGCGGCTTGAACTGGTAGGGATAGAAGGCCGCACGGGCGGAACCGAAGGTCGCGGCGACGCGGGACGGTGGGCGGACCAACCGTTCAAACGTAATGAGAGTCTGGAATGCCTCCGCGCCAGCGTACAGCTCATTCGGGGTGTGGTCCTCGACGGCGACCAGATTGCGCTCGAAGACAGCCTTGCGGCCCGCAGGACGATCGACGGCGTATGCGTAGCATTCCGCACCGTCGTTCCACCGCACTTCGTGAACACGATCGACCTGGTCGGAGGCCGACTTGAGGCAGACGGTAGCGTCAGCCGCGAATCGCGGTTCGCCGTTCATGAGCGCCTCGGCCACCGCTCGGCTCTGCGGGTGCAGCGTGGATCGGCAGGTGGTGGGTCGAGCGCAGTCGTGTACGGCTTTCCAGACTCTAACGCGTACTTCATGGCGTCGTAGAACTTGAGTATTATCTCCTTCGTTCGGTAGTTACCTTTGTGTCTCTCCGCGTCTGTCTTCTTCACTATCGGAAACGAATCCATCGCGAGTTCCACTGCGGATCGCGGCGTTGGTAGAAGACTCGTTTCACTCCCCAGCCGCGCGGGCCATGAGTCACTTTCGCCGAGACAGAGAAGAAAGAGCGCCGCATCGACTTCGCACCGCAACAGGAATCGGCGCTCAATGTCAGCTGAGAACTGCGGACCAGTCCAGCCGCAATCGTGAGCGAACGGCGCGAATGCATCAGTGACATACGTTAGTTCAAGCACGCGGCGAACGAACCAGTCAAGGTCGATCCCTCCCAGAGACAAGTGATGCGGTGTTGGCCAAGGGATCCGAGCGAGCGTGTATCCCTTGATGTGCTTGTCTACATACGGCCGCAACAGGAAATCGAAGAGGAAGGAGGAAAACACTGCGGCAAAGAAAGCTAACCATCTCGGGATTTCGTCGAGTGGGCACTCTGGCAGGAACATCGGTGTATCGTAGGAGGACACTACGCCGGGTGGTGCGAGACACGCTATCAGCGTTCGCTCATCGTCGTTTCGGGCTATGTCGCGAAAGACGAGCCGAGGAAAGCGATGGAACCACCTGGGATCTGAGAGTCCCTTCCGCATCAACCGTTCGGTCACGTCGTGTGGCGCAATCCAGGCGTCGTGTGGTGCGTACTCGTGATTGAAGAAGTGGATGTTGCGGTTTCTTAAGAGGGCCCAGCTGTTCGCCCGTCGTGACGTGCGCACAAGTGCTTTGTCGGTGGATGAGTGAAACTCGGCGAGTACTCGGAATGTGACTGCAGGGAGTTCACGCAATGACGCCAAGGCCGCGCGATGCGCCGCAGCGTACTCGCGTGAGGGGTAGATCGTTGCTGAGCGGTGGCTGCCTAGCCATGCGTCGAAATCGAGTCTCGGCAATACCACTTCAGTCTGTGATGCAATGTGCTCCGGCCTTGTCGCTACTGTTGTGAACGAATGAGGTTCGCTGGGTCGCGGCATGTAAGTCACTGCACAGAAGCGGTAGCTCGCGTGTACTCCCGGAAAGAAGCGCTTCTTGCTATTCTGGAAATGGCGGAGGCTGATGACGCTTCCGCTGTCGAAGAAGTCTCTTCTCCATGTGCTGGCGTCGTCCTCGATAAAGACGCCGAGTGGCGTCAAGAAACCTACGCGTCCCTGTTCGCGCAGAAGTCGACTCGTGTTGATAAGAAACAACTTGTAGAGGTCCCTGCGTCCGTCAAGGATGCTGTAGTGGTTGCATCTGAACCAGTGTTGAGCTCTAGCGAACTCATCGCGCGCAGATTCCCCGGGACCAGCCTCGAGCAGCTCCCACGGCGGATTGCCGACGACGACGTCGAACCCGCCGCGCCCCATGACGGTCGGGAACTCGAGGTGCCAGTGGAAGAGGCGGTACTCGCTGGCCAGGCGCTCGATCTCGGCGCGCGTTGCCGCGGGGATCGCTCGCGGGTTCCTGGCAAGGGCGCGGACGGTGTCCGTCGTGACGGCCGGTGGCGCGCCGGGAGTCTTCCGCCAGACGAACGCGGCGCACCACGCGTCGGCCACACGACGGGCGTGGATCAGCTCGTCCGACGCGGATAGACGCGCGAACTGTTCGGCTCGCCGGCGCTGCGCACCGAGGTCAGCGTCCTGGCCGGCTTCGAGCTCCAGAAAGTCCTGGACGAGCGCGCCGGGCGTGCCCGATCCCAGGGTCTCGAAGGCGAGGACCGCCTGCTCGGACCGTTCACGCTCTTGGCGGTTGCGTTTCTTCAGCGCCGAGGCCGTCGTCTTGTCGTCCCCCTCGATCGCATTGAACGCCTCGTCGGGCAGTCCCCTCGCGAGGAGCTCCGGCGTCGCGCCGAGCAGGCTGTTGCCGCAGCGGACGTGGTGTTCGAGAAACGAGAGCGGCTTCCCCGGTTCCATCGCCTCGAGCCACAGCGACACCTTGCACAGCTCGACCGCCATCGGGTTGAGGTCCACCCCGTAGAGACACCGGCCGATGACGTCGCGCAGGGCGGCACGATAGGTACTGGGCGGGGGCTCGGCGTCGCCGCTGCGGAGGGCGGCGAGCCGGCGGGCGAGGCGGTGGGCGGCGGCGATCAGGAAGTGGCCGGAGCCGCAGGCGGGATCGCAGACCCGCAGGCCGAGAAGGGCCTCCTCGGCCTTTTCGGAGGCGTTGCGGATCGCCTCGTCGACTACCGGTTCCAGCGCCGAGTCGAGCAGACACTCGATCAAGGAGGACGGTGTGTAGTAGCTGCCGGTGGTCTTCCGCTCGCTGCCAGCGGCAGCACGCAGAGCGAAGGTGGCGGCCTCGAGGTGAAGCTCGGGATGGAGTTCCAGCAGCGATTCGTAGACGGAGCCCAGCTCCTCGGCGCCGAGGTTCCGGTAGTCGACGGGGCGCGGGCTGCCGCCCTCGTACGACCACGCGAGGTGCCGCACGGCGGCCAGCAGGTCCGTGTTCGCGAGCTCGGCGCCGGCCAGGTCGGGCACGGCATCCGGCGACCAGAGGTAGCTGCCGAGGCCAGGGAGGGCCAGGTCGGGGCAGCCGTTGTCCGCGTCGAGAAGGCGCGCGGTCAGCTTCAGCGTCTCGTAGAGGTCGTGGTGTGCCGTGCCGCGGCGTGCGCCGGCGAGCCGGCGCAGCCGGGCGGTCGAGTAGAACTCGAGGAAGCGCGCCCGCGCGGCCTCATGCTCCGGTCCTGGCCGGAGCAGGACACCCCGGTCCTCGGCGGCGAAGAGGAAGATCAGCCGGTAGACGAGCCGCAGAAGCTGGCGGTAGTAGTCCTGGGTGGAGAGCGCACCGTCGCGCAGCCGTTTCCGGAGCGAGCCGTTGGCAGGGTCGGCGAGAAAGCCGCTTCCGAGGGCCGCGATCGCCGTCTCGACGCCCTCGCGCAGCTTCTCGAGCGCGCGGGTTCCCTCTTCCTGGGCCGCAGTCGACCAACGCTCGAGCCAGCACTCGTCAGGCCGCTCGCCCTCGAAGCGGGACTGGTGGCACACCATCCAGAGCAGGGCAAAGTCGCCGTAGACCTCGCCCTCCATCATCGACTCGAGGTCGAACTCGACGTAGGACTGCTTGGCAATGCGCGCGCTGTCCCTGAGCAACCGCAGGCGCAGGCCGTTGGTCACCACGCCCCACAGGCTGCTGGTGTCGCGGTTGAGATACTCCTGGACCAGACCGTGCGGGCTCGTCGCCGCTGCGCCGGCGACGCCCTCGGTGCGGCGGTCGAGCTCAACCCGGCAACCCTGGAGGTGCAGCGGAACGCGCCCGTTCCAGAGCGCGTAGATGGCGTAGTTCTTGCCATCGACGGTAGCCGCCCGGCCCTGCTGGACACGGCCGAAGCGCAGCTCCTCGAAGAGTGGCAGCAGCCACTTCTGGCGCGTGACCGTCACGCCGAGATCGTGTTCCGGGAGCCTCGCGCGGGCGTTTCGGAACGCTGCCCACACCCCCAGCAGCCGGTTCCACGAGCGGGCGACCGCCTCGTTGACCTGGAGCCCCTCGTCGAGCCCGTAGCTCTCCGCCGTCGTCCCGTCGAGCCCCTTGCGCTCGACGACGCGGACGAGGAGGTCCGGCGGGAGGATGCCGCCCTCGGAGCGCACCGTCGGGAAGAGGCCGGTTCTCATGCGGCACCCGGGAGGAACACGTACACGCCGAGGACGTCTGGCGGAAGGTGGGGCGTGACCCGGTGCGCGGTGCCCCCGGGCCGGGCACTCTGGCGGACCCGCGCGTGCGCCTCGGCCAGCGCGGCGGCGCGCTCCCTCGCGGTCTCGACGATCCTCGCCTCGAGGCGTGGCAGCGCGTCGACGACCTCCCGCAGGCGCTCGCGGGCGACGTCCGCCCCGAGGTTCTTCGACGGCTCCGCGCCGAGCAGCGCCTCGGCCTCGGCGGCCGGGAGCCACTCCGGCGACGCGGGCGCGCCGCGGAAGGCGAGCAGCGTCGCCTCCTCGGCGAGGATCGTACGGCGGGCGAAACCGCGCCCGGTCTCGAGGTGGAAACGGAGCCGCAGCAGGAGCAGTGTCGTCCGCTTCGCCACGTCGCGCGTGAAGATCGCTCCGCACCGGCGGGCCACGCCTTCGAGTTGCGGGTCGAGCGCCGTTGTCGTCGCGTGGGCTGCGAGACCTGCGACGAAGGGGTGCGTGCGGGTCAGGTACAGTTCGTCGTCGACCGCGGGAAGGGAAAGACGTGCCGTCATCTTGAGCTTCTTCTCTTCGTCGGCGCCAACTGCCTCCCGCAGGGCTCTAGATACCGGCGACAGGTCGATGCACAGTGCGCCGTCCTTGTCGGTGACCCGAGCGCCGTGGGCGACGAGAGCCGAGCGGACGAATGCCCTGACCTCGACCCCCGCGCCAACCGCTTCGCGCGCGGCGCGGAGCTCCCGAGCGACCTCGCCCGGGTCGAGCGTTTCCTGCGCAAAGAGCCTGCGTGACCGCTTCTCACGATCCGCCGCGTTCTGCCATTCGAGATCAACCTCTTCGCGCGTCTTCTGGACCTCCCTTTCGAAGAGCTTCAACTGGCCGGTGGAGGTACGGCCACGGAGAACCAGGCCCTCCATGATGGCGGACACGACCTGCTGCGAGTCCACGGGAACGGGAATCGAGATCCCGAGCGCGTTGCGGATCGTCTGGTGCTTGCGGACCAGCACCTCCCAGACCAGACCATCCACCGGGTTGTCCTTCCCGTAGTACGTGACGACGCGGACCTGCTTCTTGCGCTGGCCGAAGCGGTCGACGCGCCCCTCGCGCTGCTCGTGACGCGTCGGATTCCAGGACAGGTCGTAGTGCACCACCGCGTCGAACGAGTCCTGGAGGTTGATGCCTTCGGACAGGCAGTCGGTGGCCACGAGGACCCGCTTGGGCGCCTGGCCCAGTCCCGCGACGCGTGCTTCGCGCTCGGCAGGGGGCAGGAGACCGGTCACAACCTCGACGGTGACCCCCTTGGGAAGGCGCTCGCGCAGTTCCGCACCGACGTAGTCGGCTGTGGAGATGAACCGGCAGAAGACGATCGGTTGGAAGCCATCCTTGATCAGATCGCGGAGGATCGGCACGACACCGGTGAGCTTTGGGTCGTCGTCGCCCCACAACTTCTGCGCCTGGCGCGCCATCTCGAGCATGCGCCGGCGGTAGGGGGACGCGGGGACTTCGGCCTCCTCGAAGTCCGCACCAGGAGTGGAGTCCTCGTCCTCGCCTGACCGCTCGTCGAGCAGGTCCATGACCTGCTGACGGCCGATTTCGTCGGCGTCGTCGGCCGACGCCGCATCGACTACCCCCGAGCGCGCACGCAGCGTCGCAACGGCCGCGGCAGGGCTCGACGATAGCGAGCGCAGCAGCGCCAGGACCGACCACCAGCGCACGCGCTGCAGGCGACGATCGTGCTCGACCTCGGCCGTCGTCTCACGCGCGAAGTCGAGCGCACGTTCGAGGAGCGCACGGTAGGTCGGCGTGAGTCGATAGGTCGCCTCGGCTTCCTTCCGCTCCGGGAACGGTGTCTCGGCGTCGAGGTACGCCCGGATGTCTCCGCGGCCCCGCTGGACGAAGTACCGCGCGAGCTTATGACGATGCCGGCGGTTCCCGTCGCCGCCCAAGTCCTCGGGCAGCCCGGCCAGCTCCGGATCGAGCAGGGTCAGGAGCGACCGGAACGCCTGCTCCTTGCCGCTGTGCGGCGTTGCGGTAACGAGAACGAGGTGACGATCGGGATCCCGGGCGAGGTCGGTCAGCAGGGCATACCGGAGGTGGCGGTTTCCCCGTCCTTCGCCGGCGTCGGCGCAGGAGTGAGCCTCATCGACGAGGACGAGTTCGGGACAGCCGACGAGAAACTGCTCGCGATGGCGCTGGCCGCGGACGAAATCGAGGGAGACGACGGTGTAGGGGTACCGCTCGAAGAGTGACTCACCGACCCGGCAGGTCCTCTCGAGTCGCGCGGCGGTCCCGGCCAGAACCAGCTCGGCATCGATGTGGAACTTGCTCGACAGCTCGCCTTGCCACTGTTCGGCGAGGTGCGGCGGGCAGAGGACGGCGAGACGCCGCGCCTCGCCGCGGTCGAGCAGCTCGCGCGCGATAAGACAGGCCTCGACCGTCTTGCCGATCCCGACATCGTCCGCGATCAGGAGGCGCACCGGGTCGAGGCGCAGCGCCATCATGAGAGGCACGAGCTGGTACGGACGCGGATCGACCCCGAGGTGCGCGAACGAGCGGAACGGTCCGGTCCCCGCGCGGATCCCGAGCCGGACCGCGTCGCGGAGCAGGCGCGTGGACCGGTGGTCGCCCGGCCGCTGCCAATCGGGGGGCGCGAAGGCCGCAGGCTCGACGGGCTCGATCGGGCGCCAGATCGCCGTCTCCTCGTCGTCCGTGCCGCCGAGCGGGCGCACGCGCACGAGGTCGCCGTCGGAGCCGGGCAGGACGACCCACTCCCGCCCGCGCGCGCGAACGAGGCTTCCGGGAACGAACGCGGTCGTGCTCATCGATCGGCATCTCCTGCGGCTTCGGGACGGAGCGAGGCGAGGAACGGGCTCGGGAGACCGCTCCAGCTGACGACGAGCTGCTCGCGGGCACGGGTCATGGCAACGTAGAGCAGCCGGCGCTCGAGCACGGCGAGGGCGTCGCGATCGGCGTCGTCCTCGGCCTCCGCGAGCTGTTTCGCGCTCGGTACCACGCCCGACGCACAGTCCGCGACGAGCACCGCGCGGAACTCGAGCCCCTTGGCACGGTGCATCGTCCCGCACTGGACCTTGTCGGCGACCCCGTGCTCCGCGTCGGTGAGCAGGCACGCCGGAAGGCTCGCCTCGGCGAGTGCCCGCTGCACCTGTTCGGCGCGCGCGTTGTGGCGGGCGAAAACGCCGATGCTCTTCCCGGGCAGGCCCTTGCCGATCCACGCGCGGACCTGGCCGATCACTCCCGCGAGTTCCTCGGGCCAGCTCGGGTAAGCGCGCAGGACCGGGTCCGGCCCGCGCAGCAGGCTCCGCGCCCCCGTCCGACCCGGCATGGCCTGGTCGAGGTCCTCGACGTCGCTCGCGAGCAGTCGGTCCGCGGCGCGGCGGATCTGGTCCGTCGTGCGGTAGTTGATGCGCAGAATGCGGGAGCGGCCGCGGACCTCGATGCCGAGCGCGCGGAGGCTGAACCCGCCGGCGAAGATCCGCTGGCCGGCGTCGCCGACGAGCATCAGCTCGGCGGGATTCGCCGCGGCGAGGGCCTTGAGGAGCCGCAGCTCGGGAACGGACAGGTCCTGGACCTCGTCCACGACCACGGCGTCGTACCGCACGAGGGTGGGCTCGGCCTCGACGACTGCCGTCGCGCGGCGGCAGATCCCTTGCCAGCCGTAGAGACGGCGACGCTGGAGGCTCGTGCGCACCTGGTCGAAGATCTTCCACAACACCTCGCGGTCGTTCCTGCCGAGTGGTCTGCCGCGGCCGGATCGCCGGGCGTCGCGGTACTCCTCCCAGGACTCGATCCCCTGCTTCTCGATGACCGACGCCCACTCTGCCCGCACGAACCCGGGATCGAAACCGGCGGCCTCCTTCTCAGCCAGGTAGTCGAGCATCCTGTGGACCTCGTCGGGCTTCACGATCTGCGCGGTGCTCTCGACCTTCCGCACGAGGCGCAGCGCCACCTTGTGGACTGTCGAGACGTGGATCTGCCGCAGCTCCTCGTCGGAGCACAGCACGCCGAGGCTGCGTTCGAGGTTGCCGCAGAGCGTGGTCTGAAAGCTGGTCAGGAGGACCTTCCGACCGTGCCGGGCGAGGTGCCTCGCGCGGTGGATCGCGACGACGGTCTTTCCCGTGCCGGCGGAGCCGGTGACGAGCACGGGCCCGTTGAACGTCGCCATGGCCAGCGACCGCTGCGAGGGGTGGAGGAAGGCGAGCCACTTCTCGAGCGGGGCTTCGAGAACGGCGGCGAGCTCGGCATCATCCTCCGCGAGGTAGAAGTGGCGCCCAGCGTCCGGGCTCGCGGCCGCCGGCTGCTCCGGCGCGATCGGGGTCGGCGGCGTCACGAGCTGGCCGTCGGCCAGGTCGAGCAACCGTTCACCGACGTCCTTCGGAAGCCGCTCGACGAGGCGCAGGAGCTGCTCCTCGTCCCGGATCTCTCGAATCGTCGGCAGCCAGGCCTCCGGGACGCCCAGGCTCAGCAAGTAGTCGGACGCGTGCTTTTCGAAGAGCGGGGGATCCGCGTAGACCGGCCGGGTGACGATCTTCTCGATCTCCCGGATGGACTCGACCGTTTCGACGACCTGGAGCACCCCGGTCTTCGGATGCCGCTCGATGGTCCGGTGCTCCGCCCAGCGGTAGGCCTCGTCGTGATGGTCCACGTAGAGCACGACCCACTGCGGGCCGTCCTTGTAGAGGATCACCCTCATGTCCTGCGAGAGGCGGCCGGACCAGACGCCATCGGACTTGGCGCGGGTGCAGCGTTCGAGGCTCGCCCCCGGCGTGGGTCGATCGCGCCGCAGGTCGGTGACGAACGACATGCCGCGGGCCGTATCGGCGGGCGCGAGCCCGGCGAGGGCGTCGAGGAAGGAGTCGGCAATGAGGACGGAACTCACGGATTCCCCGGGCTATGCCAGCCGCCACGTCACTCGTTACGGGAAACAGCCTCCATCACGCGCACGAACCGGCCCCACGAGAGACGTGCGTGGCGAGTCTTCGACCGCGCGGACTCCCAGATTACGGAGCCCTTTCCAATCTGCAGCACGCCGACCATCCGCCCACCGCGGCGGACGACGAAGCTCAGCGAGTAGCCGCGCTTGGTCAGTTCGAACTCTTGGTGCACTGTCGCCATGACGCGGTGCTGCGTCCGTTCGCGGGGTCGAGTGCGACCTTTCCGTGGCGCCTGGCGTTTCGCGGGCATGGGCTCTCCTCACTTGGTGGTGGGGTTGCCGAACACGGAGGGGAAGCGGACGGCGATCTCCTGCCAGTCCTCGCGCAGGCCGAAGCGCAGGACCAGGAAACCTTGGTCCTCGAGCGTCGACTGCTGCTCGCGGTCGCGCGCCTGGCGTTCGGGAAATTCGTGGTGCGGGCCGTCGACGTAGACCACCGCCTGCTGGCGGTCGTAAACGAAGTCGGGCCTGGTCCCGGCGCCCTCCATGTACACCTGCGCCCGCGTCGGGAGAGCGAGCTGGTTCTTCTCCAGGAACTCCAGCCACTCGCGTTCCAGGCTGGACTGGCACTGGTTACCCAGTCTCTCCAGGTGCTCGGCGCGCGGCACAGTGCCCGGCGACACGACGACCTGCGCGCGCGCGAGCTTCTGGAGCCAGTCGGCGATCGCCTGGCGGTCGAGGACCCGGTGGTCGGGCTGGTTCGTGTAGCTCATGAGGCAGTCGTAGCAGGCCGCTTCGCAGTCCTCGCGCGCGTGCGGCGCGCGGCGGCGGTCGGCGCCGGTGTCCGGATCGAAGTGACAGATGTCCAGCGCCTCGCGCGCGACGGCGGCAAGGGCACCCTTTTCCTCGACCAGGCGTCGAAGAACGCCGGCGCCGCCTTCGGCCGCCTCGTAAAGCAGCAACAGGCGCGGATCGTCGGCGCTGGGCAAGAGGACGGCCGCCAGTTCGCCGTCCTCGAGCTGGAAGCGGGCCTCGATCCCCGACGCCAGCGCCGCGGTGAACGCCGCCATCATCGGGTAGCCGAGCGGCCGCGCGGGCTCGAAGGCGAGCGCGTTCCGCGTATCCTCGACGTAGGGCAGCACGCGGCGCGTCCTCGGACCCATCGGATCGTCGGGATCGGCCTCGTCGATCTGGTTCTTCGCCCAGTAGCCCGACTCGATGTCGAGGACGAACCCGAGCTGGTTCTTGTCCTTCCGGCGGCGCCAACCGACGTTGATGCGCCAGATCGTCGCCGCCTGGGCATAGGTCATCGTGGCGAGCGTCTCGCCGTTCGACTGGACGGCCGCGAGCTGGGCGTCCGGGACGCCGCCCCGCACGGCGGAGCGGAAGACGCTGCGGATCTCGTAGCCCTGGCGGACCCGCTCCTCTTCGTCGGAGCTGATCCGGTCGCGCCGCTTCGTCGAGACGTTCGTCAGGCGCAGCAGCGACGACAGCGGCTCGCCGAGGTCGGCGTTGCAGCGTTCGCACTTGTCGACCGTCGCGCCGTCCTTGATCTCGTGGAGGTAGCCGCATTCCGCGCAGAGCTTCGCCTGCTGCGTCGCGAGGTCGTCCTCGGCGACGGAGTAGAGGACGCGGTTGATGATGTAACGCGACCCCTCGTGGTAGACGAGCGCTCGCGGTCCGAACTCGCTGATCGCGAGGAACCTCGGCCGCGAGAGGAACTCGTCCTTTGAACGGCGGCGGCGTGCCGGGATGTAGGCGGAGAGCGGCAGGCGCGGGAAGCTGTATCCCGGCAGGAACCCCTCGCTGGCGAAATAGCGGTAGCTGTTGAAGTCGGACTGGTAGTGCCCCTCGTCGGAGGCGACGAGGAGATTCATCTGCGCCTCCGCCTCCTTGCGCAGGCGGGTCGCCGCGTCGCGCTCTGCACCGGTGCGCGTGTGGTCGCGGATGATCGCGTCCTGGCGCTCGGCCTGCTGGCGCGCGGACCGGTAAAGCCCGCGCCAGCGCTCGCAGGCGCGCTCGAGCTCGCGGTCCAACTGGGCAACGGTGCGCTCCGTCCAGTCCTCCGAGAACCAGGGCGCGGCACGGAGAGTCGCGTCGAGATCGCGCAGCAGTTCGCGCGCGCGGACGAGAGTGCGTTCGCGGGCCATCTGGCTCGCCAGCGTCGCCTTGACCGGCTCGAGCAGTTCGAGAGTCGGTTCCGATCCCTCGACCGAAAGGACCTTCTGGAGGGAACTGCCGAGGTCCAGGCTGGCGACCGAAAGCCAAACGGCGTGGACGTGGGCGCGGATGAGGTCCTCGTTCGCGAGATCGAGGCGCGGCGGCGAGACCGCCCCGGCGACCATCAGGTGGGGGCGCTTGAAGAAGTACTGGTCGTGGGGCGATCCCGTGGTGCAGTAGTTGAAGACGAGCGCCGGCTGGCCGCTGCGGCCCGCACGCCCGCTGCGCTGGGCGTAGTTGGCTGGTGTCGGCGGGACGTTGCGCAGGTTGACGACGTTGAGCTCGGCGATGTCGACCCCGAGTTCCATGGTCGGCGAGCAGTAGAGGATAGGCAGTTTGCCTGTCCGGAACCGCTCTTCCCGATCCTCTCGTACGTTGGCGGGGACCTGCGCGGTGTGCTCCCGCGCCTCGAGGCCGAGCGCCGTCGCGGCGACGGTCCTGTAGAACTCGACGAAGAACGGGTTGACGCGAGCGCCCAGCGAAGAGGCTCGGGGCACTCGGATGGGATCGTGGAACGGCCGTGTGCCGTCACCCGCGTGCCACCGCAGGGCCTGGGCGCGCACCTGGTAGCCCGGCACGTCGTCGGCGTTGCGGGGCTCGACGATGCGGGCCACGAGACCCCAGTGGCGCAGGACCTCGAGCAGGTCACGCACGACCTGCTGCGTCTCCTCGACCGACAGGGCGCCGCCGCTGAACTCCGGGAGCGTGCCTCGGCGGCGCAGGAACTGGCCGAAGCCACCTCGCGCCGAGAGGAACGTGTAGCCGCGGTAGTCCTTCTCGCGCCGCGAGCGCGGCAGGAGCGTGAAAGCGTGCTCCATCGGCTCGTTCTCGTCGAGCCCCCACGGCGAGATCAGCGACTGCTGGCTGCCGTGGCGGATCCGTTCCTGGGCGTCCTCCTCAAGGTAATCAACGTCGATCGCCAGCTCGCGACGCATGTGGTCCAGCAGGACCTTCGCGATCCGCGCCCGTGTCTCCGGCCGTGCCGATCGGAGCGCGGGATGACTGCCCTCCCACGCGCCCTCGTCGCGGGACAGCTCGTCGAGAGACTCGTACCTCAGTTCGAGCAGGCCGCACTGTTCGAGGTTCGGGGATGTAACGCGCCAGCCGCGCTGCAGGTCGCGGTAGACCCGGTACCCGAGGACGTCGCGCAGGGCCCGATCGACCGGCTTCATAGCCGGCCCACTGAGGGTGGTGTCGTAGGCGTACATCTCCGGCACCAGCCCTAGGTTGCGGAGCTCGCGGAAGACTGCCTGCGCCAGGTCGTCGTGTTCAAGCCCCTCCGCACCTGCCGCTGCAGCGGCCCGGTAGACGGCCGACCGGAGCAGCCCAATCTCGATGAAGTCGTTGAAATGGCCCGCCTGCAGCGACGCGTCCTGGCGGTTGTCCGTGAAGCTCAGCAGCTTGCGGGCGCGGTCGGCGAGGTCGCTGTCCCCGCGCAGGTAGCGCACGGTGGCGAGGCAGAGGATCGTCGTGGCCGTGCTGCGACCCTCGGAAGCGAGTGAGGCGAGCTTGGTGAAGTCGGTGCGCACGCGGCCGGTGTACGAGACGCCACACCGCGGGCAGAAGCGGAACGGCGCGTTCAGGAGAACGAAAGGCGTCCCGGTTTCGTTGTCCCGGCCGGCGGCGACGACCGTACGATGCGCCGGCAGGTACTCCCGGTAGTGCCGAACCAGGTCACCCTTCGCGTCGAGCCACTCCTCGGGGATCAGTTCGCGCGCCCGGGTCGGGTCGAACGGCCAGAGGTCTTCCACCTCGTTGAGCGCGAGGAACGACGGCAGACCTCGCTCCTCCGCGGGGCGCCGGTCGAAGGCGTCGCGGGGCTCGTACTCGACCACGCCGCCCTCTCCCTTGTGGGCGAAGACGCTGTAGAACTCCTGCCCGCACTCGCGGCAGAAGACCAACGGATAGAGCCGCCGATCGCGATCGCCGGGAACGAACACCTGGCCGTGGAGCGTGACGACCCGGTTCACGGCGGGCTCGAGAGTCGCGTAGACGGTGTCTCCCTTTCCGATGAACTGGTGCAGGCGGAACGCGAAGACCGGAAAGCCGCTCACCGGATTGCGGTCGGCGCGGTGCCCGGCAAGCAGCCACGAGCGGAGCGCCTCCGCGCAGCGTTCCTCGTCGATGCCGGTCGCCTCGGAGAGCTGACGGGCGGCACCCTCGGGACCACCGATGGGGCGGGGATTCGAACGGATCAGCCGGCCTGAGCCCTGCTCCCGCGTCAGCCCGAAGACGCTCTCGACCCAGCTCGAGAGGGGATGCTGTGCGAAGGCCTCGTACGCTGTCGGCGCCGGCTCCCCCGGACGCGCGAGGACCGCCCGCAGATTGGCGACGAAACCCGGATCGTCGAGTGCACGCTCGGGAGTCGAGCGGCGGAGCGTCTCGCCGATCACGTCTTCTGGCGTGACCGACGCGCCGAAGAGGCCCGACGCGACCTCCGCGACCGTCCGGCGCTGCTCTTCGGCGGACCCGGGCCCGGCGAGCGTCGCCGACGTGCCGACGCACTGCAGCTGCTCGGCGCCGAACGCATGGCGCGCCCGGCGAACGAGCATCGCAACGTCCGCGCCCTGGCGGCCCCGGTATGTGTGCAGCTCGTCGAGCACGAGGAACCGCAGCCGACGCGCCGCCCGAACCAGCGGCTCTTCCTTTGGCCGGGTCAGGATCAATTCGAGCATCACGTAGTTCGTGAGCAGGATGTCGGGCGGCCGGGCGATGATCCGCTGCCGCTCCTCCTGGTCCTCCTGGCCGGTGTAGCGCGCGAATGTGAGCGGCGGGTGGTCCTTCGGGTATCCGCGGCAGAGAAACTTCTGGAGTTCGCCGAGCTGGCTGTTGGCGAGGGCGTTCATCGGGTAGACGACGAGCGCCTGGATGCCCTTTCCGGAGCCGTTCCGAAGCACGTGATCGACGATCGGGACGATGTAGGCGAGGCTCTTGCCGGAGCCCGTACCGGTCGTCAGGACGTAGTTGGCGCCGCGTCGCGCGGCGAGGATCGCATCGACTTGGTGGCGATGGAGCCGCAGTGGCCGGCCCGGGTCGTCGTCGTTCTCCTTGAGCCGGAAGACCCGCTCGCACTCGGGGTGGAGCATGCCCTCGGAGACAAGCTGCGCGATCGGCTCGCCCAGCTCGAAGGAAGGGTTCAGCTGAATCAGCGGTTCGGGCCAGAGGAGCCCGTCGCCGAGTCGTTCCGAGACGTGCGCGCCGATCCGCGTATCGCGAATGCTGATAAAGCTCCGGATGTAGCCCTGGTAGTCATCGATGAGCCGGTTGCGCAGGTCGAAGACGTCCATGCCTACTCCCAGGTATCGAGCCGCCGCCAAGACGCGGCCCTTCGGGCTGAAACTGATGCGCGTCCAAGACCGCCGGAAAGGGACGAAACCCCCAGGCACCGCCCCCACGTACCGTGTGCGGTTTCTCCCCTAACCCGAGCGAGCGACCAAACTTCAACGCCCGTGTGACTTATCTTCACGCCGGGCTGGCACGTTACCCGCCGGATTACACGGACCTTACGGTGTTTCTAGGAGCCGGATCAAGGACCCGTGAGGCAATTCTTCTTTACTGGAAAGACTCGACGGAGAACGGAAGGGGCGCTTGAGCGGGCGCCGGACGAGGAAGTATGTGGGCGCCGCGCACGCCGGAGTGACCCGAGGAATCGATCACGGATTGGGAACCGACTCGCCGAGGACTCTGCCCAGGGAACCTGAGCGGACGGGTCTGCTGGACCGATTTGCCGTCCCTGCCTCTGTGCGTGCTGGATGGTGCAGTCTGGCGTGATTGCCGTGTGCCGATGGACCCGAGTGGAACGACGAGGCGTGCTTGCCACTCGAATCTGAACGGGGCGGCACGAACCCCGACACCCCCGGCCGCGGACACCGCGGGGGTCTCCCCTCTCGGGAAGCGATCGCAGGCCAAGAGCCCCGCAGGCGTTATCGGCCAGGCAAGTCCGGGGTTACTGCCCCGGGCGGTCCTTGAGCGGGGGCGAAGACGCGTTGACTCGTTGACGTGTCCCGGGTGACGAGCTCCCGCACGCGCACGTACTTGTGCTGGCCTCGACGGCGAGTAAGAAGGTGAGCGCGACGTGCATCCAGGAGATCCGCATACCGCAGCCTCCGAGGATCCAGTGACACCGTCGGCAGGACACTTTCGGGCGAGGGCCGTGCACGTCCACACATTCCCCGTCTGACTGTGGCACGCCCGGGGCAACGTCCCCAATTCGGGTCTCCGGCGGCGCGTTCGATTGGCCGCCGTCATTCTCTTGTACCAGAGATACGAAGAGCCGAGCAGCGAGCCGCCGATGAGGAGCAAGAGCACGTCCGGTACACCCCACCCCCAAAACCCCGTGTGCCTGATCGGCATGACGGCCAAAGCGAGACCACCGAAGGCCGTGACGAGGAACACGACAACGCGCGGCGGCAGCGGAAGGAGGCGCGATCCAATTAAGAGGAGGATCACGCTCGCGACCATCACCTGAATACCGTTCCGCCAAGAGATCGGACCGCCGTAAGCGAGATGTGCGGCGGGCTTGGTGATGCTGACAGACAGACCGGTCATCCCGATCCCACACAGGATTTGGCCGATGAGATTGCGCATTCGAACCAGGCTCCGTCTAGTCGCGGTAATGGTCGTTGACCAGAAGATAGACCAAGTGTGCCTCAGCCGAATTCCGCTCGAGGAACTCCCCGGACACCCCGGACTGACACCCCTGCTGACACCAGTTCGTGGACGCCTCCGACCGCTTCGGCTAAGCTCTTGCGCCGTAACGCGTTGGGGAGTCGTCCAATGGTAGGACAGCGGACTTTGGATCCGCCGATCGGGGTTCGAATCCCTGCTCCCCAGCCACCCGCGCCGGCAGGCTCTCGATTCGTCGCGCGGCGATGCCGTCACGCGCCTGCTCGACCTCGCTACGCGGGGCTCTTCTCGAGCGCCGCCGGGAAGCATCGAGGCCATGCTGCTCGCACCGGTTTCGGCCGTGGCTGAACAAGTCCCCCTCATTTGCAGATCGTCGACAACAAGTCCCCCTCGATTGCATCAGTCGGGTCATCGACGCGCTCTCCACGGGATGGCGTGGGCGCCGTCCTGCCCCCGCGGGATCAATTCCGAACGCGTTCGGTGTGCTCACGGGGGCGCTCGGGCCCATCTGCGCCACTCCGCGAGGGCCGCAGCGGGGCGGGCCGCCGGCGCGGGCCCTCGAGGTCTGCAAACGAAGGGGACTCGTTGTGGGGAACCTGCAAACGAGGGGGACTCGTTTCGCGGCGTCCGGAAAGCAACCCTCACGCGGCATCGGACGCATCATTCGCCGGACCGGCCCCGCCGGCGAGGTGTCACCCGGTGGGTCGTGTCTCAGCCGGGCGGGCGCGCAGAGCCGTCCGCGCCGCGGCCGTGCTCGAGCGTTCGGCGCAGCGCGGCGATCTCGTCCCGCAGCGCCGCGATCCCGTCTTCCTCCCGCACGTTGTCCGGCTTCAGGAACCACGACGCGACGAAGCCGGAGAACGTCCCGAAGAGGCCCACGCCCGCGGTCATGAGCAGGATCGCGAGGCCGCGGCCCTCGGTCGTGACCGGGAAGCGGTCGCCGTAGCCGACGGTTGTGAGCGTCACGATGCTCCACCACATCGCGTCCTCGGGGGACTTGATGTTGGCCTCGGGCACGGACTCGAAGTGCAGGATCGCGATGCTGCCGAAGATGCACAGCATCACCGAGACCAGGGCCGCCGCCGCCATCGCGCTCTGGGCGCGGCGCTCGAGGACGAGCGTCGCGACGAGCTTCGTCGCGCGCACGCCGCGCAGCACGCGGAAGATGCGCGCGATCCGGCCCAGCCGGCCGATGCGCAGCGCGTCGACCGTCGGGATGCTCGAGAGGAGGTCGAGCCAGCCCCAGGTCGCGAGGTAGCGCCAGCGGTTCTCGGCGCGGACGAGCGTCACGACGAAGTCGAGCAGGAACACCGCGCAGACGAGGGCGTCGCCGTACGCGAGGATCTTGCGCACGTCGTCGGAAGGCCTCGTGATCGTCTCGAAGCCGAGCGCGGCAATCGCGTAGATCGACAACGTCAGGACGAACAGCTGGTACGGCGCGCCCGTCGCGGCGCGCGGCGACCCGAGCGAACCCCTCATGTGCGGCCTCCTGCGGGACGAGCGCCGAACATACCGCAACCGGCGCGCGGGGCGAGGCGCGGGCGGGGCACAGCCCCGCCCCCACGGAGCGACGGCGCGCGGGGCACAGCCCCGCCCCCACGGGGCGTGGCGGGCGTGGCGCGGGCGGGGCACAGCCCCGCCCCCACGGGGGAGGTTCAGCGCAGGGGGCCTTCGTCGGCGCAGTCGTTCGCGGCCGCGACGCGGTAGAACAGGGACGCGCCGCCCGCGCCCGCGCCCGCACTCGCGCCCGAGCCCGCCGCCGCGCCGGCGCCGGCGCCGGCGTGGACGAAGGTCTTCCCGGGAGCGGTGCCGACGAGCGTCGCGACGCCGAAGCCTTCTCCGGACAGCAGGTAGACGCGGTACTCGTAGGCGTCCGGTGCCGCGTCGGTGCGCCAGTCGAGGACGACGTCGTCCCCCTCGCGGCGGACGCGCAGGCCGGTCCCGACCGCCGGGGGCGCGGGGCACGGCGCGCCGACCTGGAAATTGTCGGTCCAGACGCGGTCGCCGAGCCCCGTGCGCGCGCCGAGCGTGACCGCGTCGGAGGACACCGGGACGCCCGCGAACGCGCCCCCCGCGAACGTCGCGAGGTCGATCACGCCGAGCCGGCGCTGCCCGACGTAGACCGTCACGAACCCGCGCGGCAGGTCGAAGCGCACGGCCAGGTTCTCGAACGCCCACGCCGCCAGGCCGGGCCGCAGGCCCGTGTCGCGCTCCCCCACGGTGGCGCTGTACAGCCCCACCTCGACCGCCGCCCCCCGCGGCCGGAAGAAGACCGACAGCCCCCGCGGGTCCTGCGTGGTGTCGCGCACCGCCGCCGTCGTCAGCGCCACGCGGTCGTCCGTCAGCACGGCGTCGGCCTGCAGCACGAAGTCGCGGCGCAGCCCGTACTCGAGGCCGAAGTCCACCGCGCCGCCGGGCGCGACGCCGGTCTCGGTCATGCCGCGGCGCGAGCCCGACCAGTTCCCGCGCGGGTCCGGGCTGCGCGCCGTCCAGAAGACGTTGTCGTCGCGCCGCAGGCTCCACCGGGCGCCCGACCAGGACCGCGGCGGGTGGCCGTGGCTGTCCTCGACGCGCAGCGCGTCGCCGGTCACCGGGAAGCGGCCGTCCGCGACGCGGCCGTTCACGCCGTCGGTCCAGCCGTCGCTGTAGTCGAGCGGGCCCGCGAGGGTCGAGCGGCCGATCGCGACGCCCGTGCCGCAGCGCGTCTCGCCCGCCAGCCACGCGTGCATGCCCGCGACCGCCGGCGTGCCGTGGACCCGGTAGGGGTTGCCGACCGGGCCCCACCAGCCGCCCCAGTTGCAGCTCACGCGGGCGCCGAACGCGTGCAGCCGGCTGAGATAGCGCAGCATGTCGGTGCGGCTGCCCGTCATGCTGGTGCCTTCCCACTCCGGCGCGGCCCAGTCGGGCGTGCCCCGCGCCGCCGCCTCGGTGGCCAGCCGCTCGAGGTCGATCCACTCCGGCGTCGTCGTGTGCCCCGGGCTCGCCGTCGCGCTTCCCGCGAGCGAGAACGGCACGAGCCGCCCGTCCCGCCGCGCGGGGTCCGCCGGGGCCCAGTCGTCGGGCACGCCGGTGAAGTGCGTGAAGACCCGCTCGCGCGGCACGCCCGCCGCGACCGCGAGCCCGCCGAGCCACGCGGTGTACGCGTGCACCGCGTCGTGGACGCGCGCGTCGAACTCCTCCCAGTACGTCACGCCCCGCGCCAGCGCGCCCGCGCGGATGTCGTCGTCGCCGAGGCCGCGGGCCGAGAGCGCCGCGAAGCCGGTGCGGAACGCCGGCGTCTCGTCGAACTCGGTGTAGGTGCCCGACTCCCAGCCGGCCGCGATCCCGGCGAACAGGTGGCCGCGGCCCTGCGCCCGCCAGAGGGCGGCGCGGCGCGCGATCGTGCGGAACGCCGCCGCGAAGACCGGCGCCACCGCCGCGCGGAACGCGGGCCCCGCGACGTTGGGCGGCGGGTTCTCCGGGTTGCCGGAGCTCCACTCGATGGTGCGGTGCGTGGCCAGCGTCCCCTGCCAGTCGGTCCACTCCGTCAGCGCCGGGTCCTGCGCCCACGCGTCCGGCGGGAAGTTCCAGTCGTCGAACGTGAGGAAGACCGGGTAGCCCGTCGCCTCCGCGGCGTCGAGCGCGGCGCCGACCTCGGCGGCGATCGTCGCCGCGTCGTGCAGCAGCGTGTAGTGGATCGTGCCGGTGCAGACCATCCGCGGATCGCCCGCGGCCGGCGGCGCGAACTCGCGCGTGAAGTCGTCCACGCCGTTGACGACGCACATGTACTGCGGCGCGGCGGCGACGGCCGGCGACGGAGAGAGGCCGATCGCGACGGCGATCGCGATCGCGGCGACGATCGCGAGGGCGTTCGCGACGGCGGTCGCGTTCGCGGCTGCCGCGGGCGCGACGGCTGCCGCGGGCGCGACGGCTGCCGCGGGCGCGACGGCTGCCGCGGGCGCGACGGCAGTCGCGGGCACACGGCAGGCGAGCCGCCGGGCGGACGGCAGGAGCGGGACGGTCACGCCCAGCATGTACGACGGAATGCCTCCCGTTGCGCGCCGGCGACGGGCTCCCGGCGCGCCCGGCGACGGGACCCCGGGCGCGCACCGGCGGGCGGGCCGCCGCGCGCCGCGACGCGCGGGTCCCCCCGGCAGCGGCGAACCGCCCCGGACCGGGGTGGCGGCGGCCGGCCGGACGTTGCGGCCGTCCAGCTTTTCCCGGGGGAGGTCTGCCCGTATCCTCTGGCCGCCGACGGGGTCGCTTCCGGATCGTCTCCGGCCTCCGTCGCCTCCGAGGTGGGAATGACCGAGCGCGCGCGGGTGTTTCGTGTCCTGGGCGGGTGGCGATCGGCGCAGCGGCGTGCCGGACGGCGTGCCGGACGGCGTGCGGCGCCGGCGGCGCCGGCGGCCCCGGCGGGGTTCGCGGCGCTCGCGGCGCTGGCCTTGCTGCTGGCCGCGGCGGGCTGCGGCGAGGGAACCGGCGGCGGATCCGGCGCGGGCACGTCCACGGGCACGGCCACGGGCACGGGCGCCGGCGCGCGCGGCGGCGGGGCGCCCACCGTCGTGCTGGTCTCGATCGACACGCTGCGCGCCGACCGCCTCGGCTGCTACGGCCGCAACAACGCCCAGACGCCGAACATCGACCGGCTGGCGATCGGCGGCGCGCTCTTCATGCGCGCGCAGACCTCCGCCCCGATCACGCTGCCGGCGCACGCGTCGCTGATGACCGGGCGCAGCCTGCCCGGGCACGGCGTGAACGACAACCTGACCTACGTGCTGCCCCCCGAGATCCCGGCGCTCGCCGAGTCCTTCAAGAAGGGCGGCTACGCCACCGGCGCGTTCGTCTCCGCCGCGCTGCTCGGCGCCCGCTACGGCCTCGCCCGCGGCTTCGACCGCTACGACGACGCGATGCCGAAGGCGGCGCCGACCGGCGGCGCGGTCTTCAACTTCGGCGAGCGGCCCGGCCGCGCGACGGTCGACCAGGCGCTCTCGTGGCTCGCCACCCAGCAGAGGGCGCCCGCGTTCCTCTGGGTGCACCTGTGGGAGCCGCACGCGCCGTACACGGCGCCGCGCGAGTTCGCGGCGCTGTTCCCCGGCGACCCGTACCAGGCCGAGGTCGCGGCCGTGGACGCGGCGGTCGGCCAGCTGGTGGACGGGATCGCGGCGCTGCGCGGCGACGGCAAGCTGCTGGTCGTCGTCGTGGGCGACCACGGCGAGGCGCTCGGCGAGCACGGCGAGCAGACGCACGGGATCTTCCTCTACCAGGCGACGATGCACGTGCCGTTCGTCGTGCACGGTCCCGGCTGGGGTGTGAAGGCGGGGCGCGTCGAGCCGCCGGTCGGGCTCGTCGACGTGATGCCGACGCTGCTCGATCTGGCCAAGCTGCCGACCCCCGGCCCCACCGACGGCGTGTCGCTCGCGCCGGTGCTCGCCGGCACGGCGCCGGCGCCGCCGGCGGGCCACGGCCTGCTCGCGGAGAGCCACGTGCCGCGCATCGAGCACGGCTGGTCCGGGATCCGCGCCTACGTCGACGGCGACCTGAAGCTGATCGACGCGCCGCGCCCCGAGCTGTACGACCTCGCGAGCGACCCGCGCGAGACGCGCAACCTGGTGGAGGCGCGCACACCGGATGCGACGGGCGTGCGCACGGCGATGACCGACCACCTGCGCCGCAGCAAGGCCTCGGCCCCGTCGGCGTCCGCGAAGCGCTCGGCCACCGAGGAAGAGATCGCGATGCTGAACTCGCTGGGCTACGCGTCCAGCGGCCGCCCCGACTCCGGCGACGACGGCCCGCTCGTCGATCCGAAGGGCGTCGACCCCAAGGACCGCATCGCGTTCATCACGCAGCTCGACACCGCGATGGCGATGGTGCAGTCGGGCAAGGCGCCGGCCGCCGTGCCGATGCTGCGCGCGCTGCGCAAGCAGGAGCCGGAGAACGTCAGCGTGCTGACGCAGCTCGGCCAGGGGCTGATCCTCACCGGCGCGCTCGACGAGGCGCTGGCCGTCTTCCGGGAGACGGTCCGGATCGCGCCCGCCTACGGCCTCGGCTGGCACCGCATCGGCCAGCTGCTCGACCACAAGAAGGACCTCGCCGGCGCCGAGCAGGCCTACCAGCGCGCGATCGAGACCGACCCGCTGGACACGACGCTCTACAAGGCGCTGGCCGGCATCCTCGACGAGCGGGGCCGCACGAAGGAGGCGGTCACGCTGCTCGAGCACGCGCAGCGCATCGACCCGGCCGACACCGCGATCCCGCGCGACCTCGCGGCGTTCAAGGCCAAGCTCCCGTAGCCGACGCCCGGAGGCCGTCCGCCCCGCGGGTCGCCCGCCCCCGGCTCGTCCTTCCCCGGCTCGTCCGTTCCCCGGGTCGTCCGCGCCCCGGCTCGTCCAGTTTCGCGAGGAGGGTTGACGGCGCCTCGGGCCGGGGCTATCTTCAACCACATGGTTGACCGAAGCTCCACCCTGCTCGACGGGACCTTCCACGCGCTGGCCAACGAGACGCGGCGCGCCCTCGTGTCGCGGCTGCAGTCCGGCCCGGCCTCGATCAGCGAGCTGGCGGCCCCGTTCGACATGTCGTTCTACGGCGTCTCCAAGCACCTCAAGGTGCTCGAAGAGGCGGGGCTCGTGGAGCGCCGCGTGGAAGGGCGCGAGCACCGCTTCGAGCTGCGGCCGGCCCCGCTGCGCCACGCGCAGGGCTGGCTCCTGAAACAGGCGGAGTTCTGGGACCGCTCGCTGGACCGGCTCGATGGTCTGCTGGCAACTCGCCGCGCGAAGCGCGGGAGGAAGGACACGTGAGCGTGAAGAGCGACAGCACCTCCTCGATCGAGATCCGGCGCCGCGTCGCCGCGCCCCCGGCCGAGGTGTTCGATGCGTGGACCGACCCCGAGGTCTTCCCGTCGTGGATCGCCCCGGACGGCCGCGTCCTGATGACCCCGAAGGTGGACGGGCTGTACTACATCGCCATGCTCCACGAGGGGCGGGTCTACCCGCACTACGGCCGCTTCCTCGTGATGGAGCGGCCGCGGCGGCTGGAGTTCACCTGGATGTCGGAGAGCACGGAGGGCAACGAATCGACCGTCGCGCTGCGCTTCGACCCGGACGGCGACGGCGGGACGATGGTGCGCCTCGTGCACAGCGGCCTCCCCTCCCCCGAGATGGCCGCCTGCCACGAGGAGGGGTGGACCGGGTTCATGGAGATCCTCGCCGCGCGCTTCGCGCGCGTGAGCTGATGTGTGAGTGGGGGTGGGGCTTCGCCCCGCAGTGCCGTGGGGGTGGGGCTTCGCCCCACCCGGGCGGGGCACAGCCCCGCCCCCACGGGAAAGGGGCACAGCCCCGCCCCCACGGGAAAGGGGCACAGCCCCGCCCCCACGGGAAAGGGGCATAGCCCCGCCCCCACGGGATCGGGATCGACGCCCCGCCCCCACGGGACAGGAGCACGAAGCGGGGTCAGTACTCGGGCGGCAGCACGGCGAGCTGCGCGGCGGTGAAGACGGGGCCGTCCTTGCACACGTAGTACGGCCCGACGTTGCAGCGGCCGCACTTGCCGAGCCCGCACTTCATCCGGTTCTCGAGCGTGGTGTAGACCCGCTCGGGCGGGAACCCGAGCCGCCCGAGCGCGGCGAGGCAGGTGCGGATCATCACCGGCGGCCCGCACACGACCGCGACCGCGTTGGCCGACGCGGGCGCGGCCCGCTCCAGCACCGGCGCGACGAAGCCGACCTCGCCGTCCCAGGCCGCGGCCGCGCCGACGGTCGCCCCGCTTCCGGCGGCCGCGCCGCCGATCGCCTCGCCGCCGGGATCCACGGTCTTGACGAGGCGCACGTCGGGACGCGCGGCCCACTCCGCCAGCTCGCGCTTGTAGACGAGGTCGGCGACGGTCCGTGCGCCGTAGACGATGGTCACGTCCGCGAAGCGGTCCCGCAGGTCGAGGACGTTCCAGATCACCGAGCGCACGGGCGCGAGCCCGATGCCGCCGGCGACGAACACGACGTCCCGGCCCTCCATCTCCTCGAGCGGGAAGCCGTTGCCGTAGGGGCCGCGGAACCCGATCTCGTCCCCTTCGCCCAGCTCGCGCAGCGCGTTCGTGACGTGCCCGACCGCGCGGAACGTGCACTCGATCAGGCCGCGGCGCGTCGGCGACGACGCGATGCAGAACGTGCACTCCCCCGCCCCGAACACGGAGAACTCGCCGAACTGGCCCGTGCGGAAGTCGAAGGACGCGGCCAGCTCGTCCTCCTCGAAGCGCAGCGTCAGCGTGCGCGTGTCGGGCGTCTCGTCGACGACGGCGTCGATCCGCACGAGGTGCGGGACGTAGAGCCCAGGATCGTGGTCCGGGCCCGGCCGGCCGGCAGCGACGCTCATGCGCGGCCCTCCGCGGCCCGCGGGGCGGGAACCCTCATGCGCGGCCCTCCGCGGCCCGCAGCACCTCGACGAGGTTCATCCCGGCGGGGCAGCCGCGGGTGCAGCGGCCGCACCCGGTGCAGAGGACCTCGCCGAAGCGCTCGGGGTAGATGCCGAACTTGTGCACGATGCGCTGCCGGAAGCGCGAGTCCTGCGCGGGACGCGGGTTGTGCCCCGACGCGTGCAGCGTGAACTGCGACGCCTGGCAGGTGTCCCCGTTGCGGCGGCGCACGCCGGCGGCGAGGCCGTCGGGCTCGTCGACGATGTCGAAGCAGTGGCAGGTCGGGCACGTCGACGCGCACGCCCCGCAGCCGTGGCAGCGCAGCGCCAGCCGGCCCCACAGCGGGTCGTCGTAGCTCCGGAGCAGCCGCGCGCGCAGCGCGGGCAGGTCGGCGCTCATCCCGTCCATCGAGCGCCGCCGCAGCTCCTCGCCGGACCAGCCCGAGCGCTCGATCGCGTCGTCCTCCGCGCGCCGCAGCAGCGGCGGCTCCCCCGCCCCGGCGGCGTCGACCGCGGCCGCGCCGGCGTGCGCGTCGACGAACGCCTCGCCCTTGGGCGTGACGGCCTGCAGCAGCCAGCCCCCGGCGTCCGGGACCAGCAGGACGTCCGCGCCGCGCGTCCCGCCCGGCCCCAGCCCGACGGCGCCGCAGAAGCAGGCCTCGTCCTCCACGGCGCAGGCCGCCACGAGGATCGTCGCCGCCTCGCGCCGCGCGAACCAGAGCTCGTCCCGCGTGTCCCACCCCATCACGGCGTCGAGGATCGCGAGCGCCGCCGCGTCGCACGCGCGCGCCCCGGCGACGATCGTGCGCCGCCGGTCCGGGGCCGCGGGGGTGACCGCGAGCCCCTCGGCGCGCCGCTCCCAGCGCAGCAGCGGCTCGGTCTTCGGCAGGAAGAAGGCCTTCAGCGGCGTGCGCGGCAGCGGGCCGTCGAGCACGAGCCGCGCGGGGTCCCGCACCTCGGCGTAGTCGGTGGACTCGCCGTCGTCGCCGCCGCCGCCCCCGGCGACGGCCGGGCGCGCGACCGGGCCGATCACGCGGGCGCCCGCGTCCAGCTCGCGCGCGAGGAGAAGCGCCAGCCCGGGCGCGTCGACGCGGTACGTGGCCGCGGCGCTCACAGGATGAACTCCTGCGCGTCGTCGGCGCGCCAGACCCCGATCGGGCCGGGCACGGCCGGGTCGTCGCCCGCGACGTAGCCGAAGCGCCGCTCCGTCACCTGCGCGGTCTTGCGCGCCAGCAGCGTCAGCGGGATCCCGGCCGGGCACGCGCGCTCGCACTCGCCGCAGCCCGCGCACCGGCCGGCGAGGTGCAGCGCGCGCGTGAGGTGCCAGGCGAGGTTGCCGCGCGCGTGCGGCGAGGACTCGATCCACGCGGGCCGCGCCTCGGCGAGGCAGCGCCGGCAGTAGCAGAGCGGGCAGACCTGGCGGCAGGCGTGGCAGCGCGTGCAGCGCGCCAGCTCGGCGGTCCAGAAGGTCCAGCGCTCCGCGGGGGAGAGCGCCTCCAGCCGCGCGATCTCCACGTCCGTCGGCGACGCCGCCGGCGCGGGGGGAGGCGGGGCCTCGGGCCCGACGACGACGTCGGCGAGCGCGGGCTCGCGCGTCGTGCAGCCGGCGCAGCGCGCGGCGAGCGTGTCCGCGGACAGCTCGCGCGCGTCCGGCGTGCGGGTCACGCCGCCGCAGCGCACGCCGACCAGGACGACGTCCTCGCGCGCGAGCTGGTGCTCGCGGAGCAGGACCGCCGCCGCGCGCGCGTCGCAGGCCTTGACGACGACCGCCGGCCGGCCGAGCGCGCGCACGGGGACGCGCGACGGGTGGACGTAGGCGACGAGGTCGTGGACGCAGCGGTGGTCGAACACGAGCCGCTCGGCGTCGGCGGGGTCGGTCACGAAGGCGGGGCGCACGCCGCGCGGGGTGTCCTCGTAGCCGATCACGACGCCGACGGTGCCGTCCGACAGCAGCCGGCGGGCGGTGTCGCGGAGGTCACGCATGGGGGCCTCCTTCGTTCCGATCGGCGAGGTCGTGCCAGGCGTTGAACGGGCCGAGCGCGCGCGCCTGCGCCGTGGCGCGGGTCACGACCTCGGCCCACTTCGCCCCCTCGGACGCCGAGACCCACGAGAACGTGATCCGGCCCGGGTCGACGCCGAGGAAGAGGAGCAGCTCGAGGAACACCGCGAAGCGGCGCCGCGCGTGGAAGTTGCCGGCGCTGTAGTGGCAGTCGTTCGGGTGGCAGCCGGACACGATCACGCCGTCGGCGCCGCGCTCGAAGGCCTTGATCACGAACGCCGCGTCGATCCGTCCGGTGCACGGCAGCCGGACCACCCGCACGTTCGGCGGCATCTGCAGCCGGTTGGTGCCCGCGAGGTCGGCGCCGGTGTAGGTGCACCAGGTGCACACGAACGCGCAGAGCTTCGGCTCCCACGCGGGGGCCGCGGAGGGAACGGACGAGGGGTGGGTGCCCGGCGCGCTCATCGGAGCCTCAGAACGCCATGATCGCGGCGTGGATCTGCTCGTCGGTGAAGCCGAGCAGCTGGATCGACTTCGACGGGCAGGTCGCCTGGCACGTGCCGCACCCCTGGCAGACGCCGCGGTTGACCTCCGCCACGGCGCGATCGCCCTTCGCCGTCGCGTGCGCGATCGCGCCGAACGGGCAGACGCGCTCGCACTGGAAGCAGCCGGCGCAGGTCGCAGGGTCCACGCGCGCGACGGTCGGCTCGCGCTCCAGCTCGTCGTGCGCGAAGAGCCCCGCCACCTTCGCCGCGGCCGCCGACGCCATCGCGACCGCGTCCGGGATGTCCCGCGGCGCCTGGCACGCGCCCGCGACGAAGATCCCGGCCGTGTTCGTCTCGACCGGCCGCAGCTTCGGGTGCGCCTCGTTGACGAACCCGTCGCCGTCCACCGAGACCGACAGCTTCTGCGCGAGCGCGGCGACGCCGGCGCTGGGCCGGATCGCCGTCGCGAGCACGACCATGTCGGCGTCCAGCGCGTACGGCTCGCCGGCGATGGTGTCGAACGCCTCGACGCGGATCCGGCCGTCGTCCCGGTACAGCCGCGCGACGCGCCCCCGGACGTAGGTCGCCCCGTCCTGCTCGACGGCGCGCCGGACGAACTCGTCGTAGCCCTTGCCCGCGGCGCGCACGTCCATCGCGAACACCACCGCGCGCCCGTCGTGCACCTTGTGGCGGTAGAGCATGGCGTGCTTGGCCACGTACATGCAGCAGATCTTCGAGCAGTAGGAGAGGCCCTTCGCGGGGTCGCGCGAGCCGACGCACTGCAGGAAGGCGATGGTTTTGGGCTCGCGGCCGTCGGAGGGGCGCAGGATCTTCCCGCCCGTCGGCCCGGACGCCGACGCGAGCCGCTCGAACTGCAGCCCGTCGATCACGTCCGGGATCGTGCCGTAGCCGTACTCGCCGTAGCCGGACAGGCCGGGCCGGTCCTGCTCGCGGCCGATCGAGTACAGCCGGTAGCCGGTCGCGACGACGATCGCGCCTGCGCGGACCTCGACCCGCTCGTCCTGCTGGTCGTAATCGATCGCGTCGCGGCCGCAGGCCTTCGCGCAGAGGCCGCAGGCGTCCTTCGCCGGGGCCTTCGGGTCCCCGTTCCCCTTCGCGGCGTCCCCGTTCGCCTTCGCGGCGTCCCCGTTCGCCTTCGCGGCGTCCCCGTTCCCCTTCGCGGCGTCCCCGTTCCCCTTCGCCGCGCGCTGCGCGCGCGCCTTGAACAGCAGGCAGTTCTCGCGGTCGATCACCGGCACGTTCGGGACGGCCTGCGGGAACGGGACGTAGATCGCGGTGCGGCGGCCCAGCCCCTGCTCGAACTCGCTCGGGATCTTCTTCGCCGGGCAGCGCGCGGCGCAGGCGCCGCAGCCGTTGCAGGCCTCCTCGCGCACGCCGCGCGCCTTGCGCCGCACGGTCACCGTGAAGTTGCCGATGTAGCCGCCGACCGCCTCGACCTCCGCGAACGTCAGCAGCGTGATCCGCGGGTGCTGGTAGGCCTCGACCATCCGCGGCGTGAGGATGCACTGCGAGCAGTCGAGCGTCGGGAACGTCTCCGACAGCTGCGCCATGTGCCCGCCGATCGACGGGGACGCCTCGACCAGCACGACCTCGTGCCCGGCATCGGCGATGTCGAGCGCGGCCTGGATGCCGGCGACGCCGCCGCCGATCACGACGGCGCGCCGCTCGACCGGGATCCGGATCGGCTCGAGCCGGTCGTTCCGCTTGACCTTCTCGACCGTCATGCGGACCGCGTCGATCGCCTTCGCGGTCGCCGCCGCCCGGTCCTCGTGGATCCACGAGCAGTGCTCGCGGATATTGGCCATCTCGCAGCGGTAGGGGTTCAGGCCCGCCGCGGCGACCGCGCGGCGGAACGTCTTCTCGTGCATGCGCGGCGAGCACGCCGCGACGACCACCGCGTCGAGCCGGTCGCGCGCGACGGCCTCCCGGATCCGGATCTGCCCCGGCTCCGAGCAGGTGTAGCGGTAGTCCTCCGCGTGCACGACGCCCGGCAGGCGCGCCGCCGCCGCGGCCACCGCCGCGGCGTCGACCGTGCGGCCGATGTTCTCGCCGCAGTGGCAGACGAAGACGCCGACGCGCGCCATCTCAGGCCCCCGCCACGAGCGGCCGCGGGTCCACGAAGTGCCGCGCGAGGCCGAGCGCCTCGGCCGGCAGGCCCAGCGCGAGCCCGACCAGCTGCGTCAGGTAGAGCACCGGGAGCGGCGCGCGGAACGCCGGCGCCTGCCGCGCGAGCGCCTCGCGCTGGCGGAAGTCGAGGTTGACGTGGCACATCGGGCAGGCGACGACGAGCGCGCGCGCGCCGTGGCGGCGCGCGTCCTCGAGGATCGCGGACGCGAGCCGCAGGACCGAGCCCTTGCGCGGCATCGAGAGCCCGCCGCCGCAGCAGTCCAGCGCGCGGTTCCAGGCGACCGGCTCGGCCCCGCAGGCGCGCGCGATGTCCTCGAGCGCCGAGGGCTGCTCGGGGTCGTCGACGCCGGTCACCTCCGGCGGGCGCACGAGCAGGCAGCCGTAGTAGCACGCGACCGCGAGGCCGGTCAGCGGCCGGACCCGGCGCTCCCGCAGCTCCGGCAGCCGGTCCCGCAGCAGCTCGACGATGCTGACCGGCCGCGCGCCGGCGGCCGGACGGCCGAGCGCCGCCTCGACCCGCGCCGCGAGCGCGGCGTCGTGCCCGAGCGCGTGCCGCGCGCCGGCGAGCCGGTTGTAGCAGGCCGCGCAGGGCGCGAGCACCGCGTCGTGCCCCTGCTCCCGCGCGAGCGCGAGGTTGCGCGCGGGCAGCGCGACCCCGAGCGCCCGGCTGACGGCGTGCGCCGAGCTGGCCCCGCAGCAGGACCAGTCGTCGATCTCGGCCAGCTCGACCCCGAGGCCGGCCGCGACGGCGCGCACGCTCTCGTCGAACTCCCGCGCGGTCCCGTGCGCCGAACAGCCCGGGTAGTAGCCGACTCTCACCGCGCCTCCAGGAACGCGGCGAACAGGCGCTCGACCTCGTCGCGCCCGCGGATCGGCCGCGACGGGAACGAGAGCTTGCCGCGCGCGGCGAGGCCCGGGGCCGCCGCCACGTCGCCCAGCGGGTCGACGCCGCGCAGCTTGTAGCGCGCGACCAGCCCGACCTCGTGGACGCGGCCGCGCGCGCGGATCTCGCCGAGGAACGCGTCGTGGAACGCGCGCAGCGCACGGGGCGCCCCGGACACGCGCCGCTCGAGCGCGAGCTGGCGCAGGGCATCGATCGCGCGCGCCGGCTCGACGCGGTTCGGGCAGCGCGTCGAGCAGGTCTCGCAGCCGATGCAGAGCCAGATCGACGGGTCGCGCAGCGCCCTGTCGTCGTCGCGCTGGATCCGCCGCAGCGTGTCGTGCGGCCGGACCGCGGTCTCGGCGGCCATGGGGCACCCCGCCGAGCACTTGCCGCACTGGTAGCACCGCGCGGCGTCCACGCCGCACAGCGCGAGCACGGCCCCGGCCAGTTCGGAAGCGCACGACATGCGGACCCTCGCCTTCGGGCGGCGCCGGCAGGCGGCGCCCCGTTCGCCGACCCAAAAGCTAAGGCGTGACGGCCGTCTTCCGCGTGTCGCGTTGTCCTACATGCGATAACCGTTACTGGACGCGGTACGACTCAGGTTGCCGCCGGCGTCCCGTCGTCCTTCGCCGGGGGGTACGCCCGCGAGAGCAGCAGGCACCCCGCCGCGAGCAGCGGGCCGAGCCCGCCCACCGCGGCCCACAGCACGGTCCCGCCGAAGCGCTCGTAGACGGTGACGCCGGCCAGCGGCGCGACGACGAACGCGGCCGCGAACGCGGCGGAATAGAGCCCCATGTACGCGCCGCGGGCCCCCTGCCCGGCGCGGCTCGCCGCGAGCGCGTTCGAGAGCGGCAGCGAGAGCATCTCCCCGAGGGTGACGACGGCCATCGCGAGGGCGGCGAACGCGGCGCCGCGGCCGAGCGGGAAGAGCGCGAGGCCGGCGCAGAGCAGGAACGTCCCGGCGGCCATGATCCGCAGGTGGTGCCCGCGCTCGGTGCGCTGCACGAGGACCATCTCGAACAGCGCGATCAGCAGCCCGTTCATCCCGAGCAGCAGCCCGATCGTCCGCTCCGGCAGGCCGTAGTCGCGGTGCAGGTAGAGCGGCAGCGTCGAGAACGTCTGGAACAGCGCGAGCGTCAGGACGAACACGATGCCGAGCAGCCCGAGGAACGGCAGGTCGCGGTGGGCGGCGGGGGCGCGCCGGCCGCCGGCGCCCGTGCCGGAGCCGAAGCCGGCGGCGGCGCCGGCGGCGTGGCCGTCCGCCGCGGCGGCGGGGGCGTGCGCGGGGACGTACCGCCAGAGGAAGTAGCACGCCGCCCAGCACGTCACGGCGTCGCCGACGAACAGCCAGACGTAGTCGATCGACGCGAGCAGCCCGCCGACCGTCGGGCCGACCGCGAAGCCGAGGTTCGCCGCGAGCCGGATCAGCGCCAGCGAGCGCGTGCGCACCGGCGTGGGCGCCGCGTCCGCGGCCGCGGACATCATCGCGGGGCGGAACGCGTCGGCGACGAGGCTGGCGAGGAGCGCGACCGCGCCGAGCGCGCGGAGGTCCGTCGGCGCGAGCGGGATCAGCAGGTACGTGACGCCCGCGAGCAGCAGGCTCGCCTGCTGGACGCGCACGGCGCCGATGCGGGCGCACAGCTGCCCGCCGATCCAGGAGCCCGCGATCGAACCGACGCCGTAGGCGAACATCACCCAGCCGGCCGCGCTCTCCGGGAGCCCGCGGGCCTGCGTGACGTACAGGCTGAGGAACGGCAGCACCATCGCGCCCGAACGGTTGACGAGCATCGCGCCCGCGAGCAGCCAGACGTCCCGGGGCAGCCCGGAGAAGGCGGCGCGATAGGCCGCTGCGATCTTCGAGAACACGATCGGGCAGGATGCCCGCCCTTGTCGCAGCTGACAAGTGAGTGTCGGCCCGCGGCGGACGGCCGATCAACTTTTCCGGACGAGCGGCGGTACGTCCGGCGCGCCGGTCGCGGTAGCTTGTCGGCTCGCGATCCGGCTCGCGATCCCGGCGCGTGAACGCGTGTCGCTCCTGGAGGACCCCGAATGCGTGACGTGAGAATCGACCTCGAGGGCGTCAAGATCCGGCAGCAGGCCACCTGGTCGGCGGGCGACTTCGCGCGGATCGGCTCGCGCCTGCAGATCGTCGGCGAGACGCTCTGCGAGGCCGCGGACATCCACGCCGGGGACCGCGTCATCGACGTCGCGGCCGGCAACGGGAACGGCGCCCTCGCGGCCGCGCGGCGCTTCGCCCGCGTCGTCGCGGTGGACTACGTCCCCGCGCTGCTCGAGGCCGGCCGCCGCCGCGCCGAGGCCGACGGCCTCGACGTCGAGTTCCGCCTCGGCGACGCCGAGGCGCTGCCGTGCGAGGACGCGAGCTTCGACGTCGCGCTCTCGTCGTTCGGCGTCATGTTCGCGCCGGACCACGCGCGCGCCGCGCGCGAGCTGGCGCGGGTCGTGCGCCCGGGCGGCCGGATCGCGCTCGCCTGCTGGACGCCGCGCGGCTTCGTCGGCGAGATGTTCCGGCTGATCGCCGGCCACGTGCCGCCGCCCCCGGGGCTCGCGCCGCCGGCGCTCTGGGGCACGGAGGAGCACCTGCACGCGCTGTTCGGCGCCGAGCTGCCGGACATGCAGGCCGCCTGCCGGACCTACACGATGCGCTTCCTGTCGGCGGAGCACTACGTGGACTACTTCCGCACGTACTTCGGCCCGATGGTCAAGGCCTTCGAGGCGGTCGGCGAGGCCGGCGCCCCGGCGCTCGAGCGCGACCTGCTCGAGATGCTCGCGCGCTGGAACCGCGCGCGCAACGGGACGCTCGTCATCGGCGCCGAGTACCTCGAGGCGGTGGTCACGCTCTAGGCGGGACGGGGACCGGGCGGGACGGGGACCGGAGGGGACGGGACCGGGCGGCCCGCGGTCCCGGGCCGCGGCCGGGATCAGGCGACCGAGAGCGCGCCGCGCTCGACCCAGTGCGCGAGGATGCGCCGCGCGCGGTAGGTGTCGACCGCGACGTGCGCCTCGATCTCGAGCGGCCGCTTGCCGCCGGCCGCGAGGCCCCAGAGGCTGCGCATCAGCGGCGTGTCGTCCTCGTCGGGGACGACCGTCGGCTTCGCGCCGGTCGGCCGCAGCCGCGCGTCGTCGGGCACCAGCGCGCGCAGCAGCTGCAGCTCGTCGGTGCGCCGCAGCCCCTCGAAGATCAGCCCCGTGATGTCCGGGCCGGCCGTGGACAGGTCGGCGTTCGGCGCGTGGGCGCTCGAGAACTCGAAGTTGCCGCCCATGCCGGCCTCGAAGATCTGGAACAGCGCGGCCTCGCCGGCGAGGTGCGCCATCGCGCAGCGCTCCATCGCGCCGCGGTCGAGGCCGATCTGCGCGTACGGCTGGCCGCCCGCGTCGGACAGCACGAGCGTCCCGGACAGCTTCGACAGCGCGAGGTTCTGCAGCAGCGAGGGGAGCCCGAAGATGTCGAGGTCGCCCGAGATCGTGCGCGGGCCCGCGGCGAGCGCGGCCGCGGCCGCCCCCCCGCCCGCGCCCGGCGCCGCGGCCTGCGGGCGC
>JADHED010000638.1_pt1 | contig 38480 bp, 23 predicted proteins | sample 8952041 | NCBI WGS metagenome assembly JADHED01 (sample SAMN16124423, study PRJNA663239) | bioreactor sludge metagenome | isolation source: sludge (control) | place: India:Bengaluru | collected 2018-09-08 | reverse complement strand
GCGCCCTTGCCTGGAATGACGGCCAGACATGCGTTCAACAGGTTGTAGGTTTCCTCGAAGGCCGCACCGTCGTGAGCCGCGAGCACCTTCATGGCGTCGGCTGCCGCGGCGTCAAGACTCCGCCCTTCAGTCCCGATCAGGACGATCGACAGCGACGCCAGACCGAAGAAGTGGCCGTGGACTTCCGTTTCGGTCAGGGCGTCCCCGAGCTGCCGCACCATGGCGCTGGCGGAGTCGTCGACAAGCATCTCTTCGGGGCGGGTCTCGGACGACACGTAGTTGATGAGCGAGACGCGCTTGTTGAAGAAGTGACGACGACGCGACTGGATGTCACGGCGCACGCGATCGGCGGGCAGCCGCTGCCACTCCAGGCAGGCGATGAGCTCGCCCGTAACAGCCACCAGGTCCGACAGGATGTGCGCGAACGTCTGCGCCGGTGGCTCCTTCATCGTCAGGACCTTGACGGCGTGACGACCGACCCGCAGGTGGTCACGGTGGCATTCGATCGGGGCATCTGCGACGAAGTAGTCGAGATGCGTGTCGTACGTCAGCTCGGCTGCAGTCGCCCGGACCGGGTCGTAGTTCAGCAGTCGACGAAAGAACAGGAACGCGTCTCGCTTCCCGAGGCGCTCGACACCCAGATCCGAGAGATGAGCCTCCACACCCTTGGCCTTGTAGTGGAGGGTGTCGATCGCCCGGTCGAGTTCGGCTTCCACCAGCCGGCACCGACGCCCGTGCGACAGCCAATTGCGAAGTGCCTCCCGCGGCGCCCTGAGCGCGTGCTCGGTCGCTCGCGTTGATGAAGTCGTCAGGGGTTCGTGGATGAGGACCAGGTAGTGATCCACGGTGAAGAGGCCCGCACGGCGACCGTTCAGGAACTCGGCCCGGCGAGTCAGCGCCTCCTGCGCGACAGCACGGCTGCACGGCGGCGCGACGAATGCCGGCGCTTCGGCCTTCAACACGTACTGATACACGCGACACGTCTCGTCCAGCAGACGGAGGGCCGCCTCCATCTGGTGTACGAGCACACGGCGCTGGTCGTGGGTCAGACCCTCTGCGTCGCGCCCGTGGAGTCGGTAGACCACGCCGACGTGGCCGGCTTTGGTGAGGAAGGTGTGATCGTCGACGAAGCCCCACAGCGCGATCTGGGCGTTCAGGGCGCCCGCTTCTTCGTAGTCGCGGAGGATGCGCGCTAGCCGCATCATGGGGTCACCTCGACATCCTGGCGCTCGTGCTTCGCGGGGTCGAACCGGCGGTGCAGGCGCGATGACGACAGAAGGATCTGCAGCATGTCGGGGTCACGCGCGGTGGCCCAGGCGGCGAAACCATACAGTCCGCCGAACATCAGCAAGCCGGCGAGGAAGGAGTAGAAGAGGTTGAACGTGGCGGCGCCCATCAGCAGCGCGAGGAAGAACAGGCGTCGCTCGACGCCCCACACCGTCAGCCGGCGGTGGAGCGCCTTGTAGACAGGACGGAACGTCGGCGGCTGCGTGGAGGGCATCACGGCACCGTCAGAACAGCCAGGTCAGGAACTGGGCTGCGAACAACGCCAGCCCTCCACCGAAGACGATGCCGCTGATCTGACGTTTGGCACCGCCTTCGCCGAACATGAACATCAGGCCGCCGATGACGATGGCTACGAGGGCAAGAGACCGCGCCAATGGTCCCGTGAATGTCAGTTCGAGGTTGCTCGCGGCGCGTTCCCATGGCGACTGCGCGAACGCAATGGTCGGGAGCAGGAGCACGGCGACCACCGCGCTGGCGATACGGCTGACCTTCGGACGGGTCTTTCGAGTTCCGCAAGCGGAAGCCCCTCGGCGCTTGCGTCTTGTGCTACGCTCAAGCCTCGGGTCGTTGAGTTGCCAAGGCCCACGCAAACGCCGAAGACTCTCGCGCATCGTTCACCTCGGTTGTGGGGACGCCCTTCCAGCAAGTCCGTCCCGTAATAGGTTGAACGCAGCGAGCCACTGAAACCTTACAAGGGCCTCGAATGTTCACGAGCGAGGTCTATACTGTCGTCACTGGCCTCGAAGACGCGGCGCTTCCTCCCTCAAGCGCCGGACGGGACGTGTCATGGATCGCATGCGCACGCTCGGGCTGCTGGACAGCAATGGGAAACCGCTCGCCGAACGGATCCAGCGAGCGTTGGCTAAACTGCTGCCCAAGGTTCGACGCCAGTTCCCATCGCTTCGGGACGACCTTGCCCTCACCGAAATCATCGAAGAGGCCGGACGCCGTATCGCCAGCCGCGAGGAACGCGGCGGCCCGATAGAGCAACTCCATGCTTACGCGTGGGTCACGCTGCGAAGCGTGGCGACCTCGCATCTACGAAAGCCAGCAAATCGGCTGATCCGGGACACGGTCGGCTCCACGGCGGGAGAAATCCACATCGCCTCTGTCGAGGCGTCGTACGGGTCTCCCCAGGATGTCGAACGGCAGGTCCTGATACGGGAAGCGATGGATGCGCTCTCGGACGACGAGCGCATGGTGTGCATCTGGAAGACGGCCGGATACTCGGCCCAGGAGATCGCGGAGCGCCAGGGACGCTCCGTTGCCGCCGTCGACACGTTGTTCTCACGCGCCAAGGCCAAGCTGCGTCACGCATTCGGATACACTCCCGCTAACAGCACAGGTCCGACCGAGCCAAAGCCGGTGAACGGCCAGATCCACCGACCAGTGCGCCTTGACGAGGACCAGACTGAGACCCTCGATGCCAAAGACTCCTCAGTCGGCGAAGGGCAATGACGATCAGTTCCAGCGCGACATTGACGAGGTCTTCAGCCGCGCGAATCCGAACCCCGATCGCGTTGGGTGCCCGCCCCGAGAGACGCTAGCCAGACTGGCCCAACGCCAGCAGCCCATCGCTGATCCCGCCTATGAGCATCTTGCGAAGTGCTCGCCGTGCTTCCGGGAGTTCAGGGCGCTTCAGGAGGGGCTTGCTCACGTCCCGGCTCGGGCCGAAGGTCGTCGGTGGCTGCTAGCAGGTGTGGCAGCAGGCATCGCTCTGGCCCTCTCCGCTGGCTGGTGGCTGATCGCGAGACAAGCGTCAGTACCGGAGTCTCAGACGACGTCCGTCGCACCAAGTGTTCAGTTCCGAGCGGAGGTCGACCTGCGCCGTTTCGCGATCCTTCGGAGTGAACAGACGCAGGGCGACACGGAACCCGTACCTCTTCCCCGAGGCTCGGCCGACCTCGTCATTCTGCTCCCAACAGGGTCCGAGCCAGGACCGTACGACGTGCAGCTGCTCGATGGCGACCTGCGTTCTCGGGCGGACGCGAAGGCGACAGCGGCGATCGAGGACTTCGTCACGACACTGCGAGTCCGAATGGACCTGGGGCAGCTGGCGGCCGGTCGCTACCAGCTCGCCGTGAGACGCGAGGGCGACAGCTGGCGGATGTTCCCGGCGGTTGTGAACTGAGTGGCCGTGGCTCGTTCTCGAACTCGGGTCAGCTCATGATCACGGAAGTCGCACGCTGAAGCTGCGTGTCGACACCGCTCCAGAGAGCCTTGGCATCCAGAGGCTCCTCGACGTCGGGTACGACACCGTGCCCCTCGAGATTTGTCCCCTTCCACGTGTAGTACGCCGCAACCGGCAGCGCCACACGGTACCCGTGGCCAACCTTGAATGCACTGGTTGCCACCAGCCGTCCCGGCGTCTTCGCACCAACCAGCGTCGCCAGTCCGTACTCTGACGCGAATGCGGCAACCATCTCGGCGGCACTGGCCGCGTGCTCGTTGATGAGCAGAGCCACTCGCCCATGATGGCGCGCCTTGCCGAGGCGCTCTGTGTAGACCGCGACCGAGCGACCCGCGCGCGCGAACTTGATAGCCAGAGGCAGCACGCCCCACTTCGAGGACGGGATGCGGTCGAATGCGGGGAGCTGTTCCTTCGTTCTGCCGGCCTTCAGGGCGTCGCGACCAAGGCTGTAGCCGACGCCACGCCGGTCGTCACAGAGCAGGCTCATAAGGCGCAGACAGCCGATCCCCCCGCCGGTGTTCCCCCGCAGGTCGATGATTAGGCTGTCGCAGGCCAGCTCGGAAACAGCGCGTGTCATGTCCCGAGCGACATCCATACCGAGGACTCCGGGGAACATGCTGACGCGGAGCAGGCCAATCCCGTGCTCGAGTCGGGATGCGCTCACGACCTGATCCGGCACGACGACCGGCTGCCGCTTGTCCTTGGGGCGCGGCACATCCAGGGTTGGCGATATGGTCGATCCGTCCGGACGCCTGAGGACGACCTCGTACCGCTCGCCCAGCGTGAACGGCGTCGCCGTCGGAGGTGTCAGCTCACGGCCGCCAATGGCGAGCAGAACGTCGCCGGGTCGAATGCCCGCCGCGGCGGCGGCGCCGCCGGGGTGCACATCCTGGAACATCCACCGCTCGCCGTCGGCGGTCTGCGCTTTGGCGAAGGTCGCCGCGATCGCCACACGGCCGGCGGTTCGCGGAGTTGATTCGTGGAAGAACCCCGTGTGGCTCACACCGAGGTCCTTGAGCATGCCGTTCATGGCCGCCTCGAACGACTCGGAAGAATCGGCTGCGCAGATGGCGGCTTCATGGCGATTTCGCAGCGACGCGGTGTCTGGGTCCGGCCCCATGAACTTGGTCGCGATGTGCCGAAGCACCGCGTCGAGCACGGTGCGTCGCTGCTCGGTCGTGAGATTGAGGCTGGCCATCACTGCCCCCGCGACGCCGTCCTGCCGGCCGCTCCGCTGATGACGCCGCGGCCATCACCATAGACCAGCACTCCGCTCCACAAGCGTGGCATGGCCTGCGGGCCGAACGTTCTTACCATGTGCATCTTGGCATCACGCAGGCTCTCGGCAACATCGTCGCCGGCCGCCAGTCTTCGATAGAACTCGCGCATCAGGGTCAGGCTGAAGGCGTCGTCCGCCGCCCAGAGGTTCGCGACAACCGAGCGCGCTCCCGAGGCAAGAAACGGCCTCACGAGGCTTGCCGGACCATCCTGCCCGTGGCCACTCCCAGAGCCGGTATCGCAGGCAGACAGGGTCACGAGCATGGCATTGAGCCGCAGCAGGAGGATCTCGCGGGCTTGAAGCACACCATCGTCGTTCGCCCCCGGATGGAGCAGCAGCGCAGCACGCGCCGGGAACTTCGCACTCGGCAGCCCGTGCACAGCGAAGTGGAGCACCTGATAGTCGGCAAGTGCCTGCCGCTTCACGGCATCCTCGGTGGCTGCCTCGTCGAGCAGCACCGTGGACGCGCCCTCGCCAAGGATGTCCCCCACCGACCGGGCTTCATCACTCGCGGACGGCAACGCGCGGAGTTGGCGGGGATCGAGGTCATACACGTCGCGCGTGACGGCTTTCGCACTCGCCACAACGGCGCTGGCGCCTGGTGGCGATGCGCTCACGGCCAATGCGCGTCGGCCTGGCGCTGGGCGGGATGCGCTGCGCAGGACGGTCAGCACGGCTCCGGACGGCACGTACGACACGACGTGTGACTCGAGCAACCGCCCGCCCGCCGCCCAAGGAAGCAGCTCGAACGGAACACCATGGAGAACGCCGTCCGGCCCGACGATGAGCCGCCGGTGCGTTCGCAGCTCAGTCACCGGGGCAAGAACGGCCGATGCCAATGCGGCGGCCGGAGCCGTGACGGAATCGCCGCTCTGGATCGCCTTGGTGAGGGCGTTGGCCTGCGCTTCAACCGACTGTCGCGATGGCAGGGATCGCACGCGTGCCCCGGTTCGGGTCACGATCAATGCGTACGATGCGGGCTCGGCGAGGGCGAACTCGACAAATACCTCGTCGGGCCGCAGGGTTGCCTGGAGTGCGGACAGCTGAGGGGCCGCTCGCGTGCCCGCTCGCGTGGCTCGATTGAAGAAGGCGGTCGAGGCAGGGGCGAGTCGCTCCTCGGCTGCGAAGATCTCTGCCAGGAGCCGCTCTCGCGCGGCGCGGTCGCTGGTTTGCAGCAGACGCCGCTGAAGGTCAGAGATGCGTCGTTCCCCTTGCAGCAACTCGCGAGATCGCGCTTGCAGGGCTAAGGGTCGGTTCACGAGCAACTGGAGAAGGGCCCGACCGCGTGCATCTTCGATGGCTGAGTACATCCGCCGAGGATCGGAGCCACGCGCACCCTCGAGCAGAATCCGAGCGACGAATACCTCGTCCATACCGCTTACCAGGCGGCTCTGGACCCATGGGCTGCTCGCGGACGTTAACAGTCCGCTGAGCATGTCGGCGGCTTCGTCGAGCAGAGTCGCCGCTTCGCCGAACCGACGCTGGCTTGAACGAAGTTCGGACATCGCCGCCAGAAGGCGCGGTAACAGGAAGCGCTCCTCCATCACCCGCGCCGCCGCGATTCCCTCGCGCAACGTCTGCTCCGCGTCGGTTCGGCTGCCCTGCTGGCGCTGGATGCGGGCGGCGTCCAGCGCGACCTCGGCGATCAGGCGATTCGCGCCAGCGGCCTTCGCCAAATCACGAGCCTCCACAAGGAGCCTCAGCGCTTCGCTTGGCTGTTTCCGCGCGTTCGCAATCTGAGCGCGCTGCGCGACGAGCTGCGCCTGGTAACCGCGGGCTTGTGACTTCGCCGCGACGTCTGTCGCTCGCGCCAGAATCGCGTCGGCCTCATCGAGGCGGCCCAGTTGAATCAGCGCATTGGACCGCCCGACGTGCGTCATCACCGGGAACTGGATCTCGGGCACCGCGGATGCGGCGGCCAGCGCACGGTCATAGAAATCGAGCGCCTCGGCGGGGCGACCGAGTTGCACGTAGCCGTGGCCGAAGAGCGTCAGCCAGCGAACCAGAGAGGAAACGTCGCCGTTGGACTGGGCGGTCTTGAGCGCCTGCCCCAGGCCGACGACTGCGCCGCCGACGTCGCCCTGGAGAAACGCGACGAGGCCGAGCTCGCCGCGCGCCCTGTTGGCCCACGCAGCGTCGCCCAGCTTCTCGGCAAGAGCTTGGGCGGCGCGCCATGATTCGGCTGCCAGCGTCGGGTCCAGATCTTGGTCGGTCTCGCCCTTGATGACGAGCACTCGGAGCCGAAGGCGGTCGTCGGTCTGGACGAGGGGATGCTCTAGATAGTCCGCGAGGCGCCCGGAAGCCTCCGGAACGGACATGCGCGGTAGGGCGCCGCGGAACGCGCTGACGTCAGCGTAGAGGGCGTTCCGCTCATCGCCGCGAGCAGCGAAGAGCTTCTGGGCTTCGATGAACTTCGGTTCTGCTGCCCCCCACGCTCGAAGCCAAGCGAGGCGATCGGCTTCGCGAAGGAGCTGCTCCGGGTCGGACGCAGCCTGGGGCGCAGTTCCGACGAGAACGAGTAACGCCGCCGCCAAGAGCGCACCCATGGGACCTCCTTACACCCTGGGGAGAGCGAGGTCCACCGTAGCATAGCGGGGTGACTGCTGGGCAAGCTCAGGGGTCCAAGCTCTCGCCAGTCCGGGATGTGGTCGTCGGCAGGCAATCTGTCAGAGTCCCCGACGCCCGCGTTCCATCTTCTGGAAGTCGATCTTCTGGGGGACTGTGACCTAATCTGTCACAGCTTCCGATATTCTGTGTTGTCGGGCTGGCGAAGCCGAAATCTACTCCGTTCCCGACTCGCTGGTGCGGTCGTTGGGGCGAGTCTTGGCGTCCAGGGCTGCGGCGATCGCCTGTGTGCATGCGACATGAGCCGACTCGAAGACCTTCGCCCCAACGCCGCCGTCAAAGGCATCCTTCCCGATGCGATGGTCACTGTGGTGACCACGCAGTGGTTCGGCTCCGAGGCGCTCGAACTGACGTACAAGACGGCCGCCGGCAAGGTCGCCAACGAGTTGCTGTATCGGCACGACGAGGCTCGCTTCGAAGTCGTTGAGGCCGGCCGCCCGTGGAGCTTCGACGGCGACGGCGCACTCTTCCGCCTGGTTTCGGAAGCTCATCGCATCCGGCTGGCGCACCTCTTCGACCCGCTCCTGGCCGTCCATGCCTCGCTCGTCGACCCGCTTCCCCATCAGATCACGGCGGTGTACGAGTCGATGTTGCCTCGCCAGCCGCTGCGCTTTCTGCTGGCCGACGACCCCGGCGCCGGGAAGACCATCATGGCCGGGCTCCTGATCAAGGAACTGATCGCACGTGGTGACCTCCAGCGCTGCCTCGTCGTGTGCCCCGGAAGCCTGGCCGAGCAGTGGCAGGACGAGCTGTACCGTCGATTCAACCTGCCGTTCGAGATCCTCACGAACGACAAGCTGGAGGCCGCCCGGACGGGCAACTGGTTCTTCGAAACGAACCTCGTTATCGCCCGTCTCGACAAACTGTCGCGCAACGAGGACGTCCAGGCGAAGCTTGCGGCGCCGGAGATTCAATGGGACCTGGTCGTCTGCGACGAGGCCCACAAGATGTCGGCCACGTTCTTCAGTGGCGAGGTCAAGTACACGAAGCGCTACAAGCTCGGCCAGCTTCTGTCCCAGATCACGCGGCACTTCCTTCTGATGACGGCCACGCCGCACAACGGAAAGGAAGAGGACTTCCAACTGTTCATGGCGCTGCTCGATGGCGACCGCTTCGAGGGCCGGTTCCGTGACGGAGTCCACGTCACCGACGTCTCGGACCTGATGCGGCGCATGGTCAAGGAGAACCTGCTCAAGTTCGACGCGACACCGCTGTTTCCTGAGCGCATCGCTCACACGATTCCCTACCTGCTCTCGGATCCCGAGGCCCGGCTTTATACCGCCGTCACCGACTATGTGCGCGGCGAGTTCAATCGCGCTGAAGCCCTGCAGAACGACAAGCGCGCCGGTACGGTGGGATTCGCGCTGACCATCCTGCAGCGCCGCCTCGCATCGTCTCCGGAAGCGATCTACCAGTCGCTCCGTCGTCGCCGCGAGCGTCTCGAGAAGCGCCTGCGCGAAGAGGAACAACTCCAGCGCGGTGCACAGGCGGTGTTCGACGCAGCGGCCAGTCTGCCGGCGATGACCGAGGAGGACATCGAGGACATCGAAGACTCGCCAGATGATGAGCAGGAGGCGGCGGTCGAAGAGGTCGTGGACCAGGCCACGGCCGCACGGACCATCGCGGAACTGCAGGCCGAGATCCTCACGCTCACGGGGCTTGAAGCCCTCGCGCTCAGCGTGCGGCGCAGCGGCGAGGACCGAAAATGGCGCGAGCTGGCCGGACTGCTTTCGGAAGTCTTCTCCGATGCCCGCGCAACACAGCCCGCCGAGCCCGACCCTTCTGGCCCGGTGCCCGAGAGTGTCGCAGCATCGCCCTCACAGAAGCTGGTCATCTTTACCGAGCAACGCGACACCCTGAACTACCTCGAACAGCGCATCACCACGCTCCTCGGGCGCAAGGATTCCGTCGTCATGATCCATGGTGGCATGGGTCGAGAGGATCGGATGAAGGCGCAGGAAGCCTTCAGACACGACCCGACGGTGCAGGTGCTCGTGGCCACCGACGCGGCCGGCGAGGGCATCAATCTGCAGCGCGCACACCTGATGGTCAACTACGACCTGCCGTGGAACCCGAATCGCCTGGAGCAGCGTTTCGGCCGCATCCACCGCATCGGGCAGACGGAAGTGTGCCACCTTTGGAACCTCATCGCCGAAGGCACGCGCGAAGGTGAGGTCTACCGCACGCTGCTCGAGAAGCTGGACGAAGCGCGGAAGGCTCTGGGCGGCCAAGTGTTCGACGTGCTCGGGAAGCTGCAGTTCGAGGGTCGCCCTCTGCGCGAGCTGCTCATCGAGGCGATCCGCTACGGCGAGGAGCCGGAGGTCAGGGGCCGGCTGACGAAGGTTGTCGAGAACGCCTTCAGCCGGTCGCAGATTCAGGACCTTCTGGAGGAACGCGCGCTCGCGCACGACGCGATGGACGCGAGCCGCGTGCATCGCATTCGTGAGGACATGGAGCGCGCCGACGCTCGGCGCCTGCAGCCGCACTACATCGAGTCGTTCTTCCTCGAAGCGTTCCAGCGGCTGGGCGGCACGGCCAAGCAGCGCGAATCACGCCGCTACGAAGTCACGCACGTGCCGCCGCCGGTCAGGAACCGCGACCGGCTGATCGGCGTCGGTGAGCCGGTGATGCCGCGCTACGAGCGCATCGCATTCGAGAAGGCGTTGGTCGCGCCGCAGGGGCAACCGCCTGCTGCGTACGTGTTCCCTGGGCATCCGCTGCTCGACGCCACGCTCGACCTGACGTTGGAGCGCCATCGCGATCTGCTCAGGCGCGGAACAGTCCTCGTGGACGAACGTGATTCGGGCACATCGCCGCGCGTGCTCTTCTACCTTGAGCACTCGATTCAGGACGCCGTATCGACGCGGGCCGGCGATCGCCGCATCGTCTCGAAGCGGATGCTCTACGTCGAGCTCAACGCCGCCGGTGAATCTCGGCACCTGCAATACGCGCCCTATCTCGACCTTCGGCCCTTGGAGTCGTCTGAGCCCGACGTGGCAACGATTCTGGCGAGGCCAGAGGCCGCCTGGATTGCGCGCGAGCTAGAGGCCAAGGCTCAGTCTCACGCCATCGCCACCATCGTCCCCGCTCACATCGCAGACGTACGCGGTCGCACGATCGAGCGCATCGACAAGACGGAAGCGGCGGTCAAGGACCGCCTGACCAAGGAGATCAACTACTGGGATCACCGCGCGGAGGAACTGCGCCTTCAGGAAAGGGCCGGGCGTGCGCCAGCGCGGCTGAACTCCGAGGAGGCACGAAAGCGTGCGGACGCCCTCCAGAGTCGTCTGGAGAAGCGCATCGAGGAACTGCGCTTGGAGCGTCAGTTGTCGCCGCTTCCGCCGGTCGTTCTCGGTGGATTGCTGGTAGTCCCGGCGGGACTGCTCGCAGCGATGGGTGGACAGCCGACAATGGCCGAGGCGCCAGACACGCAGGCGTCTGCCGCACGCGCCAGAGCGGCGATCATGGAGGTCGAGCGTAACCTCGGATTCGATCCGATTGATCGGGAGACCGACAAGCTCGGGTACGACATCGAGAGTCGCGTGCCCGGAACCGGAAAGCTGCGCTTCATCGAGGTCAAGGGACGTTTGGCCGGCGGCGCCACCATCACGGTCACGCGTAACGAAATCCTTTACTCGCTCAACAAACCGGACGACTTCATCCTCGGCATCGTGGAGTTCCACGATGACGAACGGCACACCGTGCACTACGTCCGACGTCCGTTCCAGCGGGAACCTGACTTTGGCGTGACGAGCGTCAATTACGACTTCGCCGAGTTGCTGGCCAGGGCGGAGACACCGCGATGACCGCGGAGGAGTTTCGCAGCATCCTTGCGGCCCCAGAAGGGACACGTCTTGAGTTCAAGGAGGCTGCGAATCGCTACGACTTCGACGAACTCGTTCGGTACTGCGTGGCGATCGCCAACGAGGGTGGCGGTCGTATTGTGCTCGGCGTCACGGACGCGAGGCCTCGGCGCGTCGTCGGGACAGCCGCGTTTCCGGAACCCGGACAGACGGAGTCATCGATCTTCCAGCGCGTCGGCCATCACGTGTCGATCGAGGAATTCCACCACGATGGGCGCCGGGTGCTGATCGTCAGTGTGCCGGCCCGATTCGCCGGAACGGCATGGAACGATCGCGGTGCCTATTGGATGCGGGCTGGCGAGTCGCTGCTCCCGATGACAGACGAGCGGCTCCGAGTCATCCACACTGAGGTCGCTCCAGACTTCTCTGGTGAGATCTGTGCGGACGCTTCACTCCAGGACCTCGCCCCAGAAGCCATCGCGGAGTTCAGACGGCGGTGGAGCCGGCGTGAAGGAAACGCGCGGGTCGACTCGTGGTCAGACGACGAAGTGCTCCGCAACGCGGAACTGACCAGGGACGGCCGTCTCACGTACGCGGCCCTGCTGCTCTTCGGCACCCGCGATGCGCTGACGCGTCACGTCCCTCGCGCGGAGATGATCTTCGAGTACCGATCGGCCGAAGCAGCCGGGCCGGCCCAGGATCGTGCGGAGTTTCGCGAAGGATTCTTCCTCTACCAGGATCGGCTCTGGGAACGCATTAATCAGAGAAACGACAGACAGAGTTTCCAGGACGGCCTGTTCCGAGTCGAGATCCCGACGTTCGACGAGGTGACGATTCGCGAAGCGGTACTGAACGCGTTCTGCCACCGTGACTACCGGCGCGAGGGCTCCACCTTCGTTCGGCAGTTTCCGCGCCGACTGGAAGTGACGAGCCCGGGTGGTCTGCCGCCAGGGATCACACCGGACAACATCATCGACGAACAGAATCCACGCAATCGCCGGCTGGCGGAAGCGCTGGGCCGATGCGGGTTGATCGAACGTTCAGGGCAGGGGATGAACCTGATGTTCGAGCGGGCGATTCGTCAGAGCAAGGCGCTGCCGGACCTCTCGGGCACGGCTCCGCACACGGTTCGTCTGACGTTGCGCGGCCAGGTCACGAACCCTTCGTTTCTGGCCTTCCTCGAGCGAGTCGGCGAGGAGACGCTGGCGAGCTTCGACACCCGCGATCTCCTGGTCCTCGACCGGCTGCAGCGAGGTGAGGTCGTGCCGAACGAGCTGTCGGAGCGACTTCCGCGCCTCGTCCAGCTCGGGGTTGTGGAATCCGTGGGGCGCGGGCGCGGGACGCAGTATCTGCTCAGCCGCCGGTTCGCGACCGCCATAGGCCAGCGCGCGGCCTACACGCGTCGGCGCGGGCTGGATCGAGCGCAGAACAAGGAGCTGTTGCTTCGCCACGTTCGTGACGGTGGTGATCAGGGCAGCCCGATGTCGGAACTGCAGCAGGTCGTCCCGGCCCTGTCTCGGGACCAGATCAAGGCGCTCATGGAAGAGCTTCGACAGGAGGGGCGTGTCCGGCTGAGCGGCCAGCGCCGATGGGCTCGTTGGCACTCGGCCTGAGGTTCTATGGGGTCTGAAACGTCGAAATCCCGATATCGGAATCCCCATACGCCCGCAACGCATTATTTCTCAATGACTTCCATGGGGCGTTATCCTCATAGCGGTCTGCTGTCTCATCCATGACGACGTACCGGAAGAAGCTCATCGAGGTCGCCCTCCCCCTGGACGCCATCAACACGGCGTCCGCGCGAGAAAAGTCCATCCGCCACGGGCATCCGAGCACGCTGCACCTGTGGTGGGCGCGGCGCCCCCTGGCGGCGGCTCGTGCGGTGATCTTCGCGCAGATGGTGGACGACCCGTCCACTTACGTGGATGTGCTGCTCGCGGACTCCAAGCTTCGGCGAAAGGCGGAAAGCGTTCTCCGGGCCCGCCTCAAGGTGTGGGAGGAGGCCGTCACAACCGCTGAGAAGGCGGCTAGTGCCCGTATTGCAGCACCTGTTCCAGGTCCGAAGCCGGTCATTGAAGAAGTGGCCGCGGAAATCGAACGCGAGCGCATCTTCGCCATCATCCGCGAACTCGTGCTTTGGGAGAACACCACAAACGAGGAGGTGCTTGAGCGCGCGCGGGGCGAGATCTGGCAAAGCTGGAGGCGCACCTGCGCCGAGAACGCAGATCACCCCAGGGCGAAGGAGCTGTTCGACCGTCACAAGCTGCCAGCCTTCCACGATCCGTTCGCCGGCGGCGGCGCGTTGCCGCTCGAAGCGCAGCGTCTGGGGCTCGAGAGCCACGCCAGTGACCTCAACCCGGTGGCAGTCCTTATCAACAAGGCGATGATCGAGATCCCGCCCAAGTTCGCGGGCCAGCCTCCGGTCAACCCTGAATCGCGGAAGGACCCGACGCTCCTGGCTGAGAAGTGGCGCGGCGCTCAGGGTCTAGCTGCGGACGTCCGCTACTACGGCAAGTGGATGCGGGACGAAGCCACGAAGCGCATCGGACACCTTTACCCGAAGGTTGAGATCACCGCCGAGATGGTGGCGCAACGGCCCGATCTGAAGCCGTATGTCGACCAGAAGCTAACGGTCATCGCGTGGATCTGGGCGCGGACGGTGAGGAGTCCGAATCCCGCCTTCTCAGACGTGGATGTTCCTCTGGCGTCAACGTTCATGCTCTCGACCAAGGTTGGCAAGGAGGCGTACGTCGAGCCAGTCACCCAGAACGGGGGGTATCGGTTCACCGTGAAACTGGGACGGCCGACGGACCATGCTCGTGCCACGGCCGGGACCAGGGCCAACGGGCGAGGGGCGAATTTCTTGTGCGTGATGTCCGGAGCTCCAATCGCAAGTGACTACATCAAGACGGAGGCCAAAGCCGGCCGCACCGGCACTCGGCTGATGGCGATCGTGGCGGAAGGCGACCGAGAGCGAGTCTATCTGGCGCCAACGCCCGATCACGAAGTCGCGGCCCACGATGCGAAGCCGGAGTGGAAGCCAGAGGTTGAGTTTTTTCAAAAGGCACTCGGTTTCCGCGTTGGCGGGTACGGCATGACCATGTGGAGTGACCTGTTTACCAACCGTCAGTTGGTCGCCCTGACCACGTTCGCCGATCTGGTGATGGTCGCTCTCGCTCACGCGAAGGCGCATGCGGTGGACATGGGGCTAGCGGACGATGGGAACGGATTGGCCACGGGAGGAGTTGGTGCCCAGGCGTACGCCGAAGCCATAGCGACTTATCTCGCCTTCGGCGTCTCGCGATCTAGCGACTACTGGTCGAACCTGTGCACTTGGCGTTCCGACCCAAAGAACCTCGGCGTCGGCCACGTGTTCTCGAAACAGACTCTGTCGATGGTGTGGGACTTTGCCGAAGGCAATCCACTAAGTGATTCATCGGGCAACTGGACTCTAAATCTGGGTTGGGTCGCTAAGGTCATCGCGGCGTCCCACGCCACCCTGCAAGGCTCTGCCCTACAAGGTGACGCCCGCACCGCCCGCACGGATCGGACGGCCATCGTGTCGACCGATCCTCCGTACTACGACAACGTTGGTTACGCTGACCTCTCCGACTTCTTCTACGTCTGGTTACGTCGATCACTGAGGACCACGTTTCCCGAACTGTTCGCGACGGTTGCTGCCCCCAAAACCCAAGAACTGGTTGCCACGCCGGCGCGACATGGAGGCAGAGAAGCGGCAGAAGCGTACTTCCTGGAAGGGATGACGCAGGCGATGCATCGTCTTGCCGAGCGAGCGCATCCTGCGTTTCCGGTCACGATCTACTACGCTTTCAAGCAGTCCGAAGGAGAGAGCGACGAGGGTACCGCCAGCACAGGATGGGAGACGTTTCTCGCCGCCGTGATGCGTGCGGGGTTTGCTGTCGGCGGAACGTGGCCAATGCGAACGGAACTCGGCAATCGCACTCGAAGCATGGGCTCCAATGCACTTGCCTCCAGCATCGTTCTCTCATGCCGTCCACGGCCCACGAACGCCCCCAGGATCACACGCCGAGAGTTCATTGCGGCTCTAAAGACCGAACTTCCTGTGGCTCTAAGGCATCTTCAGGCGGGCAACATCGCTCCAGTGGACCTAGCGCAGGCCGCGATAGGTCCAGGAATGGCTGTCTTCACGCGCTACACCATGGTCGTAGATGCCGAAGGAGATCCACTTCCGGTGCGAGAGGCGCTCGCGCTAATCAACCAGACTCTGGATGAAGTGCTTGCCGAACAGGAAGGCGACTTCGACGTGGACAGCCGATGGGCGCTCGCGTGGTTCGAGCAGCACGGCTTCGGCGAGGGGTCGTACGGGGTCGCGGAAACGTTGTCGAAGGCCAAGAACACAAGCGTCGGCGGTATGGCGGAATCCGGAATCCTCCAATCCATCGGTGGCAAGGTCCGTCTCCTGAGGCCGACGGAGCTACCAGTCGCCTGGGATCCTGAGACCGACCGACGGACCAACGTCTGGGAGATGCTTCACCACCTGATTCGTGTCTTCGAGCACGCGGGCGAGGCCCCTGCTGCGCAACTCCTCGTGAAGTACGGTTCGAAGGCCGATGTCGTGAGGGAACTGGCGTACCGACTCTACACGGCCTGCGAGCGCAGGAAGCGCGCCAAGGAGGCAGGTTCGTACAACGCACTCGTTCAAAGCTGGCCGGAGATTGCACGTCTGGCCAAGGAAGTCCCGGCGCCAGCAGCACCGAAGCAGGGTACGGGACTCTTCGACCAGGACTAGCACATGGCCATCAGCAATCACGAACGCGTCGGAAAGGCGCTCGATCTCGTCAAGGACGGCCTCATTCCATTCGTCGAACGCGAGCTCAAGACGCAAGATGCGCAGCGCTGGCTCGACATCGCTCGCCAGTCGGTAAGCGACACTCAAGAGCGACTCTTCAAGGATGGCGCCACGCCCCAGTGGGACGCCGCTTCGTTGCTCGCTGTTCTCTGGAACCAGTGGAACGTCATTTTCAAGAAGACGCTGGGGCAGGCAGAACGCACCCTCGTGAGCGAACTGCGCGACGTGCGGAATCGGTGGGCGCACCAGAATCCCTTCTCGAGTGACGATGCCTACCGGGCGCTCGACTCGGCTGGCCGGTTGCTGGCTGCCGTATCCGCAGCGCCACAGGCTGACGAGCTCGAGAAGATGAAGATGGAACTGCTGCGCGTCCGGTTCGACGAGCAGATGCGCTCCGAGAAGAGGAAGAGCGCGGGAACGGCCATCGAGTTCCAGGGCGCCGGCGGCCTCAAGCCTTGGCGCGAAGTCGCAACGCCGCACAAGGACGTCGCAACTGGTCGCTACCAACAGGCGGAGTTCGCGGCCGACCTCTGGCAGGTCCACATCGGCGAAGGTTCGGACGAGTACAAGAAGCCGGCCGAGTTCTTCCGCCGGACGTTCCTCACGCAGAGCCTTCAGCAGCTCCTCGTTGGCGCTGTCCAGCGGTTGGCCGGTCAGCAGGGCGATCCGGTCGTGCAGCTCCAGACAAACTTCGGTGGCGGCAAGACGCACTCGATGCTGGCGCTCTACCATCTCTTCTCCGGCGTCGCTCCAGGCGATCTGCTCGGAGTCGATGCCCTGCTCGCGAGTGCGGGTGTCGACAGGCTGCCGACGGCTAAGAGGGTCGTTCTCGTCGGAAACAAGATTTCGCCAGGCAATCCCGTCACGAAGCCGGACGGCACCGTGGTTAGAACGCTCTGGGGCGAACTGGCATGGCAGCTTGGCGGCAAGAAGGCGTTCGCGACGATCCAGGCCGATGACGAGCGCGCGACCAGCCCCGGCGACAAGCTGCGGGAGCTGTTCAACGAGTACGGGCCGTGTCTGGTGCTGATTGACGAGTGGGTGGCATACGCGCGCCAGCTCCACGACTCCAGCGACCTGCCGGCTGGCAGCTTCGAGACTCACTTCACGTTCGCACAGGCCCTGACGGAGTCGGCGAAGCTCGCCGACCGCTGCCTCCTGGTGATCAGCCTGCCGGCGTCCGATACAAGCGGGTCGCCGCACGCGCAGGCGAACGACGTCGAGGTCGGCGGCGAGCGAGGCCGTGCCGCGCTTGACCGCCTGCGAAACGCCGTCGGCCGCGTCGAGGCGTCGTGGCGTCCGGCGAGCGCCGAGGAAGGCTTCGAGATCGTCCGTCGGCGCCTGTTCGAGCCCATCGTCGAGAAGGCGCAGTTTGTCGCGCGAGACACGGTGGCCCGAGCGTTCTACGACCTGTACCGAACGCAGCATCAGGAGTTCCCGCCAGAGGCACGCGATCCGGAGTACGAGACGCGCATCAAAGCCGCGTATCCGATTCATCCGGAGGTCTTCGACCGGCTCTACACCGACTGGTCGACTCTGGTGAAGTTCCAGCGCACCCGCGGCGTGCTGCGTCTGATGGCAGCGGTAATTCACAGCCTGTGGGAGAAGGGCGACCGCAACCCGCTGATCCTGCCGGCGAACATCCCGATTGATGATCCCAGGGTCCAGTTCGAGCTGACGCGCTACCTGTCGGACAACTGGGTGCCCGTGATCGAGAAGGACGTGGACGGCCCCTCCGCCCTTCCGCTGCGGCTGGACGGCGAGGTACCGAACCTCGGCAAGTTCGCCGCGTGTCGGCGCGTTGCTCGCACGATCTACCTGGGGTCCGCGCCAACGGCCACGGCCGCCAACCGCGGGCTCGAGGATCGCCAGATCAAGCTCGGGTGCGTGATGCCGGGCGAGTCGCCCAGCATCTTCGGCGATGCGCTCCGGCGCCTGAGTGCGGCGGCGACGTACCTGTATCAGGACTCGGCGCGCTACTGGTACTCGACGCAACCGACCGTAACAAAGATGGCCGACGATCGCGCCGAACAACTGAAGCGCGACCCGATTCCCGACTCGGTGGTTCAGGAGATCGACAGGCGCCTGCGCCTCGACTTGCGGAAGGTCGGAGACTTCAGCCGCGTTCATCCGCTGCCGCAGTCTGGCCAGGATGTCCCAGACGATACGGACTCCCGGCTTGTCGTGCTCGGGATCGACCACCCATACGCGAAGGAGCCTGGCACTCCGGCGGAAGTGGCGGCCAAGGCCATTTTCGAGAGCCGGGGGACGGCGCCCCGCCTCTACCGGAACACCCTGACGTTCCTCGGAGCGGACAAGTCGAGGCTTCAGGACTTGCTCGACGCGGTTCGGCGCTTTCTCGCGTGGGAATCGATCCTCGCCGAGCGCGAAGCCTTGAACCTCACGCTCCAGCAGGTCAAACAGGCGGAGAACCAGCGTGACGCCGCGGACGGTGCGGTGACGGCTCGCATTCCTGAGACGTATCAGTGGCTCCTCGTCCCTGTCCAGAACTCGCCGCAAGCGCCTGTCGAATGGCAGGCCGTGCGCCTCTCTGGTCAGGACGCCCTCGCCGCCCGTGCCAGCAAGAAGCTCCGTGGCGACGAATTGCTGGTCACCGGCTTCGCGCCCTCGCGGCTCCGGATGGAACTGGACCGCATCCCCTTGTGGCGTGGCGACCACGTCGAGGTCAGACAGCTCGTTGACGACTTCGCTCGTTACCTCTACTTGCCGCGCCTGCGCGATTCGGAAGTGCTCCTGGGCGCGGTGCGCGACGGCCTCGGCCTTCTCGTGTGGACGAAGGACTCCTTCGCCTACGCCGACAGTTTCGACGAGGCGGCGGGCCGCTATCGGGGCCTGCGCTGCGGCCAGCTGGTCAACGTCACGACAGACAACATGACGGGCCTGCTGGTTCGGCCGGATCGTGCGGTCAAGCAGCAGGAAGAGGACGTAGTCCCCGTCCCTGGAGGCGACAGCGGCATCTCACCCGGCAGCGGGGGCACGGCCGTCACGCCGCCAGGACCGGGCGGCACGGAGCCCCCAGCTCCGGCCGTCGCTGCCAGACCCAAGCGCTACTACGGTACGGTCGTCCTCGATTCAACCCGCGTCGGTCGCGACGCCAGCCGCGTGGCCGACGAGGTGATCTCGCACCTCTCGGGCCTGGTCGGCGCGAAGGTCCAGGTGACGCTGGAGATCGAGGCGCAGATGCCTGATGGGGCGTCAGAGCAGGTCGTACGCACGGTGACCGAGAATGGCCGAACACTGAAGTTCACGAACCATGGCTTCGAAACGGATTAGCCCGAACACGTCTCCGGAGGCCAAGGGCGTAGCTCACGAAGGCGGAGCCTCAACCCCGCACCACGTGGTCCTGCGTCTCACCGTAACGGGTGGGTTCCTGGGTGGACTGACGCTGGACTTCGCCGATGGCCTCAACTGTCTCATTGGCGGACGCGGTGCCGGCAAGACCACAGCTTTGGAATTCCTGCGTTTCGGCCTCGGCTTGATGCCGGATCCGAAGATCAGTGGTGCGCGCTACAAGGCAATCGATTCGTTGGTCAAGGCGAATCTCGGATCCGGGAGGCTGACGATCGATCTGCGCACCAAGACCAACATGCAGTACTCAGCGGGCCGAGCTGCCAGCGAAACTGTTCAAGTCCTGAACGAAGCGGGAACGGCAGTGCCGGTGTCCCTGGACCGAGACCAGATCTTCGGTGCCGATGTGTTCAGCCAGAACGAGATCGAAGACATGGCTTCGAGCCCAGGCGCCCAGCTTGAGTTGCTGGACCGCTTCCGAGAGCACGACGCGTCGGCGATTGCACGCGAGATCGAGCAGCTGCACCGCGATCTAGACCAGTCCAGCATCGACCTTCGCCGGCTTGACGAGGAGATCGACGATCTTCGCGGCAAAGCGTCAGAGTTGCCGGTGCTCCAAGAGAAGCTCAAGGGATTCACGGAAGTCAGCGGGCCGGATGCCGCGCGAATCAACGCAGGGCACCTGGCAAAAAGCCTCCGGGCCAGGGAGGAGCGAGTTCCCGGAGCCCTGGCCACGGCTCTGAACAAGGTGGTGCGTGAAGTTCGCTCAAGCCAGGCGGCCTTCCGCGCAACCGTTGAGTCGCAGATCGACGATGGAATTCAGAATGGGGCCAACGGCGACCTCTTCGGCAAGTTACTTGTGAACCTTGAGCTGTTCTCCCGCGAGTTGGACGCAGCCGTGAAGGCTATCGCGGGAGCGGCTACCGATGCCGAGACACGCCTTACGTCGTTCGCATCCGATCTCGCCGTTCAGCACGCTCTTCAGGAAGCAGACTACAGGGCGACCATCGCGGCCTCTGAGGAACAGGGTGGACGTGCGGCCGAGCGCGCGACGCTGCAAGAGGCCCTCGCCAACGCACAGGTAGCTGCCACAGAGCAAAGGGCGAAGGAGCAACAACGTGCGGAGTCTCTGGTATCCCGCCAGGAGTTGCTGCGGCGGGCGTCGGAGCTGAGAGATCAGCGTTTCGCTCTTCGAAAGCAGACCGCTGAGCGCCTCACGAGTCAGTTTCCGAGTATTCGGGTGTCGGTGCTTCAGGCTGCGGAGCTTGACCAGTACCGCGATCTGATCGCGGATGCCCTCAAGGGAGCCGGGGTAAAACAGGGAGTCGTGGCCGAGAAGCTGGCTCAGACGTTTCTGCCAAGCGAGCTGGCCGGCATCGTTGCAGCCGGAGACTTTGCGCCGCTCGTCGAACGCGTCGGCTTCGACGAGGAACGCGCGCGAAAGGTGGTCGATTCGCTCAGGTCTAGTGGCACGTACTACACAATCGAGACCGTGGACCTCGATGATCGTCCGTCAATCGAACTGCTTGACGGAGACACTTTCAAAGAGTCGACTCAGCTCTCGACCGGGCAACGTTGCACAACGATCCTACCGATCCTCCTGACACAGAGCGAACGGCCACTTCTCATCGACCAACCCGAAGACAACCTCGACAACGCATTCGTGTACGAAACGATCGTCACGGCCTTGCGTGCGGTGAAGGGCAGCCGGCAGGTGATCTTCGTCACGCACAATCCGAACATTCCTGTCCTCGGCGACGCGGAGCGCGTCTTCGTGTTCGCCTCCGATGGCCAACACGCCACGCTCCGGCAGGTCGGCACTGTTGATGAGTGCAAGGATCAGATCGAGAGGATTCTCGAGGGAGGACGCGACGCGTTCCTCAAGCGAAAAGATCGGTATGGGCACTGACCGGACTCGACACCAGGCCCTCCTTGCAGCCCTCGATGCCGCGGACTGGTCAAGCCTGCTACAGGCCGTGGCTCGCGCTGACGCTTGGGCGAGGACTGCCGTGATCGGGGATCCGATGCTGGACGACGTGGCAGAGAAGCTCGCCGGGATGGCGCACCATCCCAAGTGGGAGGTGCGCCGAGCGGTGGCCAACACGGCCTCGGTGGTCGCCCATCCGGTCTTCGAGCCAGCCCTGGCCAGACTCATACGCGATGACAACGAGCGTGTTCGCCAGGCTGCACAGCAGGCGACCCTCAGGCGTCGCGATTCCCGAAACGCCAGTGCACTTGGCAAACAGCACGCTCAGCGGGTGAACTCTACGCTGGACGACATCGAAGCCAAGTTCGGACTCCTAGGACGTGAGGCCGTCAGGCGTGCAGCAGAGCAGATCGCCGACACGTTCGCACGCGAGCTGTATCACGAGGTCATTCGCCTGTTGTCGCCACTGGCAATGTCGGCAGAGCGGCTTCGCGAGCAGCTGTCAGGCCCCGAGCCGTCCCACGAGGGCATGCGCGAAGAGACTGTCCGAATAGAACGGCGAGTAGAGCATCTCCGCGCAGTGCTTGGCGCCATGCGGGCTTACACAGAGCAGCCGCAATTGACATTCTGCGCAGAATCGCTGCGAGATGTCGTCGTTGAAGCTGCTGGGTTGGTCAGGCGCCGAGACCCCGTGAACAAGGACCCGGCCGTTAACGTCCTCGTGCCTTCAGACCTCGTCGCGGACATCGCGCGTCCACGCCTCGTTCAGGCCCTGACGAACGTGTTGGAGAATGCCGTCGATGCCTACGACGGCCTTGAATCACGCCCACCAATCTCGGTGCGTGCGGAGCGATTGGAGGGACTCGTGGCGATCACGATTGAGGACCATGGGTGCGGGATGTCGGCCGAGGTCAAGGCCGATGCTGTGAAGCTCTTCGCCACTAGGAAGTCGGGTGGCACTGGGTTCGGCCTACCACTGGCCGTCAAGATCGTGGAGTCCGAACACGAAGGCCGAGTGGATCTCAACAGCGAACAGGGGCGAGGCACGGTTGTGCGCCTGACGCTTCGCACTCACCGGTAGTGTCGTGATGACGACCAGGCACCGTGCGCTGATTGTCGAAGACGACGAGGCGACCGTAGAGGACCTTGGCGAAATCTTGCGTTCCGTCGGTTGCGATCATGTGGCAGTACCCAGCTTCGACGAAGCCCTGGAGGCGCTGCGTGGCTCGGCGTTCTGCTTCATCCTGCTCGACCTGCAGATCAAGCGCTCTCCAGACGCGATTAGAGGGCATGTCGAGCACGGGAACGCGCTGCTCCGCGAGATCCGCCAGTTGTATCCGCAGCATACGGGCCGGGCGTTCTGGCTGCCAGTGATCGTCGTGAGCGGGTTCGCCAATGAGGTGTCGGCGGCCGTCGACGTGATGAAGGACGGCGCCGGCGACGTCGTGCACAAGCCGCTCAAGAGTCGTGAGGTGTCAGAGGCGGTGCGCCGCGCGCTAGAGAGGAGCGGTAGGTCGGCCCACGATCGCTGCGGGCCGAGCCCGCCGGCGGACACCGCGGTGGCCTCGGCCGCGGTCATTCAGCTGGCAATTCCGGGCGACCGGATTCGGCGGCGCACGCGCGTGACCATCGGACAGAACGATCTCGAGTTGACGGACGGCAGCCTGAAGATCCTGCTGCGGCTCATTGTGGCCCATCGCGAGGGAAAAGGCGTTCACAAGATCGATCTCGGTGCAACCGCAGATCAGGGGTTCAGGGGGATCTCGGTCCTTCGTGAGGCCCTGAAGGGAGCGCTGCCATCCGGAATCGATATCATCGACAACGACTACCGCGGGACCTACACGCTGACCAGCAACGTCGTCGTCGGCGCCTGCGACGCCGAGAAGCTTCGCGCGATTGGTGATCGGACGATCGCCGACCTCGCCGACAAGATCGGCACGTAGGCGCTGTTCGGGAGTCTGCCGGAAACTCCTGAAAGTTTCCGGCACACCTCCGCCGAACACTTCACGGGTGAGACCCCGTAGACTGCAAGTGGGCTCATCAGCATCAATGTCGCACCTGGTGACCGCCGTGCGCTTGACCGCGACGTTTGGAGCGTGAGGTGTTCATGCATACCGTGACCATGTTTCCCATCGGCAACGCGGACTGTTGTCGCATCGATCTGGCCGGTGGCCAGAAGGTCCTGTTCGACTACGCCAACACGAGGAATGCGGACGACCCCAACGACAAGCGTATTGATCTCGAGCAGGACCTGAGGACTGACCTGAAGGCGACGAGACGCGACTCCTATGACGTGGTCGCGTTCACCCACCTGGATACGGACCACTTCTGTGGCGCGACCGAGTTCTTCGAGCTGCGGCACGCCGTTAAGTACCAGGGCAAAGATCGGATCAAGATCGAGGAGATGTGGGTGCCGGCTGCCGCGATCTGTGAAGACCGAACCGATCTCGCAGAGGAAGGTCGAGTGATCCAGGCAGAGGCTCGCTATCGGCTGAAGAAGGGTGAGGGCATTCGCGTGTTTTCCCGCCCAAGAGCTCTGGAGGCCTGGCTTCGGGCTCAGGGCCTGACCCTTGAGTCCCGAGCGCACCTGATCACGGACGCCGGACAGCTGGTTCCTGGATTCTCGCTGTCTGGGCAGGGCGTCGAGTTCTTCGTGCACTCTCCATTCGCGAGCCGCCAGGACGATGGAAGTCTCGCCGACCGTAACAGTTGCTCACTCGTTGTGCAGGCGGTGTTCGAGGTGCTCGGCCGCCAGACCAAGTTGATTCTTGCGGCGGATACAACTCACGACGCCTGGACTGAGATCGTTCGCATCACCAAGTTCCACAGCCGCCAGGAGCGGCTGGAATGGGATGTCTTCAAGCTGCCTCACCACTGCAGCTATCTCTCTCTCGGGCCGGATAAGGGCAAGGAGAAGACGGAGCCTGTCGAAGCCGTGCGATGGCTGATGGAAGAGCAGGATCAGCTCGGCGCCACTCTGGTATCGACGAGTGATCCCATTCCCACCGAAGACACGGACCAGCCGCCTCATCGGCAGGCCGCCAAGTACTACCGGGACAACCCGAACGGAGGCACGTTCGTCGTCACCATGGAGCACCCGAAGGTTTCGGCGCCGGAGCCGTTGGTCATCACGATCGACCATCGGAAGGCGACCATCCGGAAGCGGGCGGTCGCGGCGTCCGTGGCCGTCACATCCGTGGCGGCGCCGCGCGCAGGGGCGCACGGGCACCATTCATGATGACCTCGTACGTCGCCGCCCCCGGTGACGTTGTCGGTAGCGGTAGCCTGCGGACGGCCAAGGGCCACGACTTGGCCGAGCGGGTCAGGCGGGGCGACTTGCCATATGCGTTCTTCGTCGAGAGCCGGATAGCCGATGGCGCCGACGTGGTGGTCTTGGATGTCGAGACGGAGGTCCCGCAGCTTCTGGAGCACGACATCCGGCCCGTCGAGCGCGTGGCCGTCTGCTTCGACCACCTCGACGCCAGAACGCCCGAAGTCCTCGCCCTGCGCAAAGACTTCCCGGCCACCGCCCACCTGAACCCTCCTGTCGAGGCCATCCCGAAAAGCCTGTGCCTATTCGAGGAGGAGTACGCCGACATCCGGCGGCGGTGGACCTCGGCATTCTTCATCCGACGCCTTCAGGACTGGCTCAGACTCACCGCCCGAGGCGAGCTCCATGCCGACGACCAGCCACTTGAGCAGGTGCTCGCGGGGACCGGAGATCAGGTCATCCTCCCATATGCGCTCACCGCGCCCACTACCGGACCTGACGCTGGTCAGGTTGTGCGCCTCCGAGTAACCGGCATCGATGAGCACCGGGCGAGGTGTCTGATCCAGGTCGACTTGACCTCTGGCGACGAAGTGTCCCAGTCGCCAGATTGGTTCTCGCTGTCGTTCACTGCATCGCCCCGCGGGCCCGCGCCTATAGCGTCGACGCCACGGACGGTTGGTGACCTGCACAGCTTCCTTGCTGCCGCTGGAGATGACCTGGTCGGCGTTCTGCGGCGCCTCCTCCTGGAGTGGCCCCGCGAAGCCGCGGCGCTGGCTGCCCGCCTGCTTCTCGTCGTGCGGATTCCCAAACGGCGCACCGACGCTGGCGATGTCGAGCGGGTAGAGACGTGGGCATTCCTTGGGCCCTCCGTCCTCGAGGCGGGGGTGGCCCTTGGCGTCTGGGACAATGGGCCACGCGGATTCGCGCTAATGGTTCCGATGGCCGACGAACGCCGCGGTCAGGACGCGCCGCTCACGGCCCTGTCCGTCGTGTTTCGAATATCGCGACACCAAGCCGCTCTGCTCAACGGCAGAGAGAAGTCGGATGATCGTCGGTTCGTCGCCATCGGTGCGGGCGCGCTTGGCTCGCAAGTGGTCCTCAACGCTGCGCGCGCAGCGGTGGGTCTGTGGACTCTCGTCGATCGCGACCGCCTGCTTCCGCACAATCTGGCGCGGCATGCCATCGCCGGATTCGGAACCGGCCACCACAAGGTGAATGTGCTCGCGGCTGCGGCGAACGGATTGACGGACGGCGCAGCGGCCTTCCAGGCGATCGTCGCGGACGTCCTCCAGCCGGGCCCAGAGCGCGAGAGGCTCGATGAACGTTTCGCGAACGCCGACCTTGTTCTCGATATGGCGGCATCGATTCCGGTGTCGCGCTACCTCGCGCACGATGCCCCCGGTACAACGAAGCGAGTCTCGTTGTTCCTCAATCCCGTGGGCAGCGATCTGGTCATCCTGGCGGAAGACGGTCGGCGAGAAACCCGCCTAGATGCGCTCGAGATGCAGTACTACCGCGCGGTCCTGAGGGATGCTCGGCTCCGAGACCACTTCCGACAACCCGACGGCCAAATGAGGTACGGGGCATCGTGCCGGGACGTCAGCGCGCGTCTTCCCCAGGCGCAAGTCGCCCTTCATGCTGCAATCGTGGCCCGACGACTGGTAGACATGGCCGACCGAGATGATGCCGCCATCCAGATCTGGCAGGCGTCTGAGGGATCCGACGATGTAGTGGCACTAGGCGTGTCGCCCCACAGGGTCACGCGCCAACCAATCGGGGACTGGACGATCGTCTACGACGACGGACTGGCGGAGACGATCGCGAGCGTGCGGCAGGCCAGGCTGCCGAACGAGACCGGCGGAGTGTTGCTCGGAGCGTTCGATGTCGAACGTCGCGTAGTCTACGTCGTGGACACGCTCCCGTCACCGCTCGACAGCCAAGAGCGGACGACGCTCTATATCCGCGGGGTCGAAGGGCTTCACGAGCAGCTGGAGGATGCCCAGAGGCGAACGTTTGGCCAACTAGAGTACGTCGGCGAATGGCATTCGCATCCTGACGGGTGCGCGTGTGCGCCGAGCCGTGATGACCTGACCGTCCTGTCGTGGCTGTCTTCCCACATGGATGCCGACGGGGTTCCGGGCGTGATGATGATCGCGTGCGAGGGAGCGGCGTTCACCGTGCTGCTTGCTGAGGTCTTCGCACATCGATGAGGATCAGCGCCGCTCTACCAATCCAGGTAGTCTGCGCGGTTATCTCTCGGGCTAGATGAGGTCTACCTCCGATGGGTTACGAGATTGATTTCCTTTCCGTCGAACGCGGCGAAAAGAGCGGGGACGCTATCGCCTTCCGCATCGGCAACCTGCACGGCGGCCCCCAGGATCAGTTCGTCGGCATCGTGGACGGCGGCTACACGGAGGACGGCGAGAAGCTGGTCGAGCACGTGCGGGAGCATTACAGGACGAACGTCGTCAACGTCGTCATTTCGTCACACCCGGATGATGACCACTGCTTGGGACTGGAGCCGGTCGTCGAGCAGATGAATGTCCAGATGCTTTGGATGCACCGGCCGTGGAATCATGCGGAGAACATCCGGAGCATGTTCACGAACGGCCGGCTGACAACCCGCGGCGTGTCCGACAAATTCACCCGGTCGCTCAGCGCGGCGAGGACAATCGAGCAGATCGCCCTCCGGAAGGGAATTCCCATCGTCGAGCCATTCTCCGGCGAGGGTGTCGTTGCGGGCGGCAATCGCGTCTACGTCGCGGGGCCATCTCGGGCGTATTATCAGCAGCTGCTCTGCGACTTCGACTGCGCGCCGGCGGCGAAGTCTACGCTGTTTTCTTTGGCCTCGTACTACGGGGGCGGCGTCATCGAGGCGGTGAAGCGGAGGATCGAGGAAAAGTGGGACGTGGAGACCCTGAGCGATTGGTGCAGCACTAGCGCCGAGAACAACTCGAGCACCGTTCTGATCATTAACGCGGGCGAAGAGTACTGGCTCCTGACCGGTGATGCCGGAGCGCCGGCTCTGACGCAGGCCATGGACTACCTGTACGCTAACGGCGTCGACTACAGCAAGATCAAGTTCTTTCAGGTGCCGCACCACGGCAGTCATCACAGTGTCGGACCCACCGTCCTCGACTACATGCTGGGGCCGAAGCTCCCGGCTGGTTCTCCGATGACGCGCACGGCGTTCGTGTCGTCGGCCAAATCGGCGCTGAAGCACCCGTCGAAGAAGGTGACCAACGCCTACCGGCGCCGTGGCGTCGCCGTTCACGCTACCGAGGGTATGGGTAAGGTCCACTGGAACGACCATCCTGTACGGGCGGGGTGGGGGACCTCTACGTCGCTGCCGTTCTACAACGAGGTTGAAGAAGAGTGAAACTGGGCGACCTGGGCATTGGCATGGACCAGTACGACCGTCGAGCTCGCCTTATGCCCGCGCTGCTGGTGATTCTGCCGGCCACCCTCGCCGTGGTGGCCCTGGCCCCGGACGCCGTCCTGGGCTGGGGCGGCGGTATCGCGCTCATCGTCCAGGCCGGGGGCAGTTTCCTGCTGGCGCAGTTCGTGGGGGACATCGGAAAGCGGAAGGAGCCGAAGCTATTCGAGTTTTTTGGCGGACGTCCAACCGAACGGCTGCTCTCCCATCAGCATGCTCCGAATAGGGTCATTCTCGCGGACCGGCACAAGAGGCTCCGCAAGCTCTTCCCGAAGATCAAGATCCCCACGGCGGCCGATGAGCAGCGGGACCCCGAAGGCGCCCTTGAGATCTACACGGCCTGTTGCGACAAGCTCCGCGGGCTGCTGCGAGCTCAGAAGGAGAAGTTTGCGGATGTCCACCGCGAAAATACCCATTACGGATTCAGGCGCAACCTTTGGGCGCTGAAGCCCGCCGGCATCGTCGTCACTTTCGTCGCACTTGCCAGCGTCGGCGCCGAAATGTTCGGTAGCGTCAGCGCGCGGCAGTCGATTGGCCTGGTACAGCCCGCTGTTGCCGCCATCGACGTACTTCTGCTGTTCTCCTGGATATTCCTGATCACGGAGTCTTGGGTGAAACGCGCGGCGACACTCTACGCTGAGCGGTTCATGGAGGCCCTGGACACGCTGGTCTAGAGGGGCGCTCCGACTCCTGTCAAATCGCGTTCGGCACTGGGGCCAAGCCGCGGCTGGCGGAAGGAAGACGTGAGAGTTGCCGTGCTGGAAGCACGAAGGATGGCGCCGCCCTGCCGCGTCCCTGTGTGCGTCTCAAGGCTTAGCCCTCGTCTTGGCCGTCACGTACAAAACACGTACGTGTATTCAGCAGCTTCGAGCCATCGCATTTATTTTGAGAGACTTAGGATTGGCGGAGAGGGTGGGATTCGAACCCACGTGCCGGTTACCCGACAAGACGCTTTCGAGGCGCCCCCGTTACGACCACTTCGGTACCTCTCCGCTCGAGGCGCCCGCGGCTGGCGCCGCGGCCGTGGCCGGAACCCCGGATTCTAGCACACCACCGCCTCACTCCTCCCCAGGCCCGCACCCCTCGCTCGCGGTCGGCCCTGGATCGCGCGCCTCCCGCTCCTGCCGCCGCCGCGCCCGGAAGAACCCCTGCACCACCTCGCGGCACTCGTGCTCCAGCACCCCGCCGACCACTGCCACCCGGTGGTTCAGCGCCTCGTGCTCCAGCGCCCGCATCGTCGACACCACCGCGCCCGCCTTCGGCTCGGGCGCGCCGAACACGAGCAGGCCCACGCGCGCGTGCACCATCGCCCCGGCGCACATCAGGCACGGCTCGACGGTCACGTACAGCGTGGCGTCGGTGAGCCGGTAGTTCCCCACCTCGCGCGCCGCCTCGCGCAGCGCCACCACCTCGGCGTGCGCGGTGGGATCCACGGCGGAGATCGGCCGGTTGAAGCCGCGCCCGACGATGCGGCCGTCGACGACGACCACGGCGCCGACCGGCACCTCCCCCGCGTCGGCTCCCCCGCGCGCCTCGTCGAGCGCAGCCCGCATGAACGCTTCGTGGTCGGGAGTCGACATCGCCTTCGCCGGCGCAGGATACCATCGCCATGCCAAGGAGACGCCGATGACCGATGCCCTGCCCACGCTCGAGTTTCGCACCCGCGCGCATTGGAGGAAGTGGCTCGCCGCCCACCACCAGGACAGCGCTGGCCTGTGGCTCGTGTTCCTGAAGGGCGAGGCGGCCGCGCGCGGCGTGAGCTACGACGACGCGGTGCGCGAGGCGCTCTGCTTCGGCTGGATCGACAGCCTCGTGAAACGCCTCGACGACGAGCGCTACGTGCGGAAGTTCACGCCGCGCAAGCCTGGCAGCGTGTGGTCGGACAGCAACCGGACGCGATGGGCGGAACTCGACGCCGCCGGCGAGCTCGCGCCGGCAGGCCGGGCGGCGGCCCCGACCGACAAGGCCTCGCCGCCGCCGCCCGCGATCCCGGGGATGGTCGCCGACCTCGCCGCCGCGCTGCGTGAGCACCCGGCCGCGCGACGCACGTTCGAGGCGCTGCCGCCGAACCAGCGCCGCCGCTACGTGGCGTGGATCCACCTCGCGAAGCGTCGCGAGACGCGGGAGAGACGCCTGCGCGACGCCCTGGCACTGCTCGAGGCAGGCCAGCCACTCGGCTTGAAGTAGCCGCGCCGCCCTTCAGGACCGCACGCCCGCGCTCGCCACGAGACGCCGGGCCGTCAGTCCTGGCCCGCGAGCTGCCGCTGCAACCAGGCGAGCTTCTCGGGATTGCGCACGGCGTGGATCGGCGGGACCCGACCGGCGTCCACCGACGACACGAACACGGTGTCGAGGTCGCCGTGCCGATAGGCCAGCACCTCCTCCCGCTGCAGGTCCGGCTGCACCTCGACCCACCGCCTGCCCTGCGCGAGGCGGTCCTTCGCCCGATGCACCAGTTGCCGGGCGGCGGCCTCGGCGCAGGCCCAGGGGTCGATCGGCCATTGCCGCGTGGACGAGGTGCCCGTTCCGCGTCGGCGCCCGCGGCACGTCCGCCACCGCAGCTGCCGATCGACTGATGTAAGATCCCAGCTCTCAGCCCGATCAACGGCGTTTCACGGTCTTGGACGGAGGCGATGACGCCCTCGAGCCAGGCTGGCGACATCACTGCGCTCCTGCATCGCTACCAGCGGGGCGATCGCGACGCCTACGACCGCCTCGTGACGCTCGCGTACGACCAGCTGCGCCGCATCGCGCGGCAACAGGTGGCGCGAGGCTGGGCCAGCCGCACGATCGACACGACGGCGCTGGTCCACGAAGCCTACATGCAGCTCGGGTCCGACGTCCGCGTCCAGTGGCAGGGGCGCGGACACTTCTTCGCCATCTCGGCGCGGGCGATGCGGCGGATCCTCGTGGACCACGCCCGCGGCCGCCGCGCGCGCAAGCGCGGGGGTGGGCAGGCCCTGGTGCAGCTCGACCCGGAAGCCCTCTCGGTCGACGCCCGCCTCGACCTGGCGCTGGCGGTCGACGAGGCCATCGATGCGCTCGAGGACGTCAACCCGCGGCTCGCGCGCCTCGTCGAGTGCCGATTCTTCGCCGAGCTCGGCGAGGCCGAGACCGCCTCGGCCCTGGGCGTGTCGCTACGGACCGTCCAACGCGAGTGGCCCCGCGCCCGCGCCTGGCTGCTCAAGACCCTGAGATGAGCACGGCCGCCGATCGCGCGGACGCCGCCAGGCTCGACGCCTGGCTGGCGCGCCTGCTGGATGCACCGCTCGACGGCCGGGCCGCGGTACTCGGCGCGTGCGCTGCCGAGAGTGCCACGCTCGGCGAGGCCCTCCGCGAGTTGGCCGACCTGGCCTCACGCCCCGCGCCCGGGCTCGAGGCAGGCGCCTTGGGCGCCGAGGTGTGGCAGCGGGTCCTGGCGACGGCGGACCTCCCGGAGGCGCCCGCGCTGGAGGCGGGCATCCGGGTGGGCCGCTGGCGGGTGGTCGGCGAGGTGGGTCGGGGCGGCATGGGCACGGTGTACCTGGTGGAGCGCGCCGACGGGACGTTCGACCAGCGGGCGGCGCTGAAGCTCGTGCGCACGGACCTGGCCGGCGTGTCGACCCGCCGCTTCGAGACCGAGACGGCCATCCTGGCCGCACTCACGCATCCCGGCATCGCACGCCTGATCGACGGCGGCCGCACCGCGGACGACCTCCCGTTCTTCGTCATGGAGTACGTCGAGGGCCTGCCGATCGACCGCCATGCGGACGAGCAGTGCCTGACGATCGACGCGCGGTTGGACCTGTTCCTGCACGTCTGCCGGGTCATCGAGCACGCCCATCGCCACCTCGTCGTCCACGGCGACGTGAAGCCCTCGAACATCGTCGTCACCGACGAGGGGACGGTGAAGCTGCTCGACTTCGGGATCGCGGCGGTCGTGACCGGCAGCGGCGAGGCGCCCGCTCCGGAAGCGGCGTGGGTGCTGACGCCGGCCTACGCCAGTCCGGAGCAGGTTCGCGGCGAGCCGCTCACCACCGCGTCCGACGTCTACCAGCTGGGCCTGCTGCTGTTCGAGTTGCTCACCGGACGCCGCGCGCAGTCGCCGGCGGGGGCATCGGCTGCGGCGTTGACCCTCGCCGTGTGCGCCACCACGCTCCCCCGCCCGAGCGAGGCCGTTGCGCGCGAGCCGTCGGCCGAGGACGCGCGCCGGCGCGGGACCTCGGTGCGGGCGCTCGCCAGCCGTCTTCGCGGAGACCTCGACGCCCTCGTCGCGCGGGCGGTGCGGAAGGCGCCCGAGGATCGCTACGGCTCGGTGGGCGAACTGATCGACGACGTGCGGCGCTGGCAGCAGCTGCGGCCGCTGTCGGCACGCGGGTCGGCGCCCGCGTACCGCCTGGCCAAGTTCGTGCGGCGCCATCGCGTGGCGTTCTCGGTGACGGCCCTGGTCGTCGCGGTGGCGGCGTGGCTCGTGCCGGCGCTGGCCGGCGAGCGGCTGCGTGCCCGGGAGGAAGCGCGACGGGCACAGCAGATCGAGCGGGTGCTCGGCGGGCTCTTCCCGCTGGGCGACGCGCGATCGAGCCGGACGCCGACCGCTCGCGACTACGCCGATCACGCGCAGGCGCTGGTACGGCGGGATCTCGCCGGGCACCCCGCCAGCCAGGGGCGGCTCATGACGATGTTCGGCCGCACCTACGTCGCGCTGGGCCTGTACGAGGACGCCGACAAGGTGCTCGGCGACGCCGTGGGGCTGCTGCGGCAGACGGCCGACCCCGAGAGCCTCGAGGTCGCCGAGGCGGTGATGTCGCGAGCCGAGAGCCTGCACTACCTGGGCCGGTACGAACAGGCGGCGGACGCCTTCCGGCGGGCGCTGTCGCTTCGTCGAGCCCGCCTCGGCGACGACCACCCGCTGGTCGTCTCCACGCGGCTGGCATTCGGCGACCTGCGGCACACCCAGGGCGCGCTGCGCGAGGCCGAGCACGTGCTGCGTGAGGGCATCGCGGCGCTCGACGCCCACCCGGACCAGCGACACGCGCTCGCCCGCGCGCGGCGCGATCTCGCCAACGTGCTGCGCGACCGCGGCGCCCTGGAGGAGTCCGACGCGCTGTATCGAGAGGCCCTGGCGGGTTTCGAGGCGATCAGCAGTGACCACGACGTCCAGTACTCGTTCTCCAACCTGGAGTACGCACGGCTGCTCGTCCTGACCGGGCGCCACGAGGAGGCCGAGCAGCGGCTCGTCCGCCACCTGGAGCTCTTGCGCCGGACCTTCGACGGCGACCACCCGCTGACCGGGACGGCCCACCAGCAGCTCGGCGTCCTGCGCACGGCGCAGGGGCGTCTGGCCGAGGCGGATGCGCACCTGAACACGTCGGCCGAGGTACTCGGGACGTGGCTCGGCGCCGGCCACCCCATGGTGGCGCGGAACGAGGCCCTGCGGGCCGAACTCGCGCGGCGGCAGGGCCGGCCGGAGGAAGCTCGGCGCGCCGCGGATCGGGCGCTGACGCACTTCGAGCGCCTCGGCCTGGCCGGGCATCCACGCGCCCTCGAGGCCTGCCGCACCTGGGGCGAGGTGCAGGTCGGCGCGGGACTGGGCGCGACGGCGCTGCCCAGGCTGTCGCGATGCGTGGCCGATGCGGAACGGGAACTGGTCGCCGGTGACGCACGAACCCGGCGGCTTCGCGAGTTGCTCGCCCAGGCGACGCGCCACGGACCGGCATCCTGACCGTCGCCGGCCCAGGGCCCCGCCTCGCCGGGCTGGCGTGGCGGGTATCGGCGCTGTTTTCCGCATGTGGAAGGAGCCCCCTTCCACTGAGGAGACGCAATGCCGGAAGCCCGCCGTCGCCCACGCACCGCTGTCACGGCCCTCGCGCTGACCACCCTGTTCGCCTTGCTCGCCTCGACCCTCCAAGCGCAGGTCCGCGTCCCGCCGCGGCAGCGCACGCCTCCGGCAGCGCCTGGCGAACCCAGCATTCGCCTGGTTTCCGGCACGCCAGCCTGCGGCGGGGCGCCTCTGCTCGACTTCGAGGCCTGCGCGGTCGCGGCCTGTCGTGGCGACGACCCACCCCGAGAACCCCTGGGGCGACTGCTGGACGCCATCACGCGCGAGGCGGAACGGCGGACACAGGCCTCCTGCGCCGCCGACGATTGCCGGCGTGCCGTGGCCCGCGAGGTCAGCAACCACTGGGAGTGCCAGGGCCCCCGCCGGCTGTGCGTGCGGCGCACCGTGCGCGTGCAATGCGCCAAGGCCGCGGCGGAGCCGGGCTCGGCGCCCGCCGGCGGCCAGGACCGCGCGCCGCAGCGCGTCCCCCCACGCGAGGCGCCGCGCCGCGTCGCGCCACCACCAGACGCGCCTCCCCCGTCACGGGTCCCGCCCGGAGTCCTCGGACCCGGTCGAGCCGATCCTGCGCCTCCAACCGGCGGCGTGTCGGGCGGTGCGGGAACGACCGGGCCGGCCAGGCCACCGACGGCAGGTGGCGGCGTCAAGACGCCGGGCGAACAGGACTACCTGCTGCGCTTCGCCTGCTGCGATGGGCTGACGGTGCGGTCGGAGCCCCGGACCAACGGCCCGATCGTCGAGACCCTGGGTCAAGGCCAGCAGGTGTGGCTGACGGACCTGTACCCGCGACAGGCCTTGTCGTCGCTGCTGGCGGGCGCCGGGCCGAACACGACCGTGTGGTCGCTGCTCAACGACAGCAACGCGTTGTACTTCGCCCAGGTCTTCGTCCCGAAGACCGGGAAGACCGGCTACGCACCGTTGTATCAACTGTTCCTCGAGGTGCCGAAGGGCGTCGAGGACTCGCTCCGCATCGAGGTCGGCTTCGGCCGCGTGGCGCGCGAGCTCAACAAGGCCCTCACGAAGGCCGCCACGCCCGACCATTGCGACGACCCGATCGACACGCACGACGCCACCGCCGGGGAGGACCTCTTCCAGGTGAACCCCGATGCCGACGCCGTTCCCTGCCGTGACGACAACACCTGCCAGTGGTGCCTGACCGAGGTCTTCCCGAATCCCGGCCAGTACAAGCTGTCGCCGCGGGAACAGTGCGAGCAGGGGCCGGTGCCCACCGACTGCAAGAGCTTCGACCCGACCAGCATGTGGGCGTTCTGCAAGGAGCGGCACATCCCGCGCGGCACGCGGTACCGGCAATGGAACCGGCGCGCCTACCGTTGCGGCGAGTACCCGTTCGGCGAAACCAACACGTCCATCTTCCACGACGACCGCGACTACTTCGCCTCGCACAAGCTGCTGTACGCCTTCTCGCTGTGGGGCATGCGCCACGAGGTGATGCTCGGGCGGCTCGATCAGCAGCGGGCGATCGCCTTCGACACCTTCAACCTGACCACGAAGGACGTCGAGCGCATCACGGCCGGGCGCGGCTTCTCGGCCAAGAACGTCTGGATCGCCATGACGCCGGCCACCTTCTACGATCCCGCCGAGAAGCGACAGGAGATGGTGCTCTCGCTCGGCGTCTGCGCGCACGCGCCTGGGACCCGCGTCTCGCTGGGACGCGTGGCGTACGACGCCAGGAAGACACCGAAGGACGCCTTCGAGGCGATCGAGTGGGGCCGTGTGGACTTCGACCGGCTCGACCTCTGCGCCCTCGGCCGCGTCAGGCTCGACGGCAACTGGCGCCCGCGGGTCGAATGGCTGAAGGTCTCCGAGTTCCGGCTCGCCGGGGCCAACGTGTCCGACGCCGGCAAGGTCGACTGGGCGCCGTGGGTGGACGCCGTCCAGGCGGTCTCCTTCCTCGGCGCCGGCGTGCTCGGCCCCATCCTCGGCGGGATCGTCCGGGCGGTCGTCGTCGTGGCCCTGGCCGCCGAGGTCGCGGTGCCCCTCGTCATCGACGCCACCAACGACGACGAGTGGGCGATCGACCGGGTGGTGGAGGCGGTTGGCGAAGCGAAGCTGCAGGGAACGCTGCTGGGCGTCCTGAACGACGCGACGCGTACCCAACTCGACGGCGCCGTGCCGAACCTCCGCCAGCGCGCCGCCGACGTCTGCGACCAGGCGTTCCCGACGCCGCCGGGCCTCGACAGTCCGTTCCGCTACCTGTACTCGCAGTGCCAGCAGATGACCGACCACCTGCGGCTCGACCCCTTCCAGTTGCACCAGCCGAGCCTCCAGCAGGGCTGCTACGGCACCGATCACTTCTTCTCGCCGCACGACAAGACGCAGCCGTCCAGCAGTCCGTGGTGGTACCAGTTCGCCGGGCAGAGCTGGTACACGGGCGTGACGAACCAGGATCTCGGCTGCCGCGTGGGGTTCGACCTGCGCGTGCGGGTCGACCAGTACTTGTGGCCGTCGCTGCGGTGCCTGATGGCCGAAGGCAACCTAGCCCTGAACAACGACCTGACCCGCGCGCAGTTCCTGACCAACGTCCAGGCCAACTGCCGCGCGGCCGGTCTGCGGATGATCCGTGACTACTTCGGGACCGGGGCCGACCTGCGTGATCTGATCGAGAAGAAGGGCCTCGGGACGCTCCGGTGAGCGTGGCCGCTCGCACGGGGGCGCGTTGGTGGTCGTGGCATGCGGGACGTGTCGGCCACCTGTTCCCGTTCGCGGTCCTCGCTCATCGGCACCGACAGCGCGCGTCTGATCGCGGTGGCTGAGCGTGGGGGGGGACGCGCCTCGAGCGGCCTCGCGGTCGAGGAGGCGCGACGCAACCTCGCCGTCTGGCTGTTGCAGCGCCTGCCCGAGGCAGCCGCGCCATCGCTGGTGCAGCCCCCCGTGCGCCCGCCGTCAGTGTTCCCGCTGGTCATGCCCCGTGTCCGGACCCTTGCCTCCACTTCCGCCAGCGTCCGGCGGGCTCATCGCCGGCGGTTCGGCGCCCGCGCACTGCGCCCGCGCGCGGCGGCCGTCGGCCACGCGGTCCGGTGCGGCCAGGCCCCAGGCGGCATAGACGTCGATCGAGGCGAGACGCGAGCGTGCCTCGTGGCACCGCCCGAGCGCGGCGAGGGCCCGCCCGATCTCCACGTCCACCCAGGCCACCTTGCTCCTGGACACCGGAGCCGCGGCACTGAAGTGCGCCAGGGCCGCCTCCAGGGGCGCCATCGCCTCGGCAGGCCGGCCCGCGCGCAGCAGGAGTCCGCCGAGGAGCAGGCGGCACTCCGCGAGGTGCGCTTTCAACTGGGGCGTGTCCGCCTGGCCGATGTCCGCGATCGCCTGCTCGGTGCCTCGCAGCGCCTCGTCCAGGCGTCCGAGCCGCGAGGCCATCGTCGCGCGCTGGGCGCGCATCCACGCGGTGGCGGCCGGATTCGCGCCCGCGAGCGACATGAGGCCGATGGCGCGATCGATCCACGCGTGGGCCTCCGCGGGGCGCTGCTGCAGCCCGATGGCGATGCCCAGGTTCCGCGCGACGTTGGCGGTCCTGGCGTGCGGGGCGTCGAACAGCCGCTCGTGCAGCGCGAAAGACTCCCGCAGTACGCGCTCGGCCTCGGCATGCCTTCCCTGCGCCGCCAGCACACCGCCGAGGTTGTTCAGCGCGTTGGCCACCGGCAGCGAGTCGGGCTCGACGATCGAGGGCGCCACCTCGAGCACCCGGCGCTGCAGCCGCTCGGCCTCGGCCAGGTCCTCGCCTCGCACGCGCGCCTGCCCGAGGTCGTTGAGCACGGTGAGCAGCTGTGGCGTCGCGCGCAGGGCCGGCGTGTCCAGCCGCGCGAGGGCCGCCTCCAGCAGCGGGACGCCTTCGTCGGTGCGATCGGCGAGCACCAGGAAGTTCCCCAGGTTGATCAGGCTGCGGCTCACGGAGCGCGCGTCGCGTGGCGTGGCCGACTGGCGGACGTCCAGCGACTCGCGCAGCAGCCGCTCGGCTTCCGGCCGCACGCCCATGGCGTTGGCCAGCAGGAGGGCAGCCTCCGCCGCCCGCTCGTCGCGCCGCCACGCCGACCGGTCGTAGACGTCCTGCAGGATCGGCCTGGCCTCGTCGTGGCGCCGCAGTTCGAGGAGCGTGGCGCCCAGCGCGAGGGCCGCGTCGAGCGTCTCGGCATCATCGGGACCAGCGATCCGCCGGAGCTGCTCCAGGGCCTTCCCGAGATGCGCCTGCGCCTCGGCATACCGGCCACGCGCGTGCGCCACGCGTCCGAGCACCAGCCGCAGGTGGGCTGCCAGGTCCGGCTGGTCCTCCAATCGCTCGAGGGCCCGCCGCTCGGCCTGCGGCAGGAACTCCCCGAGGGTGAGCCGGTCGCCGCGCGGCAGCACGCGCGGGCTGGTTCCCTCGAAGAGTTCGACCAGCAGGTCCACGACGCGACCTGCCTTGTCGCGCTCGGCGCGGGCGACGTCGCGCTCGCGCGCAACCGCCCTCGCCTGCTGAATCGAGAACGCAAGGAAACCGACCAGCACCGCGGCCACGGTCGCCGCCAGGCCGACGCCGGCCCAGTGCCGGCGCACGAAACGGCGCAGCCGGTAGACCGCGGTGTCGCGCTGCGCACGAACCGGCTGGCCTTCGAGCGCGCGCACGACGTCCTCGCTGAGTTGGCCGGCGGACGCGTAGCGGCGCTCGGGCTCCTCGTGCAGGGCCATCGCGACGATGGTGTCGAGGTCGC
>JADHED010000628.1_pt1 | contig 38547 bp, 26 predicted proteins | sample 8952041 | NCBI WGS metagenome assembly JADHED01 (sample SAMN16124423, study PRJNA663239) | bioreactor sludge metagenome | isolation source: sludge (control) | place: India:Bengaluru | collected 2018-09-08 | reverse complement strand
GGGCCGGGACGCGGGCCGCGTCGCCCAACGTGGCGTCGGCGCCGCCGCCGGCCTCGCCGCCGCCCCCCGCCACCGCGGCCTCGAATGACAATGAAGACGCGGCCGCCTCCCGGCGGCCGCGTCTTCGTGTGCGCATCGCCTTTCGAGGCGGCGCGGCGTCGGCGGCTCGCGCGCCGTCGCCTCCCGGGCCGGTGGCCCGGGCGCCGCCGCCCCGATTCAGAATCCCATGCAGTTCGCGTAGTACGTCACCGTGCCCGGCCAGTCGCTGAACACGCCGAGCACGCCGACCTGCCGCGCCAGCACGTCCAGCATGACGAACGTGTCCCCGTCGTTGTCGATCGCCGGGGTGACCGTGCCGTAGTAGTAGCCTCCGCCCGTCTTGAGCGGGCCGGAGCGCTCGAGCGTCCAGGTGATGATGTCGAGGCCCGCGGCCTTCGCGGCGCGCGCGTACGCGGACGGCACGATCCGGCCGCTGGCGTCGAGCGTCACGAGCACCGGCATCGGCGGCGCGACGATGTTGACGCCCCGATCGGCGAGGTCGCCCATCGACGGGGAGCCCCAGGTCGCCGGGTCGTCGGCGTCGAAGCCGGGGAGGTCGTAGCGCGCGTCGAGGAAGACGGCCTGGTGGCCGAACGACGGCTCGTGGTCGATCCAGTAGTGGACGTCGGGCAGGGAGAACGACTGCGCGTAGACGCTCGACGCCGGCACGCCGGCGGCCTTGTACTCGTCGATCATCTGCTGCGCGTAGTCCTCCTGCGTGTAGGTGCCCTGGTACGGCATCGGTACGCTGGGGGACTTCAGCTCCGGCGTCATCTTCACGCCGAGGCTCTTGAACAGCTCGATGCTCTCGGCGTGCGTCATCAGCGTGCCGCACGTGGCGTAGAGGTCGGTCCGCCAGTCCGCGGTCCCGCCGAGGTACTCCTGCACGGTCAGGGCGTTCGGGTTCGAGGCGTCCATCTTTCCGCAGAGCGTCCGGAACTCGGCGAGCGTGATGTCGCTCGTGCAGCAGACCGCGCTGGCCTTGCGGCCGGTGGCGGGGTCCGCGGGCACGAACGGCTGCGTGCACTTCGCGGCGAGTTCGGGGACGGCGAGGATGTTCGTCGTGGTGTGCAGGTCGCACTGCGAGTGGCGGCAGACGAGTTCCTTGTCCTTGGTGAACGTCACGTCACACTCGAGGATCCCGGCGCCCTGGCGCGCGGCCGCGACGTACGATTCCTTCGTGTGCTCGGGGAACTGGAGGCACGCCCCGCGGTGGCCGATCGAGAAGTCGGTCCTGCGGAACGGGCCCTCGGAGCAGCTCTCGAGCTTGCGCTTGAGCGGGCCGTCCTCCAGGTCGTCGACCAGAAAGTAGGGCCGAACGCCGACCTGCACGTTCGAGCCCCTGGGGAGCGACGTCCCCGGCCGCACCACGATGCCCTTCGCCTGGGCCAGCGCCGCCGTGGGCGCCAGCACGAAAGCCGCCGCGGCCGTGGCGGCCGCCGCGGCGAGCGCGAGCTGTCGGTTCCTGCGCGTCATCCGAATCCTCCTCGTCCCGTGTCCGTTCGAGGTGTCTCACGGGTGAGCGGAACAGACGGTCCGGCTGTGCCGGCCGCGTGACGCGCAGGCGACAGTTCGGGCGCAGCGGGCGGCGTGCCGGTCCGGTGGCCCTTCGGGCACGGGGGGCCGGGTCCGCGTCAGTGGAACGGACCGGCGTCCACACCGTCGAATTCGGCCGGGGCCGGGAGGGCATCGCACGTCGCGGCGCCGAGCCAGTCGAACTCCTGGACCAGCCGGGCCTCCCGGCCATCACGCGTCCGCTCGAACAGAAGCACCCGTCCCCCGGGTGGCACCGGAACGCCGCCCGCGATCGCGACGGCGTCCACCTCGTCGCGCGCGAGCAGGTCGACGCGGCCGATCGGCCGTTCCGTGCCGGCGCGGCACGGGCCGAGGATGTGCACGACGAATCGATGCATCGAAGGTCCTCCCTGGCCGGAGTCCCGCGGGCGCGGCGGCGGCCACGGGCGCGACGGCGGCCACGCGGGAGGGTCCGGGAAGAAAGGTTCCGGTCCAGATGCGTCGGCCGTGCCGAATCCGCGTGGCAGCCGTGCGACGGTTTCGTCGGCGGCGCCGCGGCCGGCGGGCATGGCGACGCGCCGGGCCGGACGCCCCCGCGCGCCGGGACGGACGCCCCGGCGCGCCGGGACGGAAACCCCCGCGCGCGGCCGCTCGCCCGTCGTTGGATGTACGTCAGATGTACTTCAGCAAGGAGTCCGGGTGCGCCTTCTTCACCCGCCGGTACCACAGGCAGGCGGGGTAGAGCGCGGCGAGCAGGACCGCCGAGACGGCGTACGTCGTGACGATCGTCCCCGCGCCGCGCAGGCCGAAGTACGTGGCGGGGATCTCGAGCACCAGCCGGTGCACGAGGTAGAAGAACATCGCCGTCTGCCCGAACACCAGGAAGACGCCGTTCTCGCGCACCCCGATCCGCGGCTCGAGCAGCACGAGGCCCGCCAGGATCACCCCCAGGAGCCCCAGCTCGAGGCCGCAGTAGGCGAGCGAGGGCGGGTACTTGCTGACGTGCAGCCACTGCGGCCACGAGTCGTCGGCGCGCGGCAGGAACATGTTCCCGTAGCCGTTGAGCCCCCGCACGACGGCGAAGACGCACAGGCCGGCGAGGCCCCACAGCGCGAGCGTCCGCGCGGGCGCGCGCCGGTTGCCGGTCCCCGCGAACTGCAGCGCGTAACGGCCGAACACCCAGCCGAGCGCCATCATCGCGAGCCACGGCAGGAGCGGGTACTTGATGATCACGGCGGCGCTGCCGTAGGTCGCGACGAGCAGCGCGGCGAGCGGCGACGCGCTGCCGGGCGGGTCCCAGGCCCAGCCCGTGGGGATCTCGCCGAGCGCCATCCAGCCGAGCGCCAGCGCGAGCAGGGCGCCGCTCGACAGCCGCCGCAGGGCCACCATGGCGATCATCGCGAGCCCGATCGCCAGCAGCACCTGCAGGGTCAGGCGCCCGGACCCGAGGGAGATCAGCGTCGGGTCGAGCAGCGCGATGAACGCGCCGCGCGTCAGGACGAACGAGTCCACCTCCCGCGGGTTCACGCCCTTCGCGACCTTGCGCTCGACGCTGAGCGCGAGCGCCGTGCCCGCGAGGAACACGAACGTCGGCGCGCAGAGGTGCGTCATGAAGCGGGTGAAGAAGGCGAACCCCGGCAGCGCGACGGTGGCGGCGTCCGCGTAGAGCGCGGAGTCCTTCGCGAGGTGGTTCGCGTCGAACGCCATCGACGCGTGGTCGATCACCATCAGGACCATGACGAGCCCGCGCATCCAGTCGATGGCGGCCACGCGCGTTCCCCGCGGCCGGGCGGCGGCGGCGGGCGGCACCGGGGGGGATCCGGCCGGGGCGGCTCCGGGGCCCGGCGGGCCCGGACTCACGGTGGGCATGTCGGCCTCCTGCGCGGGGGACGCCGGGAAATGATGCGCGCCCGCGCGCCGCCGGGGGGACCGGAAGTTCTTCCGGGTCCTCCAGCCCGCCGTAGGGGCGGGCCTCGCCGCAGGGGCGGGCCTCGCCGAGGGGCGGGCCTCGCCGCAGGCGATGGTCCGCCCATCGCCGCAGGCCCGCGAACGCCCGCGCCGTCCCGGACGGTCGGCGACCCGGCGCGGCGGCTCCCTACTCGACGCCGTAGTAGTACGTGCGCCCGTCGCCGAGCGTCCCGGCGTCCACGAACACGTTGTCCGGCCACGCCTCCGCGAGCACGGTCGGGTCGGAGAAGTCGCGCGCCTCGCTGCGCAGGACGCGGTAGGGCGGCGTGCCGCCGTCCCACTCGAGCCGCGTCTCGCCGGTCTCCTTGCCCACGCGCAGCGTCACCGGCGGGATCGCGCCGACGGCGACCACCGCGTGCGGGTAGTCGGTCGCGGGGATCTGCGTCACCTGCTGGACCGCGGCCTGCTCCTGGGACGTCAGCGGCACACGGAAGTGACAGCCCAGCCCGCCGGCCGTGGCCTGCACCAGCATCGCGCCCGCCGCCATGCCGGTCTCGAGGCGGCAGTACCACGTCGCGAGCCCGGTCTGGTCGAGGCACAGCAGGACGTACAGCGGCGCCTCCGGCAGCCCGGGGAGCGCCTGCCGCAGGCCGGCCCGCACGTCGGCGTCCTGCACCAGCTCGAGCCGGTGGTCGCGCGTCGCGAGGCTGGTGCCCTTGCGGTTGCAGTAGCGGCGGACCGTGTCCTGCACGGCGTAGATCCGGCGGGTCAGGAAGTACTCCGCGATCCAGGAGGGCACCGTCAGGCCGCCGCGGCCGTTGGACGTCATGTGCGGCGTGACGCCGTACGCCGCCCAGAGCAGCTGGGACAGCTGGGGGGCCGTGATCTCGCCGGCGGCGAACGCGCCGCGCAGCACGAGCCGCGGCAGGATCTCCTCGAAGTCGACGGCGCTGTCCGTCTGCGGCGCGGGGAGCGACCCGTCGGACGAGACGGCGACGACCGTGGTCGTGAGGCCGGCGACGCTGCCGATGCCGAAGTTCAGGTCCCGCTGCTGCGGGCAGCTCCGCAGCTGCGCGGTGGTGCCGGTCCACAGCGACACCGACGCGAGCAGCGCGAGCGTGGTCGAGACGCCCGCGTCGAAGTCGAGCTGCCGGTCGACGTCGATCCGGAACGCGTTGGGGACCGTCTCGGCGGAGTACGACGCCAGCGAGTGGTCCTCGGGGTGGTAGACGTAGGTGGCGCGCGGCGTCTTCAGGTAGATGGTCCGGGAGCTGCCCACGACCGGCGCCTTGCCCGCCGCCCAGAGCACGTTCGAGATCTGCTGGTCGGTCGCGGTCCCGCCGAGCCCCGAGTGATAGGCCAGCCGGCTGTTCAGGCAGATCTCGGGAGAACGGCCGGTCACGACGGGGGGCAGCAGCGGGCCCGGCGCCTCCGCGCGCGCCGCGCCGCACCCCGCGAGGTCGTCCCCGAGCAGGAGCCCGCCCACGCCGCACGCGGCGGACCGGACGAAGGTTCTCCTCGTGATCCCGTCGTGGACATCGCTGCCGGTCGGCATTGCGGCCTCGTTCGTCTGCCCGGCCCGTGCCCGCCCTCGACGTCGTCCGTGACCGCGCCCGGGCGTCCGCGGACCGAGCGGCGCGGACGATCGAACGCGGCTCCCACTCTACGCCCGTTCCGCGCGCGCGGAGCCGCCGCGCGTGGAGCCCGCGTGCGTGGAGCCGCCGCGTGGAGCCGCGCGCGGAGCCGCCGCGCCTCGAGCCGCGCGCGGAGCCGCCGCGCCTCGAACCGCACGTGGGGCCGCGCGCGGAGCCGCCGCGCCTCGAGCCGCACGTGGGGCCGCGCGCGGAGCCGCCGCGCCTCGAGCCGCGGCGGCTCTTGCGGCGCGCGCGCTCGCGGACGCAAGATGACGCGTCATCCGGCGTCCCGGGTGGCGTCGTCGAGGTCCTCGGGGGGTGCGTTCCATGCGAGCGGTCGGGCCGGTTCTGGCCGGCTTGTCGGCGGCGGCAGTCCTCGCCGCGGCGGTGTCGTGCGCACCCTCGCCGCAGGCGTCCGCCCGTGCCCGTGGCGCGCTGCGGCACGAGGCCTTCGTCTGGCAGCGCGCCTGGACCGAGGACGTGTCCGGCGCGGTGGCGCGTCGTGACCCGCGGCTCGCGGCGGTGGTCGTGCTCGCGGGCGAGGTGTCGTGGACCGCGGAAGAGGCCGCATCCAGGACCGCGGACGACACCACGGAAGGGACCGCGGCCCCCGGCCACGCGCCGCGCCCGGAACTCGCGCGCGTGCGCTACGACGCCGCGGTCCTCGCCGGCGGCGCCGGCCTCGCGCTGCGCCTCGAGACGCCCCCGGCGTGGCCGGACGACCCGCGCCTCCCGCGCGCGCTGGCCGGCATGGCGGCCGCGCTGCTGGCCGACGCGCGCGCGCGCGGCGTGCCGGTCACCGAGCTGCAGGTGGACTGCGACGCGCCGGAGGCGCGGCTCGGCGCGTACCGCGAGTGGGTGCGCGCGATCCGGAACGCGGTGCACGGGACCGCCGTGCACGGGAACACCGTGCACGGGAACGCGGTGCACGGGAACGCGGTGCACGGGAACACCGTGCCCGGGAACGCCGTGCCCGGCGACGCGCCTGCGACGCGGCTGACGATCACCGCGCTGCCCGCGTGGCTGGACCACCCCGCGGCGTTCGCGGCGCTCGTGCGCGAGACCGACGGCTTCGTGCTGCAGGTCCACTCGCTCGAACGCCCGGAGCGGCCGGGCGTGCCGCGCCCGCTCTGCGACCCCGCGCGGGCCCGCGCCGCGGTCGAGCGCGCCGCGCGCGCCGGCGTGCCGTTCCGCGTCGCGCTGCCGACGTACGGCTACCGCGCGCTGTTCGATCGCACGGGCACGCTGCTCGGGGCCATCGCCGACGGCTCGCGGGTCTCGCTCGGGGTGGCGCCCGCGGCCGACGAGGTGCGCGCCGACCCCGCGGCGATGGCCGCGCTCGTCCGCGCGTGGACCGGCGACCGTCCCGCGCTCCTGCACGGCGTGATCTGGTACCGGCTGCCCGTCCCCGGCGACCGGCTCAACTGGCGGCCGGAGACGCTCGCGGCGGTGCTCGACGGGCGCGCGCCGCAACCGCGGCTGGCCCTGCGCGCGCGCCGCGCGCCGGTCGCCCTGCCGGAGGCCGAGGCGGTGTCCGCGCCGGCATTGGCGCCGGCATCCGCGCGCGCATCGACGCCCGGGTCCGGGGCGGCCTCGGCGTCGCTGCTCGATCTCGCCGTCGTCAACGAAGGGGACGGCGAGGGCTCGGTCGGCGAGGTGCGGCTCGCGATCGCGCCGGGGCGCGTCGCGGCCGCGGATGGTCTCCAGGGGTACGCGCCGCGCCCGTCCGGGGACGGGGCCTTCGTCTTCGAGGGCCCGCGCCGCACGCTGCGCCCCGGCGAAGAACTGCCGATCGGGTGGCTGCGCCTGCGCGGAGCCATCCGCGGCGCCGGCGTTGCTGGCGCGACAGGCGCGACGGGCGCGACCGGCGTGACCGGTGCGACCGGCGTGACCGGCGCGAACGGCGTGACCGGCGTGCCCGGCGTGAACGGCGAGGAGATCAAGGGCGATGTGCGCTGAACGTCGGCTGCGTCCCCTCTGCGCAGGAGTCGTGGGGATGGCCCTGCTCGCGGTAACGGCCACCGTTCCCGCGGGGGCGCACGTTCCGTCCGTGAACGGGAGCCTTCTCGCGGACGACCGCGTCCTGCTCGCGCCGGAGCTGGGGGACTTCGCGTCGGCGATCCGGAACGCGGGCCTCGCGCCGGACCTCCGCATCCCGCCGCGGCGCGCGCCGGCGGACGCGCTCGACGCCGACGTGGCCGACCTCGCCGCCGCGCTCGAGGAGCGCGGCACGCCGCGCGACGAGGCGTCGCGCCTGACCGCCGCGTACCGCGCCCTCCGCGCGGCGATGACGAAGCGAGCCGCAGAGCAGGCGGAGGGGGGCGCCCGTCCGGTGACGACGCCGATCGAGGACCCGCCCATCCCCGCAGGGCTCCCGCGCGAGTTCGACGCGTACGTGCGCGGCGCGCTGGCCTGGCACCGCGGCGACGTCGCCTCCGCGCGGGCGGCGTGGAACCGCCTCATGGCGCTGCCGGAGAACGAACGGCGCCGCCGGTCGACGTGGGCCGCCTACATGCTGGGCCGGGCCGCGCGCCCCACGGACCCGGGCCTCGCGGCGATCCAGTTCCGCTTCGTGCGCACCCTCGCGGCGCAGGGCTTCCGCGACGCCCTCGACCTCGCGGGCGCGAGCTACGGCGAGGAGGCCCGCGCGCGGCTCGAGAACGGCCGCGTCGTGGACGCGATCGGCCTGTACGCCGCGCTCTTCGTGGCCGGCGACCGGACCGCGCTGGACTCCCTGCGTGTCGCCGCGGGGCGGGCCTGGGCCGGGCCGGACGACGCGCTGCGCGCGTGCGCGCGGAACGGCGTCGCGCGGCGCGTGCTGCTCGCGCACCTCGTCGCGTGGCCGCCGTACGGGTCCGACCGCGCGAACGTCTTCCTGCGCGAACTCGAGCAGGCCGGGGTAACGGACCTGCGCGAGGCGGAGCCGGCCGGGGCCGCCGCGTACAACGCCGCGCGCTTCGACCTGGCCGCGCGCTGGCTAGCGCGCGCCCCCGAGGACAGCCCGCGCGCGAACTGGTACCGCGCGAAGCTCGCGCTCCGCGACGGAGCGCTCGACCGGGGCGCGGCGCTGCTCGAGAAGGCGAGCGCCGGCATGCCGCCGGCCTGGGTGCCGCCTCGCCCCCTGGACGTCGACCCGCCCGAAGGCGCGGACTTCTGGTGCGGCTATCACCCGGGGTGCCGGAGCGTCGCCCCCGCGCAGGAGCTCGCGGCCCAGCTCGGCGTGCTGCGGGCGGCGCGCGGCGAGTACGCCGCGGCCCTCGACGCGTTGCTGCGCTCCGGCTTCTGGGTCGACGCGGCGTACCTCGGCGAGCAGGTCCTCACCCCCGACGAGCTGAAGGCCTACGTGGACGCGAACTGGCCGGAGGGCGGGCCGGTGGTCCACCCCGACGTGGGCGAACGCTGGAACGCGCTCGCGGTGAGCCCCATCTGGATCACGCGGGACAACGTGGCGGGCGCCCTGCGCCATCTGCTCGGGCGGCGGCTCGTGCGCCTCGGGCGGTTCGACGAGGCGCGTCCGTACCTTCCCGCCGAGGTGCGGCCGCATCTCGACCGCTACGTCGCCGCGCTCGCGGCTGGACCTGACCCGGCGCAGCCGCCGGAGGCCCGGGCGCGCGCGCTCTGGACCGCGGCGCAGGACCTGAGGCGGCACGGGACGGGGCTGCTCGGGACCGAGGCCGATCCGGACTGGATGATGATGGAGGGCGACTTCGAGGCGTGCCCGCTCTGGTTCCTGCGTGGTGCGGACGCCGGGTACGTGCCGAGCCGGATCTGGGAAACTCCCTGCGAACGCGGCACGCACAGCGTCGCGAAACCGCGGGAGGACGAGCTGGCGCGCGCCCTCGCGCACCGCGCGGCGCCGGCGAGGCGCTTCCACTACCGCTACGTCGCGTGCGAGCTGGCGTGGGAGGCCGCGGCGCTGCTGCCGGACGGCAGCGACGAGACGGCCGAGGTGCTGCGCACCGCGGGCACGTGGCTCGGCGCCCGCGATCCCGAGTACGCCGAGCGCTTCTACAAGGCGCTCGTGCGCCGCTGCGGCAAGACCCGTCTCGGCCGGGAGGCGGCCCGCATCCGCTGGTTCCCGCCGCGGTAGGGTGCGCGCGAGTCCTCCGGCTCCGGAGGCGATCGAGGTGATCATGAGGGGCACCATCCGGCCCGTCATCCTGCGCCTCGTCCTGCGCGTCGTCCTGCCGGTCGTGCTGGGCGGCGCCCTAGGCGCGGGCACACTCGCCGCCCCACCCGGAGAGACGGTCACCGTGCCGTTCGTCGGCTGCCCCTCGGACGGGCAGGTGGGTCCGCGCGAGGTGCCGCGCAGGGAACCGAAGGCCGTGAAGGTCGCAGCCGGGGTCGCGCGGGAGATCGCCTACTACGAGGGGGGCGCCGCACGTCGCGCAGGCGTCTTCGCGCCGCGCGGCTGGCACTGCTTCCAGCAGTACGGCTCGTCCGGCGAGGTGCTGCTGGTGGCGTCCGGCCCGATCGTTCCCGGCGAGGGCCTGGAGTGGTCCACGACCGGGCCCGCGGTCGAACGCGAGTACAAGGACGGCGGCACGTCCGGACGTTTCACCGTCGCGCGTTACGCGTCGCGGCTCTTCCCGCGGCTCGCGGCCGACTTCATCGCCCGCATCAAGCGCGAGAACGTGGTTCCGGCGTCCGAGATCGAGTCGCCGCCGTTTCCTGACCAGGTCCGGTACCCCGCGCGGGGGGTCGCCGAGTTCACCACGCCCGCGCACGCCGACGGATTCGGCACCCAGATCCGGCTGCGTCCCTCGGGCGAGACGATCCGCGGCGTCGCCGTCCTGCTGGACGAGGGGTACCGCGGGATCAACGTCGTGCGCCTCCGCCTCGGGGCGGGCCGGGAGGAGCTGGAAACCGTCCTCCTGCGGCTCAACCGGGAGTCGGCGATGGGTCTTCGCGAGCCGTGAGAGCGCCCGGACACGGCGGACGGACGCCGTCCGGCAAGAGAAGCCGATGAAGCGCCGCGTCGCCGTGGTCCGTCATCCGGGCCCGGTTCTGAGGCGCTGAACGCCGCTCGCCAGCGGCGCGCGCGGCATCGGCATCAGGCGATGTGCTCGATGTCCGCCGGGAGCCCCACCCAGGGGTGACGCGTCTCCTCCCACACGGAAACCGTCGGGGCGGGGAAGTGCGGATCGGCGAACGCGCCGATGGCGACGGACGTGAAGCCGGCCAGCGAGCGCAACTGCCAGAACACGGTGGATCCGCAGGCGGGGCAGAAGTGGTGGATCGCCTCGTCGCCGTCGTCCGCCGTCCGGACCCACGTCGTGTCCCGGCCGGTGACGCGCACGGCCGCGTCCGGGAATCGCGCCTGCGCGCCGAAGACGCTGCCCGTGCGGCGCTGGCAGGCCGGGCAGTGACAGATCGAAATGCGAACCGGGTCTCCCGCGCAGACGACGCGCAGCGCCCCGCAACTGCAGCTGGCCGTCCGTTCCGTCATGCCGGCCTCTCTCTCGATTGGATTCGATGTCGCGCCCCGGTCGGTCGCCTGGCGGTCGCTCGGTCGGCGCCCGGCGATCGCTCGGCCGGTCGCTCGGCCGGTCGCTCGGTCGGTCGCCGGGGCCGTCGCCCGATCGACCGTCGCTCCATCCGCGGGCCATCCGGCAGGTGGGCGCCGTCGACGGTATCCGGGCGCACGTCGAAGAATATCCGGCTCCGGTGTCGATCCGGGCGCGATCGCGTCGACTACACGGTGTAGCCGGGACCCGGCTACGGAAAGGGACAGAAGATCGTCGTACAACACGGCGTCCCGTCCCCGCGCGCCGCCCGGCCCGGGGAACGGCGACGGAAATGGCGACAGGCGGTCCCGGCGGCCTCTGCGCGAGCCGGACCGCGGAAGGGAGCACCCGCGATGCGCGTGATGGTGATGGTCAAGGCGACGAAGAACTCCGAGGCCGGCCTCCTGCCGTCCGAGAAGCTGATGGCCGACATGGGCCGGTTCAACGAGGAACTGGTGAAGGCGGGGATCATGAAGGCCGGCGAGGGCCTGCACCCCAGCAGCAAGGGAAAGCGCGTCCTCATCTCGGGCAAGAAGCGGACGGTCATCGACGGGCCGTTCGCCGAGACGAAGGAGCTGGTCGCGGGTTTCTGGCTCTGGGACGTCGCGTCGATGGACGAGGCGGTCGAGTGGGTGCGGCGCTGCCCGGAGCCGATGCCCGGCGAGGAGTCCGAGATCGAGATCCGGCCGCTGTACGAGCTGGAGGACTTCGGCGAGGAGTTCACGCCCGAGCTGCGCGCCCAGGAAGAGCGGCTGCGCGCCGAGATCGAGCGGCAGCAGGCCCGCTCGTAGCGCGCCCGGCGCCTGCCCGACGGCGAGCGGCGCATCGGGCCCGCGATGCGCCGCCCCGTGCAGCCGGCTCCGAGGCGCGCCGGCACGACGGGCCCTCCGCGCCCCTCGAGGAGGCGGAACCCTTCTCGGGCGGGCTCGATCAGGTCCCCGTCGGATGAGAGGGAACCGCGGCGGGTCCCCCGACGTTGAGAACGTGAACGGTCGAGCGGCGCGGGTGACCTCGCCGGGTCTGTGGCGGTCCGCCGCGCGGGTGTCCGGATGCGTTCGATCGATGGCGGGATGGCTGCCACCCCGGTCCCACGCGCGGATTCCCGTCGGGTCCGCACCGGCTGCAACCGCTGGCCTTCTCATTTCATGGGGTCCTGCCGGGGAGCGTTCTCAAGTCGGGGGGACCCGTCGCGGTCCGGCGCCGGGAGGACCGCGACGGGTCGGGATTCGACGAGGCATAATCCACGTCCTCGAAGAGGGGGGACGTCATGACCGAGCTTCTCGCGCGCCTCGCGGCCGCCGCCCGCTCCACCGATGCGCCCGCCGCGATCGTCGCGGTCCTCGGATTCGCCACGAGGCTTGCGCGCGTCATGATTCCCGCGGTCGTTGCGGCCGCCGCGGTCGTCACGGCCGCCGCGGTCGCCGCCGGACAGGCGCTCGCCGGCGACCGGGCGCCCGTGTTCCGGGCGCGCGCGATGGACGGCACGGAGGTCGACACGGCGGCGCTGAAGGGGCGCGTCGTCGTGCTCAACTTCTGGTTCGCGGGCTGCAAGCCATGCGTCATGGAGATGCCCGAGCTGGACGACCTGGCGGAGGACTACCGCGACGACGGCGTCGAGTTCATCGCGCTCACGCGGGATCCCGAAGACGACGTGCGCGAGTTCCTGGAGTCCCATCCGCTCGGGTACCGCCACGTCGCCGGGGCCGCGGACCTGATCCGCGACCTCGAGGTCCCGAGCTTCCCGACGAACGTCGTCATCGACCACCTCGGCGAGGTCACGTACATCAAGTCGGGCTGGGGGCCGGACACGACCAACGGCCTGCGCGGCGCGGTCGCCCGCGCGGTCGCGCGCAAGAAGAAGGCCGACAAGCGTGCCGCCAAGGAGGCCGCGGCCGCGACCTCCTCTCCGGCACCGTCGGCTCCGGCGCCATCGAACGCGGCTCCGGCTCCGGCGCCCCCGGCCGGGTGAGCCTCCCGCCGGGGGACCCCACTGTGGGGGCGCAGCCCCGCCCCCACTCCGGGAGCGACCCGGAGGCCCCGCCCTGCGCGATACTGGGCCCCGCATCCCGCCTTTCATCCTCACCCGCACCCGCACCCGCACCCGCACCCGCACCCGCCGAGGAGCCCCGCGCCGCGGCGGCGCCCCGCACCCGCCGAGGAGCCCCCATGACGGTCTTCAAGCTGGACCCGCACGAGCAGCAGGCGCTGCTCGAGCGCTTCGTGCGCTACGTCCAGGTCGACACGCAGAGCGACGACAACGCCACCTGCAGCCCCTCCACCGAGAAGCAGAAGGACCTGTCCCGGCTGCTCGCGCAGGAGCTGCGCGAGCTGGGCGTGCAGGACGCCGCGATGGACGAGTGGGGCTACGTCACCGGGACCGTCCCGTCGAACCTGCCGCCGGGACACCCGCCGGTGCCGGCCGTCGGGCTGCTGGCGCACGTGGACACGTACTACGCCACGCCCGGCGCGGGGGTGAAGCCGCAGGTGATCCGGTCGTACGCGGGCGGCGACGTCCCGCTGCCCGGCACGCCGGGGGTGTCGATCCCGGCGGCGAAGAACCCGAACCTCGCGCGCTGCGTGGGCCACACGCTCGTCACGTCGGACGGCACCACGCTGCTCGGCGCCGACGACAAGGCCGGCGTGGCCGTGATCATGACGGTCGTGGCGTGGCTGCGGAGCCACCCCGAGGTGCCGCACGGCACGCTGCGCGTCGGCTTCACGACGGACGAGGAGGTCGGCCGCGGCACCGAGCACTTCGACGTGGCCCGCTTCGGCGCCCACTACGCGTACACCGTGGACGGCTCGGAGCTGGGCGAGATCGAGGACGAGTCGTTCAGCGCCGACTCCGCCGTCGTGACGGTCACCGGGCACGACGTCCACCCCGGCTACGCGAAGAACGTCATGATCAACGCGGTGCGCGTCGCGTCCGCGATCGTCGAGGCGCTGCCGCAGGACCGGCTGCCCGAGACGACGGAGGGGCGCGAGCCGTACCTGCACCCCTACGCGCTCTCCGGCGACGTCGCGCGGGCCGAGCTGAAGCTGCTCGTGCGCGCATTCAGCGACCACGAGCTGCAGGAGCGCGAGGACGTCCTGCGCCGCACCGTCGACGCGGTCCTCGCGCGGTTCCCGGGCGCGGAGGCGAAGGTCGAGTTCAAGGCCTCGTACCGCAACATGGCGCTGAAGATCGCCGAGGACCCGAAGGTGCTCGAGCACGCGCTCGAGGCGATCCGCCGCCAGGGCCTCACGCCCGTCCGGCACGCGATCCGCGGCGGCACGGACGGCTCGCGGCTGTCGCACATGGGCCTGCTCACCCCCAACATCTTCAACGGCGCGCAGAGCTACCACTCGGTGCACGAGTGGGTCAGCCTCGAGTGGATGACCGCCTCCGCCGAGTGCTGCCTGCAGCTGCTGAAGGTGTGGGAGGAGAAGGGCTGAGTTCGCGTGGGCCGGGCTCCCGCGCGCCGGGGCTTGCGCGCGCCGGGGCTCCCGCGGGCCGGGGTTTCCGCGGGTGGGGCTCCCGCGCGCCGGGGCTTCCGCGCGCCGGGGCTCCCGCGGACGTCGCGCATGACGGACCGACGCTGCGGATGAAGGACCGACGCTGCGCATGAAGGACCTCCGCCTCTGCCTGCTCGGCTTCGGCCACGTCGCGCGCGAGCTCTGCCGGCTGCTCGCGGCGGAGGAGTCCGCGCTCGCCGCGCGGGGACGCCGCGTGCTCGTCACGGCCGTGGGGACGCGGCGCGGCAGCCTGCTCGCGCCGGCGGGCCTGCCCCCCGGCGCGCTGCTGGCCCGCGTCGGCGATCCCGGCGCGCCGCTCGACCCGCCGCGGCCCGCGGCCGAACTGCTGGCGGCGTCGCGCGCCGACGTGCTGATCGAGCTGACCGTCGCCGAGAAGGAGCCGTTCGCGCCGGTCGCGACGGGTCACGTCGAGGCGGCCTTCGCGCTGGGGATGGACGTCGTCACCGCGAACAAGGGGCCGATCGCGTGGAACTGGCCGCGCGTGGCCGCGCGCGCCGCCGCGACGGGCCGCCGGATCCGCTTCGAGAGCACGGTGATGGACGGGCTGCCCGTCTTCAGCCTGCTCGAGTTCACGCTGCCGCGCTGCCGCGTGCTCGGCTTCGAGGCGGTGTTCAACAGCACGACGAACGTGATCCTCGAGGCGCTGGCGCGCGGGGGCACGTTCGATGCGGCGCTCGCGGAGGCGCAGCGGGCCGGGATCGCGGAGGCGGATCCCGCGCACGACATCGACGGCTGGGACGCGGCGAGCAAGGCCGCCGCGCTGGCGAACGTCACCATGGGGGCCGGATTCACCCCCGCGGACATCGAGCGGCAGAGCCTGCGCGACGTGCCGCTCGCGGCCATCGCGGGAACGCGCGCGGCGGGGCGCCGCATGCGGCTCGTGACGGAGGTGTGGCGCGAGCCGGCCGGTCCCGCGGCGCCGGCGGCAGCGCCGGGGCGCGAGGCCGCGGGCCCGGTGCGCGGCCGCGTGCGGGCGCGCGACCTCGACGTCGACCACCCGCTCGCGCCGATCGGCGGCGCCTCGCTGGGCGTCGTGCTCCACACCGACCTGATGGGAGACATCCTCGTCGCCGAACTCGGCGGCCAGCTGCCGCAGACCGCCTACGGCGTGTACGCGGACCTGCTCCACCTGCTCGACGCCGCCCGGTAGCCGCCGTCGCTCCCGGGCCGACGCGGCGGCGCCGATGCGGTTGCGCCGATGCGGTTTGCGCCGTCGCGGTTGCACGGTCGCGACGATCGGCCATGATCGTGGGCGGGACGCCGGGGGCAGGGAGGCTCCATGACCACGCTGATCGGGCTCTCGGGCAGCCTCAGGACGGGGTCGTTCAACACGGCGCTGCTGCGCGCGGCGGCGGCACTCGCGCCGGACGGCGTCGAGCTGCGCGTCGAGACGATCGCCGGGATCCCGCTGTACGACGAGGACGAGGAGGAGCGCGCCGGCCTGCCGGCGGCGGTGACGCGGCTCAAGGACGCGATCGCGGCCGCGGACGGGCTGCTGCTCGCGACGCCGGAGTACAACAACGGCATCCCCGGCGTGTTCAAGAACGCGATCGACTGGCTGTCGCGGCCGCCGGCGGACATCAAGCGCGTGTTCGGCGGCAAGCCGGTCGCCGTGGTCGGCGCGTCGCCGGGGCCGTACGGCACGATCCTGGCGCAGGACGCCTGGCTGCCGGTGCTGCGCACGCTCGGCACGCGTCCCTGGTTCGGCGGGCGGCTGCAGGTCGCGCGCGCCCACACCCTGTTCGACGACGCGGGCGCGCTCACCGACGACGCCACGCGCGAGCGCCTGCGCCGGTTCGTGCACGGCTTCGCCGCGTTCGCGGCACCGGCGCCGGCGCCGGGCGCGGCGCGCGGCGAGGCCGCGGGTGGCGCCCCGCGCGGCGAGGGGCGCTGAGCCATGCTCGAGCTCGTCATCGACGCGCGGCCGGTGCACCTCGGGGCGCTCGAGATCGGGCGGGTGCTGCCGTACCTGCGGCGGCGGATGGTCGGGCCGTTCATCTTCCTCGACCACGCGTGGCCGCTCGACGTGCCGGCCGCCGCGGGGCCGCCGCCGGACGGGACGTCGCCGCCGGGCGGGACGTCGGCGCCGGGTCGGACGGCCGCGCCGGGTGGGACAGACGTGCCGGGCGGGACGGCCGTGCCGGGCGGGACGGCCGCGCCGGGCGGGACGGCCGCGCCGGGCGGGCTCGACGTGCTGCCGCACCCGCACATCGGCCTCGCCACCGTGACCTACCTGTTCGCCGGCGAGCTCGCGCACCGCGACAGCCTGGGCGTCACCCAGGCGATCCGTCCCGGCGAGGTGAACTGGATGACCGCGGGGCGGGGGATCAGCCACTCGGAGCGGCTCGACGGCGCGTGGCGCGCGGCCGGCGGGCGGCTCGAGCTGCTGCAGGCGTGGGTCGCGCTCCCCGAGGCCGACGAGGAGACGGACCCGGCGTTCGAGCACCACGGGCGCGACGGCCTGCCCGCCTGGGAAGACGGCGGCCTGCGCGCGCGGCTGATCGCCGGACGCGCGTTCGGCGCGGCGAGCGCGGTGCGCACGCGCTCGCCGCTGTTCTACGTGCACGCCGAGCTCGACGCGGGCGCGCGCGTCGGCCTCCCCGCCGAGTACGCGGAGCGCGCGGCGTACGTCCGCGCCGGCCGCGTCGCGTTCGGCGGGCACGAGTACGGCCCGGGGCAGATGCTCGTGTTCGGCGCGGGCGCCGCGCCGACGCTGGTCGCGGCCGAGCCGTCGACGCTGATGCTGCTGGGCGGCGAGCCGGTGGGCCCGCGCCACATCTGGTGGAACTTCGTCTCGTCGCGCAAGGAGCGGATCGAGCAGGCGAAGGCGGACTGGCAGGCGGGCCGCATCGTGCTGCCGCCGCACGACGCCGCGGAGTTCGTCCCGTTGCCCGAGGCGCCGGGGCGCGCCGGCGGCGCGCCGGAGTCGACGCCCGCGCCCGAGCCGCTGTCCTGAACGGGCGGCGCGCGCGCGACCTCGAGGAGGACGTCATGAGCACGAAGGCTGCAGGCACGGGACAGAGAGCCGTCCGGACGTTCACGCACACCGTTCACGCGCCCGCGCGGGACGTCTTCCCGCTGCTCTGCCCGATCCGCGAGCGCGAGTGGATCCCCGGCTGGCAGGGCGAGGCCGTCCACGCCGCGAGCGGCGTCGCGGAGGAGGACGGCGTCTTCGTCGCCGGCCTCGAGGGCCTGCCGCGGTCCACGTTCTTCGTCACGCGCTTCGAGGCGCCGCGGCGCATCGAGTACCTGGTGCTGGGCGAACGGGGCATCGCCGACCGGCTCGCGCTCGCGCTCGACGACGCGGGGGACGGCACCTGCACGCTGACGTGGCGCCGCGTCTACACCGGCCTCACGCCCGAGGGGAACGCGCGCGTCGAGGCGGCGGCCGACGCGTTCGCCGCGCGCGTGCCGCAGCTCGCCGCGCTGCTGGACGCGCACCTCCGCCGCGCGTAGCCGCCGGGCGCTTCCCGCGCCTGTTCACGATCCCGTCACGGCGCGGTCCCCCTCGCGTCACAGCTCTTACCCATAACCTGTCGCATGAATACTCCCTACGCCCTGGGACTGGCCGTGGCCCTGCTGGTCCCCGCGACCGGCGGCAGCCACGCCCGAGCCGCCGAGACCGCCCACGCCCACACCGGCGTCGACCGTACCGACGACGCCCACGCCCACGACCACGCCAACACCCACGCCCACGACCACGATCAGGCCGTGCGCCGGCCCGAGGCCGCGCCGGCCGTCCCCGCGGACGCCCTCGCACGCCCGGACGCCGCGGCCGGGGTCGCCGACCTGCGCTTCGCCGACTTCTTCAAGATGCCGGTCGGCCCGCGCGGGCTGGAGTACGCGGACGCGCTGCTCCGGCTCGACGGAAAGAAGGTCCGCATCGCGGGCTACATGGCGCGGCAGGAGGACCCGCGGCCCGGTCTGCTGCTGCTCTGCCCGGCGCCGTTCCAGCTGCACGAGCACGAGTACGGCCTCGCCGAGGACCTGCCGCCGACGACGCTCCACGTCGTCGACCCCACGCGCCCGCACGAGATCGTGCCCTTCACGCCCGGCCCGCTGGTCCTGACGGGCAGGCTGCACCTCGGGGGCCGCGAGGAGGCCGACGGCCGCGTGTCGATCGCCCGCCTCGTGCTGGATCCGCCCGCGGCGTCCGCGGCGTCCGCGGCGCCCGCGACGGTCGCCGTCCCAGCGGGGCGCGCGGAAGCCCCGTCGCGCCCGATAACGTCGACACCCACGAACACGACTCCGTCCACGACCGTACACGAGAGAAAAGGAGAGACCCGATGAGGAGACTTTCGCCCGGCATCTCGCGCGGCGCGCTCGCGCTCGGCGCGTTCGCACGCGGCGCGTTCGCGCTCGGAACGCTCGGCGCGCTCGCCGCCGTCGCGCTCGCGCCCGCCGCCCACGCCGCGCCCACGATCAGCCGCCTGACGCCCCCGAGCGCGCTGTTCTCCGACGGCGACCCCGAGCCGCCGTACACGGCCCGCTTCCTGCCGGGCCAGCGCTTCGACCTGCAGGCGACCGTGCGCCCCGACGCGGGGCAGACGATCACCTCGGTCACGTTCGTCGTCGACGGCAAGCCGCTGGCCGGCCCCGTCGCGCTGGCGCCGGCGACGGCGCTGCCGAACGTGCCCGGCGCGGTCGTCGCGTCCTACCGCGCCCACGCGCTGAACGCCCCCGGGCCGCACACCTTCAGCGCCGTGGCCGAGCAGTCGGACAAGGCGACCGTCACGGCGACCGGCAACTTCGAGATCGTCGGCCTCGAGTTCTTCGGCGGCGGCGCCGAGCCCGTCCGCGGCGCCGGCGGACCGCCGGCCGTCGTGCCGGGCCGGGCGCCGAAGAACGTGATCCTCTACATCGGCGACGGCATGGGCATCGCGCACCGCACCGCGGCGCGGATCATGGCCGGCAACCTGCGGCAGGGGAAGGCCAAGGTCCAGCTCGCGATGGACGCGTTCCCGTACACCGGCCTCGTCCAGACGCACTCGCTGAACTCGATCATCACCGATTCGTCCCCGGGCGCCGCCTGCTACTCCACCGGCAACAAGGGCAACAACAACCAGCACGGCGTCTTCCCCGACGACACGACGGCCCTCTTCGACAACCCGCGGGTCGAGCTGATCGGCGAGTACCTCGGCCGGACGAAGGGGCGCTCGCTCGGGATCGTCACCACCTCGGACGTCTTCGACGCGACGCCCGGCGCGTTCGGCTCGCACACGCAGTCGCGCGCGGCCGGCACCGGCATCGTGGACCAGTACCTCGACGAGGCGCGCGCCAGCGGCCTGCAGGTCCTGATGGGCGGCGGCCGCAAGTGGTTCCTGCCGGCCGGGACCCCCGGTTCGGCGCGCACGACCGCGACCGACTACGTGCTCCCGGACGACCTCGCCGCGGGCTGGGGCGTGCCGAAGGGCGCGCTCGACCCGGGCCGCGACCTCATCGCCGACTTCGAGGCCCAGGGCTTCACCTACGTCGCGGACGCGACGGGGCTCCGCTCGGTCGGCGGCTCGACGCCGAAGGTGCTCGGCCTGTTCTCCCTGTCGAACATGAACATCGCGCTCGACAAGGTCGCCGGCCGCCGCGGCGAGAGCACGGTCGTGGACGACTACGGCTTCCCCGACCAGCCGATGCTCGACGAGATGACCACGAAGGCCCTCGACGTGCTCGCGCAGAACCGCAACGGCTTCGTGCTGATGGTCGAGGCGGCGTCGATCGACAAGCAGGCGCACAACATGGACACCGAGCGCTGGATCCTCGACACGCTCGAGTTCGACCGCGCGATCAAGGTCGGCCGGGACTTCGCCGCGCAGCACGGCGACACGCTCGTCGTCATCACCGCCGACCACGAGTGCGCCGGCGTCAACATCATCGCCGGCTCGCGCGTGACCGACGTCCAGCTGCAGGAGCGGATCGCCACGGGCGAGGGCGCGGCGAAGGTCCGCGACGGCGTCGTCGGCACCTACGAGAGCGCGGGGTTCCCGCAGTACCGGATCGCCGACGACGGCTACCCCGTCACCACCGACGTGGACTACCGCATGATCGTGGGCTACGCGGCGAACGCGGACCGCTACGAGGACTGGCGCACGAACCCGCAGCCGCTGCGGGACAGCCAGCAGCCGTTCAACAACCAGCCGCCGCTCAACACCTACCCCAACGGGCCGAAGGACCGCGACAAGGCCGGCAACTTCCTCGTCACGGGCCAGATCCAGGACTCCAGCGCCGCGCACACCGCGTCCGACATCGTCGTCAGCGCGTACGGCCCCGGCGCGTCCCGCTTCACCGGCTTCATGGACAACACCGACGTCTTCTTCCGGATCATGGCGGCCACGCTGATCGGCCCCTGATCCGCCGCACGATTCCTTCTTCCTGCCGTCGTTCCTTCCGGGCAAGAGAGAGGGGAGGCGCCGCCCGGGCGCCTCCCCTCTCGCGTTCGATCCCCCGGGCCCGCGGCGCCCCGCCCTTTGGAGAGCCTACGGGCAGCCCGCGGTCACCGCGGCCGGCCAGCAGCGCGTCGCCCCCCCGGGGACGTCCGCGCCCGAGCTGGCCGTGCCGTAGCGTCCCTCGTAGAACGCGTCGTTGGGCACGACCAGGAAGTACACGTTCCCGTCCGGCGGGTTGATCGTCGTCGTGGTCAGGCCGCCGGTGGAGCACTGCAGCGGCGCGTGCGCGCGGAACGCGCCGTCGATCGGCCCCGCGTAGAGGCCGTAGTCGGTGTCGGACGCCACGCACGACGCGCCCCAGGCGAGCGTCAGCTGGCCGTAGGTGGTGCGCACGACGGTCAGCGGCGCGCCCGCGTCCGGCGCGTCCGCTGCGCCGCCCGCGCCGGCGCCCGCCGCGGCGCCGCGGGGCGCGACCTCGCCCGAGCGGCCCGTCGAGGGGCTCGACGAGACGAACATCTCGTCGATCGAGACGCGGTCGAGCTGGCCGCGGCCCGCCGTGCGGTCGAGGTCGCGGACCCGGATCCAGATCGGCCCGGACAGCTCGGCCGGGAACGGGAACGACTGCAGCGCGTCGTCGTCGGCCGTCTTCGTGACCGTCAGCATCGGCGTGAAGGTCACGCCGTCCATCGAGTACTCGAAGACGAAGTGGTCCCCCTCGCCGTTCGGCGAGTGCCACGCGTCCACGTAGAAGGCCTGCAGGTGCCCCGCCGCGACCGTCAGCGACCACGTGTGCTCGAGCTGGCTGCGGCGGGTCCCGGGCGTGGTGCCGGTCGAGGTCTCGACGATCACCTCCGCGACGTCGTTCTGCGTGCGCGTGTCGAGGTACGAGCCCGACTGGAGGCTCCCCGGCCCGGTGCCGGCGTCCCCCGTCGCGGGGGAGCGCTCGTTCCCCTCGACGACGTGGATCCCGTCGCTGTAGGCCGTGCCGGTCGCACCCGCGTCGTCCGTGACCGTCAGCACCGCGTTGAACCAGCCCGGCGCCGCGTACGTGTGCGTCACGACCGGACCGTTCCCGGTCGCGCCGTCGCCGAAGGCCCAGCTGTAGGACGCGATCGTGCCGTCCGGGTCGTACGAGCCGCGGCCGTCGAAGGTCACCGGCAGCGGCGCCGCGCCGTTCAGCACCGAGGGCGCGATCACCGCCACGGGGTCGTACGTGGGCGTGGTCGCCGTCGCGACGTTCGAGAACGCCGACGTGCCGCTCCCGTTGAACGCGCGCACGCGGTAGCTGTACGTCGTCCGCGGCGGCAGGCCGGTGTCGCCGTAGTAATCGATGTTGCGGCCCACCCGCGCGATCTCCGCCCAGGCGCCCGCCGCGCCGCAGGCCGCCGCGTTGCCGGCGCAGCGCTGGACCTCGAAGCCGTCCTCGCTGTTCGACGCGTCGGTCCAGGTCAGGTTGATCCACTGCGGGTCGAACGCGAGCGCCGACAGGTTCGACGGCGCGGCCGGGGGGAACGGCGCGTCGACGGTGATCGAGAGGGATGCGGTCCCGGTCGCGCCGCTCGCGTCGTGGACGGTGACGGTGACAGGGTAGGTTCCCGCCTCGGTGTAGGTGTGGTACGCCGTGCTGCCCCACGACGTGCTGCCCTCGCCGAAGGCCCACTCGATGTTGCCGACCCAGCCGTCCGGGTCGTACGAGCCGGCCGCGCTGAAGGTGACGTCGAGCGGCGCCGGGCCGTGCGTCCGGTCCGACGCGGCGACCGCGACGGGCGCGAGGTTCGGCGCCGTGGCCCGGACGAGCGCCTGCTGGAGCGCGGCCGCGCCGCCGGTGTCGCGGACCTCGAGCGTCGCGAGGAACGGCCCGGGCTGCTCGTAGACGTGCAGCGGCGCGGGCGCGGACGAGGTCGCGCCGTCGCCGAGGTCCCACGTGTACGTGAGCGCCTGCCCCTCGGGATCGGCCGAGCCGGCCGAGCTGAAGCCGACGGCGAGCGGCACGTCGCCGCCGGACGGCGTCGCGGAGAGCCGCGGGCTCGGCCACGCGTTCGCGGACGCGTCGAGCCGCTCGTAGCGCACGCGGTAGTTCACGAGCGGCGCCTCCTGCCGCAGCACCGACGCGGCGAACAGCGTGACGCCGCCCCGCGCGGCCACGTTCGGATACGCCTCGCCGAACGGGCTGTTCGAGAGCACGAAGCCCTGCGGGTCGAGGATCGCGCCCGCCTCGCTGATCCGCATGCCGAAGAGGTCCCCGCGCGCGTCCAGCGGCTCGAGCGCCAGGGCGGCCTCGCCGTCGCGCTGGTCCTGCCAGACCACCACGAACTGGGTGCCGTCCCAGGCGACCCGCGGGCGGTACTGGTCCTCGCCCCACGGCGTCAGGTTGACGGCCGGCCCGACGGTGCCGTCGGGCAGGATCCGCCGCGCGAGCAGGTCGGTCTCGACGCCGGAGGTCAGCTCCTGGGACTGGACCATCAGCGCGGCGCCGCCGCTCGACGCGAGCCCGATCGTGAAGACCCCGTTGCCGCCGCAACTGGAGTACGGGCCGTGGATGCTGAAGTCCGTGCCCTTCGTGCCGGCCGCGTCGACGAAGGTGCCGACGGTGCTCGCGCCGCACTCGTCGTGGCTCCAGTTGTCGCGCCGCACGACGAGCCAGCGGCCGCCGAGCGTCGTGATCACCGGCGTGCTGCTGTACGTGCCGGGCAGGACGATCGGCGCGGGATCGAGGAGGGCGCCGTCCGTCCCGCGCACGCGCGCGAGGACCGGGTTGATGTACTGGCAGTTGATGCCGCAGCGCAGGCCGACGACGAGGAAGGCGTCGCCGAGCGCCTCGACGTCGACCGGGCCGAACGAGCTGGTCATCACGACGACCGGCGCCGCGTCGAGCGGCGTGCCGTCCGGCGCGACCCGGCGCGCGACGACGCTGCTGCCGGTGTCCCACGCGACCAGGTACACGGCGCCGTTCCACGCGACGGCGGGGAACCCGCGCGTCGCGGTCCCGTCCGCCGCGTCGAGCTCGACGGGCGCCGCCGTGGCCGGCGTTCCCGTCGCGTCGAGCGGCTGGGCGAGGATCCGGTCGCGGGTCGCCGTCGAGCTGCGGAACGCGATCATCCAGCCGGTCCCGCCGGACCCGCCGGCCCCGCCGGCCGCGACGTCGGGCCGCATCTGAGCGGGCGCGCCGATCGAGATGGTACGCACCGGGCCGGCGGCGTTGGATGCGGACACGTACGCCGTGAAGACGTCCTCGGCGCGCGGCCCGTACTCGGACCACGCGACCTGCAGGCTGCCGTTGCCGGCGCCGGCGGTCGCGCCGCTGCGCACGCCCGGGAGGAGGACGCCGCCCGGGTCGAGCACCTGGCCCGCCGCGCTCACGCGCGCGAGGCGCGCGCCGTCGGGACCCTGCCAGGTGACCTTCCACTGCGCGCCGTCCCACGCGACGCTGGTCGCGGTGTAGGCCTGCGGCGGGTTCGGGCCGGAGATCACCACGCCCGTGCCGTCGAGCCGCTGGCCGGTGACGCCGATCCGCGACCCCTTGACCGCGACCGTCCAGTCGGGCAGCTGCTCGGTCCAGACCGCGTAGAAGCCGCCGCCGCTCGACGCGAGGCGGGCGATCGTCGCGGGGAGCAGCGGGAAGGGCGCGGGGTCGACCCGGTTCAGGCCGCCGTCGAAGCGGATCGCGGTCGTCGGATCCGAGCCGGTCATCGACTCCTCGTACGCGAGCAGGAACACGCCGCCGGCGTGCTCGAGCTGGACCCGGCCGCGCAGGTAGTACGTGGCGGCGACGAGGCTGCGCGGCGCGGGGTCGAGCAGCACGCCCGCGGCGGAGACGCGCTGCGCGGCGAGGTCGCCGGCGGACGACGTGCCCTGGTTGACGACGACCCAGTTCGTGCCGTCGGACGCCACGGCCCACGTGCCGCCGACCGGCTGCATGTTGAAGAGCCGGATCGGGCGGGCGTCGAGGACGGCGCCGGCGGGCGACACGCGCACCGCCTCGAGCGACGTCTGGTAGTACCCGCCGGTGCCGGTGAGGTCCACGCTCTCGTAGACCACGAGCCAGTTCGCGCCGTTCCAGGCCGCGCGCGGCAGCGCCTGCGTCGCGCGGCGCGCGACGACGGGGAAGGGGACCGCGTCGAGCGGCGCGCCGGCTTCGTCGAAACGCTGGCCGTAGATGTCGGCCGAGGTCTCCCCCTCGTAGCCGCCGGTGCTGTTGGCGCGCGCGTCGGACCAGAGCGCGAGCACGGCGCCGCCGCCGGCCGCGAGCGACGGCGCGCTCTGCGTGCCCGCCGCGGCGCCGGGCGCGTCGTCGCCGGGGAGCGCCCCCGCGGGGATCCGCGTCGCGGCCCCGGCGTGTCCCGCCGCCAGCGCGGCGACGAGGGCGAAGACGAGGAGCGCCGCGAAACGCGGGAGGATCCGGGGTGCGGTCAGGGCGGGTGCGGTCAGGGCGGCGTGCGCGCGTGACATGAGCTTCCCCCTCGGGACGTGCGGGTCTGCGGTGGACAACCGCGAGAGCCTGTGGCGCCTGCAAAAATACCCCGACGCCGTCTGAATAAAGAGTGACTTACTCACCGTCGCCACAGAGCGCCTTCGTCGGCATGGCCCCGATCCTCGTCCCAAGTCGCCTTTGGGGAGCCCGAGGCCGCGGGGTGCATAATCCGCGTCCGTGAGCCGCGCGTTCGTCAAGGAGCCGGATGGCGACCAGGTGCCGGACGACCGTCCGCGCCGGGTCCACAGCGCGCACCCGAACTTCATCACGCGCGCGGGCCTCGACGCGCTGCGGGCGCGGCGCGACGCCGAGAAGGACAAGGCGGCGCGCGCGTTCCTCGACGATCGGCTGCAGAAGGCGATCGTGGTGGACCCGCCGGCCGAAGGCGACGTCGCGGCGCGCGAGGAAGCGAACTTCGGCGCGCGCGTGCGCGTCGCCGACGACGGCGGGCACGAGCGCGCGTTCACGATCGTCGGCGAGGACGAGGCCGATCCCGCGGCGGGCCGCATCAGCTGGGTCGCCCCGCTCGCGGCCGCCGTGCGGGGCGCGCGCGTGGGCGACGTCGTCACCTGGGTGCGCCCGGACGGCCCCGTCGACCTCGAGGTCCTCGAGGTCAGCTACTGAGGCCCGGAGGCCCGGCCGGAGCCGGGCCGTCGTCAGGCCGACGTCAGGCCGACGTCAGGCGATCGGGACCGTCGTCGACGTCAGGAGATCGGGATGCGGGAGGCGTTCCGCTGCGCCCAGGTCTCGAAGCTCTGCAGCGCCGGGTTCAGCGCGCGCGTCGCCTCGACCGGCCGCGAGGCGCAGAACGTCTCCTCGAAGTCGTGCTTGAACTGGAACATGTTGCCGAGGTCGTCCGCGCCGGGGAACCCGAGGCCGCGGTACGTCTCGAACGGCGGGCTGTCGTGCCGGACCGGCTGCCCGAGCGCGCGCGAGAGGACCGCCGCCATCTGCGCGCCCGTGAGGTGCTCGCCGGCGATGCCGACGCGCTTCCCGATCGTCTCGTTCCCCTTGCGGAACACGCCGAACGCGCAGCGGCCGATGTCCTCGACCGCGATGCCCGGCAGCTTCCGGTCGCCCATCGGCAGCACGAACGACAGCGTGCCGTCGGGGTTCCGCCGCGGGCCCATGCCGAAGTGGACGAGGTTGTCCCAGTAGAACGACGTGAGCAGGTACGTCGTCGGCACGCCCGCGTCGGCGAACAGGTGGTCCGCCTCGCCCTTGCCGTCGAAGTGCGGGACCTTGTACTTGCCCTGCAGCGTCGGCATGCGGTCGTCGTCGAGCGGCACGAAGCGGCGCGTGTCCTCGAGCGTGGACCAGATCACGTGGCGCACGCCCGCGCGCTTCGCGGCCTGCGCCATCGCGTTCACCTGCGCGACCTCGCGCTCGGCCGAGAAGTGCTCCCAGAAGTTCGTCAGGCAGAAGGCGCCGTGCGCGCCCTCGAACGCCTTCGCGACCGACGCCGCGTCGTCGATGTCCGCCGCCACGACCTCGGCGCCGCGCCGGGCGAGGTCCTTGCCCTTGTCGGACTCCGGGTCGCGCGTGAGCGCGCGCACGCCGAACGCGCCGCTCTCGTCCGCGAGGAGCGCGCGGACGAGGCCGCCGCCCTGCGCCCCCGTGGCGCCCACCACCGCGATGATCTTCCTGTCCGCCATGCTGCCTCCCGAGGGGGCCGGAACGGCGGAACGGCCGGAACCGCCGGAACGGCCTCAGATCGGCGTCGGGCGACGCCGGAGATTACAGCGTCGATTGGGGGCGTTATTTCACACGCGACCCCGCCCGCGCGCAACCGGGCGCGACGACTCGTGGCGGTCCGCGCCACGAACGCGCCGGGGCGGCGCGATAAACGCCCGCCCTCCGGCGGATACTCGCGGGCGGGGGGAGTTCCCGATGGTCCCGCTGGTTCCGCTGCGCCGCCTGGTCCTCGCCGCCGCGCTGCTCTGGCTGTCCGCGCCGCCGTCCACGCCGCGCGCGGCCGCCGTCTCCGCCGCGCGCGCGCCGGTCCCGGTGCGGGCCGCGCCCGCGCCCTTCCCCGCGGGGCACGAGGGGGAGCGCGGCCGCGTCGCGCTGACGGTCGAGGTCGGGCCCGACGGCGCGCTCGGCCGCGTGGTCCGCGCCGCCGGCGAGCCCGCGTTCGTCGAGGCCGCCGAGCGGGCGGCGCGGCGCTTCACCGTCGAGCCCGCGCGCGACGGCGACCGGCCGGTCGCCGGCGTGATCGACCTCGGCTTCGACTTCCGCGACCCGGTCACCGTGCGCGCCGTGTTCGCCGAGCCGCTCGCGGACTTCGGGCCGCGCCTCGTGGAGCAGCTGCGGCACGCGATGGCCGCGCTCCCGCTGCCGACCGCGGCGGGCCTGCTGCTCTTCTCGGAGCCGGTCGAGGCGCGGGGCGACCGCGCCGTGGCCGTCTTCGCCGTGCGCTACGGCGAGGCGCCGATCGGCACCTGGGTCACCGTCAACGCGCGCCTGCTCCACACCGTGCAGGGCACGTCGTGCTGGCGGTTCGACGCGCTGCCCGGCGAGGCGGACCGGCTGGTGGACGCGCTCGGCGAGCGGATCGGGCGGCCCTTCGAACGCGGCTATCTCGCCGCGTACGGCACGACGTTCATCCCGAGCGGCGAGCCCGAGCCGATCGGCCCCGGCGGCCCCGGGGACTGGAACCCGTACGGCGTCCTGCAGGTCGTCCGCGCGTTCGAGGCGCGGCGCCCCGGCGAGCCGCGCGCGTCCATCTCCGACTTCTCGATCACGAAGATGGAGCCGCCCTACGTCGCGCCGGCGGGCGCCCCCGCGCCCGCCACCCCCGCGCCCGGGGCCGCCGCGCCCGTCACCACCGCGCCCGTCACCACCGCGCCCACCGCGCCCGGCATCACCGCGCCGGCGCTGCTGGCGAAACTGAAGCCCGTGCCGGCGCCGATCTCGCGCCCCGCGCCGGAGGGCGTCTTCCCGGTCCGGGTCGCCGTGGACCCGGACGGCGCCGTCGTGCTCGCGCTGCCCCTGCGCGCCGAGCACGAGGAGATCGAACGGCTCGCCGTCGAGGCCGCCTGCCGGCAGCGGTTCACGCCGGCGCGGCGGGCGGGCGAGGCCGTGCCGTCGTGGACCACCCTCGAGCTGACCTTCAGGAAACGCTGATGCTAGATTGAGCCCGGGACGCACGCCGTCCCGGAGGGGGAAGAAGAAGATGAAGCGCTGGATGTCCCTGTGCGCGTCGCTGGCGTGCACCGTCGTCCTCGTCTGGGCCGCCGCCGCGCCCGCGCGCGCCGCCGCGCCCCTGGTGCAGCTCCGCGTCGCGAGCCTCGACGCGCTGGTCGTCGACGTGCAGCGGCTCGCCCGCAGCACGCAGAACGAGCTCACGCGCGAGGAGCTGCTCACGCACTGGGCGGCCATGGTCGGCCTCCCGGACCTGTCCTTCGTCGACCCCGGCAAGCCGCTCGGTCTCGCGTTCCCGGTCGAGGGGATCACGCTCGGAGCGCAGTCCGTGGTCTGGGTCGTCCCGGTGAAGGACGGCGCGCAGGCGATCGAGGTGCTGACCCGGGCGCGCGGCGTGCCGAAGCGCGACGGCGACCTCTACGCCTTCAGCGCCCTCGACCCGGCGAGCCTGCCGGAGGAGATGGACCCGGAACAGCTGCCGAAGCTCCATGTCCGGATCAAGGACCGGAGCCTCGTCTTCGGGATGGTGCCGGACCTCGTCCGCACCTTCGACCCGGCGGCCGCGCTGGCCGAGGGGGACCTGCCGAAGGGCGTGCTCGCGCTGGCGCTGCAGATCGAGCCGATCGCGCCGCTGCTGAAATCGGCGCTCTTCACCGCGAAGCAGAAGTTCGCCGAGGCGTCCGCCGCCCCGCCCGCGACGCCGGACGGCGCGGCCCACGACGGTGCAGCCGGGGAGGAGAACGAGGACGGCGCGGCCGGAGAAGGGGACAAGTTCGGCGCGCCGGACGGCCCGCCGGCCTCCGCGTCCCCGATGAACCTCGCGTCGATGCGCCCGCTGATGGACGTCTACTTCGGCGTGCTGCAGGACGCGGTGGACAACCTCGCCGCGGTGCAGATCGCGTTCGACGTGGACGACCACGGCCTGCGCTACCACCAGCGGATGGTGGCGAAGACGGGGAGCTCGCTCGCGGCCTTCATCGCCGCGCAGCGCGACCTGGGCCTGCCGTCGGTCGGCCGCATGGTCCCGGCCAACGCCGCGATGATCCTGGCCGGCCAGGTCGCCTGGACGGACGCCTCCCGCGCGTGGGTGAAGCAGCTGATGGAGGGCTACCGCGGCGCGATCGACGCGTTCGTCGCCGGGCTGGCGGACGGCGGCGCGGACGCCGACGCCAGGGCCTTCCTGTCCAGCGCGATGGCCCAGAACTGGACGCTCTCGGGACAGCTCTTCGACTGCCAGCGGGGCGACCTGGCCATGGCCCTCGACTTCGGCGCGGACGGGATGCGCATGATCCAGGTCGCGGGGCTCGCGGGCGAAGAGTCCTGCCGCGGCGTCCTCGACCGGCTGCTCGGCGAGGCGCGCGCGAAGACCGGCGGGCTGCAGATCACGAAGGACGTCCTGCAGCCCGAGAAGATCACGACCCACGTCACGCGGATGAAGCTGCCCGAGACGCTCGCGACGCCCGACGTGCAGGCCCTCTTCGGCAAGGACGGGATCGTCACGCGCTCGGCCGTGGTCGGCGACACGCTGATCTCCGGGACGGACCCGTGGGCGACGACGGCGATCCGCGAGGCCGCGGGCCGCCCCGGCGGGATCGGCGGGGGAGGCGGGGTGATCCTCGCCGACCTCGGGCCGTTCACCGCGGGCCCCGGCTTCTTCGGCCGGATCGACCTCGGCACGATGCTGGGCGGCATCCAGGCGCTCACGCCGGACGCGAAGGACCCGCTCCCGGGCGCCCTGGTGTCCGACCTGCAGGGGCCCGCGGGCAAGATCCCGTTCGCGATGCGGATGGACGGCAACGCGGCGACGATCGAGTTCGCGCTGCCGCTCGGCCTGTTCGAGGCCTTCGCCAAGAACGCGCCGAAGCCGCCGCCCCCGCCCGCGGACGACGCCGGCCTCGACGACGCGATCGGCGGGACGGGCCTGGAGGACGACGGATCCGACGTGCTGGAGCCGATCATCGTCGCCGGCAACGTCCAGCCGCCGGTCCTCGTCACGAGCGTGGAGCCGGTGTATCCGGAGGACGCGCGACTCCAGCGGGTCCAGGGCAAGGTCATCCTGCAGGCGGTGATCGACACGGAGGGGCGCGTCAGGAGCGTGAAGGCCCTGCGCTCCGTGCCGCTCCTGGAGCCGGCCGCCGTCGCGGCGGTCAAGCAGTGGCGGTACCGGCCCGCGACGCTGGACGGGGCGCCGGTGCCGGTCTACTTCACGATCGTCGTGACGTTCCAGCTCGAATCGGCGCCGGACCCGGAGGCGAAGCCGGCGTCCTGAATCACGGCCCCGGGGGGCGCTCGCCGGCCTGCCTCTTCTGGCGGGCCTCGAGCGCCTTCCGGACCGTCTCGTCGGCGGCCTGCATCTCGCGGTCGTAGCCGTCGCGGTCGCCGGCGTCGGCGAAGGCCCGCGCCTGCTCGCGGTGCAGCAGGTTCACGTACGTGAGCGCCTCGAGATAGTCCGGGTCGATCGCGAGCGCCTTCTCCAACGCGGCGAACCCGGTCGCGAGGATCTGCGTGCGCCGCTCGTCGGTCACGGCGGCGCCGCCCTTGTTCCCGGCAACGAGTCCCCCTCGATTGCAGCCGCGGGGACGAGGCTGCGGCGCCGGGGCCCCCGACGGAGGGCGCGCGAGGGCGAACGGGCGTCCGCCGGCGTTCACCCCGTCCGGATCTCGCGGTCGAACGACCCACGCCGCGTCCTCAGGACATGGAGGAGCGGGCGGGCGGGGCCGCGGGCGATGCAAAAGAGGGGGACTTGTTCACGAGACGCTGCGTTTGACCGGGACCTCTTGCCTCGCTCGCGCCGACCGGGACGACGCGTCGACGGCCGCCCGTCAGAGGCCGTGGCGCAGCGCGGCGACGAGGGCGTTGAGGCGGCGCAGCACGTGACCGGGCGGGCGCAGCGTGGGGTGCGTCCGGCAGGATGGCCGCTCGCCGGCCGCGGACGGCGTCGGCCGGTCCGGGTCGAGGGTCTGCTGCTCGATGAATGCGCGCATGATCTCGATCGTGCGCGCGGTCCCGAGGCGGCGGCGGCGGCGCAGCAGCGCGCGCGCCGCGAGGCAGACGCTGTCGCCGGTGATGCGGGCGAAGCGGTCGATCACGGCGGCGCGGTCGCGCAGCAGCTCGAGGATCGCCTGCTCGGAGCGGCCGGTGCGCCGGGCGGCGCGCGCGACGAGCAGCAGGTACGCGACCTGGAACTCGCGGGCGCGGCGCAGGCGGGTCGGGGTGACGCGGCGGTCGGCGCCGCGCGCGTAGCTCGACAGGCCGATCTCGAGGAAGGTCCGGCCCGGCAGCGGTGCGCGCGACGCGAGGTAGTGCCGCGGCAGCTCGCGCAGCAGGTCGCGCGTCGAGAACAGCGCGTCGCGCGTGATCCCGTCGGGGACCCGCTTCAGGCCGCGCCGCGAGCAGGCGCGCTCGAAGGAGCGGTGCGCGCGGTCGAAGCGGCGCAGCAGCGGGAGGTCGTGGCGGAGCAGCGCGTCCGCCGCCGCCTCGTCGAAGCCCACCTGGCGCAGCAGCAGCCGGTCGCGGGTCGCCGCGAAGGCGGCGTCGAAGACCTTCAGCACCGGGTCGCGGCGCAGCGCGGAGAGCCTCGGCTTGCGGCCGGTGACGAGGAAGTCCCGGATCTGCGCGGCGCACTGCACGATGTAGCGCGCCTTCCGCCGCTGCTCGCCGATCGTCGTCGAGAAGCGCGGGCCGTCGTCGTAGCGGTACTCGCGGTGGAACAGCCCGAACTGGCGGATCGACCCGTAGTCGATGATGCCGCCGTCGGCGAGCACGTTGTCGCCGTCCCACTCGAGCCAGCAGAAGACGTACTCCCGCTCGAACGTCGCCGCCGTGCGACCGAACGTGCGCGCCATCGTCTCGGCGAACGCCGCGTAGCGCGCCGCGGGGTCCGCGATCCAGGGCTCGGCGCCGTTCGCGGCCTGCCGCGCCAGGTGCAGGTCGACGAGGGCGGCGAGGCGCGCGCGGTCCCCCTGCTTGAGCGGCGCGAAGAAGTGCGAGGGGCGCAGCAGGTTGCGCCCGGCGCGGACGGTGATCGCGTGGCCCGACGCCAGCTCGAGCACCGCGAGCACGCGCTCGGTCGGCAGCCCGTTGCGGTGGAAGACCTCCGACATCAGGGCCGCGGTGATCCCCTCCTCGAGCGACGCGGTGCCGCAGCCGTACGACGCGCGGCGGCTGCCGGTCTTGTAGAAGCGGTGCGTCGTCGCCGTGGCCGGGCAGAGCCGCGTGGCCCCCGTCCCGCAGCTCGTCACGTCCCAGGTCACCCCGCCCGTCCGGACCGTGCCGTTCCAGACGCTGCGCCCGTCGCCGGACGTCGTGCCGCGCCGCGACGCGTGCTGGATCTGCAGGTAGCGCGTCGCCATGTAGCGGCGGGGGAGGCGGTCCCGCGGCGCGATCCGCGTCCCGTGCGCGAGGTCGTACTCGTTGACGATCTGCAGGCTGAAGGCGGCGAGCAGCGCGCGCTCGAGCCCGGGGTCGAGCCGGCCGTCGTGCCCCGCGGGGATCAGCCCCATGTCGCGGGCGAGGTCGGCGTTGAACCAGCGGACCCGGCTGCCGCGCCGCCGGCGCGCGCCGTACAGCACGCAGGCCTCCGGGGCGGCGGCCTGCAGCGGGTGCCGGCCGTCGAGCTCGCCGAGGAGCGCGTACGCGTCCCGCGCCGGGGAGGGCGCGCGCGGGTCCCGCGCCGGGGAGAGCGCGTAGGGGTCCCGAGCCGGCGCCTCGCGGCGCTTCCCCGGGGTTCCGAACGGCCGCACGGCGGTCGGCGGCAACGGCGCTCCCTCCTCTCCGGCCGCCCCCGCGGCCGGTCGCTCCTGGAGCGAATCTAGGTCGCGTCTAGGTCGAGGTCACGCAGCGGCTTGCGTGTTTCGACCCGGTTCAGTCACCCCTCGCGCGCCCCGCCTTCGTGGCGTATGGTTCCGCGCATGCACACGAGCACGGACGGCGCCCCGGTCTTCCGCTTCGGCCCCGCGGCGGGCTTCATGGCCGAACTCAAGTCCCGCGTGGACGCCTACTTCCACGAGACCGGGCGCCGGCACCGCGGGGGCGCGGCGCTGTACGCCAAGGCGCTCGTCATCCTCGGCTGGCTCGCCGCGTCGTACGTGTTCCTCGTGTTCTTCGCCGCGGCCTGGTGGGCGGGCGTGCTCGCCGCCGTCTCGCTCGCGTTCGCGATCGCGGCCGTCGGCTTCAACATCCAGCACGACGGCAACCACGGGTCGTTCTCCGAGAGCGAGCGCCTGAACCGGCTGGCCTCGTGGGGGCTCGACCTGCTCGGCGGCAGCTCGTACATGTGGCGCTACCAGCACAACACCTTCCACCACACGTACACCAACCTCGCCGGGGCCGACGACGACATCTCGCTCGGCGTCCTGGGCCGCCTCTCGCCCGCGCAGCCGTACTACCGCTTCCACCGCTACCAGCACCTGTACGTCTGGCCCCTCTACGCCTTCATCGCGCTGCGCTGGCAGCTGTGGGGCGACTTCCGGATGCTCGTCACGGGCCGGATCGGGCCGCAGCGGATCAAGCGGCCGCGGGGGCGCGACCTCGCCGGCTTCGTCGCGGGCAAGCTGCTGCTCGCCGGCACCGCGTTCGTCGTCCCCGCGCTCGTGCGCCCGTTCTGGCAGGTGCTGCTGTTCTACGCGGGCACCATGATGCTGACCGGGTTCCTGCTGGCGATCGTCTTCCAGCTCGCGCACAGCGTGGACGCCGCCGAGCACCCCGCGGAGGCCGAGGGGCGCCTCGCCGCCGAGTGGGCCGTCCACCAGGTGGAGACCACCGTCGACTTCGCGCGCCGCAACCGCCTGCTGACGTGGTACGTCGGCGGCCTCAACTACCAGGTCGAGCACCACCTCTTCCCGCGCATCGCGCACGTGCACTACCCGGCGATCGCCAGGATCGTCGAGGAGACCTGCGCGCGCTTCGGGGTGCGCTACCGGGCCTACCGGAGCCTCGCGGGGGTGCTGGCGTCCCACTACCGCTTCCTGCGCGAGATGGGGCGGCCGCCGCGGCTCGCGGCCTGAAGGCCGGGGCGGCCACCCGGCGGCCCAGGCCTTCGTCAGCACCGCAGAACCGCGGCCGTCCGCGTCGACGATGTCGGATATACCGATTTGACATTTCGAGTAATGACCGGTACACCCTTCATGCCGTGTCGCGGGGCCGGGGTGGAGAGAAGGGGTGGGCGCCTTGCGCCGGGGTCTTTCACCAGTCCTCTGTCTAATCCTTGCTTGTTCGTCTTCGTTCGCGCTCAAGGAGCGTGAGCACGCCAGCCGCTTCGACGCCAAGGTCCTCGAGGCGCCGGGCCAGGTCATCGCCGTCCGCGCCGCGAGCCTCGCGGAGCTGCCGGCGACGAGCCCGCTGCGCTCCGGGTGGGACGCCTTCTCCGCGCGCCACGGCGGCTGGGAGGTCAACCTCGACCAGCGCTCCGCGCTGCCCACGCTCGCGCAGGGCGCCGGCATCCCGTGGCTCGACGGCAGCGAGGCCGATCCCGTCGCGGCGCTCGAGGCGCGGGCGCGCGCGTTCCTCGCCGAGAACCGGCTCGTCCTCGGGGACTGGGCGCGCGAACTCGTGCTCGACCGCGAGGCCTCCGGGCGCGCGTCGGACACCGCGTTCAACCTCACCTTCCGCCAGGTGATCGATGGCGTGCCGGTGGACGGCGCGCGCTTCGACTTCCACGTCGTGCAGGGCCGGCTCGTCGCGTTCGGCGCGGACCGCTGGGCCCGCGCGACGACCCCGCGCGCCCCGCGCGTCAGCGCCGCCGACGCGCGCGCCGCGCTGCTGGCCTACCTCGAGGTCGAGGCCGGCGCGCTGGCCGCCCTGTCCGACGGCGAGCTGCGGCTCGCGCCGGTCGACCCGCGCGGCGTCCGCGCCGCGGCCTGGGAAGGCACCTGGGGCGATGGCCTGACGCACCTCCTCGTCTGGCGCTTCGCGTTCCACGCCCCGGGCGAGGACGCGCGCTTCGTCGCCGACGTGGACGCGCTGGCCGGCCGCGTCGTGTCCCTTGCCGACACGACGATGTACGACCGCGTCAAGGGCGGCGTGTTCCCGATCGCCCCCGACGGCCTCGGCCCCGAGGGGACCGAGCAGCCGGGCGCGCCGATGCCGTTCGCCGACGTCTCCCTGGACGGCGGGCCGAAGCAGACGGCGAGCGCGTCGGGCCTGTTCGCGTGCACGCCCGGGCAGTCGATCCGGACGACGCTGTCGAACCCCTATGTCTTGATCGCGAACTCCTGCGGCGCCGTGAGCGAGGCGGCGGTCTGCGGCGAGGGGATCGACCTGCAGACCGGCCCGGGGACGAACTGCGAGATCCCCGCCGGCGCGTCGGCGGGCAACACGCGCGGCGCCCGCTCGGCGTTCCACAACGTCAACCGCAGCGCCGAGCGCGCCCGCTACTGGCTGCCGGACAACGCCTGGGTGCGCAACCCCGTGCAGGTGAACGTCAACGTCAACGCGACCTGCAACGCGTCGTGGGGCGGCCAGCTCAACATGTACAAGGCCGGCAACGGCTGCGGCAACACCGCGGAGCTGCACGGCGTGCTGGTGCACGAGTGGGGCCACGGCTTCGACCAGAACGACGGCGGCGGCTACGACAACACGAGCGAGGGCTACGCCGACGTGGTCGCGGCCTACGACGCGCGGCTGTCCTGCATCGGCCGCGGCTTCGACGAGGGGGGCGGGAACTGCAGCGGCTACGGCGACACCTGCCTGAACTGCACGGGCGTGCGCGACATCGACTGGAACGCGCGCACGTTCAAGAGGCCGGCCACCCCGCAGGACTTCCTCACGAACCAGTGCGGCGGCGGCGGCGGCCCCTGCGGCAAGGAGACCCACTGCGAGGGCTACGTCGGCGCCGAGGCGCTCTGGGACCTCGCGGTGCGCGACCTGCCCGCTTCCGGCCTCGACGCCGCGTCCGCGTGGCAGCTCGCCGACCGGCTGTGGCACCAGTCGCGCAAGGGCTCGGGCGGCAACGCGTACAACTGCGCGCTGCCCAGCTCCGACGGCTGCGGGACCAACAGCTGGTTCCACAAGCTGCGCGTCGCCGACGACGACGACGGCAACCTGAACAACGGCACGCCGCACGCCGCGGCGATCTACGCCGCGTTCGCGCGCCACAACATCGCCTGCGGCGCGGCCTCCGACGCGTCGAACCAGAACGCGTCGTCCTGCCCGTCGCTGGCCCGCCCGTCGGTGGCCGTCACGATCGCCGACGGCGGCCTGCGCCTCGACTGGGCGCCCGTGCCGAACGCCACCCGCTACCGCGTGCTGCGCGCCGACTTCGGTTGCAACCGCGCGCAGGTCCCGGTCGCGGACGTCGCGGCGCCGGCCACGACCTTCCTCGACACCGACGTGCCCGAGGGCTGGAACGTCTCCTACCGCGTGCAGGCGATCGGCGGCAACGCGGCCTGCGAGAGCCCGGTCTCGGAGTGCCGGACGGCCGCGCTGCAGCCGCTGGTCGGCCGGCTCGAGTTCTCGCGCTCGGCGTACGCCTGCGGCAGCGCGCTGACCGTCCGCGTCCGGGACGGCAACGCCGGCCCCGGCCCGCTCGCGATCCTCGCGTGGTCGGACGGCGAGACGGTGCCCGAGCAGGTCACGCTCGCCGAGACGAGCCCCGGCTCGGCGCTCTACGAGGGCACGCTGCCGGTGACGGCGGGCCCGCCCGTCGCGGGCGACGGCGCGCTCGTCGTCGCGGGCGGCGACCAGGTCACGGCGCAGTACGTGGACGCGACCGGCGCCGCGAGCGTGGACACGGCCGTCGCGGACTGCTCGGCGGCCGCGCCCTCCGCGGTGGAGGTCACCGACATCACCGACGGCAACGCGGTCGTCCGCTGGACCACCGCCGAGCCGACGACCGGCGTCGTCGAGTGGGGCCCCACGGCCGCGCTCGGACGCACGGCCGCGGACACCAACCTCGCGACGACGCACGCCGTCACGCTGACCGGCCTCGACGAGTGCGCGCGCTACCACTTCCGCGTCCGTGCGACGGACCGCAGCGGCAACCAGGTCACGCTCGACGCGGGCGGGGCGCCGTTCACCTTCAACGCGCGGCGCGTGCCCGGCTTCTTCCGCGACAGCTTCGAGGCGGCGAACGGCTGGTCGCTCAACGGCGAGTGGCAGATCGACGTCCCGCAGGGGCGCGGCGCCTCTCCCGGGGACCCGACGGCCGCCTGGGGCGGCAGCAAGGTCCTGGGTCACGACCTGACGGGCCTCGGCGCGTCGTCCGGCAACTACGAGAAGAGCCGCACGGCCGAGCGCGCGATCAGCAAGGCGATCAGCGCGACCGGCAAGACCGGCGTCGAGCTGAAGTTCCAGCGCTGGCTCAACCAGGGCACGAACGCGACCGCGGCGGTCGAGGTCCGCGTCCCCGCCGGCACGGGCGGCACCTGGACGACGGTCTGGGAGCGCCGGACGTCGTTCTTCCCGTCGGGCGCCGAGTCCGCGTGGACGGAGCAGACGGTCGACATCTCGCCGCAGGTCGACGGCGCGGCGAGCTTCCAGGTCGCGTTCCGGATGGACACCAACAGCCAGAGCTCGAACGCGGCGGGCTGGAACGTGGACCGCTTCGTCGTGCGCCAGAAGACCGACCCGGTCGGCGAGGCGTGCGGCGGGTGCGCGGGCGCGCCGACCTTCGGCGGGATCGCGTCGGTCGCGGACGGCGGCCCGTGCGCGGCGGGCGGCGGCACGACGCTGGCCTGGGACCCGGCGCCGGCGTGGGGCACGGGGGGCGGGGGGACGTACAGCGTCTACCGCGACACGACCCCGAACTTCACGCCCTCGGCCGCGAACCGGATCGCGACCGGCCTCGCCGCGACGACGTACGCCGACGCCACGGCGGCGGACGGCGTGACGTACCACTACCTCGTGCGCGCCGAGAACGACGAGGCCTGCGGCGGCGGTCCCGCCAACGGCGGCGTCGTGGACGCCAACACCGCCTACCGCTCGATCACGCCGGCCGGCTCGCAGGCGGCGCCCGGCGGCGTGACGGCGCTGAAGCTCCAGCCGCGCGCCGGCGCGGACCTGCGGCTCGACTGGAACGCCGCGTCGTCCGCGTCGTCGTACAACGTCCTGCGCTCGTTCTCGTTCACGCCCGGCACCTTCGGGACCACGCAGTCGACCGCCGCCACGATCGCGACGCTCCCCGGCGACGGCGGCGACGGCACGACGTGGTTCTACCTCGTGCGCGGCGTCAACGCCTGCAGCCAGGAAGGCCCCTGATCCCCTCCTGATCGCGACCGCACCTCGGGCGGGTCGTCGCCAGGCTGGCGGCGACCCGCTCGTTCTTTGCCGTCCTTTGGCGCCGCGAGGCCTGCCGCGAGCCCTGCCGTAGGGGCGGGGGCCCCCCCCCCCCCCCCCCCGGGGGTGCGCCCCCCCCCCCCCCCCCCCCCCCCCCCCCCCCCCCCCGCCCCCCCCCCCCCCACGCTGGTGGCAGCCCGAGCACGATTGTGCAGTCAGGG
>JADHED010000637.1_pt1 | contig 38549 bp, 39 predicted proteins | sample 8952041 | NCBI WGS metagenome assembly JADHED01 (sample SAMN16124423, study PRJNA663239) | bioreactor sludge metagenome | isolation source: sludge (control) | place: India:Bengaluru | collected 2018-09-08 | reverse complement strand
GGCCCCGACACCGGCCTGAAGATCACCACGGCCCGCTACTACACGCCCAGCGGCAAGACGATCCAGGCCAAGGGCATCGTGCCCGACGTGATGGTTGATGACACCGCCGAGGGCAGCCCGTTTGCCGCGCTGCGCACCCGCGAAGCCGACCTCGACAAACACCTGGGCAACGGCATCGACAAGGAACAGGCCGATCCGAAGAAGGAGCAGGCCCGCGAAGATGCCCTCAAGAAGCTCGAAGAACAGGCGAAAAAGCCGCCGGCCGAGCGCAAGTTGCCGGAGTTCGGCACCGACAAGGACTTCCAACTGACCCAGGCGCTGAACCGCCTCAAGGGCCAGCCGGTGCAGGTCAGCAAGACGCTGGTCGAGCGCAAGGAAGCGCCCAAGGAAAACTGATCCGCGTCGGCGCCTGAACCGGCGCCAGCCCTCGGTGCCCCATGCACGACGAACAGCTGCTGCGTTATTCCCGTCACATCCTGCTCAACGAGTTGGGCGTGGAAGGACAGGAACGCTTGCTGCGATCGCGCGCGCTGGTGATCGGCGCGGGCGGACTCGGCTCACCGGTGGCGCTGTACCTGGGCAGCGCCGGTGTCGGCCATATCACGCTGGTGGACCACGACCACGTTGACGCGACCAACCTGCAGCGCCAGATCGCGCACACCATGGCACGCGTCGGCGAACCCAAGGCGCACTCCGCGCGCGACGCGATCGCCGAGATCAATCCCGACGTGCAAGTCACGCCGGTGCTGCAGCGCGCCGACGCGGCGCTTCTGAACACGCTGGTACCCCAGGTTGACGTGGTACTGGACTGCACCGACAACTTCGCCACCCGCCACGCGGTGAACCGGGCCTGCGTGGCGCACCGCAGGCCGCTGGTCTCGGGCGCGGCCATCCGCTTCGACGGCCAGATCTCGGTGTACGACAGCCGCAGCGGCGATTCGCCTTGCTATGCCTGTGTCTTTCCGGAAGCCGTCGCGTTCGAAGAAACCCGGTGCGCGACGATGGGCGTCTTCGCGCCCCTGGTCGGGATCATCGGCACCTTGCAAGCGGCCGAGGCGATCAAGCTGCTGTGCGGCATCGGCACCTCGCTGGCCGGCCGCCTGCTGATGCTGGACGGACGCGGCATGGAGTTCACCGAGGTGCGCATCGCGCGCCAGCCCCACTGCGCGGTCTGCGGCACGGCGGCATCCGGCACCTGAATCAGCGCGCCGGGGTCGTGCAGGGCCCGTTGCGCCGGCGGAAGTCGCGCGGCCTCACGGGGTCCGCCGTGGCAAACAGCCCTCGGCGCGCCTCTCGCGCGCGGGTCTCTTCGGCGGCGTAAGGCCCCGCGTCCCTACGCCATCGGTACGACCAGGCCTGTCCCTCGCCCACCAGCTGTGCGCCGAGGTCCTGACCGTCGATGAACACGCGCGCGATTTCGCGGTCAAAGTCGTCGCGACGCCGGACCTGCACTTGAACCGGACGATGGAGCACGGCCTTTTCGAGTGCTCGTCGCGAAGCCAAGCCCCCTTGCTGGCAGATCTCGGGGGCGTCGATTCCATCCAAGCGCAGTTTGCGCGGCGCACCGCCGCTGTCGGGCAACACCCACAGGGTGTCTCCGTCGGAGACATGGGTGACCACACCCGTGAACAACTTCGCCGCCTGGGCGTTGACGGCAGGAAGCAATATTGCCGTCGCGATCGCAGTGGCCGACAAGGCCTGCCGCCACCGGACCAGCGTGCCTGGCGCAGCGGCGAGCCGTGAAAACCGGCGGCCATCAGGGAAAGTCCGAGGATTCGCTGCATCGTCCACGCGATTGTCCCTGCAATACTGTGTGGTCCGACCGATTCCGTTCACTGACAAAGGTTGAAACCATGAGAAGACGCTCCACCCTCCTCGGCGCCGCGCTGGCCGGCCTGATCGCGTTCGCCCCGCTGGCAGCCCCTGCCCAGGCGCTCGAAGCGCCGCTGCGCATCGTCGTGGGCTTCGCCGCAGGCGGCTCCAGTGATCGGGTGGCCCGTATCGTGGGCGAGAAGCTGCAGAGCAAACTGGGCATCCCGGTGGTGGTCGAAAACAAGACCGGAGCCGGCGGCCGCCTCGCAGCGCAGCAGGTCAAGGCGACGCCCGCCGGCCAGAGCGTCCTGATGCTGGCCAACCCGGCGGTCATGGTGGTGGCACCGCTGGTGTTCAAGGACAACGGCTACGACGCCGAACGGGACTTCACCCCCGTTTCCCAGGTCAACGACTACGAATTCGGTCTGGCGGTGGCCACCGCCGTGCCGGTTCGTGAGCTGTCGCACCTGCTCGCCTGGCTGCGCAGCAACCCCGAAAAGGCCAACTTCGGCGTTCCGGCAACCGGCAGTCTGCCGCATTTTTTTGCGCTGATGACCGCCGAAAAGGCCGGCGTGCAGGCCCAGGTGGTGGGCTACCGCGGCTCCGCGCCCCTGCTGACCGACCTCATCGGTGGTCAGGTCCCGGTGGCCTTCGACACACTGGACACCCTGCTGCCGCAGGCCGAAGCCGGCAAGCTGCGCATCCTCGCCAGCTCGGGCGCCAGGCGTTCGCCGTGGAGCCCGGCGGTGCCAACCTTCAAGGAAGCCGGCCTGAACCTGTCGGCCACCGGCTGGAACACCTTTTTTGCCCCCGCGAGCATGCCCAAAGACAAGGTCGAGCGGCTGGCCACGGCCATCCGCGACGTGATGCAGGACCCCGACACCCAGCGCAAGTTCACCGAAGCGAAGATGACGCCGGTGGTCAGCACGCAGGCCCAGACCGTGGCCATGCTCAATGCCTATCGGGCCCAGTGGGCGCCCGTGGTGCAGAAATCGGGCTACCAGCCCTGATCCGGTGATGACGGTCCGCCCGAACATCGTCTTCATCGTCGCCGACGACCTCGGCTTTGCCGACCTGGGCTGCTATGGGGGACGCGACGCCACCTTCGGGCCGGTCTCGCCCGTGCTCGACGCCCTGGCGGCCAACGGCCTCAGACTGACCCAGGGCTATGCCAACTCGCCGGTGTGTTCACCCACGCGCTTTGCGCTGATGACCGCGCGCTACCAGTACCGGCTGCGCGGCGCCGCCGAGGAGCCGATCAACAGCAAGAGCCGCGGCAGCACCACGCTGGGCCTGCCGCCGGAGCACCCAACCCTGCCGTCGCTGCTGCGCGCCAGCGGCTACCGCACGGCACTGATCGGCAAGTGGCACCTGGGCTACCCGCCGTCCTTCGGGCCGCTGCGCTCGGGTTATGAGGAGTTCTTCGGCCCCATGGCCGGCGGTGTGGACTACTTCACCCACTGCGACTCGCGCGGCCGGCATGACCTGTGGTTCGGCGAGGAGGAACGCGCCGACGAGGGCTACCTGACCGACCTGATCTCGCAGCGCGCGGTGGACTACATCGACCGCATGGCCGATGGCGCCAACGACGGCACGCCCTTCTTCCTGAGCCTGCACTACACCGCGCCGCACTGGCCCTGGGAGACCCGCGACGACGAAACCCTGGCGCAGGAGGTCAAGGACAACCTGTTTCACCTGCATGGCGGCAACATCCACACCTACCGCCGCATGATCCACCACATGGATGAAGGCATCGGGCAGGTGATGGCGGCGCTCAAACGGCACGCGCTGGCCGACAACACCCTGGTCGTCTTCACCAGCGACAACGGCGGCGAGCGTTTCTCGGACAACTGGCCGCTGGTGGGCGGCAAGATGGACCTGACCGAAGGCGGCATCCGAGTGCCCTGGATCGCGCACTGGCCGGCCGTCATCGCGCCGGGGCGCACCAGCGCCCAGGCCTGTATGACCATGGACTGGAGCGCCACGATGCTCGATGCGGCGGGCGTCGCGCCCGACCCCGCCTTCGCGCTGGACGGCGTGTCGCTGCTGCGGGTGCTGCAGCGCGACGGTCAGGAGTTCGACCGACCGCTGTACTGGCGCATGAACCACCGCGGCCAGCGCGCGCTGCGCGACGGCGACTGGAAGTACCTGCGGGTGGATGGTCACGACTACCTGTTCAACCTTCCCACCGACGAACGAGAACGTGCCAACCTGGGCGGGCGCGAGCCGCAACGACTGGCCGCGATGCGCGAGGCCTGGGAGACCTGGAACGCCACCATGCCACCGATCCCCATTGATGCCACCATCAGCCTGGGCTACTCGGTGCAGGACATGCCGCAGCGCTGACGGCGACCGTCGCTCATACGGGTTTGCATTCAAGCGTAGAACAAGGCGGGAAGCCGAAGACAGTGCTGTGGCACGGCGAGGCGAAGCAACGCGGTCATACGTTTGAAAGCGGATCCGTATCAAGCCCGGGCCGGGTTCTTGCCCAGATGCCGGATGCTGCGGCGCGCGTCCGCACCCATGCGCTGCAAGCCTTCGTGCAGGACCACGAGGCAACGCTCGTCGTCGCCTTCGACACCGCTCAGCCCCGGCACGCCGTCATCGGGAAGCAGCAAGGTGACCACCTTGAACCGCAGCGGCAGGTCGGGCGGCAGCAAGGACGTCTGTGCCAATCCCTTCGCGACCACGTGGGTCGCCAGCGCCGTGAGCGCGGTGTCATCGGCAGGCCCTTCGACATGGATCGCGAAACAGGTCTCCGACACACGGCTGACCGTGTCGATGTCGCGCACGACCCGGGCCAGGCGAGAGGCTCCGACCACCAGCGCCCGGTCGCCCAGGCCGCGGCCACCGGCGGCCACAAAGGCAACGTGGTTCGACAACTCCACCATCAGCAAACCACAGCGGTGCCCGTTGCGCAACGCGCGGCGCAGTGAATCGCGCAGGCGCAGGCACAGGACGGGGCGGGCCACCAGCCCGGTCAGCGGATCGGTGTGATCGATCGAGCGCATGCGCGCTCGGTTCTCGCTGAAATCGTGCGCGCGCCGATGCAGGATGTACAGCAGCAAAGGAATCTCGATGGCCGATCCGATCGCCAGCGCGTATTGCGTCACGAAACCGGCCGGCAGCACACCGAGGTTGCGCAAGGCCGGAAACGGAAACGCGATCACCACCGGCAGCAATCCAAGGCCCACCCAGCCCGCATAACGTTCGCCCTGCCGCCACGACCAGAAGCAGATGGCAAGGCCCAGCAGCGCCGATGCGAACAGATACCCATGCACCATGAACAAGGCGGGGCGGTTCTGCAGCGCCAGGTACACCGCCGGGTAGATCCAGCCGAAGGCCGACCAGAGCCACAGCGCGCGATCGAAACCGCGGTGGTAACGGGCCACGGCACACACCTCGCGCAGAAACCAGATGCTGCTGGCCGTCAGCCACAGGGTGAACAGCGATGGCGACGCGTTGTTGAAAGCCGGCCACTGCGGCCACAGCAGCAGGCCGCCCAGCCCGGTGAAAGCGACCTGCAGCGCCAGCATGTTGGCCACGTAGCAGGCATAGGCAACGAACGCGCGGTCGGCGTACAGGCGCGCGTGCACCAGACCGATGAAGAGCACCAGCAGCCCGAAGCCGAGGTAGGCCCCGAGGGCCAGGGTGAATCCGAGGCGCTGGCTGTCCAGTGCCTCGCCGGTCAGCAGGGTGATCTCCGGACTGACCGGCACCGGGCGGTTTTCGATCCGCAACCAGACGGTGGACTCCGGTGCCGACGGATCGAGCAGAAACACCGGCAGGCGATCGCGTATGGACCATTGCGACAGCGCGATGCGGTCGCCCGCCTGCTGCACCTGCCAGGTGCCGTCGGCACGGCGCTGGTACATGGCAACCCGGTCCAGCGCGGCAAAGTCCACCAGCAGGAACCAGCGGTGGCTCCCTTGCAGCGCCGGCAGGGCCAGTTGGAGCCACAGGGCGGAATCGTCCAGCGCGAAGGTCTGCCCTCGGGACAGGGGTCGCAGCGCGGCCGTCTCCATCCGCGATACAGCATCGACATCGGCCTGGGCAATCACGTCGATCCAGTAGCGTGCCGATGCGGTGACGTCGGCGCGCTGCGGTTGCGCCTTCAGACCGCCCGCAGCCAGCAGGCAGACCAGCGCAAGCCACCCCAGCAGGAACCCCCGACCCTTGATTGACAACGCCGTCCACATCGGCCACATGTTGCCACGAGCCGGCCCGCAGCCGTGTGGGCGCCAAATCCTGCTCTGGATGCGAACGCAGCGTACCGCGTTTGCGGCACGGCCGTGTGTGATCGCCGGAAAGTCCTGAATTGATAGCACCTCGTGGCCATCCGGCGCTGGGATCGGTCCACTTTCCATCAGGAAAATGGCCTTTTCGGACTCATCGAACGGTTCGCCGGGCCTCCCAGACCTGCATGTTCGGCGGTTCGACCGCCAAGGCACCCAAGGCCCGGACAAAGGCGCGCGACGCCGGCACGGCGAAGTGCGCCGCCAGCGACGCCTGATCGGCCCATTCCTCCAGAAACACCAGCCGCAGGGGGTTTTCCACGTCCTGGTGCACCGCGTGCGCCAGGCAGCCGCCTTCGGCGCGCGAACGCCGCACATGCTCCAGGCTCAAGGCCAGTGCCTGCGCCAGATGGGCCTCCTGAACCACCACGCTGCCGGTCACGATGATCATGGGCACACTCCTGTTCGCTTGTTGGCGGTTCAGCCGCCTCGTGCGGACTCGACCCGTGCGTAGGTCAGCACGTGGTGGGCCAGCAGGCCCGAGCCGGCGCCCTGGCACTCGGCGGTGCCGTACATGGAGCGCTTGCCGGGCTTGAGCACGCGTGCGGTGCAGGTCACGTCCTCCTGGCGGGCGCTGCGCAGGAAGGCCGTCTTCATGTCGGTGGTGACCCAGTGCTCGGCGGTGCCGCGCAGCGTCATGATCGCCAGCCACATCGCCACGTCGGCGGCGCCCACCAGCGTCATGCCGCTGACGATGCCGCCGGGACGCTCGAGCGCGGGGTCGAACGGAACGTGCAAGGTGCAGACGCCCGCTTCGCACGACGCCACCTGGAAACCGTAGGGCTTGAGGAACGCCGTCTGTTCCAGCACGGCGTTGAGCTCGGCCACCGTGGCCATCGCCGCCGTCATGGGTGGCCTCAGGGCGCGATCTTGCGCTTGAGGAAGCGCGCCACCGGCTGCGGCAGGCCATCCAGCGAACCCAGGATGTGCGGCAGCATCTTGAGCTTCAGCCCCGCCAGCGTGGGCGGCACCAAGGCTTCGACCAGGTGCGGCCCGGGCGTGGCAAATGCCTGTTCCAGCGCGCGCACCAGCTCCTCGGTGGTGCCGGCGCGCACCGAATGCACGCCCATGCTCTGGCCGAGCTGGGCAAAGTGGGTCACGGGGCCGGTCAGGTCGAGCTGCGCGCGCGCCTTGGCGCCGACGGCCTGCTCCTGCGCGCCGACGCGCTCCAGTTCCACATTGAGCACCGAGTACGCCGCGTTGTTGAAGATGATCGAGGTCACGTTGAGCTTTTCGCGCGCCATGCTCCACAGGGCCTGGATGGTGTACATGGCGCTGCCGTCGCCGATGAGCGCCAGCACGGGCCGATCGGGACAGGCAATCGCCGCGCCGACCGCCGCGGGCGCCCCCCAGCCGATGGCGCCGCCCGTGAGGGTGATGAAGTCGTGGCGCGGCGCACCGGCCGTGAACTTGGGCAGCATGAGTCCGGACGTGATCGACTCGTCCACGATGATGGCGTTGGCGGGCAGCAGGTGGCCGATGGCCTTGCAGACCTTTTCGGCCGTGAGCTTGCTGCCGCGCGGTCGGCCGGGGCGTGCCGCAACGGCCAGCGCGGGCGCGCTCTGCTCGGCGCCCACGGCGGCGCACAGCTTGCGCAGGCTGCCGGCCGCATCCTGCTCGGGGCTCGACAAGGTGTGCACGGTGCAGCTGTCGGGCACGAGGTAGCTCTTCTTGCCGGGATAGGCGAAAAAGGAAACGGGCGCCTTGGCATCCACGAGGATCAGGTGCTCGACGTCCTTGAGCTGCACGCCGGCGAGCTCGGCAAGGTAGGCGATGCGTTCCACGGCGGGCAGACCGGCGCCACGTTCGAGCCGGGTGGGAAACGTCTCGGCATACAGCTTCGCGCCGGTCTTGGCCGCGATGCGGGCCGCCGACAGCAGCGAGGCCTCCCGCAAGGCGGTGCCGCCGAGCAACAGCGCAACACGCTGGCCGGACGCCAGCAACCGTGCCAGCGATTGCACGGTGGCGTCATCGACCGGGGCGGGCACCACCGGCGCCCGGGCCGGCTCGGGCACGCCACCTTCGCCCCAGGACACGTCGGCCGGCAACATCAGCGTGGCCACCTGGCCGGGCAGTCCCCTGGCGGCCTGCACCGCGTCGGCAACGTCGCGGGCAAGTTCGGCGGTGCTGCGGGATGTCCGCACGAATCCGGGCGAGACGTTGCGCGCCACGGTCTCGATGTCGGATTGCAACTGCGCGTCGTACCGGGTGTGGTAGGTGGCGTGGTCGCCCACGATATTGACCACCGGCACCTTGCCTTTTCGTGCGTTGTGCAGGTTGGCCAGGCCGTTGCCCAGGCCGCAGCCCAGGTGCAACAAGGTGGCCGCGGGTTTGCCGGCCATGCGGGCATAGCCGTCGGCAGCGCCGGTGGCCACCCCTTCGAACAAGGCGAGCACGGCGCGCATCTTCGGTTCGCTGTCGAGCGCCGCCACGAAGTGCATCTCGCTGGTGCCGGGGTTGGTGAAGCAGACTTCGACGCCGGCATCGACCAGCGTTTTCATCAGGGCTTGGGCGCCATTGGGCATGGGATTCTCCTCGGGGTTCGGTCAGGCATGATGCCAGCGGCGGCCAGTGGCGGTCAAAGCGCTCGGCCGGTGGAGATGGCGCGCGCGGCAGCGCGTGCGGTCAGGATGCAGCCTGGCAAGAAGGTGCCCTCCAGCGAGCGTTTGCCGCTGGCGCCCCCGCCACCGAAGCCGGCGGCCTCGCCCACGCAGTACAGCCCGTCAATGGGTTGACCCGCGCCGTCGAGGACGCGGCTGCTCAGATCGGTCTGCAGGCCGCCCAGGCTTTTGCGCGTGATCAACTGCATCTGGATCGCGATGAACGGCCCGGCGCCCCGCATCTGCAAAGGCGCCGGCTTGCAGGTGCGCAGCTTGTCGGGCCCCCAGTGGCGGGCGTGTTCGATGCGGCGGATCTGGTCGTCGTTGACGGTGCGCTGGCCGCCGGAGAAGTTGGCGTCGAAGGCATCGGCCGTGGCCTGCAGCACCTCGGGCTTCACATCGTCGGTGCCGGCCAGGGCGTTCATCTTTGCGGCCAGACCGGCCAGGGTGTCGGCGACCAGGAAGTGCTTGCTCTCGGCTGCCATCTGCTTCACCAGCCGGTGGTTGCCGAGCAGGGTTTCCTTCAGGAACATCGGGAACTGCCGGTCGCGCACGCGCTGGTTGTGTTCGGCGCCCGAAATGGCGAATTCCTTGGCCGCGATGCGCCAGTTCAGCAAGTGCCAGGTCCAGGGCTTCTCCTGGGCGGCCACGCGCTGGCACAGCTCGTGGGTGTCAAAACCGGTCACCAGCGGCTCCGGACCGATGCGCTCGCCGCGGTGGTTCAGCCACAGCGCCGACTTGCACGGGATGGTGGACAGGCCGTGGCCCTCGAAGTGCGGGAAGGGGTGCGGAAAACCCGCCGCGTAGTTCCACATCTCGCCCGCGTGCGTGATCCGGCCGCCCAGCGCGGCAGCGGCATGGTGCAGCTTGCCATCGGCAAACGGGTGTGCGCCGTTGAGCATCGTCGCCGGCATCGGCCGGTGGCGGGGCCAGTTGGCACGGGTTTCGTCGTGGCTGCCGTTGATGCCGCCCGTGGCCAGCACCACCACCGGGGCGATCAGGCGCACCTCGGTGCCATCGGCCTCGTTGACCGCGACCGCGCCGCTCAGCGCGCCCGCGTTCCTCTCCAGCGTCGTGACGCGATGGCGGCTCAGCAACGTGAGCCGGCCGCCCTGCCCCGCCTCGCGCGCCAGTTCGATCATGCGCAGCGTCAGGTGACGCGAGGTGCCCCAGACGATGTGGTAGCGCGGCAGGGAGTTGCCGTTGCCTTGCAGGCCGCGTTCGACCCAGTTCACCGCCGGCATGAACTTGAGCCCGCTGGCGATCAGCCAGTCATGGACCTCGGCGCGCGAGTGCTCGACGTAGTAGCGGGCCCATTGCAGCGGCAGCACATCCTGCTCGCCCAGCTCGCCAAAGCGGATCCAGTCGCGCAGCGCGATCTCCGGCGAATCCTTCAGCTTCATGCGCCGCTGCAGCGGCGTGTCCACCAGCGCCATGCCGCCAAAGGCCCACAGCGCCAGGCCGCCGAGCCGCTCCGGCGTGTCGCGGTCGACCAGGGTCACGCGCCGCCCGGCACGCAGGCACTCCAGCGCCGTCACCAGCCCGGCCAGGCCCCCGCCGATGACCAGCACATCCGATTGCACCACGCCCGCCATGTCTGTCTCCTTGTCCCTTGTATCATGCGCCCACGCTCACCCGGCCCCTTCGGCACCTTCGCCGCACCGCACCGCGAACATGGCTTCTCATTCTGTCATCGCCGCCCGAAGCACCCTGCGGCCCCTGGTGGCCCCGCATGATCGCGCCGGCGCCGGGTCGCGTCTGTCGGGCACCCGACGATCCCGTGCGACGCTTCCCCGCATGGAAACCCAGCGAAGCTGACATGAACACCCCGGACGCCGTCGCCGGCTGGCTGCCGTTGATCGGGCAGGGCCGGTGGTTTGCCGCGCTGCCACCCGGGCGCCAACAGGCCTTGCTGCAAGCCGCCATCGTGCAGCGGATTCCGGCCGGGGTCCCGTTGTTCCTGCGTGGCGACGCCAATTCAGGTCTGTACTGCGTGCTCGAAGGCGCCTTCCTCGCAGGCGCCGTCAGCGCCAACGCGCGCGAAGCCACCCTCGCGTTGCTGGAGGCACCGCAGTGGTTCGGGGAGATTGCCTTTTTTGACGACGGCCCGCGCACCCACGACGCCCATGCCCGTGTGGCCAGCCGGGTGCTGCTGGTGCCCCGGGTGGCCTTGCAGCGGCTGCTGGCGGCCGACCCCCAGTGGTGGCACCACCTGGGCCAGTTGCTGGCAGAGAAGGTGCGCGCCCTGTTCGTGAGCCTGGAGGACATGGCGATTCTGGCCGCGCCGCAGCGCGTGGCCCGCCGCCTGCTGGCCATGGCGCATGGCCACGGCATGCTGGCCCCGGGCATCGTCCGTCCCACCATCGCGGTGAGCCAGGAGCAGCTGGGCGCGATGCTCTCGCTGACGCGCCAGACCGTCAGCGAGGTGCTGCGCGAATTCGAATCCAAGGGTTGGCTGAAGCGCCGCTACGGCGCGATCGATCTGCTCGACCTGGCCGCGCTGGACCGCGTCGGCCAGGCCCTGTGATCCGCCGCGGGCTTCAGGCGCCGACGATCCAGCCCTCGATCGCGTCGAAGGCGGGCAGCCCCCAGCCGGGGCCGTTTGCTGGCCCCGTGCCCCGGGCCTGATGCCACGCCGCCCAGGCCGCCTGTACCAGGCACAACACCGCGTCGAGGCTGTCGCCGCTGGCGTCGTCGGCCAACGCGTCGCGTTGCGCGTGGGTGAGCCGCAAGCGCAGGCCGGCGGCACGCAGCCCGGGCAGATCGCCCGACTCCAGAACGGCGAGGATGCTGCGCCGGGCGATCAGCCGCTCGGGCGTCTGCCGAGCACGTTCGTCGGCCTTGTAGCTGCGCACCGAGCCCGGTGCGACGGCCAGCGCCTGGCGCGCGAGCAGGCCCGGGTACGCCTCCAGCGCGACCCGGCTGCGGTCGCCCTCGTGCAGCCCCGGCAGGTGCGCGCCCGCCGCGAGCAGCAACGGCACACCCGCATGCATCATGAAAGCCACCGGTGGGTTGACCCACTTCATGCTCGGACTGGAGCCGGCCGGGCCGTCGGTGGCGCGATGGGCGAACTTGGCCCCCGCTGGCCGCGCCGCGCAGAAGGCCGCAAAGGCGGCGCGGACCTCGTTGCGCCCGAGGCTGGCGTAGTGGCGCTGGCAGGCCAGCCAGTCGGACGGCCATCCGAGCGCTTGCACGAGCTCGCGCGGCAGCCCGAACGGCAGATCGAAGGCACCGACCCAGGGCATGGGTGTTGCAGCCAGCCAGGTTCCGAACGCCTCCAGGGTTTCGAAACGCTCCAATTTTTGTAGCTGTATGTGGCCATTCGACGATGGGGACTGGCCTGCTTGATTCGAAAAAGTGGGCGCCGTGGCCGTTCCGACCGCCACCACGACCGGTTTTCGCCGCGACGGGCTGCTCGTGAAGTCGCAACCCAAGAGATAGGGCATGCAGGTCATGGTCGGCCCCGTCAACCCAGCGCGAGCGCCATCACGCCGGCTGCGATCAGCGCCGCGCCGGCGAACCGCGACAGGCGATCGCCCTCGCCCAGCAGATGGCCACCGAGCAAGGCGGCGAACAGCATCGAGACCTCGCGCGCCGGAGCCACGTGCGACAGCGGCGCCACCTGCATCGCGTACAGCACCAGCACGTAGGACACCGGACTGATGACGCCGACCAGCACCGCGTACTTCCATTGCCGGCGCCACAGCACCGAGGCCGTCGCGCGGTCGCGCAGCACGGCCGGGGCCAGGAAAGCGGTGCGCACCACACCACCCACATAGTCCAGCAGGATCGGCGACATCAGCAGCACCTTGACCGCATACCCGTCCACCACCGTGTAGGCAGCGATGAAGACACCCGTCAGCAAGCCATAGCGCATGCCGATCAGCACGCGCTCGCGTTGTGCGGGCTCGTGGGTGGCCCGCAGCAGGCCGGGGCCGCCCGCCACGAGGAACACCCCGCCGACCACGCCGGCAATACCGGCCGCGCCCAAGGGCGTGATGCGCTCGCCCAGCACGGCGATCGCCACCAGCGACGACAGCAAGGGGCCGGATCCGCGCGCCAGCGGATACACCACGGTGAGGTCCGCCTTGCGGTAGCCGCGCAGCAACACCAGGTAATAGACCAGGTGCAGCACCGCGCTGGCGACGATGAACACCCACTCCGCAAGTCCCCAGCGCGGCACCTGCTGCCAACCGAGCCAAAGCCCCAGCGGCGCCCAGAACACGGTCATGACCGCGCTGGTGAAGGTGGCAAATCGCGCGTCGCCGCCGGCTTTCTTGGCGGCGATGTTCCAGCCGGCATGGATCAGGCCCGCCAGCATGACGAGCGCCAGGGCGGAGGCGGGCACGGTAGTGACTTCGAGCGTTCAGGCCCCGCCCGCCAGACGGGCCCGCAGCGCCTGCGGCAGCGCCTCGCCCCGCAAAGGCGTGCCCGGCCCCGCCTCGTAACGGCACCAGACCCGCGTCTCGCGGCCGCTGGCCAGTTCCTGGACGCCGTCTGCGTCGAGAAAGCGGTGCCGCACCGTGAACGACTTGCCCCCCAGGCGTTCCACGCACGACTCGACGATGCAGCGTTCGCCGAAGGTGGGCGAGCGCACGAAGCTGCATTCGGTGTGCACCAACGGCAGGCTCAGGTGCTCGGCGCGCATGCGCGCGGCGGTGTAGCCGGCCTGGGCGAACAGGTGCCAGCTGGCGGCGTCCATCCAGCGGTAGTAGGTGGGGTAGAAGATGATGCCGGCCGGATCGCAATCGCCCCATTCGACGGTGCGCTGCATGCGGGTGGTGAAGCCGCCCGCGGCGGACTGGATTTCGGCCATGGCGCTCAGGCCCGGCCGATGATCGACGCGGTGGCGAGCAGTTCTTCCAGCAGCGCGAGTGAAACCGTGCCGGATACGCTGTAGGGATCGAGCTCGGCGCGCTCGGCGTATTTCAACAGGATGCTGGTGTTGATGCGCGCGACGTTGACCTGGCCCATGGTCCAGCCGCCGAACCGGCGCTCGGCGATTTCTTCGTAATGCAGCAGCACCACGTCCTTGTGCCGGGGGTCTTTCTGGATGTGGCCGTACAGGTCGTTCACCGCCATGCGCCCGCCTTCGAGAACCTGCAGAAAAATGCCGCCGCCGTAGCAGAGGATGCCGGTGATGCCACACGAAGGATTGAACTGGCGGGACTGCGCCAGGATGTCCTCGATCACTTCGGGATTGGGATCGACGGCGCGGCTGGCGTAGAGCAGGCGTACAAGCATGGGGGTTCCTAGCGGGGAATGAGGGAGAGGAATTCGCGGCGCAGGTTGGGGTCTTTGAGGAACGCGCCGCGCATCACGGAGTTGATCATCTTGCTGTCCATGTCCTTGACGCCGCGCCAGGCCATGCAGAAATGGCTGGCTTCCATGACGATGGCCAGGCCATCGGGCTGGGTCTTTTCCTGGATCAGGTCGGCCAGCTGGATCACGGCCTCTTCCTGGATCTGCGGACGGTTCATGATCCATTCGGCGATGCGCGCGTACTTGGACAGGCCGATCACGTTGGTGCGCTCGTTGGGCAGCACGCCGATCCAGATCTTGCCGATGACGGGGCAGAAATGGTGACTGCAGGCGCTGCGAACCGTGATCGGGCCGACGATCATGAGCTCGTTGAGGTGTTCGGCATTCGGAAACTCGGTCAGCGCCGGCGCATGCACGAAACGTCCCCGAAACACCTCGTTGACATACATCTTGGCCACCCGGCGCGCGGTGTCGGCCGTGTTGTGGTCGTTTTCGGTGTCGATGACCAGGCTGTCGAGCACGCCTTGCATCTTGGACGCGACCTCGTCGAGCATCTTCTCCAGCTCACCGGGCTCGATGAAGTCGGCGATGTTGTCGTTCGCATTGAAGCGCCTGCGCGCGGCCTTGATGCGCTCGCGGATCTTCACGGAAACCGGCGTGCCTTCGTCCATTTCGGCTGGTGTCATGGCGTGGGGAGCTTTCATTAACATGCGGCCATGGTACCAGCGATTCGGCATTGGGGTTATTGACAATCAGCCAGCGTCAGATGGCCATGCAACGCTACGTTAATGGTAGCAACTTGGCTCTGAAACGGTTACCCGGCCTGGCCCCCAGGCCTGTTGCACCGCTGTGACACTGTCACACGATTGTCATGAAACCGGCTTTCAATCGGCACCATAACAACAAGATCATGAAAGGAGTGCCTCACATGACCCCTCTGCCCTGGATGCTGCTACCGGCCGCCTTGGCCACCTTGGCGATCTTCCTTGTCTGGCGAGCCGGCCGGCGGCGGCGCCGTCGCGCCTTCATCGAAGCCTATGGTTTTGCGCCGCACCTGCGGGCCCAGGTACACCAAGCCTGGCCGCATCTGGGCGATGCGGCGCTGAACGATGTCGAGCGCGGCCTGCGGCAGTTCTTCCGAATCAGCCACGTCGCCAGCGGGCGCATGGTGGCCATGCCCTCCAAGGTGGTCGACGAACTCTGGCACGCCTTGATCCTGGACACCGCGCGCTACCAGCACTTCTGTCGCCACGCCTTCGGCCGGGTGCTCCACCACACGCCGGCGGCCGCCCTGCGGGCCCAGTCGCGGGGTGCCGAGCCGCTGCGCCGGGCCTGGCGCCTGGCCTGCGCCGACGAAGGCCTGAATCCGCGCAACGCGGCGGCCCTGCCGCTGTTGTTCGAGCTCGACAGCGCGCTGGCGATTCCGGGCGGCTTTCGCTACCTGCCCGATTGCACCCGCGCCGGCGACGGTACCTGGTGCGGCAACGCGCTGGGCTGTGGCAGCACCGGCTGTGGCGGCTCCCACGACGGCGGCGATGGCGGCGATGGCGCTGGCGGCGATGGCGGCGGCTGTGGCGGCGGCGGGGATTGAGGCCCAGTCACCCGTCCGAGCGGCGCGCCTCAATAACGCATGCCAGTCAGGAACAGTGCCAGCCGCATCAGACCCAGCGCGATGCGCTCCTTGACACGCTGCAGCAGGGGGCGATGGGCGTAGTCTTCCACCGCCACCTGCCGGCTGCCCTGGGTCATGGCGTCGACCAGGCGGGCCCGCAGGTCCTGGGCGAAGGCCGTGTCGCGCACCACCACATTGGCCTCGCGCGCCAGCAGCAGGCTCAGCGGGTCCAGGTTGGAAGAACCGACGGTTGCCCAGGATTGATGGGTGGCCGCATCGATCACCGCCACCTTGGCGTGCAGAAAGCTGGCCGTGTATTCATGGATCTCGATGCCGGCCGCGAGCAAGGCGCCATAGATCGGGCGCGCGGCATGGAACTGCATGAAGTACTCGTACCGCCCCTGCAGCAGCAGGCGCACCGTCACGCCGCGTCGCGCCGCGTGGATCAGCGCCTTGCGAAGGCGCCGACCCGGCAGGAAATAGGCATTGGCGATGATGATCTCCTGCGTCGCCCCGGCGATGGCGCGGCGGTAGGCGCGCTCGATCCGGCCCCGATGCAGCAGGTTGTCGCGTAGCACCAGGGTGGCGCGCTGCACCCGGTGCCCCAGTGCATCGTCGGCCGCCGCATCGTCGCCAAGGCGCCAGGGCAGCGTCAGGCCGCCGGTTCGCAGGGTACTGAAGGCGTGCGGGAAGTGATGGGCCCGCATGTCCTCCACCGACTGCATCCGCCACCACAGCTGTGCGGTGGCCTCCTGCGCCTGCATCACCAAGGCACCGGCCGCGCGCACCGCAAAGTCCAGCCGAGGCCGGGCCAGGCGCCCATGATGGGGATCGTGGTGGTCATCCAGGATGTTGATGCCGCCGCAGAACGCGAGCCGCCCGTCGATCACGCACAGCTTGCGGTGCAGGCGGCGCCATCGGCTGGGGATCAGCAGACCCAACGTGCCCAGCGGTGAAAACACCTTCCATTGCACTCCGGCGGCCTTGAATCGGTCGCACCAGGGCTGCGGCAGATCGGGCGTGCCCACACCGTCGACAACCACCCAGGTGGTCACGCCGCGCGAGGCCGCGCGGATCAGCGCTTCGGCCACCTGTGCCGCATCACCGGTGAAATCGAAGATGTAGGTCTCCAGCCGGACCTCGGATCGCGCCCGGTCCATCGCGACCACCAGCGCCGGAAAGAACTCCTGCCCGCCGTGCAGCAGCCTGATCCGGTGCGGGTCGCGCGGGTTGGCGGCGCGCGCGGACATCGTCAGGTGAGCCCGAATTCGCCGATCAGCGGCAGGTGGTCCGACATGCGGCCCCAGATTCGCCCGCGCGGCACATGCAGGTGCATCGGCCGCAGTCCGCGCGCAAAGATCTGGTCCAGTTGCACCACCGGCAGCCGCGACGGGTAGGTCGGGCAGCGCACCGTGTCCGAAGAACGCATGCCGAAGCCATTGAGCGCGCGCTGGATGCGCGTTCCCCAGTCGTTGAAGTCGCCCGCCACCACCAGCGCGGCCTCCGGGGGCACCTCGCGGTCGATGTAGCGCCCGAGTTGCGCCACCTGCCGGATGCGGCTAGCCGGAATCAACCCGAAATGCACCACGATCACGTGCACCACCCGCCCCTGCACATCGATCTCCACGTGCAGCAGGCCGCGCTGCTCGAACCGGTGATCCGACATGTCTTCGTGCCGGTGCGCGAGCACCGGCCAGCGCGACAGCAAGGCGTTGCCGTGTTCGCCGTGGCGCGTGACGGCATTGGTGCGGTAGACCGCTTCGTAACCTTCTGGCGCCAGAAAATCGGCTTGCGGCAGGTCGGGCCAGTGGGTGAACTGGTGCTGCTGGCGCCGGTGCACCTTGCGAACTTCCTGCAAACAGACGATGTCGGCATCGAGTTGTTCGATCGCATGCCCGAGGTTGTGGATTTCCAGACGCTGGCGCGGACCCAGGCCCTGCACCCCCTTGTGGATGTTGTAGGTCGCGATGCGCAACGAGTCGATGGAAGCGTTCACAGAGCCGACCTTACCGCAAAAACCGCGGCAGCATCAGCACCGCCTCGGCGTTGGATCCGGAGGCGCAAACATCGGCGGCCTCCCGCCAGGGCAGCCATTGGTAGGCGGTGTGTTCACGCGGATCCAGCCGCACAGACGTGCCCGGCGGCACCTCCAGGCCGAACACCCGCTCGGTGTTGTGCGTCACCCCCGGCGCGTACCGGTGCAGCCACTGGGGGTAGATGCTGTAGATGTTTTCGAGCCCCCAGTCCCGCAAGCGTCCGGCCAGCGGGCCGGAGCCGGCACAGTCGATCCCGGTCTCCTCGAAGACCTCGCGCACGGCGGTGTCGTGAAAGGCTTCGTCCTCGGTGTTCTTGGAGCCGGTCACCGATTGCCAGTAGTCGTCGGCGTCGGCGCGGCGGATCAGCAGCACGTCCAGCGCCGGGGTGAAAATCACCACCAGCACCGACTGCGGAACCTTGAAGCGCCCCGTGCCGCTCACTCGCCGAGGTAGGCCGCGCGAACACGCGGATCGTTGAGCATGTCCTTGGCGTCGCCGTTCATGGTCACGACACCCGATTCCATGACGTAGCCGCGATCGGCGATGGCCAGCGCGCGGCTGGCGTTCTGCTCCACCAGCAGCACGGTCACGCCCTGGGCGTACACGTCCTTCACCACCTCGAAGATCTTGTCGACCATGATCGGCGACAGGCCCATCGAGGGCTCGTCGAGCAGCAGCACCTTGGGACGGCTCATCAAGGCCCGGCCCATGGCCAGCATCTGCTGCTCCCCCCCCGACAAGGTGCCGGCCAGCTGGTCTTTGCGTTCCTGCAGGCGCGGGAAGATCGAAAACACCTTGTCGATGTCGGACTGGATCTGCGCCTTGTCGTTGCGGATGTAGGCGCCCATCTGCAGGTTTTCGGCGATGGTCATGCGGGCGAACACGCCGCGACCTTCCGGCACCATCGCCAGCCCCTGCTTGACCAGATCCCAGGGCCCCTGCCCGCGGATGCTGCGGCCCAGGTATTCGATGTCGCCATCGTTGATCGGCAGGATGCCGGTGATGGCCTTCATCGTGGTGGTCTTGCCCGCGCCGTTGGAGCCGATCAGGGAGACCAGCTCGCCTTCGCGCACCTCGAAATCCACGCCCTTGACGGCCTGGATGCCACCATAGGCCACCTTCAGGCCCTTGACCTTGAGTAGTGTCGCCGCCATGTCAATGTCCTCCGGTGCCCAGATAGGCCTCGATCACTTTTTCGTTCTTCTGCACATCGGCCGGCGTGCCCTCGGCGATCTGCTTGCCGTAGTCCAGCACCGTGACGCGGTCACACAGACCCATCACGAGCTTCACGTCGTGCTCGATCAGCAGGATGGTGCGGTTGTCCTTGCGGATGCGGTCGATCAACTCGCGCAGCATGACTTTTTCGGTGGCGTTCATGCCGGCGGCCGGCTCGTCCAGTGCGATCAGTTGCGGGTCGGTGGCCAGGGCCCGGGCGATCTCCAGGCGGCGCTGGTCGCCGTAGCTCAGGGTACGGGCCTTGTAGTCGGCGAACTTGCCGATGCCGACATAGTCCAGCAGCTCCTGCGCCCGTCTGGCGATCGCGGCCTCTTCCTCGCGGAACGACGAAAGGCGCAACACCGCGCCAATCAGGCCGGAACGGGTTCGGATGTGGCGGCCCACCATGACGTTCTCAAGCGCCGTCATCTCGGCGAAGAGCCGGATGTTCTGGAACGTGCGCGCAATGCCGGCCTTGGCCACCTCGTGCACCGCGGTCGGCTTGTAGGGCTTGCCGGCCAGTTCGAAACTGCCGCTGTCGGGCGTGTACAGGCCGGTGATCACATTGAAGAAGGTGGTCTTGCCGGCGCCATTGGGACCGATGAGGCCGTAGACCTGGCCGCGCTCGATGGTGATGCCCACGTCGCTCAGGGCCTGCAGGCCGCCAAATCGCTTGGAAATGCCGGCGACTTTCAGTACGGTATCGCTCATGTCGCGCTCCTCACTTGCCTTGCAGCGACTTGCCGTGCTCGGGTGAAGGCCACAGCCCGCGCGGACGCATCAGCATGATGATGATCATGGCCAGCGCGATCAGCAGCTGGCGCAGGATGGCGGCGTCGAGCCGGCCATCGGTCATGGCCTGCAGCGGGCCGGCCACGTAGCGCAGCACCTCCGGCAGGGCCGAGAGCAACACCGCGCCCAGGATCACCCCGGGCAGGTGGCCGATGCCGCCGAGCACCACCATGGCCACGATCATCACCGACTCCATGAGGCTGAACGACTCCGGCGACACGAAGCCCTGGAAGGCCCCGAACATCACACCCGACACGCCGCCGAACGTGGCACCCATGCCGAAAGCCAGCAGCTTCATGTTGCGGGTGTTGATGCCCATGGCCTTGGCCGCGATTTCGTCTTCGCGGATCGCCATCCAGGCGCGGCCGATGCGAGACAACTCGAGCCGGTGGCTGATGACCACGCTGGCCACCACGAGCACCAGGAACAGGTAGTAATACAGGGTCACCGAGGCGATTTCGAAGCTGCCGATGGTGAGCGGCTTGCCCAGGTTCAGACCGAAGACCTTCAGTGAATCAATCTGGTTGATGCCCTTTGGACCGTTGGTGATGTTGATCGGGTGGTCCAGGTTGTTCAGGAACACCCGGATGATCTCGCCGAACCCGAGGGTCACGATGGCCAGGTAGTCCCCGCGCAGCTTCAGTGTGGGCGCGCCCAGCAGCATCCCGAACAGCCCGGCCAACCCGGCGCCAGCCGGAATGATCACCCACAAGGGCATGTGGAGGCCGTTCGGGAACGCCGCGGCCAGCGCCGGAAACACGTCGGTCAGGTGAGGCGATGCCAGCAGGCCGTACATGTAAGCGCCGACGGCAAAGAATGCCACGTAACCCAGGTCCAGCAGGCCCGCATAGCCGACCACGATGTTCAGGCCCAGGGCCAGCAACACGTACAACAGCGCCATGTCGGCGATCCGAACCCAGGCGTTGCCGAAACTTTGCAACAGCAGCGGCAGGATCAGCAGCGCGACGGCGCTGGCCAGGAAAACAACGGTCTTGTTCTGTTTCATCTCGATGCTCCCGGTTCAGGCGCGGTCTGCCACACGTTCGCCGAGCAGCCCGGACGGCCTCAGGGTGAGCACGACGATCAGCACGATGAAGGCGAAAATGTCGGAGTAGTGGCTGCCCAGCAGGCCTCCGGTCAGCATGCCGATGTAGCCGGAGCCGATCGACTCGATCAGCCCCAGCAGAATGCCGCCGACCACGGCACCGGCCAGATTGCCGATGCCGCCGAACACCGCCGCTGTGAAGGCCTTCAATCCTGGCAGGAAACCCATGCTGTGCTGAACGGTGCCATAGTTGGACGCGTACATCATCCCGGCGATCGTCGCCAGGATGGCGCCGATGATGAAGGTGGCCGAGATCACCATGTCGGGTTTGACGCCCATGAGGCCCGCCACGCGCGGATTTTCGGCCGTGGCGCGCATCGCGCGGCCCAGCCGGGTGTGGTTGACCAGGTACATCAATGCGGCCAGGGACACCGCGGTCAGGCCCAGGATCATGATCTGCGTGGGGGTGATCACCGCGCCACCGATGTCGAAGGGCACGTTGGGAAGCAGCGTCGGATAGGGTTTGTAGTTCGGCTTCCAGATGATCATGGCCAGCGTCTGCAGCAGGATCGACACGCCGATCGCGGTAATCAGCGGCGCCAGCTTGGGACTGTTGCGCAAGGGCCGGTAGGCCACCTTCTCGATCACGAAATTGAGCGCCGCCGCCACCACGCAGGCAATGACCATGGCGACAATCAGGATCACCCACCCCGGTGCGCCGGGCGTGGCATCCTTCATCAGTCCGATGATGGTCCAACTGGTCATCGCGCCGACCATGAGAACCTCACCGTGCGCAAAATTGATGAGGTTGATGATGCCGTACACCATGGTGTAGCCCAAGGCCACCAGGGCGTACATGCTGCCTAGAACCAGACCGTTGATGATCTGCTGCAGCAGAATTTCCATAAAGCGTTCTCCGTCTTGTGACCGGTCGTCGCACCAGGATGTGCCACGGGCTCATGGCACTGGCGACTCCAGCCTTGTGGGCCGAACCAGCCAACTAGCAAAAAGCCCGCCAGGACAGTGGTGTTGGCGGGCCGGTGCCGGCGATTGTAGCCAACGCCCGAAAGCGAGCCGCGCCCGAGTCGACCGGGTTTACCCTGCATCGGCTGCCCCGATCAGCAACCTTGCCGTGTCATTAGGATTTCTGATTGTTCAGCCGCCGGAGCTCGTCCAGCTTATCTGAAATGCGAATCTCCAGGCCGCGCGGCACGGGCCGGTAAAAGCCGGGGCGGGCCATGCCATCGGGCAGATAGGTTTCGCCGGCAGCGAAGGCGCCCTCTTCGTCGTGCGCATACCGATAGCCCCGTCCGTAGTCGAGGTCTTTCATGAGCCGCGTCGGCGCGTTGCGCAGGTGCAAGGGCACGGCGCGGGTGCCGTCCCGACGCACGAATTCGCGGGCCTCGTTGAACGCCTTGTAGACCGCGTTGGACTTGGGCGCCACCGACAGGTACACCAGGCATTCGGCCAGCGCCAGTTCGCCCTCGGGGCTGCCCAGGCGTTCGTAGACTTCGGCTGCGTCCAGCGCCAGCCGCAGCGCGCGCGGGTCGGCCAGACCGATGTCTTCGGTGGCCATGCGGATCAAGCGGCGCGCCAGGTAGCGCGGGTCTGCCCCGCCATCGAGCATGCGCGCAAACCAGTACAAGGCGGCATCCGGGTCGGAGCCCCGCACCGATTTGTGCAGCGCGCTGATGGTGTCGTAGAACTGCTCGCCACCCTTGTCGTAACGGCGCAGGCGTTCACCCAGCACCCGCAGCAGCCATGCGTCGCTGATCGACGTGAGCTGTTCGCGCTCGGCCGCCACGGCGAGCGTCTCCAGCGTGTTGAGCAGGCGCCGGGCGTCGCCGTCGGCATAGCCGACCAGCCGGTCAACTGCTTCTTTTTCGATAGCTGTCTGTGGCCATTGGGCGGTGGCTTTGTCCACTATTTGCCTCAAATCCGAATCGGCCAGCGGCTGCAACACGTAAACCGCGGCCCTCGACAGCAAGGCCGAGTTGACTTCGAACGACGGGTTTTCGGTGGTGGCGCCGATGAACGTGAACAGGCCGCTTTCAACGTGCGGCAAGAAAGCGTCCTGTTGGCTCTTGTTGAATCGGTGCACCTCGTCCACAAAGACGATGGTGCCCTGCGGCGCCAGGGCGGCGCGCGCGGCCTCGGCCCGCATCACCGCATCTCGGATGTCTTTCACGCCGCCGAGCACCGCGCTGATCGTGATGAACTGCGCGTCGAAGGCGTCGGCCATCAGCCGCGCGATGGTGGTCTTGCCGGTCCCTGGCGGGCCCCACAGGATGCAACTGTGCGGCTGTCCCGACTCGAAGGCGAGCCGCAGCGCCATGCCCTCGCCCAGCAGATGTTGCTGCCCGATCACCTCGGCGAGGGTGCGGGGCCGCAGCCGCTCAGCCAGCGGAACGGAGGAAAAACCCATGGTCAAAGCGCCCTGAAAATCGCCTGGGTCAGAAACAGCAATGCCAGGCCGCAAACCACGCCCAACGGCAGGGAGACCAGCACCCAGAAAGGTCCGGTCGGTTTGCCCGGCCTGGCGTCGGCGCGGCCGCCTGAAGCGGCCGACGGGACAAAGAGCAAGACAAGCGTCACAAACGGAAAGAACATCATCGATCCGATTGCAAGCAGCACGCCCCCCAACGCCGGCGAGCCAAAATCAACAGCACGTTGATAGCTTGCAGCCAGCATCGCCAGAAGGCAAATCCCCATCAAGACCACCGCCACCGGCGTGCTGTACCCCACGGCGCCACCGGCCGTTTCAAAATTCAGTGTTCCCAGCGCCAATGCCAGGATGGTTCCCAGGAGAAAGAACATTCGGGCGGCAAACGCGGAACGACTCAGGGGCTGCACGATTCCTCCTCGTAGCTTGCTACTGATGTATCACGGCCGCGCCGGCCGGCGGCTTGAACTGGAACAGCCCGGGCGCCAGCACCGGGTTGGGCTCGAAGCCGGTGAAAGTCAGCACCGAGCGCTGACCGAAGCTGTCCAGGATGTCCAGCGCCGCCAGCTCGGCGCCCTTCTCGGTGACCCGGAAGCCGACGCGGACCGCCTGCAACTGCCCCTCACGCGTCCGGGGCGTGGCCAGCACCCACTGCAGACCGTCACGGTCCGGCGCACCCGTGAGGTCAAACTCGGCCTGCAAGGCCTTGAGGTCGGCGGCGGCTGCGATCAGGGCTGCGGGGGTGGAACCCAGCGCCTGTTCCTGCTTGCGCGCCGTCACCTGGTTCAGGTCCACGTCGTAGAACCAGAGCGTCTGACCGTCCGCCACGATGGTCTGTTCGAATGGCTTCAGGTAGGTAAAGCGGAAACGCCCCGGACGCTGGAACTCGAAGCGGCCGCTGGATGCCTTGCTGCGCACGGCCTGGCCATCACGGGCCGGTGAGGTCACCACCTGGGTGAAACTCGCCCGCCCGGAACGGGTCGCTTTCAGGAATCCGTCCAGGCTCTCGAGCCCGGAGGCAAGGGCGGGCGAGCCCCCGACCACGAACAGGGCGCTCAGCAGCATCCTGCCCAGCCAGGCCCGAAAAAAGGCATTGATCATCGTGTGTCGGACATTCGCATCCGCCTCGGGTTCACTCGTCGCGCTGCGGCACCAGGATGTCGCGCTGCCCGCTGGTGCTCATGGCGCTGACGAGGCCGGCCTTTTCCATGTCTTCGACCAGCCGCGCCGCCCGGTTGTAGCCGATCTTGAGGTGACGCTGCACCAGGGAAATGCTGGCCTTGCGGTTCTTCAGCACGACTTCGACCGCCTGGTCATACATCGGGTCCTTCTCGCCTCCGCTGTCCCCGTTCTCACCGAACGCACCGCCTTCGCCCTCGACGGTTCCGCCTTCGAGCAGGCCTTCGATGTAGTTCGGTTCACCCTGGCTCTTCAGGTAGTCGACCACGCGGTGCACCTCGTCGTCGCTCACAAACGCGCCGTGGACCCGGATCGGCAGCCCGGTGCCGGACGGCATGTACAGCATGTCGCCCATGCCCAGCAAAGCCTCGGCACCCATCTGGTCGAGGATGGTGCGGCTGTCGATCTTGCTGCTGACCTGAAACGCGATGCGCGTCGGGATGTTGGCCTTGATCAGGCCGGTGATCACGTCCACGCTGGGGCGCTGGGTGGCCAGGATCAGGTGGATGCCGGCGGCGCGGGCCTTTTGGGCCAAGCGCGCGATCAGTTCCTCGATCTTCTTGCCCACCACCATCATCAGGTCGGCCAGTTCGTCGATGACCACCACAATGTGCGGCATGCGGTCCAGCGGCTCCGGGCTTTCCGGCGTCAGGCTGAACGGATTGGGGATGGACTGCTCGCGCCCCCGCGCCTCGTCGATCTTGGCGTTGTAGCCGGCGAGGTTGCGCACACCCAGCTTGCTCAGAAGCTTGTAGCGGCGCTCCATCTCGCCCACGCACCAGTTCAGACCGTTGGCGGCCTGCTTCATGTCGGTGACCACCGGCGCCAGCAGGTGCGGGATGCCTTCGTAGAACGACATCTCCAGCATCTTCGGGTCAATCATCAGGAAACGCACGTCGCGCGCCTCGGCCTTGTACAGCAGGCTCAGGATCATGGCGTTGATGCCGACCGACTTGCCGGAGCCGGTTGTGCCGGCCACCAGCACGTGCGGCATCTTGGCCAGATCGGCCACCACCGGGTTGCCGACGATGTCCTTGCCCAGGCCGACCGTCAACATCGATCGGGCCTCGTTGTAGACCTGCGAGCCGAGGATCTCCGACAACCGGATCGACTGGCGCTTGGCGTTGGGCAACTCCAGCGCCATGAAGTTCTTGCCGGGAATCGTCTCCACCACCCGGATCGACACCAGGCTCAGGGATCGCGCCAGATCCTTGGCCAGATTCATCACCTGGGAGCCCTTGACGCCGGTGGCCGGTTCGATTTCGTAGCGCGTGATCACCGGGCCGGGCGACGCCTGCACCACCCGCACCTCGACGCCGAAGTCGCGCAGCTTTTTCTCGATCAGGCGACTGGTCATCTCCAGGGTCTCGGTGGACACGGTTTCCTGGCGCTGAAGGGCGCTGTCGAGCAGATCGACCTGCGGCAGGCGGCTGTCGGGCAATTCCACGAACAGGGGCTTCTGCCGTTCCTTGGCCACGCGTTCGCTCTTTGGCAGTTCGCCCAGCACCGGCTCGATCAACACCGGCGCCGGAGGGTGTTCCTGCTGCTCCTTACGCTCGACATCAATCACCTCCTCACGTTCGCGCGCGGCCTGCTTGCCCAACTCAAGGTCTTCGGCTATTTCACGCTTTTCCCGCCGGGAGGTGACCAGGGCGTCCAGACCCGCCCCAATACGCTCCGCCAGTTGCCCCCAGGAAAACCGGAACACCAGGGCCGCGCCCGCCACCCCGGCGACGATGCAGGCCAGGCCGGAACCCGTAAATCCCAGCCACCTCACAGCGGCGGGTCCGACGAGAAAACCGAGCGCTCCACCCGCCGGGCCGGGCAGCAGGGGCTCCAGACGGTACAGCCGCGACCATTCCAGTGCGGCGCTGGCCACCAGCATCAGCGCCAGCCCGAGCCAGAAAGCCGCGCGCCCTTCGACAATACGGGCCACACCCTCTTGAACCGGAGGCGGCTCGTCGTCGTCGCGCATCCAGCGCGCCAAAGCGGACAACCACGCCCTCACCCCTGCGGCCACGCACCACCAGACCGAAAAGCCAAACAGGAACAAGCCGACGTCGGCGATCCAGGCGCCCAGCCGGCCACCCCAGTTGCGCACCCGGTCCTGCGAGCCAGACGTCGACCAGGCCGGGTCCTGCCCCGAATAGCTCAGCAGCGCCAGCACGCAAAAAATGAGGGCCGCCAAGCCAAGCAGCAAGGCCAGTTCCTGGCCCATCCGGCCCGTGCCACCGCTCGACGATGACGTGGCGGTCCGGGCGGTCGGGGAATTGAGCGTGTTGAGGGAATAGGTCATGGGAAAAACAGGTTCCGAAGCTTACCCGAGTGCGGCCCGCTCAACCCGGTGCAAGCTTGTTCTCCTTGATCCGCGTCGTCCCGTCCTCGAGCGCTTCGATGAACCCGCGTTTCTCCAGGTCTTTCATGACCCGGCTCACCATTTCACGCGAGGCGCCGACCATCTTGGCAATGTCGGAACGGGAGATTCTTGAACGGATCACCAGGCTGCCATCCGCCTGCCGGGCCGCCGACTCCAGCAGTGCCCGGGCGACCCGGCCGTACACATCCATCAGAGCCAGTGACTGAATCTGCCGGTCCGCATGGCGCAGGCGCTGGACCAGACCTTTCATCACCGCATAGGCCATGGAACTGTTTTCGGGCAGGCAGCGTGCGAAATCGACCCGGGCCAGCTCCAGCACATCGGTCTGGATCTCGGCCTGCACCGTGGCCGAATGCGGCTCGTTGTCGATCAGACTCATTTCCCCGATGTAGTCACCGGGATGCAGGATGGCCAGGATCACCTCCTTGCCCGTGCCATCCCCCGTGATGACGCGGGCCCGACCCGTGAGCATGATGAACAGCGCGTTGCTTTTCTTGTTCTGTTCGACGATGTTCTCTCCTTTGCGATAGCGTCGTTTGACGATCGCCTCCGAGACTGCCCTGGCCTGCGCGTCGGTCAGCATCGCGAACAGGGGAACCCGGCGGATCAGCTCGAGATTGGACAAGATGACCATGGGAAAAACCTTGGTTGCGGGGAACTGTTGAGTGCTTCGTACAATGCGGACTGAATCCCGGAACAGTCGCCGTCGCGGCTGGGCACCCCGCGCCGCCGGCAGTTGCCGCCAGCCCCGGCAGACCGACCTCAGTGTAGCGCCCCATCCAAACCCACACCATGTCCAACAACCAACATGCCAAAGTCCTGATTCTGGGTTCCGGCCCTGCCGGCTACACCGCAGCGGTCTATGCCGCCCGGGCCAACCTGAATCCGGTTCTCATCACCGGCATCGCGCAGGGTGGTCAGCTCATGACCACCACCGAAGTCGACAACTGGCCCGCAGACGTGCATGGTGTCCAAGGACCGGACCTGATGCAGCGCTTTCTGGAGCACGCCGAACGCTTCAAGACGCAGGTCGTGTTCGACCACATCAACGCGGTGGACTTCAGCCGCCGCCCGTTCACCCTCACCGGCGACAGCGGCACCTACACCTGCGATTCGCTGATCATCGCCACTGGCGCCTCGGCCAAATACCTCGGCCTGCCGTCCGAAACCGCCTTCATGGGGCGCGGCGTGTCCGGCTGCGCCACCTGTGACGGTTTTTTCTACCGTGACCAGGTCTGCTGCGTGGTTGGTGGCGGCAACACGGCCGTCGAAGAAGCCTTGTACCTTTCCAACATCGCCAGCCGGGTCTATCTGGTGCACCGCCGCGACAAGTTCCGTGCCGAACCGATCATGGTGGACAAGCTGATGGAGAAGGTGGCGGCCGGCAAGATCGTGCTCAAGACGCACCAAACCCTGGACGAGGTGCTCGGCGACGCCAGCGGCGTCACCGGCATCCGGCTGCGCAGCGTGCGCGACGGCAGCACCGAAGACCTGGAACTCAAAGGCTGTTTCATCGCCATCGGCCACGCCCCGAACACCGACATCTTCCAGGGGCAACTCGCCATGGAAAACGGCTACATCGTGACCCAGGGGGGACTCAAAGGCTTTGCCACCCAGACCAGCGTTCCGGGCATCTTCGCCGCCGGTGACGTGCAGGACCATGTTTACCGGCAGGCCATCACCAGCGCCGGCACCGGCTGCATGGCCGCCCTGGACGCCCAGCGCTTCCTCGAACAGAACGGCTCCTGAAAAAACAGGCGCCGTGAATTCGTTATAATTCAAGGCTTTGCCGAATTCCTCTGACCTTGCTTGAAGTGGTGCCAGAGCGGCAATCGGGTTACCGCCACCCTTTTCTGGCGAGGTGAGGCTGACAACCGGCAATCCTGGCGTGTTCGGGATTGTTCAACGGTTGCAGCTGTTTGATCGGAGTGTCCACATGGCACGCGTCTGCGATGTAACGGGTAAAGGCCCGATGGTCGGAAACAATGTTTCCCACGCCAACAACAAAACCAAGCGCCGGTTCCTGCCGAACCTGCAATACCGCCGTTTCTGGGTCGAGAGCGAGAACCGCTGGGTCCGCCTGCGCGTTTCCAGTGCCGCGCTGCGCCTGATCGACAAAAATGGCATCGAATCCGTGCTCGCCGACCTGCGCGCACGCGGCCAAGCATAAGGAGCTGAACCATGGCAACCAAAGGCGGACGCGAAAAGATCAAGCTGCAGTCCACAGCCGGCACCGGTCACTTCTACACGACCAGCAAGAACAAGAAGACCATGCCCGAGAAGATGTCGATCATGAAGTTCGACCCCAAGGCTCGCAAGCACGTCGAATACAAGGAAACCAAGCTGAAGTGATCCTCAGCCCGGATGTCCCTTGAAAACCCGCTCATCGAGCGGGTTTTTTTGTTTCCGGCTGCGGCAGGTTCCCGACCTGTCGTCCGGCCACCACCCCTGTCGCCTGCAACCCAACGCCTTCATGGGCGCGCCGGCACACCGGACGCGGATCACCCCCCTTTGCGCTGCCAGGCCGCGGCAAAGAAGCCGTCGGTGCCGTGCCGGTGCGGCCACAGGCGCAGGTACTCGCCACCGGTGAGCGGCCCGGTGCACAGATCCGCTGCGTGTTCCACCTTGGCATTCGCCAGGATGTCACGGGCCTGAAGCGGCACGAACTCGCGGTTGGCGGCTGAAAACGCCTCGGCGATCACCTCGTCTTCCTGCGGCAACACGCTGCAGGTGGCGTACACCAGACGGCCACCGGGTTTGAGCAGGCGTGCGGCGCTTTGCAGGATTGCCGCCTGCTTGGCGGTCATTTCCTCGATCGCCTTGGGTGACTGGCGCCACTTGAGGTCCGGGTTGCGCCGCAGCGTGCCCAGGCCCGAGCAGGGCGCGTCAACCAGCACGCGGTCGATCTTGCCGGCCAGGCGTTTCACCCGCTCGTCGCGTTCGTGTGCGATCGCCGCGGGGTGCACATTCGACAGCTTGCTGCGCGCCAGGCGCGGCTTGAGCGCGTCGAGCCGGTGGGCCGACGTGTCAAACGCGTACAGGCGGCCGGTGCTGCGCATGGCAGCGCCGATGGCGAGCGTCTTGCCGCCCGCGCCGGCGCAGAAATCCACCACCATCTCGCCACGCCCCGCCTCCAGCAACAGCGCCAGCAGCTGCGAGCCTTCATCCTGCACCTCGATGGCGCCGCGCGCGAAGGCGTCGAGCTTGGTCAGCGCGGGTTTGCCTTCGATGCGCAGGCCCCAGGGCGAATACGGCGTCGGGGTCGAGCGGATGCCGGCCAACGACAGCTCCTTTTGCACGTCGGCGCGCTTGTCGGTGAAGGTGTTGACCCGCAGGTCCAGTGGCGCGGCCTGGTTCAGGCTGGTCACCAGCTGCCAGAACTCGTCGCCGAGCTGCTCCTTCAACGGGCCCACCAGCCAGTCGGGCAGGTTGTGGCGGTGGTGCTCCATCAGATCGTCAGGCCGGACCGCGTCGCATTGGTCGAGCCAGTTTTTTTCCTGGTCGTTCAGCGCGCTTTTCAGGAAGTCGCGCGGACCGTGAAAACCCAGGATGGCCAGCCGGCGCTCCCTCGGGCCGCTGCCGGAGCGCGCCATGTGCTCGAACAGCAGTTTCTGGCGCAGCACGGTGTACACCGTTTCGGCCAGCGTGGCCCGTTCGCGCGGGCCCAGCGAGCGGTGCTCGCGGAAGTAGCGCGACACGGTGGCATCGGCGGGGTGGTCGAGTTGGAGCGACAGCCTGACGATTTCGGTGCAGGCGTCCAGCAAGGCTTTAGGATGCATGGGCTGTATTGTCCCACCCGATCCGCGCCCGGCGCGGTGCGCCTTTCCATGACCGAACCCCTGCCCGCCCTGCCTCAGACTCCGCCCGGCCGCTACCGCCATTACAAGGGTGGACTTTATGAAGTGATCGCCACCGCCCGCCACAGCGAGACGCTGGAGCCGATGACCGTGTACCGGGCGCTGTACGGTGAACAGGGGGTGTGGGTGCGCCCCGCGGCGATGTTTGCCGAACACATCACGCTCGAAGGCGTCCGCCAGCCCCGTTTTGCCCGGATTTCAGACTGAAATCCGCCCCTTCCCATCGCCAAACGGCCACGGGCAGCTATCAATTCAGGAGTTTTCGGCGAGCAGCCTGGCGATCGCCTGTGGGTAGATGCGGTGCTCCTGGGTCAGCACCCGCGCGGCCAGGCTGTCGGCTGTGTCGCCTTCGAGCACCGGCACCACCGCCTGCGCCAGGATCGGACCGTGGTCCAGCTCCGCCGTGACCCGATGCACCGTGGCGCCGGCCACCTGGCAACCAGCGTCCAGCGCGCGCTGGTGCGTGTGCAAGCCCGGGAAGGCCGGCAGCAACGACGGGTGGATGTTGAGCAGCCGGCCCTCGTAGCGCGCAACAAAGCCCGGCGTCAGGATGCGCATGAAGCCCGCCAGCACCACCAGCGCCGGCTCGAAAGCGTCGATCGCGGTAGCCAGCGCGGCATCGAAGTCCTCGCGCGCAGCGAAGGCCTTGTGGTCGACCACCGCCGTCTGGATGCCCTGCGCCCGCGCAAACGCCAGCCCGCCGGCGTCGGCCCGGTTGCTGATCACGGCCGCCACGCGCGCGCCAAAACGGTGCTGCCAGCGCTCGCGCTCCGCGGCGCGCACGATCGCGGCCATGTTGGAGCCACCGCCAGAGATCAAAATCACGATGTTTTTCAATTTTTTTCCTGCAAGCTGCCCGACGGGCATCGCGCACCGTCTTCAACCGATCGATTATCCCGCCATGCCCATTCGCCCCCTGTCCCCCACCGAAGCCCGCGTTCTGGCCACGCTGATGGAGAAGGCCCGCACCGTGCCCGACAGCTACCCGCTGACCCTCAACATGGTCGTCACCGGGTGCAACCAGAAGACCGCCCGCGAGCCGATCATGCAGATCGACGACGAACAGGCCCAGCTCGCGCTGGACGCGCTCAAGGGTCTGTCGCTGGTGTTCGAAACCAGCGGCGGTCGCGTGACGCGCTACGAGCACAACTTCCAACGCGTGTATGGCGTGCCAGAGCAGTCGGCCGTCGTGCTGGGTCTGCTGATGCTGCGCGGTCCCCAGACGGCCGGCGAGCTTCGCATCAACACCGAGCGCTGGTACAAGTTTGCCGACATCTCCTCGGTGGAAGGCTTTCTCGACGAACTTCAGGAACGATCCGAAGAAAAAGGCGGCCCCCTGGTGGTCAAGTTGCCGCGCGCGCCGGGCGCCCGCGAGCAACGCTGGGCGCACCTCGTCTGCGGCCCAGTGGACCTGGCGCTGGCCGCCACCGGCTCCGAGGCCCACCTGCCCGGTGTGGGCGAACTCGCACACCTGCACAGCCGCATCGACTCACTGGAGCACGAGGTGGCCGGCCTGCGCGACACCGTCAAGAAACTGTGCGACGAACTGGGTTTGTCGCAGGGCGGACAGCTCTGAGCGAACGACCGTGCTAAAAACTCCCCATCTCTGGAGACACCCACATGGACCTCGCATTCACCCCTGAAGAACTGGCCTTTCGCGACGAGATCCGCGCCTGGGTCAAAGACAACCTGCCCGCCGACATTTCGCACAAAGTGCACAACGCCCTGCGCCTGAGCCGCGACGACATGCAGCGCTGGGGCAAGATCCTCGGCAAGAAAGGCTGGCTGGGCTATGGCTGGCCCAAGGAGTTCGGTGGCCCCGGCTGGACCGCCGTGCAGAAACACCTGTTCGAGGAAGAATGCGCGCTGGCCGGTGCGCCGCGCATCGTTCCCTTCGGCCCGGTGATGGTGGCGCCCGTGATCATGGCATTCGGCACGCCGGCGCAGCAGCAGCGGTTCCTGCCAGGCATCGCCAGTGGCGAAGTCTGGTGGAGCCAGGGCTACAGCGAGCCGGGTTCGGGCTCTGACCTGGCCTCGGTCAAGACCCGGGCCGAGCGCCAGGGCGACCACTACCTGGTCAACGGGCAAAAAACCTGGACCACCCTCGGCCAGTACGGTGAATGGATCTTCTGTCTGGTGCGTACCAGCAACGAGGGCAAGCCGCAGACCGGCATCAGCTTCCTGCTGATCGACATGAAGTCGCCCGGCGTGACCGTGCGCCCGATCCGCCTGCTCGATGGCGAATGCGAAGTCAACGAAGTGTTCTTCGACAACGTCAAGGTGCCGGTGGAAAACCTGATCGGCGAAGAGAACAAGGGCTGGACCTACGCCAAACACCTGCTGAGCCATGAACGCACCAACATCGCCGACGTGAACCGGGCCAAGCGCGAGCTGGAACGGCTCAAGCGCATCGCAAAAACCGAGGGTGTCTGGGACGACACGCGCTTTCGCGACCAGATCGCGCTGCTCGAAGTCGACATCGTGGCGCTGGAGATGCTGGTGCTGCGCGTTCTGTCGGCCGAGAAGTCGGGCAAGAACTCGCTGGACATCGCGGGCCTGCTCAAGATCCGCGGCAGTGAAATCCAGCAGCGTTACAGCGAGCTGATGATGCTGGCCGCGGGACCCTACAGCCTGCCGCTGATCCACGAGGCCATGGAAGCCGGCTGGCAGGGTGACTTCCCCGGCGGGGTCTGGGCCAACGCGCCGCTGGCATCGACCTACTTCAACATGCGCAAGACCACCATCTACGGTGGCAGCAACGAGGTGCAGCGCAACATCGTCGCCCAGGTGGTTCTGGGCTAAGGAGACATCAGGATGGACTTCAATTTTTCCGACGACCAGGAGCAACTGCGCGACGCGGTGCGCAAATGGGTCGACAAGGGCTACGACTTCGAGCGCCGGCGCAAGGCCGTCGAGGCCGGCGGTTTCGACCGATCGGTCTGGAACGAACTGGCTGAACTGGGCCTGACCGGCCTGTACATCCCCGAGGCCGACGGCGGCATGGGCATGGGACCGGTCGAAGGCATGGTGGTGATGGAAGAGCTCGGCCGTGGCATGGTGCTGGAGCCCCTGAATCAGGCGCTGATCGCCGGCGGTGTGCTCTCGGGCTACGCCCCGGACGCGCTCAAGGCCGAATGGCTGCCCCGCATCGCCGCCGGCGACGCGCTGGTGGTGCTGGCCTCCCAGGAGCGCCGCGCGCGCTACCGGCTCGATGTTTGTGATGCCAAAGCCACCCAATCCAGCGTCGGATGGTCACTGACCGCTACCAAGAACGTAGTTCCCGTCGGCGACCAGGCCGATGCGTTCCTGGTGCCGGCCACGGTGAATGGGGCTGTCGCCTTGTTCCTCGTGGCACGCGGCGCATCGGGCGTCAGCACACGGGGCTATGGCACGCAGGATGGTGGCCGCGCGGCCGACCTGAGCCTGCAGAATGCGCCCGCCAGCCTGATCACGACGGACGGACTGGCCGCGCTGGAGCTCGCGGTGGACATCGGCATCGCCGCCACCTGCGCCGAGGCGGTGGGCGTGATGGACAAGACCGTGGACCTGACGGCCGAGTACTTGAACACGCGCAAGCAGTTCGGCGTGCCCATCGGCAGCTTTCAGGCCCTGCGCCACCGGGCCGCCGACATGAAGATGCAGCTGGAACTGGCCCGCTCGATGAGCTACTACGCCAGCCTCAAGCTCAACGCGCCCGCCGACGAGAGACGCCGCGCCATGGCCCGCGCCAAGGTCCAACTCGGCAACTCGATGCGGTTCGTCGGCCAGCAGTCGGTGCAGATGCACGGCGGCATCGGCGTGACCGACGAATACATCGGCAGCCATTACTTCAAGAAGCTCACCCAGCTCGAAATGAGTTTCGGCGACACGATGCACCACCTGGGCGAGGTGTCCGCGCGCATGCAGGATACCGCCGGGGTGTTTGCCTGAGGCGCCGGGCTCCCAGGAGTCCATCCTCGTCAGGGGCTCCCTTCGGAGCCCCTTTTTCATGGCAGGTTGCCCGCCTCAGGCGTGCAAGCGGGAATTTCGCGGCAGGTGCGCCATCAGGAACTCCATCTGGTCGGCCAGGATGCGCCGATTGCGCAGGATGAAGTCCTCCCACAGGCTGGGCACGTAGGGCGCGTACAGCAGCGGCATGCGTGCCTGCTCGGGCGTGCGGCTGCTCTTGCGGTGGTTGCAGGCGCGGCACGCCGTGACCACGTTCATCCAGTGGTCCCGGCCGTTCTGGGCGAACGGAATGATGTGCTCGCGCGTCAGCTCATCCTCATGAAACAAGCCGCCGCAGTAGGCGCAGACGTTGCGGTCGCGCGCGAACAGCTTGCCGTTGGTCAGGCTGGGGCGCAGGTCGAACGGGTTGATGCTGGGCACGCCACGGGTGCCGATGATGCTGTTGACCGTGATGATGGACTGGTCACCGGTGATGGCGTTGTGCCCCCCGTGGAACACCGCGATCTCTTGGCCGGCTTCCCAGCGCACCTCCGACGCGGCGTAGTGGATCACCGCCTGCTCCAGCGATATCCACGCCTGCGGCAAACCCTGGGCCGACAGCTTCAACACCTTCACGACAAGCCTCCTTCCAACAGTCGAACAACCACTGACACGGAACGCCGAAGTGCCAGGCGAAGCGGGCTGGATGCCCACTGGGCCTGCTGGGTCACAATATACCCTGTTTTCATGACATTTCCGTGCCGTACCCGGTGCCGGACGGCCACGACCTGCTACCAAAAGAATACTGCCCGATGAAGGTTTTCCGCGGCTTCCACCACCCCGGCGTTGCGTCCGCCTGCGCGCTGACGATCGGCAACTTCGACGGCGTGCACCGGGGTCACCAGGCGATGCTGGCGCTGTTGAACAACGAGGCCGCGCACCGTGGCGTGCCCAGTTGCGTGATGACCTTCGAGCCGCATCCGCGCGACTACTTTGCCGGCGCGCTGAAAAAGCCCGAGCTGGCCCCGGCCCGCATCGCCACGCTGCGTGACAAGCTGACCGAACTGGAGCGCTGCGGGGTGCAGCAGGTGGTGGTGCTGCCATTCGACGCCCGTCTGGCGTCCCAGTCCCCCCAGGCCTTCATCGACGACGTGCTGATCCGGGGCCTGGGCGTGCGCTACGTGCTGGTGGGCGACGACTTCCGGTTCGGCGCCAAACGCGCGGGCGACTACGCCATGCTCGATGCAGCCGGGCAGGCGCAGGGCTTCGACGTGGCGCGCATGAACAGCTACGAGGTGCACGGCCTGCGGGTGTCCAGCTCGGCCGTGCGCGACGCGCTGGCCGAAGGCCGGCTGGCCGATGCGGCACGCCTGCTGGGACGCCCCTACTGCATCAGCGGCCACGTGGTGCACGGCCGAAAACTCGGGCGCGACCTTGGCGCCTCGTCCGCGCGGGCGGGCGACGGTTTTCGCACGCTGAACCTTCGGTTTTCTCACTGGAACCCCGCGGCCAGCGGCATCTTCGCGGTGCTGGTGCACGGGTTGAGCTCCGATCCGCTGCAGGGCGTTGCCAACCTGGGCATCCGCCCCTCGCTGGGCCCTGATGACGTCAATGGCGGCCGGGTCTTGCTCGAGACGCACAGCCTGCAATGGCCGCAAGAACTGGGCACGGAAGGTGCATACGGTAAAATCATCCGTGTGGAACTGCTGCACAAACTGCACGACGAGCTCAAGTACGACAGCCTGGATGCCCTGACCGCCGGCATCGCCAGGGACTGTGACGACGCGCGCGCGTTCTTCGCGTCGATGCACGCCGAGACCCACCGCCAGACCACGCGCGACCGAATTTAACGATCCGGTCACAGCCCCGGTCGCCGTCCAATCAACAAACTCAGGGCGAACGGGCCCCAGCCTCATTCAGCTTTCCCGAACCGCTCGGGTTGAGCTTGTCGAAGCCTCCATTTTCCCGTCGCACCATGACTGACCAGACTGCTCCCGCCAAACCCGAAGCCAGCGCCTACCGCGCCACGCTGAACATGCCCGACACGCCGTTTCCGATGCGTGGCGACCTGCCCAGGCGCGAACCGGCCTGGGTGAAGGACTGGAACGAAGGCGATCTCTACATGCGCCTGCGGGCAGCGCGAAAAGGCGCCCCGCTGTTCGTTCTGCACGATGGCCCGCCGTACGCCAACGGCAAACTGCACATCGGCCACGCGCTGAACAAGGTGCTCAAGGACATGATCGTCAAGAGCCGCCAGCTCGCCGGCTTTGACGCGCAGTACATTCCCGGGTGGGACTGCCACGGCCTGCCGATCGAAAACGCGATCGAAAAGCTGCACGGCCGCAACCTGAGCCGCGACGACATGCAGGCGAAAAGCCGTGCCTACGCCACCGAGCAGATTCACCAGCAGCGCGAGGACTTCAAGCGCCTGGGCGTGCTGGGCGACTGGGAACGCCCCTACCGCACCATGGACCCGGCCAACGAGGCCGGCCAGATCCGGGCATTCAAGCGCGTGATCGAACGCGGGTTCGTCTACCGCGGTCTCAAGCCGGTGTACTGGTGCTTCGACTGTGGCTCCAGCCTGGCCGAATTCGAAATCGAGTACGCCGACAAGAAAAGCGACACGCTGGACGTGGCCTTCGAGTCCGACGATCCGGTCGCGCTGGCACGGGCCTTCGGCCTGGACGCATTGCCCGATGGCAGCCAGGCATTCGCCGTGATCTGGACCACCACCGCCTGGACCATCCCGGCCAACCAGGCGCTCAACGCGCACCCCGAGCTGGAATACGCCCTGGTGGACACACCGCGCGGCGTGCTGCTGCTGGGCGCCAGCCTGGTCGACAAATGCCTGGAGCGCTACGGCCTGAGCGGCACCGTGCTGGCCACGGCCAAAGGCGAAGCGCTGCGTGGTCTGGTGTTCCGTCATCCCTTGTACGACGTCGGCGATGCCGCCACCAGCTACGGCTACCGCCGCCAGGCGCCCTTGTACCTGGCCGACTACGTGAGCGACGCCGACGGCACCGGCATCGTGCACTCGTCGCCCGCGTACGGCGTGGACGACTTCAACTCCTGCGTCACCCACGGCATGGCTTACGCCGACATCCTGAACCCCGTGCAGGGCAACGGCACCTACACCGATGAGCTGCCACTCTTCGGCGGTCTGAACATCTGGAAGGCCTGTCCGGTCATCCTCGAAACGCTGCAGTTGCACGGCCGGCTGATGGCCACGCAACCCATCGTCCACAGCTACCCGCACTGCTGGCGCCACAAGACGCCGGTGATCTACCGCGCCGCCGCGCAGTGGTTCATCCGCATGGATGAAGGCGAAGGCGTGTTCACCAAAGACAAGGCGCCCAAGACCTTGCGCCAGCTCGCGCTGGACGCCATCGACCACACGCAGTTCTACCCGGAAAACGGCAAGGCCCGCCTGCGCGACATGATCGCCAACCGCCCCGACTGGTGCATCAGCCGCCAGCGCAGCTGGGGCGTGCCGGTGCCCTTCTTCCTGCACAAGGATTCGGGCGAACTGCATCCACGCACCATGGACATCCTCGACCAGGCGGCTGACATCGTCGAACGCGGTGGCATCGAGGCCTGGAGCCGCGTCAGCGCCGAAGGAATCCTGGGCGCCGAGGAAGCCGCCCACTACACCAAGAGCACCGACATCCTGGAGGTCTGGTTCGACTCCGGCTCCACCTTCTGGCACGTGTTGCGCGGCAGCCATGCCCATGCCTACCCCAATGGCGCCTTCCATGCCCAGGGCCCCGAGGCCGACCTGTACCTCGAAGGCCACGACCAGCACCGCGGCTGGTTCCACAGCTCGCTGCTGCTGGGTTGCGCGCTGTTCGACCGCGCGCCCTACCGGGGCTTGCTGACCCACGGCTTTGCCACCGACGGCCAGGGCCGCAAGATGAGCAAGAGCCTGGGCAACACGGTCGATCCGCAGACCGTGACGGCCAAGCTGGGCGCCGAGATCGTGCGGCTCTGGGTCGCCGCCACCGACTACTCGGGCGACCTCAACATCGACGACAAGATCCTGGCCCGCGTGGTGGACGCCTACCGCCGCATCCGCAACACGCTGCGCTTCCTGCTGGCCA